>Ga0066639_10000301_pt1 | contig 41644 bp, 44 predicted proteins | sample CryGeyCG2114_010_2_FD_59504 | JGI IMG/M metagenome (GOLD analysis project Ga0066639, IMG submission 59504) | Groundwater microbial communities from aquifer - Crystal Geyser CG10_big_fil_rev_8/21/14_0.10 | ecosystem: Environmental > Aquatic > Deep subsurface > Groundwater | place: USA: Utah...
CAAAATATGCATCAAGCGATCAATTTCTTCGGCGCGTCCAATAACAGGATCGATAGACGCTTGCATGTTTTTGCTACTAATAAGCGTGGCAAAGGCATCGAGTGCTTGAGAAGATCGCTTCTGTGCGTTTTTTTTCTTTTTTTCAGGAGATGATGGGGCATGGGGGGCATGTGGCGATTCATTGCCGTGGATATCTTCCATTTCTTCCATTACCTCGGTCACGTCTTCAATATCTGGGAATTTTGTTGTGCTGTGCAGGACCACTTCGATATGATCTTTTACTAGTTTTTTTGTGATGTGATTTTTTTTCAAAATACGGCTAATATGTATGTCTTGTATCACAATAAGCCCGTGGAGAAGATGTTCTGTCCCAACATATTTGTGTTCGTGCTCGTAGGCAAGAATCATGGCTTTTTCCAGAACTTTTTTTGCTGGTGCATCAAGTTCTGGCAGTAGTGCGGTACGGATGTGGGTTTCCGTTGTGGTGTCTTTTCGCAGGTCAAACGTATTGAGTTCTTGTGTGATACTTTCTTCTGAGAGAGCAACTTTTTGAAGAATCTCTGCACCAACAGCACCTTTTTCTTTGAGCAGTGCCAGAAGCATGTGGGTCGGTGTGACGTTGGTGTGTTGTTGTGACGTTGCAAGTGAAATGGCACTGGCAATGACGCTTTTTAGGTGGCTTGATAGGTTGTCTAAAATAGTATTTGAGTTCATGTGAGTATACAATTACTTATCGCAACAATGCGGCGGCTTACTTCATCGCATAATTGTGTTAATTTTGGCTTTAGTATATACTAATTTTTGCCTTACTGTCAATGTAAATTTTTTGCTATGCAGACGCCAAAACACATATTTAAAGCGTATGATATTCGTGGGTTAGTAGATGGAGAGTTGTCAGAAGAACTTGCATACCGCATTGGTCGGTCATTTGTGCATTTGCTCAGAAATGAAGGAGTGGATTTTAAGGGGAGCTCTATTGTTGTGGGCCACGATATGCGTGAAACGAGTATTCCCTTTCAAAAGTGTGTGATGCAAGGTATTACTGATGAGGGTGTAGACGTCGTGAATATTGGCCTTACTTCCACGCCGGTGTTTAATTTTGCATGTGCACATATTGCTACGCATGTCGGGGGCATCATGATTACTGCGAGCCATAATCCGAGTGAGTATAACGGATTTAAAATTACTCGTGGGAATGGGCTCCCGGTTGGGAAGGGAACTGGTATGGAAGATATCCGAGATATGTCTATTGACATGGAATTTGATGCTCCACGGGGGGGCGGTGTGATTGGAGAAAAAGATGTGAGGGGTTTGTATGAAGAGCGTATTTTTTCATTGGTGAATACAGAAGAGATTGCCCCGCTTCATATTGTGATAGACGGGGGTAATGGTATGGGGAATGTCACATTTTCGAGATGGCTGAAGAAGCTTCCCGTTACTGTGACATATATGTATATGGAACCTGATGGGACATTTCCAAATCACGAGGCGAATCCATTAAAGGTAGAAACACTGACTGATTTGCAGGCAAAAGTATTGGAAGTGGGCGCTGATTTTGGATTTGCTCTTGATGGAGATGCAGATCGCCTAGGACTTGTGGATGAAAAAGGTGTTGTTGTTGACGCTTCATATGTGGCAGCTTTGATTGGTTTAGAAGTGTTGAAAAAGAACCCTGGAGCGCACATGTTATATGATCTTCGGTCCAGTCAATCAATCCCAGAATTATGGGAAGCAGCTGGGGCAACGACCCAAAAGTCAACCATTGGGCATGCGTTGATTAAGGTATTGATGAAAGAAACACAGGCCATATTTGCGAGTGAGCTTTCGTTGCATTTATACTACGGCGATATGTATAATATGGAGTCTACTGATCTCTCTCTATTATATGTGTTGTACATAGCATCAAGAGAAAAAAAACCATTAAGTGACATTATTGCTCCAATGAAAACGTATGCGCATTCTGGGGAATTTAATTTTGAAGTGGAAGATAAAGATGGAGTAATGAAAAGAATAAAAGAAATATATGCAGAAGAAGCAAATGAAATACTAGAAATTGATGGTATTTGGATGCGTATGCCATGGGGATGGTTTAGTGTTCGTAAATCCAATACTGAGCCAGTCCTTCGGCTTAATCTTGAAACACACAGTGAAGAGGAAACGCGTATGCGTGTGGCCGAACTAAAAAAATATATTGTGTCTTAAAAAAAGAGAAACAAAAAAACGAGGGGAGTTCCTCGTTTTTTTATTTTTGTAGTGGAAGTGTGATGTTGTATTTTTTTTCTAAAAAACGTTTGCCCGCGTAGAGAAATGGAAATACAATCATAATTTCAACCAGCCAGCTAAAAAGAAACAGAATATAGAGTATCCTCCCTTGAGAGCGGAGGAGTAGTGCTGCTAGCTTAGTATCTTCTGCACGGAGCGCCAAGAGCGAAGAAAATGGGAACTGATTGGTAACGAACTGCCAAAATACTACCCCCGCTAGGGAAAGGACAACTGTCACAATGAGTGTTTGCCAGAGGATGTTTATCTGTTTTGGAGTCATATTGCGTTATGCCATGCCACGCAGTTTTGCTATGCGGTCTGCGAGAGGTGGATGCGTAGAAAATAGGCTTTTTGCTTTTCTTCCTTTAAATGGATTTGAAATAAACAGGTGAGCTGTGGCAGCATTTGCCGTTTTTAGCGGTTCTGGGGAAGCACTTATTTTTTCAAGTGCACGCGCCAAGCCTTCTGGATATCGGGTAAGGAGTGCCCCCGATGCATCTGCCAGATATTCGCGTTTACGGGATACCGCCAGCTTGATAAGTTCCGCGATAATTGGTGAGAGTATGAGGAGTACCACGCCTACAATGGCGAGCACTGCACCAAGTTGTCCGCCCCCGTTTGATCTGTTATCATTTTGACTACCGCCAAATAGGCGGATACGGAAGAAGAGATCTGATATAATTGCAATGGCTCCAACCATGATAACAACAATCGTCATCACACGGATGTCATAATTTTTTACATGAGAGAGTTCGTGGGCAATAACGCCTTCGAGTTCTTCATTTTCAAGTGCTGCAACTATGCCGGTGGTGACTGCTATAGACGCGTGTTCTGGATCTCGCCCGGTTGCAAATGCATTTAAGGCAGGGGAGTCGATGATGTGCACCTTTGGCATTGGCATGCCAGCCGTAATACAGAGATTTTCTACCATTCTGTATATATATGGATCATCTGTTGCAGTGATTTCTTTTGCACCGGTTGAGCGCAACGCAATTTTGTCCGAGTGATAGTAACTTATGATAGATGTCACACTGGAAAACAATACGGCAGTAACAATGGCGCCATACCCGTATCCCATTCGTTCAAAAAGAATACCGATACTAATAATAAAGGCGAGAAATATGGCGATGAGGATGCGAGTTTTTCTTTTATTTGAGTCTATTTGTGAGTACATAACATGCTAATTGCTAATTGTATGAATATACGAATTACAAATAATGAACTAAACATTATTCGTATATTCGTATCTTTCGTAATTGGTATGTACCTAGAGTTCCACTTTTACATTTTCACGTTCTGCGGCATTTTCAATTTCAAAGAAATCATATTTTTTGAAGTGTAGCATGCCGGCAAAGACATTGTTTGGGAATGATTCAATCTTTGTGTTGAAATCGCGAACCATCCCATTGTAAAATCGTCGTGATGCTTGGATTTTATTTTCAGTGTCAGATAGTTCATCCATCAGCTGCATCACATTTTGGTTTGCTTTCAGGTCTGGATATGCTTCTACCGCAATTTGCAATTTGCCAAGCATACCACCAAGCATACTCTCTGCACTTGCCAGTGACGCTGTGTCACCAGATTTTTGTGCATCCATAGCATTGCTTCGTGCTTTGGTAATGTTTTCCAGCAATTCTTTTTCGTGTTTCATGTAGCCTTTGACACTGCTCACCAAGTTTGGAATAAGGTCGTGTCGGCGTTTGAGTTGGACATCAATGTCACTCCAGGCTTCTTTTGTTCTATTGTTAAGTTTTACGAGTCCATTGTAGAGTGCAATCAGCCAGAGGGCGAGTGCAAATGCAATTGCAAGGATAATGATAAGAGTGGACATAGAGTGCGAGTGTTACTAAATAAAGTGATATCTTGAAGTATGGGTATGAGTATGCCATACTAGTACCATTCAGTATAATTTTTTCCTTGAATATAGTCAATCCTTATGCTTACTATCATCTTGTTTGTATTGGTCTTGTCCTTGCTGGTATTTGTGCACGAATTTGGTCATTTTGTTGCGGCGCGTAAGTCTGGTATGAAGGTGCATGAGTTTGGATTTGGGTTTCCACCTCGGGCGGTTGGGGTGTATAAAGATCCTAAGACGGGGACATGGAAGTGGGTCAAAGGAGCAAAAAAACAAGATTTAAAAAATACCGTTGGCGGAGGGGATAGAGAAGATCAAGATGAGTACCCTTCCACCGTTTACTCTCTCAATTGGCTGCCTCTTGGGGGATTTGTCCGTATTAAAGGTGAAAATGGAGAAGAAGCAAATGCACCAGACAGTTTTGGGTATCAAAAAACATGGAAAAAAGTCGTGGTGCTGGTGGCTGGTGTGACGATGAACTTTGTCCTTGCTGCGGTACTCCTTGGATTTGGATTTATGATTGGTTTGCCAACGGATGTTACCGATGGACTCGATGAGTCTGGAATTTTGATCGGGGAGCCCACTGTGGTGATTCAACAAGTAGAGCATGATTCGCCTGCAGATATGGCGGGGCTCAAGTCAGGTGACACGATTCATGCTATTGATGATATTGCTATTCACAATACGAAGGAAATGATTGAGTACGTTGCCGATCATGCGGGTGAGCAGCTTTCTGTATTTATTACTCGTGGAGAAGAAAAGCAAACAGTAGACATAACACCAATACAAGATCAAGAAACCGAGCAAGTCCGTATTGGGGTCGCCATTGCGGATGCAGCAATTGTCAGGTATCCATGGTATTTGGCTATTTGGAAAGGATTGGTGGCAGCAGTACTGGGAACCATTGGTATTTTTGTTGGATTTTTTATCTTAATAAAAGGGTTATTGTTTGGACAGGGGCTTGCCTTTGATGTGGCTGGCCCAGTGGGAATTGCATCAATTATTGGTGACAGCGCGCGGTTGGGTATTAACTATCTGATTAATGTCACGGCTATGATTTCATTATCTCTTGCAGTGATAAATATTTTACCTATTCCCGCCCTGGATGGTGGGCGGCTTGTGTTTGTTCTTATTGAAAAGATATGTAAGAAAAAGGTGTCGCTGAAGTATGAACAACTGGCACATACCATTGGGTTTGTACTCTTGCTTATTCTTATTATTGTTGTTACTGTACGGGATGTCTCGGGATTATTTTAGAATACTAGTATGAAAGATCAATTTGAAGCAATAAAAAAAGAGTTTCAGCAAGCTATAAAAGATGTGGCTGATTTTGCACATTTAGAAGCCATAGAAAAAAGATTTTTTTCCCGCAAGTCTGGTGAATTTTCACAGCTCATGAAGGGAATGAAAGACCTTTCGGATGACATACGAAAGGATATTGGAAAGTTTGCCAACGTGGTGAAGGATGATTTGGAAGAAATGCTTGTGGGGAAACGGGAAGAGTTAGATAAGGAAAAACTAGCAAAGCTCGCTCAAGCAGAACGAATTGATGCCACACAGGCGCTTGTCTCAAAAGAAGCGCGCGGGCACATCCATCCATTAACGCAAGGATCAGAGCAAATGGAAGACGTCTTGTCCAGGATGGGGTTTCTTGTGGAAGACGGGCCTGAGCTTGAAAGTCAGTATTTTGTGTTTGATGTCCTGAATATTTCGGAGCATCATCCTGCACGGGATGCACAAGATACCTTTTATATTAAAGATCATACGGAGTTGTGCATGCGCTCGCACACATCTAATATGCAGGTACGCCTTATGCGAAAGTATAACAACGGTGGGACCGAACCAGTACGAGCGGCTGTCCCGGGGCGCGTTTTTCGAAACGAAGCGCTTGATGCAACGCACGAGCATACATTTTATCAAATGGAAGGATTTATTGTGGATAGAGAAATCAATATTGGACATTTGGTAGGAGTCTTGAAAGAATTACTTGGTGGACTTTTGAAACAACAGGTAGAGGTACGACTTCGTCCATCATATTTTCCATTTGTTGAACCAGGGTTTGAACTTGATATGAAAACTGATCTTGGAAAGGGAGAAAAATGGATGGAAATGCTCGGGTGTGGACTCATTCATCCGCATGTACTCACAGAAGCTGGCTACGACGCAACACAGTGGCAAGGATTTGCTTTTGGTATGGGGATCAATCGTCTTATCATGGCGAAGTATGGGATTGAAGACATCCGGCATTTTATGTCTGGTGATTTACGTTTTTTGAATCAATTCTAATCTCTCTTTGGTAAACTCAGGATAAAATTTTATGAAAATTTCTAAACAATGGCTTGAAGATTTTGTTGACTTGAAAAAGGTCTCACCAGCATTACTCATGGAAAAGATCACCATGCATACGGTTGAGATTGAAGAAATTATAAACCAGGCAGAGGCACTGGACCATATTGTGGTTGGTGAAATCACTGCGTTAAAAGATCACCCCGATGCACATTCACTGCGACTGTGTGATGTGTCTGTTGGGAAAGAAACACTCCCTGTTGTTTGTGGTGGAAGTAACTTGCGTGAGGGAATGAAAGTAGCCATGGGGATGGTGGGCGCCAAGGTGCGTTGGCATGGTGAAGGTGAGTTGATTGAACTGAAGAAAACAAACATTCGTGGTGAAGCATCACTTGGGATGATTTGTGCTGCCGAAGAAATTGGGCTTGGCAACATGTTTAAAAAGAAAGATGAAAAAGAAATTCTCGACATGACAGAACTTACTGAAGCACAACCAGGCACACCGCTTGCTGAGGCCTTTGGCATGGACAGTGTGGTGCTGGATGTTGATAATAAATCAATGACGCATCGACCAGATTTGTGGGGGCACTATGGACTTGCGCGTGATACCGCAGCGATTTTCAACCTTGAACTTACACCATACGACCCGCCCGAAATCACACCAGGCAATGCGGAAAAAATGACTGTGGATGTAAAAGAGCCAGCGCTTTGCCCACGATATATGGGTGTCATTGTAGACGGTGTTGAAATAGCACCGTCACCAGACTGGCTGAAAAAGAAACTTGCCTCTGTCGGAGTAAACCCGATTAATAATATTGTCGACATTACCAACTATGTCATGCTTGAACTTGGGCAACCTATGCATGCGTTTGATGCCAGTACCATTGCAGACAACCATATTATTGTGCGTCACGCCAAGCATGGTGAGACCATTGTGACGCTGGGTGGTGACGAATATGAACTCACAAAAGATATGTTGGTGATTGCGGACACAAAGAGAGCCGTAGCCATTGCAGGGATTAAAGGTGGAGATGACTCGGGTGTAAAAGAAACGTCTACAAAAATTATTTTTGAAGCAGCAAATTTTGATGCCACAAGTGTCCGACGTGCATCTACCTCAATTGGTCTGCGCACAGACGCATCCAGTCGATTTGAAAAAAGTTTGGACCCATACACTGTTGGGCTTGCCATGCGAAAAGCCATTGCGCTGACACTGGAGCTGTGTCCAAACGCAACAGTGGTGAGTAACATTGCAGATGTATCACACGTGTCATTACACCAAGGTCCCATTGAACTTGATCTGGAATATATGCGCAGCCGTATGGGAGTTATGGTAGAAGTGAGCTATGTTGTTGATGTATTAGCCCGGCTTGGGTTTGGTGTAGAAAAAAAAGACGAGGCAACACTGTCCGTGACGGTTCCAACGTGGCGAGCGACGAAAGATGTTTCAATTCAAGAAGATTTGATCGAAGAAGTCGCGCGCATGTATGGATACAACAATATTCCTGTGGAATTACCACGTGCATCCATTACCCCGGCGGCAGTAGATCCACTTCGTGCATTGACCAAACAAGTAAAAGAATTGTTGGCATATGAGCATGGGTATACCGAAGTATATAATTATTCTTTTACTGCTCCAGAGTGGCTTGAAATGTTGGGTCTTGATCCAAGGAAAAACATTGAGCTTGATAATCCAATTGCAAAAGATCGTCCACTGTTACGAAGAAGTTTGTTACCAAATATGCTCTTGAATCTTGAAGCAAATGCACATCGCTATGAGGCAATTCGGTTGTTTGAAGTTGGTCGTACGTATGTGACAGAAAAAAAAGGCGAGTATGCAGATACGAAAGAAAAAGATCGGTTGCCACTCCAAGATACGTGGCTTGGCATGGTTTACGCGGAAAAAGATATTGCAACACCATTTTTTTCTGCCAGCGAGGCCGTACGCATGTTGGCCAGTCGGCTTGGATTTGAGGTGGCGCTAGAGCAAGAGACACCGGATATGAGTATGATGCATCCGGGACGCTATGCAACAATCGTGGTTGGAGATACCCCCATTGGGTACATTGGTGAGTTGCATCCGCAGACGGCAGAAAAGATTGGCATCCCGTATAGAACGGCGATGGTACACATTCACTTGAATAACCTCCTTGAGGGTATGACAGAAAAAAATGCGTATATGCCACTCGCACAATATCCAAGTGTTGACCGTGATATTGCAGTAGTCGTTGATACCGATGTGGTAGACGCAGATGTCCGCGCTACCATTCGTGGCATTGATTCGCAAATAGAGTCTGTGACACTATTTGACGTGTATGCAGGGGAGCATATAGACGAGGGGAAAAAGAGTTTGGCGTATCATATTGTATATCGCAATACCAAAAAAACATTAACTGCGGAAGAAGCCGATGCGTTGCAAGGAAAAGTGCTTGCCGCATTACAGAAAACGTTTGGTGCCGAGATACGAACATAGTCGATTGTAACAAAGTACTGGGTAGTCAGTAAAAAGAAGGTTGCCAAACCTTCTTTTTTTATTTTTTCTTGATTATCCATTGCTAATAATTAAGTTATCCACTCAAAATTCCGCATGTTTCTGCAAAAAAAATAAAAATTGTGGTATACTTTCATTGCCTGTTAATTTTTACGTCATTGCACCGGGCACATGTTGCAATGAACGGGGGAGTATATGTTATTTGCAACAAGTCAAGATTTACTGTACGTCGTATTGGCTGTTTGTATCGTTTGGTTTACGATATTTCTTTGCTGGTTGTTATACCAAGCTGCACGCGTACTCAAAAATGCAAACAAAATTATAGAGACAGTCACCCATAAACTGGAGCTGATCAACGAAGCCGTGCAATACATGCGAGAAAAGATAGATGGGGTATCTCAAAATATGGGGGTGGTCAGTTCTCTCATGGGCGGGTTGGTTGAAAAATTTGTAGTCGGGAAGCTTGCGAGTAATCTCAAGGAAAAAGTTGCTGCGCGATCAACTCGAAAAGCCGCCTCTCAAACAAAGAAAAAAACATCGGCACGAAAGAAAGTAAAGGAGAAAAAATAAGGATATAAAAAAACGATCTCTTCTCAAGATCGTTTTTTATTTTATGAGAGGATGCCAGTTATCTGCGTAGGAGACGATAGGGGAGTGCGAGCACCAGTATTGATACCAGGTAATGGAGTGTTGAAATAATAAGTGTGTACAAAAAAAGTGCTGTTATGATCGTGATGGATGCATAGATCCGTGAGACATACGCTGTCAGGTTGATCCCAATAAGAATGGGAATAATATTGAAGATAATCAGTACAAGCACCATCCAAAAAAATCCTTTCCACATGCCTTTCCTATCTTGCTTGCTTGGCGCAATATGTGCAGAAATACAAAAGGAAAGGTATAAAAAAATCCAGAATGACACATCAGATATGTGGTTCATTGAAAATAAGCCAACAAGGATGTCTTTGATGGCAAATAAAGAAGAAAATGAAAGAGATGTATCACTCGTAGCGAGTGGGAGAAATATGTCTTTCGCATTTGGGACCAGGAAGTAGAGCAACATGACTAATACCACACTGCCAAAGAGCATTGGTGCCGCTCCAATAAAAAAATTTCCAATTTGTTGATACAGACTTCGCCGATCATAGGAGTGCTCTACGTGTCCGAGTTCTCCTGTGGTCTTATTTGGGCGAAAGAAATGGATTTCACCCAGTTTGTGGCGGAATACTTTGGCAAAAAATATGTGCCCAAGTTCGTGAATGGGAGTGCCAATCCACGCGGTGCATAAAACGCCACGCCACCCAATGGTGTTTCTGTAGTTGTTGTGGGTCGCCTCTTGGAGTTTTGAAAGAACATATCCCAATAAAAAAAATACCCCCAAGATGCCAAGGAGTTCTATGGCCACAGCCTGTAGGAGTGTTGTGAAAAATTCTTTCATAGTTCGTTAGCCGTACCTGATTGCCCCAAGAACAATGGTTACGTTGAGGAGAAACCAAAGTGTGTACATAACCATGATTGGTTTTTCTTTATGGATATATCCATAGAAAAACCAGACCATATCATTGAAAATATAAAAGCAAAATGCGGGGAGAGATATTCCTGCTGCTGTTTTTTCATGCCAAATTTTATATGCCTGTAGGCTTCCCATGAGTGGGCCAATAATCCCAATTACATAGACCACTGTATCCATATAGCGTTTTAAGGTATGCGGGTGTGGGTACTGTTCAAGTTGTTGATGCACACGTTTCCGTTTGTGGATGTGATGAACTGGTGAGGTCATAAAAAAAATCTAACTACACGTGTCTGGATCGACTGCATAGCAATGTGATAGGAAACACATATGTATGTATACAAAAGAGTATAGCATGAATAAAGAAAGCAGTGTATTTTTTTGTATATAAAAAAACAGTGTGAACACTGTTGATGTGGCGCGCCGGAAGGACGGCCACGGGGGGCGGTGTCCTTCAGGCGGCATCTCCTTTCGCGCCGCGCGTTTCGTCTACGATCGCGAAGATCGTGACGACCACCGCGATGGTAGTGAGGACGATCTTCATCCCCAGCCAGATGTCGTGGCCGAAGATGGCGAGCAGGGCGAGACCGCCCCACACGAAGACCATCTCATGCCGAAGCAAAAAGATGATCGGGAAGAACATGACCTTCAAGCCGCGCTTCATAATGACTCCATGAGTCACGTGGTGGTGCCAGCAGAGTACAGGAATTTATTTTTTTTTACAAGTATTGAGAAACACAAAAAAATCCTCCGAACGAGTCGGAGGATCTGAGAAAGTGTCATTATGCTGCTGGAACGACATTGACAAATGTTGTCGTTTTGAGTGTTCCATCAAATTTTGGCATTTTCTTTCTGGTGAACTTTACTGCTCCTGCCACATGGGCATAGAGTGTATCGTCTTTTCCTTTTTTTACATTTTTTCCTGGGTGGATCTTTGTACCACGCTGTCGAACAAGAACCATTCCGGCTTTGACCATTTGGCCATCGCCTGTTTTTGTACCAAGGTACTGCGGATTGGAGTCTCGTCCCAGTCTGGTGGAGCCACCCGCCTTCTTATGTGCCATAGCGGGTTACTTAAATGATTTGGAATATTGAGAATTGTTAACGGCGTTTAGTATATGGGAAAAGGGCATTCTTGTCAAGGGCATCTATACACGGTACAATGGGGAGGATACAAGCAGAAAAAGTGTCTTATTTTAGCTCCTATTTTGTATAGTGTATATGAATCAAGGCCTCTACCCAATAAAACTGTATCTCAAGCATCTCCCCAATGCCATTATGATGAGCCTGTCTTTGCTGATGAACGTGCTTATGTGGGGCTGGCTCTTGTGGTATATCCGTCCTCAGAGTGATCTTATTTTTTTACACTATAATGTGTTATTTGGGGTGGATCTCATTGGGCATTGGTATCAGGTACTTACCGTGCCTGTCATGGGACTGTGCATTATTGTGGTCAATAACGTGTTGGGTTGGTTTTTCTTTCGTAAAGATAAATTTATTGCATATCTACTGGGTGCGGTGGTCGTTATTTCTCATGTGTTTTTAGTGCTTGTGGCGATGTTACTTGTTTTTATCAATGTATAGTGTATGTCTGTCCGAGCGTACAAAAAAAGCGGTGAGGCAGATTATCTGTTGCTATCCTATTTTATTTTGTTGTTGCTTTTTGGGTTGATCATGTTGACCTCTGCAAGCTCTGTGACGGCATTTGATCGCTTTGGAGATACGTATTTTTTTATCAAGCGACAACTTTTGTATGGAGTGACTCCGGGAATCATTGCTTTCTTTGTGTTTTCAAAACTTTCGTACCCGACGCTCAAAAAAGCGGGTATGGCAGGATTTTACATATCGATTGCATTACTTGTGGCGGTTCTTATCCCTGGCGTGGGTTCCACTCTTAATACTGGCGCCCGGAGTTGGTTGATTGTTGCGGGGTTTTCATTGCAGCCTGCAGAACTTGTAAAATTAGGAATGATATTTTTTTTAGCACATCAGTTAAGTGTTAGAAAAAATGAACTACAAGATTTAAAACAAGGGTTTTTGGTAGTATTAGGGCTGGGGCTTGTTCCGGTAGGGTTAGTGGTGCTTCAGCCGGATATTGGAACAGCATCTATTCTGTTTGCGATTGTGTTTGGCATGCTATTTATCGCACGCGCAAAGATGGCACATCTCGGCGGGCTTGCTGCTGTTGCTATGATCGCGTTTATGATATTGATTGCAGTGGCGCCATATCGTGCCGCCCGGTTTACTACGTTTCTTCATCCAGAGCTTGACCCACAAGGAATTGGGTACCACATTAACCAAGCATTTTTGGCTATTGGGTCTGGTGGCTGGATTGGGTTGGGACTTGGGCATTCACAGCAAAAATTTCAATATCTCCCAGAGGTTCATGCAGACAGCATATTTGCCGTCATTGCAGAGGAAACAGGGTTTATTGTAACGACAGGCATTATTGTGTTGCTGATACTATTGAGTCTGCGTGGTTTGCAGGTGGCAAAAGAAGCGGGAGATGAGTACAGTCGGCTGTTGGCAGGTGGTATTATTATTTGGCTTGCCACACAATCTTTTTTTAATATTGGTGCCATGGTTGGGCTCATGCCCCTCACGGGTGTACCATTGCCATTTGTCAGCCACGGTGGGTCGGCGCTTGCTATTGCTATGGCGTCAGTTGGTGTGCTTATAAATATTTCACGTAAATAAATGTACTTGTTGTATGAAGATTATTTTTTCAGGTGGAGGCACACTTGGCCCGGTCACGCCATTACTGGCCTTGCACGAGATGATTGCAGAAGAATATACAAATGCTTCATGGTATTGGGTAGGTACCAAACGGGGTCCAGAACGGGAACTCGTTGAAGCAAAGGGAATTCCATTTCGGACACTTTCTTCAGGAAAATTTCGTCGGTATATTTCTTTTTGGAATGTCATAGATATATTTCGTGTTGGGATAGGGTTTTTTCAGTCGGTCCACTTTTTGTGGAAGGAAAATCCAGACATATGTATTTCTGCTGGGGGATTTATTTCTGTGCCTGTGCACTGGGCTGCGTGGTTACTGGGCATTCCTACCTGGGTCCATCAGCAAGATGTGCGTGTGGGGTTAGCAAATAAGCTTATGGCACCATGTGCCACAGTAGTTACGACGTCACTCAAAGGGCAAGTGGCATTATTTTCAAAAAAGAAGGCCGTATGGCTTGGAAACGCAGTAAGACGTGAAGTGTTTGCCGGAACAAAAAAAGAAGGATTGAAACGATTTGCACTTGATGGTACATTGCCTGTGTTGTTTGTCACGGGGGGAGGTACGGGATCAATGCGTGTCAATCAGTTGATTGTTGAGGCGGTACAGCATTTGGATGGGATATGCCAAATTATTCATTTGACAGGGAAAGAACGACCCCAAGAGCTTATAGCGCCCACAGACAGGCAATTTTCCTATTATCATCCATTTGTTTTTTTTACCGAAGAAATGAAAGATGCCTATGCCGTGGCTGACTTAGTCATTTCTCGTGGGGGATTTGGTACGATTACAGAAATTGCGGCGCTGGGAAAGCCTGCTATTCTTATTCCAAAGCCAGGACACCAAGAAGAAAATGTACGGATGTTACGGGATGCTGACGCTGTTATGGTCATTGACGAACAAACCAGTAATGGCAATCACCTCGCACGTGCTATAAAAGAGTTTTTTGCCGATGCAGAGAGGGCAAGCGCTATGGGGAAGCGACTCCAGGGGTTGCTTCCACCAGCAAAAAAGAGTGATGCGTTGGACATTCTTGAAAAAGTGCTTCGACAATAGTGCAGAGAAACTGAGCGTGTTTCTTTCTCTGCCTCTTGTTGTATGCTATACTTTCACAAATAGTACCGTGTATGCCGGCTCCATATTTATTAAAGAAAGACGGACAACAAGACGAAGATAATGAGATTTGTCTTTTTGGTCAAACTAATTTCCGCAATCAAATGCGGCGTTTTGGAATAAAAAAAGACGATCGTCGTCGACACATGTACATCATTGGAAAAACCGGAATGGGGAAGTCCACTATGATGGAAAACATGATTTTGCACGATATTTATAAAGGGGATGGTGTTGGGTTGGTAGACCCGCATGGAGATTTTGCAGAAAAAATTATTAATTATATTCCATCACACCGTATGAATGATGTGGTGTATTTGAATCCATCGGATCTTGATTACCCAGTAGGGTTTAATATTTTGGAAGTAAAAAATGAAGAGCAAAAACATTTGATTGTTGCAGGACTCATGGCAACGTTTAAAAAGATTTGGCCAGATGTGTGGTCTGCACGTATGGAATATATTCTAAACAATACCCTGCTTGCCTTGTTAGAATATCCAGGGTCCACGTTGCTGGGGATTAATCGTATGCTGTCAGAAAAGGCATTTCGAAAGAAAGTATTGCGGAAGGTGACCGACCCTGTGATTAAAGGATTTTGGCACAACGAGTTTGAAAATTACGAGCCACGATATCAAAAAGAAGCTGTTGCTCCAATTCAAAATAAAATTGGTCAGTTTCTTTCTGCAAGCGTGATTAGAAATATGGTCGCACAGGTAAAGTCTACCGTTGATATTCGTGAGGCTATGGATTCTGGGAAAATTCTTATTATGAATTTATCCAAAGGGCGTATCGGCGAAGATAATAGCCGATTGTTGGGGGGGATGCTTATTACCAAAATTCAGTTGGCAGCGATGGAACGTGTTGACATGCCAGAAAGTGAACGACGGGACTTTTTCTTGTATGTGGATGAGTTTCAAAATTTCGCAACGCCATCGTTTGCAAATATTTTGTCTGAGGCAAGAAAATATCGGTTGGGACTTATCATGGCACATCAATACGTTGCCCAGCTGGATGAAGAAGTAGCCGATGCGGTATTTGGAAACGTGGGGACTATTGTCAGTTTTCGTGTTGGTGCGGGTGACGCAGAATTATTAGCAAAAGAGTTTGCGCCAACATTTCTTGAAGAAGATATTGTAAATCTTTCCAAGTTTAGTATTTTGTTAAAATTAATGATTGATGGTGTTGCCTCGCTTCCATTTAGTTCGGGGACGCTTCCCCCTATTGGTTCTCCCACGGGGTCTGCCGAAAAGGTTATCCGTGTTTCCCGTGAGCGGTATGCGACCAGACGTGCTGCTATTGAAGAAAAAATTATGCGTTGGAGTGGGCTTGAGCCGGCCACGGACGACGATGACGAAGAAGATGTCGCGCCAGAAGCACGTCCAGACACCCAACCCAAAAAATCTTCTCAAGATAAAAGAAAAGGCAGTGTAGAAAAAAAAGAATCACCTACAAAAAAACAAGAGCGTGCGCCAGAAGAAAAAAAGAAGATTTCCTCAGAGCCAGTGTCTGATGTTACTGTTGACATGCCGGAAGAAACAGTTTCTCTTACATCGCTTATTCCAGAAACTTCCATAGTCGAACCGTTGCGTGAACCGTCTTTGTCTGCCCCCGAGGAGCGAGAAGCGGATGTCACTCCACCTGTGTCGTCGTCTCCGGCCATCCCTTCAATTTCTTTTGACACTGCCCCCGTCGAAAAACATATGTCTACAAAAAACGGAGAAGAGACCAACGATGCTGCTGTCCCCAAAAAGAAAAAGCGTAAGAGAAAACGACGAAAGAAGAAAAATAAAGATGAAAACAGCGAAAGATCAGCTGCATCTGCAATAAAAAAAGTTTCTGGACACGTTGTGAAAGAAGAAAAACATGCTCCAGAAGCACCACCGCAGCCTGCAGATACGAGCGAAACACCGTTACAACAGAATAATGTTATCCGTTTTGATTAATGTATGAAAAAGAGATTCCAACAGTGGTATGAGAATGTGGTAGATCTACTGCCATTTTCTATTCTGGCTATAGGCACCGTGCTATTGCCATTGTTTTTTTTGCCGTTTACACGCGATAGCGTAAACCTTTCAAAAGAACTTTTTCTGTTTATTATTACCGCGATCGCATTGTTAAGTTGGTTTTTGCGTATTTCACGTTCCAAAAAAATACGTATACGGCGTACCATTTTAGATATTCCATTGCTGTTGTTTTTGGTATTTATTGGTATGTCTTTTCTGTTTTCCACGTCAGCGACGGCAAGTTTTTTTGGTTTTACACATCAATTTGTATTACACATACTTGCCATTCTTCCTGCTGTTATTTGGACATGGTTGTTGATTCAGGAAGTACGGACGCCGCAGCGTTGGCATGTGTGTCTCATGGCATTTTTGCTTGGAGGTATTGGCGCATTAGTCATGTTTTTATTTGGTTCATCAGCACTGCTCCACGGAGTATTTACGCCACTACATCTTTCGTTTGTTGGATTCAACACGGTAAGCACATTGAATTCAGTGTTTGGTGTGTATATGGTATTGCTTGCGCTCGTTGCACTGGGCCTTATCCTTAAGAAGGAAAGCTCACTTTGGGCGTATATTATTCCAACCGTGACACTGGTGCTGAGCGTGTGGGGGATGTTTCGCATAGGATTTGTAGTTCTGTGGGTGTTATTTGCGACAGGCTTACTCTTATTGTTATTATTTGGATGGTTTGCTGTGGAGCGTATACGGACTTCGGTATTGTCTCTCGTATTATTTTTGTGCATTGCCAGCGTCTTACTTGCTGTGCTTGGATCTCCTGCGTCGTTGAAACTGCAGTTGCCAGCAGAAGTAACACTAGGTATTGCCACATCTTGGGATATTACAAAGCAGACGTTACTGTCGGGAGTCACCTCATTTTTATTTGGATCTGGGCCGGGAACGTTTGTCTATGACTTTTCTGCATTTCGTCCCGCGTTGTTTAATACCAGTGAGTTAGTTTCCGGTGTTCGTTTTTATGTGCCGTTTAATACATTCTTTTCTTTTGCAGCAGAATTTGGGTTGTTGGGGGTCGTCAGTTTTCTTGTATTGGTGTTGATTATTTTAGGGGCAATACTGACGAGCTGGAAAGAGTTGTCTGTCACACGATTTCAACAGATTGCGCGACTTATGTCGCATACCCGTCTGGTATCTCTTGACGGTTTTATTATAAGCATTGCCTGGGTAATTAGTACGATTGGCATGGGAATCGCATTTTATGACATGACCCTGTGGTGGTTGTGGTGGTGGCTCCTTGGTATGAGTATTGTTGGGTTGTCATCAGGCGCCTCAACATTGATTCATGAAAAAACATATGCACTCAAATTATCTGCGCAGTATGCTTTGCTTGTTTCTTTTGGCATCGTCGTAGTCACCACGGTGATGATTATTTTTGGGGCATTTGGTGTACGGTTTTATGCTGCTGAAGTGTGGTTTACCAAAGCACAACAAGCAGATATTCGTACATCGCAGCAGTATATTGAACAAGCAGTATCACAGCGGCCGCAGTATGCGCCATATCATACGGCGCTTGCTCGGGTACATCTGCAGTACGCGCGTATTGAGACAGAAAAATCTGTCCGAAGTGATGATGTCGTAGCAGAGCGATTGGCACTTGCTGTCAATCAGGCAAAGATTGCGGCTGAAATTGCGCCACATGATGTGGAAGTGTGGGATACATTGGCATTTATGTATATGAATGCACGCACATTTGCACCGGACGCCAATGGGTGGGCAGAAGAGGCATTGATTAAGGCCATTCAACTCGAACCCACGAATGCGACATTATATTGGCGGCTAGGAAATGTGTATGCGTTTCAAGAAAAGTTTGATGAAGCGGAAAAGGCGTATACCAATGCGGTCACACTGAAACCAAATTATGTTGCAGCATACATGAATTTGGGGGATCTCTATGAAAAAGAAGAAAATATTGATGATGCCATTGTGGCGTATCAACTTGCTTTGGCAGAGGCTCCGACTCAGACAGATGTGCTCTATCATCTTGGTCGTCTCTTTTTTAATCGTGGTGAAGAAGGAGATATCGCATTGGCAGAGCAGGCTTGGACCATTGCGGTAGAACAAAATCCAAATTATTCAAATGCACTCTATAGCCTTGGGCTATTGCATGAAAACAAAGGAGATTTGAGTACTGCGGTGAGTTTTTTTCAAAAAGTACGGGAGTTGAATCCAAATAATAACGATGTGAAACAAAAAATACAGCAACTATTGGGAAGGTAGTATTCCTCTCTCACATAAGGGCCTGATACGTCGCTTTCGAGCGACGTGTTTGCTTTTTTATGCTCTCTTGCTACAATAAAACGATATGACACATATCGACACGACAATATTTCAAGAGCTCTCACAACCTGCCCGGCAGAGCCATAAAGGACAAAATGGACGGATGCTTATCATAGCAGGATCAGAAAAATTTCATGGGGCGCTTTTATTGGCGGTAGAAACGGCCGCACGCTTGGTAGATATGGTGTATGTACATTCGACCAAAGATAATTTGAAACTGATAAAAAAGTTGCGGAGCGAAGTGTCAACCTTTATTGCCGTTTCGGCACGTGACTTATGGGAAACGATTGGATTGGTTGACGTTGTACTCATGGGTCCTGGTCTCCCAGAAAATGGGAAAACCATAGGATTGGTGCACGACATTTTATCAAAACACCCTGAAAAGAAAACCGTTGTGGATGCAACGGCAATATGGCATGTCCGCCCAGAGTGTTTGCATGAGAATTGTATTGTTACACCACATTCCCGTGAGTTTGAAAATATGTTTGGGGTCACCGCCACTGCAGCACACGTTCACAGTATGGCACAAAAATATAAAGGCATTGTTGCGTTGAAAGGATACGTTGACTATGTGAGTGACGGAGTAACGCTGTATGAAAACCATACGGGCAACCCCGGCATGACAAAAGGGGGTACGGGGGATGTCTTTGCTGGGACGATTGCTGCGCTTGCGACCAAAAATGATACACTGACGGCCACACTTGCTGGGGCGCATTTGGTTGGGCTCGCTGGGGATGGATTGTATGAAAAAAAAGGAACATTTTTTAATGCGGAGGACCTTATTCAGAGTATGGGGGATGTGTGGGGGATGTATATGACGAAGTAATATGAAAAGATTGCCTGTAGAGGACAATGATCCATGGATGCTTGGCGAGCATATTCCAAACTGTGATCTCTTTTTTTCTACCATTTGGCTTCGTGGTTTTGTTAGTTTTTTTGATCGACACCTGGGGAAAGCGTATAAAAAAATCCTTTGTAGATATGAGGGGTATTATTTGTGGTTTTACTTTGGAGAAAAAGATTCTTTTGACGTAGCAGAGTGGACTGCTGAAAAAATCATATCAGATCCTGATTTTACAGAGGAAGTAAACAAGCAAATTATTATTGAGGCAGATACACTTAGTACTTATAGCACGAGTATTCCACAGAGTAATTTGGATACGGTATCAAACAAGGAGCTTTGGGATATCTATAAAACACATTGGGATATCCATAGTGAGTATTATACCTGGAGCTGGATTCCTGTTGCGGTTGATATGTTTCATGGAAATCTTACGAGTAGAGTGAAAGCGTATCTTCGTTCAAAACAAGTGCCTGAAGAGCGGCTGAATGAATATTTTGTATTGTTGACGCAACCGATGCGTGATTCTCTTATTTTTGTAGAGTACAAAGAGCTCCTTGGCATTGCACAGAGTATATGTGAATCTGAACACGATGCGGCATGTTTTGAAACTAGTCGGACGACAGAAGAATTATTTAAAAAATTGTCAGAACCAACACAGCAGTTAATCCAGGCGCATAGAGAAAAGTATTATTATACAAAACATTTGTGGGTGAGTGGAGAATATACTGTTCTCGACTACGTGGAGCAGTTGCGAGATGTGTTTGCAATAGGAGAAGCGCCCAATACTATATTGGCAAAACAACAAAAAGAGCAGGAAGAAACAAGACGGCGACGAAGTGCGCTCATGGATGAATTGCATATCGATCCTGATTGGAGGCGAATACTTGATGCGTACGGTGATTTTATGGTAACAAAAATATACCGACGGTATGCGCAGCTCTTGGCAGTACATCACATGAGTGCGGTACTCAAAGAAATTGCACGAAGAAATTTTATTACAGAAAAACAAGTGCGTTTTTGCACTGTCGAGGATATTCGGAAGATGTTGTTGGAGGGAGTAGTGGACGAGGCAGTACTATTGGCGCGGACACAGGAGTGTATTTATTATGCAGAGAGAGATTTTGAGGCAGTCTATATTGGTGAAGAAATGGAACAAATAAAAAAAACACTCGAGCAAGAGATTGACACAGATGTACAAGAGTTGCGTGGTGACATAGGGTGCCTTGGCTATGCAAAGGGAATGGTAAAAATTATTATTCGTGCAGAAGACATGGAGAAAATGAATGAGGGAGATATTCTTGTGTCTATTGCAACAGATCCCGATATTGTGCCCGCCATGAAAAAAGCAGCCGCTATCATTACCGAGCAAGGCGGTGTGACCAGCCACGCTGCCATTGTTTCAAGAGAAATGGGCATTCCCTGCGTCATTGGGACCAAGATTGCAACGAAAGTGTTGAAGGATGGAGATATGGTGGAGGTGGATGCAAATAAAGGAATAATAAAAAAAATATGAATACACATCAGTGGAACATTGTAGCAAAAGACTACGATTCCCCATTTATTCGAAATTATATTTGGGTTCGTGGTATTGCGGAAATGCAGCCGGGACTTATGGATATCCCGCAGGTTTTTTTGGGTATTTTTTGTCGAGAAAATAATATTGACTATTTGTATCGTGGTGACACATGGATGAAAGCGCACAATGTACTCAAAGAAAGAATACAAAAAGGCGAGCCGTTGGTGGATGCCATCATTGGGGATACTATTCGGCATGGAGAAAAAATGAATGCGTGGAGTGAAGAAAATATATGGAATGAAGATCTAAAGAAGCTAGATGGTCATGAATTGTTTGCAAGATATGAAAAAGTTGCAGAGATGGAGTCTATTGAGTATGCATACGGAGTAGCGCTGCCATATATTGACTACCAAGAGTTTTCTTTTGTGGAAAAAAACGTAGAGAACATATTAAAAAAATATTCAAAAAATGATGCAGCGTATCAACGATATTTTGCAGCATTCACTGAGCCTGCGCACGATTCATTTGCCCAAGAACAAAACAAAGCGCTTTTGACACTCATGAAAAAGTGGTATGAACATCCAGGGTGGAAACAGGGTGTCATGGAGCAGTTTCTTGAAAACATAAAAGAAGCGTTTCCAGATTTTTACATAGCCCTTGAGGCGCACACACAGAAATACGCCTGGGTGTATTATGTGTATATGGGGCCACCTTTTACCGAGAAGGATTTTCTGGGGTTCATGGTGCACGAACTTGAAAAACAGGTTTCCCCCGCAGAGTTGCTCGTACAGATTGAAGAAAAACAAAAAAGCGTCGTACGTATAAAAAAAGAATTTTTAAAGACATATACGGTTACTGAATTTGAAGCATATATGTTGGAGCTTGCGGGTAAGATGGTCTGGGGAAAGCCACGGCGCAAAGATTATCAGAGCAGGACCTACTATCACATGGAGAAAATTCAAAAAGAAATCGGCAAGCGGCTGCACCTAACACTTATGCAGGTGCGTTCTGCACCACTTGATATGGTACAGGCTGCTCTGGAAGGGAATGGGGAGGTAGACGAACACTGTATCAACCAAATTTTGAAGGCACACGTATGCCTTCCAGATGCAGAGGGCAGTGTACGAGTATTATATGGGAAGGATGCGGAAGCATTTATGAGCAACGAAGTGCTAGTAGAAGAAGAAAAAATTGGAGATGTGTCAGAATTAACCGGGACGTGTGCAAAAGAAGGCCGGGCCAAAGGAGTGGTAAAGATTATCAATACGCGGAATGAAATGGACAAAATGGAGGAGGGTGATATATTAGTGTCAGTCGCCACAACCCCAAATATTATTGCGGCAATGAAAAAGGCGGGCGGGATTATTACTGATGAGGGAGGTCTCACATGTCACGCCGCAATTGTATCTCGTGAATTGGGAATCCCCAGTGTTATTGGGACAAAGATTGCGACCAAAGTATTACAAGATGGAGATGTGGTTGAGGTGGATGCGACAAATGGAGTAATAAAAAAATTATGATGTCAAAAGAAATAATACAAAAGGAATGGTTTTTTTTGAGCGGTTACCTAACATAAGCAAAAAATATGACCCATCTTAAATTCTTCAAACACATCCAAAAAACAGACGTCGCCATTGCTGGTGGCAAAGGCGCTTCGCTTGGGGAAATGAGCAATGCGGGAATCCCCGTGCCACCAGGCTTTGTCGTGCTTGCAGACGCATTTGATCGATTTATAGAAGAAACGCATCTCAAGGCAGAAGTAGAGGCACGCCTCTCTGAAGTCAATCCAGAAGACACCAATTCAATAGAGAAGGCGAGTAACGTCTTGAGAGACGTAATTCACGATACACCCATGCCCGAGGATCTCAAGCAAGAAATTATGGCAGCGTTCAAAGAGCTTGGGGCAGAGTACGTGGCTGTCCGCTCGAGTGCTACGGCAGAAGATGGTGAAATCGCCAGCTGGGCCGGGGAGCTTGATACGTTTTTAAACACCACAGAAGAAAATCTTTTAGAAAAAGTAAAAGAATGTTGGTCGTCACTTTTTACACCACGCGCTATTTTTTATCGTCATGAAAAAGATCTTGTTGACCACCATGTATCAGTGGCAGTGGTGGTGCAGGCAATGGTGCAGTCTGAAATTTCTGGCGTAGCGTTTACTGTGCACCCAGTGACAGAAGATCGAAACCAAATGATTATTGAAGCCGGCCTCGGTTTGGGTGAGGCTATTGTGAGTGGACAAATTACGCCGGATTCATATGTCGTACTCAAAGATGATATGACGCTGTTTGATATCACGGTGGGGCATCAGAAAAAGAAATTAGAAATGGGAAATGAGAAATTGAACGTTTGGACAGAGCTTGGTGAAGATGGAGAAAAACAAAAATTGACAGGCAGACAAATTATCATGCTTGCGGAGCTGTGTAAACATATCGAGGCGCACTACGGGGCCCCATGCGATATTGAATGGGCGTTTGCCGATGATAAATTTTATATTACGCAGAGTCGGCCGATTACGACGTTGAAGGTATAGATTTTTTATGTCATCCTGAACTTGTTTCAGGATCTTTTTTATAGCGCTCCTTTTCTTTGCATACAGATCCTGAAACAAGTTCAGGATGACATATCATACACAGTCGAGATGAAATATGCTATACTAATAACAATATATTTTCTTCTCACATATATGATCTTCAAACGTGATTATCGGGAACCTTTTTGGAGAGGATTGCTGCATGCAGTCGTTGTCACGGTATACTTATTTTTTGTCGCACTGCTTGCCATGCAACTCAAATATTTATACTTGGGAGAAATTGCAGAAGCTATACAGCTTGCATTTGGATTATTTTTGACCGTCCTTTCTGTGGCGGTGTGTGCGTGGCTAATTTTTTATGAGCCAATGAAAAAATTATTGCATCACCATTTTCGTGCGGCAACTGTCATGCTTACGTCAACGATTGGCTGGCTCTTTATTTTTATGGTTATATTTGTTGTTGGCTTAGTATTTACCCTTGCATAATATGAATTACAAACGCGCCATTGGGTTTTCTGTATTGCTGTATATTGCTTCTTTTATTGTATATGGGCTGACGTTTGTGCTTCCTTTTTTGGATGGGGAAAATTTGGCGTTATCGAATTTTGTTTTTATGTGGGTGCTGACTATTCCTATCGTGCTCTTGTTTGCAAAGTGGTTTTTTCGGAGTATCCCAGCGACCGTGAAGAACGGATTCGTTCTTGGTGTTGTTGCCATTATTGTTGGGCTATCGCTTGACGGACTAGCTGTGACGGCTGCGTATTTGGCGGGAGAGTCAATGGACCAGTTTAAAGAGCTCTATGGAAGCTGGATGTTTTATGCAACCATTATAGAAATTATTGTGTTAACTACATTTGCTGGGTGGGAGTTTGATAAGACGTTTACAAAAAGGTCTGGTGATGGTGGCTAAACAGGGGGCATACGTGTACAGTACTATTTCGACAGGAGAATTCAGTATGTTTACTGAATTTTTTAATATTGTCTATTTTTTTTTGGATATATAAAAAGCTATAGCATAGCAAATTATGCACAGGATACGGTACTATTAGTTGACAATTTGTGAGAGTATTGCTATATATAGTTGCTTGCTCTTTTTAACACAAAATAATTTGAGAGAACAGATGCGTTTTTCGGATGGAGAGAGGACAGGAAATATCTTGTAATTTCTCCATTCGGAGAGCGCATACGCAGCGCTTTTCGATATCGCCCCTCGCAGACTATACCTGGCAATGTCGCTAGGAAAGTCACGTGCGAGGTTTTCCAAACCGGCTTGCATGCCGGGGTGGAGTGTTGGGATGCGTGTTTACACGCTGCTGGTGTTCTTCTTGTCCTCCGTCTTCGGGGGGTGCTACGACGACTGCGTCCAGGTCCTCGGCGCCAACCGGTGCCAGGGCCTGCTGGAGGAGGCGAACCGGCGGGGCGACGGCGGCGCCCCGGAGCCCGGGGACCAGATCCGTCGGTTCTCGATCCACGAGGCGGACGACCTCCAGGCGGCGCTCGACACCTTCCTGGGGCCGCAGGGGTGGAAGTCGCGCGTCTTCCCGAACGGTCACACCTACCTCTGGGACGGCGAGAGCATCGGCATGATCTACGGGAAGCACTGCAAGTGGGACATGTGTGTGTATTCCTGCGCGCAGAGCGACTCGCTCGACGCGGCGATCAACCGCGGCGTCAACGCGAAACTCCCGGTCAGCGGCATTCCGCAGTCGCCCCAGCAGGGAGCGTACCACGGGGTCCTCGGCGTCTCGTTGGTGCAGAACGCCGCCGAGCGGGCGGTCTACCTCACCTGCTTCGCGAGCGAGACGGCTACGACCCTGGTGGCCGTGCGCCCGGACTACTGGGCCATCTTCATCGCGGCGGTGGGCCGTCGGATCGAACAGAAGCGTCCGATCGGTCAGTTCCAAGGTGCGCTCGGCCTCACGGTCGAGAGCTGGCTGCAGATCCCGTGAAGCGCAACTACTACGGGAGCATCATCTGCCTCATCACCGGTTTCCTCTTGGTTGCGTTCTACGTGAACGGCAACCACCAGGACGCCTCGGTCGTGAACGACGCGGGCGTGGAGCACTCCGGGAACTACTGGCAGCCCGCCAACCCCGTCGAGCCGATGTCCTCGACGGAGAAGCGGGTGGACGACGAAGATCTCGACATCAAGGTCGTCACCGTCGACCCGATGGATCGTGCGGAAGCGACGGCGGTGGTTCACACCGCCTTCTCGCACGACACGGATCGGTGCGAGAGATTCAAGCGTCGGCGCCAGCGCGCCGAAGCGGTCTCCGCAAGAATCGTGGGCTTCACCGCCCACGAGCTGCTCGGCCTGCAGACGTTCGCCAACCACGGCTACCTCGACTCCAAGCGTCCGTACGTGGGCGCATTCCGTGTCAACGATCGGGTGGCCGCACGTCTCAAGGGGGTCGACGATCCCGAGAAGAAGCTCGGCGTCTTGGCCGAGTACGTCGTCGAGCTCGAGGCAGATGGCATCACCCGTGAACTCGCGTGGCTCAAGGCCAGCGTCGACACCCAGGTGTTCGACGCGATGCTCGACGGCCGGGCGCCCGACGAGGTGACGCTCAGCGATCTCGTGCGAGTGACGGTCGACGGCCAGAACTACTGGCCCGACGACGTCTACACTGAGGTCATCTCCGAAGGCGATCGAGCGCGGAACGAGTTCGAGGAGCACTGCCCGGACGCCGGCTGATCTCAACAAGCACGCGTTCTCTCTCCACCCCCACCCACCAGTGCCGTTCGCACTGCCACGCATCACGCGGAGGCAGGCGACAAGCCACATGCCACGGGGGAACTTGTGTTCGCGCTGGCGCATCCTACCCGATGCCGCCGCAAGAACCAAGAGGCAGCGCTTCTGACCTCGAAAGAACAGAAGCGCACACGATTGAATATCTTGTATATGGAAGGTATGTAATCGCGTGTTGTACAAAAAATACCCAAACACAAGGGTATTTTTTATTTGCCTATTATTCATGACTTCGCTATACTGCGAAACACTATGAATCAATATAACCTCAACAAACAGGCTCCGCTCATTATAGGGGGGATAGCACTGCTCTTGGGTATCCTCTCAGGTTCGGTGGTATTCATCTTTATTGGAATACTGATGCTGATGCCGTTGTTCAAAAAATTCACGACGTGGCAAGGCGGCAATCCACTTGAATCCTTTTTTAACATATTTACTCAGTCACGAAATACTATGCAAACAATAGATCCGGGAAAATACAAAAAACTAATGCGTCGCGTTGGGTACGGAATGCTCCTTATTTTGTTGCTCCCCGTTATCAGCAGCGGATGGGTGGTTATTGATGCGGGAGAAACCGGTGTGCAATCTTTTTTTGGAAAAGTGAGGGACAGCGAATTTTCCTCTGGATTTCATCTGAAAAATCCATTGGTAAAAATTACAAAAATGAATGTGCGAACCCAGGAGTACACCATGAGTATTGCGTACGAAGAAGGGGACAAAACAGGCGATGATTCAATTTCTGCATTAACAAGTGAAGGATTGAGTGTGGATCTTGACATTACTGTGTTGTATCGCTTGTCAGAAGAAAAAGCATCGGATGTCTATCGTGAGGTAGGGATCATTTATGAGGAAGTGATTATCCGTCCACAAATTCGCAGTATTATTCGTGAAGTGATTGCCGAGTATAGTGCCAAAGATATTTACTCTGAAAAACGGCAGGAAGCATCGTTGGAAATTTTGAGCCGATTGAAAACCAGTGTAGAGCCGCGCGGCATTGAAGTAGAAGATGTGCTATTGCGAAATGTCCAATTGCCAGAGAATCTCTCAAAAAGTATTCAAGAAAAGTTGCAGTCGGAACAAGAAGCACAGCGGTATGATTTTGTCTTGCAACGAGAAGAAAAAGAGGCCGAACGCAAGCGGGTGGAAGCAGCAGGGCAGCGCGATGCACAGCAAATTATCAACCAAAGTCTGACACAAAATTATCTCAACTACCTGTATATCAATAGTCTGAAGGATCGGGAGGGGACTGTCTATGTGCCAGTAAACCCAAACAATGGGGTGCCATTATTTAGAGGGTTGTAGCAGAATTGAGTAACTCTCATTGGCTCGTTGACAGGGGAAGCGCATGTGCTATACTACTGATGGTGAGTAGTAAATATCTTAATTTGCAGTCGCCAAATGAAAGGTCGGATTTAGTAAAAAGAAATAACAGAATCCAATATATGGACGGCGACAAACAAATGTTTGACGTCAACATCGAATGTGGGGAATGTGGGACCGCTATTACTCAGTTGCCTTTTCAGCCAACTGGTGACAGACCCGTATTTTGTACAGATTGCCTTCGCGCACGACGAAATGATCGTCCTGAACGAAAAATGCATGATGTTGATGTAAACTGTGCCGAGTGTGGTGTGCATATCTCGCAGCTGCCTTTTCTCCCTACCGGAGATCGGCCAATTTACTGCTTTGACTGCAACAAATCTCGACGCGCATAATAGCGACACAAGAATCCTCCGACACTGTCGGAGGATTTTGATATATTTGAAAAAATTGATAGGATACGGTATATGTATTCTGCAGAACAAAAACAACTGATTTGGCATGTAAGAGAAAAGGTGGAGGCACTCTTTACGGCATTTCCTGTGACGGCCCATGGAATGGAACATGTGGCACGGGTGGCTGTGCATGCAAAGGATATTGCACTCACAGAAAACGCGCGTTCCATATTTCTTTGCGAACTGGCGGGCTATCTCCATGATATTGGACGCGTGGCAGAGCACTATGATGCCACGACAGACGGGATCCGCCATCATGATCTCTCATACAGACTCCTTCGCGAGTGGTTTCGAGAGGACACTGCATTTGATGTATTGACTGATGCAGAGAAGTTGGAATTATTGTATGCCGTGAAATATCATTGGAATGATGCGGCAGATCAATATGATACGGCCATTATTCTTCGTGATGCAGATAAACTCGATGCACTCGGTGTGTTTGGACTTGCCCGTGCTGTTGCGTTTTACGACGGAGACGCAGCGTTGGAACATGGGCTCCGCCTATGCTTTGCTATGATGCCATGGTTGCGTACGGCAGCTGCCCAGGCCCGAGCAAAGGAACTCGATGCGTTTCGTCCGCTTGCAAAAAAATATCAAGAGTTATTGTCACAACATATTGAACCAATTGAACTATAGGTATGCAAACACATCCAGCAGATACAAAAGTAGTAGTGGGCATGAGTGGTGGCGTAGATTCTTCTGTGGCCGCGGCTCTTTTGGTTCGAGAGGGGTATCAAGTGACGGGTGCATATATGAAACAGTGGAGTGATAGCACCGAACTGTCGGGTGTGTGTAGTTGGAAAGAAGATAGACGAGATGCTATGCGAGTTGCAGCGAAGCTTGGCATAGGATTAATTACCCTTGATTTTGAAAAAGAATATAAAGAATGGGTCATGGGGTATATGTTTTCAGAATATGCTGCAGGGCGTACTCCCAATCCAGATGTCATGTGTAATAAATATATAAAATTTGGGGCATGGCTCAAAAAGGTAGATGAACTAGGGTTTGATTGTTTGGCTACTGGGCATTATGCTCGGCTTCGTATGGCCGCGTCTCGAAAGTCAGTCGAACTCGTCCAGGCAGTTGACGAGAATAAAGATCAAACTTATTTTTTGCATCAGCTCAACCAAGATCAGTTGGCACACACGTTATTCCCCATTGGAGCATATACAAAGGCAGAGGTGCGCGCATTGGCAAAAAAGTTTGACTTGCCAACAGCAGGGCGAGCTGAATCTATGGGTATTTGTTTTGTTGGAGAGGTCCCAATGAAAGCATTTTTACAACAAAAAATAGCCCCAACTCCGGGAAAGATTATCTTGTCTTCTGGCGAAGCTATTGGCGAACACGAAGGACTTTCTTTTTATACCATTGGGCAGCGTCATGGTGTGGCGCAACAGGGAAGAGAAACGCCACTCTTTGTGGTACAGAAAAGATTTGATACGAATGAGTTGGTCATGGGCGACGAACATGATCCCTTATTATTTTCGACTGAGATGATGGTGCAGGATATGCATTGGATTGCTGGTGCGTCGCCGACATTGCCATTTCCCTGCAAGGTCCGTATGCGGCATCGCCAAGAGTTTACTGATGCCACTGTGACCAAACATGAGGACGGGTGGAAGGTCACATTTGCAACACCAGAGCGCGCCATCACACCGGGACAGTTTTGTGTCTGCTACAAAAATGGTGTATGCTTAGGTGGCGGAATTATTATGTAACATGTATGCCAGAATTTACCACGCCCAAACAACTCGTGGATTGGTATGATAATCAGGAGCGTATTCTTACGCCTGATTTTTTAGATACCATTTCATGGGGGGAGGTGTCTCAAACGGAAGTGGATCCGGCATTGGTTCCGGTATTACTCTACTTTCGTGATGTTGAAAAGCTGACAGAAATATATTACAAAGAGTTACGGAAGACGCCGACTGGGAGAGACCCCGAGGTGCGACAATTTATGGATAAATGGCAGCACGAAGAAGATTTGCATGGAGAATTATTGAATCGATTTTTAGAAGAGGCAGGATTTCCAAGTGGAGACGCATGGTTTGAAAAAATGAAGCACACCATTCCACGGTCATACCGGTATTCCAGTGCACTTGGATCACTGACAGCAAATCTCTTTGGGAAACGGTTTTCTGCTGTACATATGACGTGGGGGGCAATCAATGAAATGATGACATTGACTGGCTATAGACAGTTATGGAAAAGGGCAAATCATCCGGTGTTGACCTACATATTGAAAGCGATTGTGCGTGAAGAATCAGTGCATGCGTTTTTTTATGCGACCTTTGCAAAATTGCAACTGCAGCGGTCACGATACACGCAGCACATTGCGACCTATATTTTAAAGCATTTTTGGTCACCGGTGGGGCAGGGTGCAAAACCAGTCAAAGAGACCGCCTATGTCATGGACATGCTGTTTGATGGAGCAGAAGGGGTGAGTGTCATGGATACCTTTGTCAACAAGCGATTGGAACTATTTCCTGGATTTGAAAAAGAAACATTTGTCACTGATACGATTTCTCGTATGGTACGCTCTACCAGGACACAGCAGGTAGCAACGGGGGGATAAACATATCTCATGATGAGTGAAAGAAATTCTGAGGTACTGCGTCAATAATGTAAAGCGCTTTTATTTTTTTTACAACCATTATGAGTTACGCATCTACCACTCCACTTCTCGAACGGCATTGGCGTTTGGGATATATTGGATTTGCTGCCGTTATCGCCCTGTTATCAAATATATTTTTTTGGGATGTAGCCCTTGGGCTGGGGTTTTTTCTATTTGTTTTGCTGTATGTGGTTGGATTTGTTTCGCTTGCGGTGTGCACAAAACAACTCCGAGAGCCACGTGCGTTTGCCCTGTTGATTCCTATCATCATACTCTCCGCTGACGTTGTATTATACAATAATGCCCTTGTTCGTATTTGGGTACCGATTTTTGTGTTTGCGCTATTGGTTCTTTTTTCTCTTTTGTCGACACTGCAAAATCCCCACAGATATCGATTTTCATTGTCAAAGATTCCATTGTTTCGAGATATCGACGTGTTATTTAGAAAATGGGGGAACGTGTTTCATGACCTTTTCACATGGAAAAAGGGAGCAGATGGTGCTGTTATAAAAAAAATTGCCCTTGGGCTTGGTTTGTCTTTGCCTATTATGTTTATATTTGGTTCACTCTTGGCAGAAGCCGACGCTATTTTTGGTGATATTATTTCTCGATCGGTCGACCTACACATAGATGGAAATATTGTATGGAGGCTTTTTCGGTCTGGCGTTACCACTTTATTTCTTTCTGGATTTTTTTATGTCCTTATACAGGACAATGTGCTTGGTGAAAAAAAAGAAAGGGCCATAAAGTTAGACGCGACGGTGGTGGGAACGATTCTTGTCTTGGTCAATGTATTATTTTTATTTTTTGTAGCGGTCCAGTTTAAGTATTTGTTTGGCTCATACGAATATGTACGGGCAAATGACATTGTATTCGCCGAGCATGCACGGAGTGGATTTTTTCAATTGGCATGGGTGGTCGGGCTGGCTGCCGCCATGTTAGTGTTTATGTATCGTTCGGCTGTGCATCATGGGTATTCGCTATTGCTCCAGGTGTTGAAGGGGGTATTTATTGGACTCGTGCTTGTGATCGCCTATTCTGCATTGCATCGCATGGGGTTGTATCAGGATGCGTATGGTTTTACTGTATTGCGTTTGTATGTGCAGTGGACAATTTGTTTTGCCATGCTGCTGTTGCTTTTTGCAGGGGGCGCCATTGTTACCAAGTTGCCATTTCGAAATTTTTTCTATACAACGCTTCTCCTCGGTATAGGGGCGCTTACCGTTGTGTGTTCTATAAATGTTGATAGGATGATTGCAAGAGAAAATATCGATCGGCACTTGCTACAGGGGAAAAAAGTAGATGTACGATACTTGGTCGAAGAGCTGTCTTTCGACGCTGTGCCAGAAGTAGATCGCTTATTTGCCGCAACACCGTCTCAGCAGGTGATTGGCCACGGGACTGTGACGTATGCGGTGTATCCATCGTTGTATACACGGTATGACAAAGGGATTGAGACTTTGTGGTACGATGCAGAACGGTCATGGAGAGAATTTAACTTTGGGTATGATCGTGCAAAGGATGTGTTGTTACAGCACCCGTGGATACGTGCAGAGTAATATAGACAAAAGTCTCTTTTTTCGTTACTATGAGTCATAGTTGACTTACTATATTGTTACTATGACGACCAAAGAGCTGCGAGAAAAATATGTACAATTTTTTGAAAAAGAAGGGCATACGCGTATTCCTTCTGCTTCGCTTATTCCTGATAACGATCCGACAGTGTTGTTTACCACCGCTGGTATGCATCCCTTGGTGCCGTATTTATTGGGCCAATCTCACCCTGGTGGAAAGCGGCTCACAGATGTACAAAAATGTGTGCGCACTGGGGATATTGATGAAGTGGGGGATAAAAGTCATCTGACGTTTTTTGAGATGCTTGGGAACTGGTCACTGGGAGATTACTTCAAGGAAGAAACTATTCAGTGGAGTTTTACCTTTTTAACCAAAGAGTTAGGTATTCCCAAAGAAAAACTTGCTGTGTCTGTATTTGCGGGCGATGATGATGCCCCATTTGACCAACAGGCGTATGATGCGTGGATCGGGCTTGGCATTGCTGCAGACCGTATTGCACAGCTTCCCAAAAAAAATAACTGGTGGGGACCAGCCGGACAAACGGGTCCATGTGGCCCTGATACAGAGATGTTTTATTGGGTAGGAGAGGGGGAGCCACACGGAAACCCAGGAAGCAATGAAGACGATTGGCTCGAGATTTGGAATGACGTATTCATGCAATACAATAAGCAGGAAGATGGGAGTTTTGTTCCGCTGACTCAGCAAAATGTGGACACAGGCATGGGGCTCGAGCGAACGGTTGCAGTGCTCAATGGATTTGATGATGTGTTTTATGTTGATACGTTGTGGCCAATTGTCAGCAAAATTTTATCCATTGCTGCAATTCCTCACGAAGAACATCGATTCCCAGCGGGGGACGCAGAAGTGACATCTGTAAAGATTGTGGCTGACCATCTTCGAACGGCCACCATGATCATGGGGGATAATATGGGTATTGCGCCGGGGAATATGGATCAGGCCTACGTGGTGAGAAAACTCATTCGACGTGCCATCCGTCATGGGCGTAAGCTTGGTATTGATAACGCATTCTGCGCCGATGTCGCCGAGCAGGTTATTGATCTGTTTGGTGAGGTATATCCAGAGCTTCAAAAGAATGCGCAATTTGTGCTCTCACACATGGGGCTAGAAGAAGAAAAGTTTGGTGTCACCCTTGCGTCTGGACTCAAAGAATTTGAAAAATTGTTGGCTGGATTACAAAAAGCATTTGAACATACAGGAAAAAAAGTTACAGAAATTTCTGGAAAGCAAGCGTTTAAACTGTACGATACCTATGGGTTTCCTTTGGAAATGACCGAAGAATTGGCAGGGGAACACGGGTTGACCGTAGACGCAAAAGGGTTTGATGATGCATTTGAAAAACATCAAGCCTTGTCAAGAAAAGGCGCTGAACAAAAGTTTGCTGGTGGCTTGGCAGACCACTCTCTCATGAGTGTGAAATATCACACCGCAACACACCTGTTGCATGCAACATTGAAAAAAGTATTAGGTGACCATGTTGAGCAGCGTGGCAGTAACATCACCCCAAAGCGACTTCGTTTTGACTTTTCGCATCCACAAAAAATGACGGATGAAGAAAAAAAACAAGTAGAGGACTTGATTAACGGAGCGATTGCACATGATTACCCAGTGAGTTGGCAAGAAATGCGTGTTGACGAGGCAACAAAAAAAGGGGCGATTGGTTTGTTTGGAGACAAATATGGTGATACAATAAAAGTATATACAATCGGAGACCCAAATGGATGTGCAACAGCAAACCCAACTGATCCAACGTATAGTATGGAAATTTGTGGCGGTCCGCATGTGGAGCGCACTGGGATTTTGGGGACGTTTCGCATCACAAAAGAAGAAGCAAGTAGTGCTGGGATACGACGTATAAAAGCCACTTTGGAATAATTACCTGTCATGCCAAAAAGACTATATTTCTTTATACGAAGACACAAGGAGCAGTTTGTTCGATATTTTGTGGTAGGCATGAGTGGGTTTGTGATTGATATAGGGACCTTGTTTGTGTTGAGTAAATACTATGGCATAAACCCCACCATTGCGGTGGTACTAAACCAAATCGTTGTCATAGGGTATAATTTTACGCTCAACAAGTATTGGTCGTTTTCAAACAGAGACCTCCCTCACAAGCAGCTTATTCGATACGGTATACTTGCTGGGGGGAATTATCTGTTTTCTGTTGTTTTGATGTATACTTTCAATCAAGTATTTGGTATAGATGAAATTCTTGTCCGTATTGGCACTATTGCTCTTATGACGCTATGGAACTTTGTACTGTATAAGAAGTGGGTATATCGGTAGTAGTTACGAATAAGGGATACTCCGGATGTACGGATACACATATATCTGTAAATCCGGAGTATCCGTTATCTCTAATATTCTATTCACATTTGGGTCACAATATCCTCTTGACAGGGTGTCACCTATCCTGTACAATACTGCCCAGTTAATTTGACAATATTTCATGGCTAGCAAGAAAGACGTTATTGTCGTAGAAGGGACGGTTGATGAGATCCTCCCAGGAGCAAAATTTCGTGTGAAACTCGATAATGATCATGAGATCACCGCCTATCTTGGTGGAAAAATGAGAACATACAAAATTCGTATCGGTGTGGGAGATAAGGTCCGATTGGAAATGACTCCATACGACTTGACAAAGGGCCGTATTACATATAGACTCTAATAAAATTATATATCAATCAGTGCGGTGGAGCCCGGCTTCGCTACGCTACTTCGGACAGGCCCAATCGTGGGTCGGTCCGAAGTAGGTAGAAGTAAAGCTAGGCTGAGATATCGCGGCAGTGATTGATATTTTTTGTTCTAGAAATTCAGATACTATGAAAGTTCAAGCCTCAGTAAAAGAAAGATGTAAGAATTGTAAACGTGTGCGACGACGTGGCGTGGTTTATAATATCTGTGAAGTCCCAAGACACAAACAACGACAGGGAACAAAGCAACGAAAAAAATCAGCATAACTAATCCCTTTTTATATTGAGAATATGCGTGTAGCTGGTGTAACAATTCCAAAACAAAAACAAGTAGGCATTGCGCTTACATATATTTTTGGTATCGGTCCAAACCGATCAAAGGTGATTTTAGCAAAATCAAATGTAGACGCGACGATTCGTGTAAAGGACTTGACTCCTGATCAAGAAGACACAATCCGTGCGATTATTGAAAAAGAATATACAACAGAAGGGAACTTACGTCGACAAGTGTCGTCACATATTAAACGGTTGACAGATATTAAATCCTACCGTGGTACTCGCCATTTGAAGCGATTACCCGTACGAGGGCAAAGAACAAAAACAAACTCTCGCACTATGCGTGGGAATGTCCGCAATAAAGCAACGAGTGGAAGAAAAGGACCTGCACAAAAAACTTAATTGATTCCGCATCTAAATGATTCTATGGCAAAAAAGGCTGTAAAACAAAAGAAAAAGAAAAAAGTATTTAAGCAAGTCAGTACTGGCCGTGCGTATATTCAAGCAACATTCAACAACACCATTGTGACTTTGACAGATCAAAATGGGGATGTCATTTCTTGGGCAAGCGCTGGAATGGTAGGATTTAAAGGTCCTAAAAAAGCCACTCCATACGCTGCGTCACAAGTGGTCAAGCGTGCGGTTGATGCGACAAAAGAATGTGGCCTGAAAGAAGTCAGTGTGTATATTAAGGGAATCGGTGGTGGACGAGAATCTGCCATCCGTGCATTGAACGCCAACGGACTACAAGTACTTGGTGTAAAAGACACGACCCCAATTCCACATAATGGATGTCGTCCGCCAAAGCGCCGACGAGTATAATTACGAATATAATCTTATGGGAAGATACATTGGTCCAAAAAATAAACTTGCAAGACGATTCGGCGTCAACTTAGGATTGAAAACAAATGCCGCAAAGGTAGCGCGACGATTGAGTCAAACGCCTGGTGTGCACGGTCCAAACCAACGACGTCGATCAAAGTCTACCTATGGAAAGCAGCTGGATGAGAAACAGAAGGCTCGTTTTATTTATGGACTCCGAGATGGACAATTTCGTAATTATGTGCGCGAAGCAGAACGTATTGCCGGAGACTCTGGAGTAAATTTACAAACTATTTTGGAACAGCGCCTTGATAATGTGGTATACCGCATGGGATTTGCCGTGACGCGTGCACAAGCACGCCAAATGGTAGGGCATGATATGTTTACGGTAAATGGCAAAAAAATGAATATCCCATCGTACTTGGTACGCTCAGGAGATGTGGTTGCTATAAAAGATACAAAAGTAAAAAAGAGAATTTTTGAAAAAATGACAGAACAGCTATCAAACGCAACACTGCCATCTTGGGTTTCTGTTGATCCTGCAAAAAAAGAAGGAAAGATATTGCATATGCCAAAAGACGCTGATTTTGATAAAGTCTTTGACGTGAAACTTATTATTGAGTACTACTCAACTCGTTAATTTTTGAGGGTATCCCTTCTTACTTAATCTCTCTCGTATGGAACACATCATGCTCCCAACAAACGTTTCCTTTGAAGAAACAGAGAAGCCACATGTTGGCAAGCTTGTTATTACCCCATGTCAGCAAGGGTATGGTATTACTCTCGGAAATTCATTGCGTCGTGTACTTCTTGCTTCATTGCCAGGAGCAGCAGTAGAGTCTGTAAAAATTGAAGGTGTACAGCACGAATTTTCTGCTATTGACGATGTAGAGGAAGACATGGTAGAAGTGCTATTGAATTTAAAGCAACTTGCAGTAAAATCTCATGCTGACGGTCCAGTTATCTTGAAGCTCAAGAAAAAAGGAAAAGGGGATATCACTGCGGCTGACTTTGAAAAAAATGCCGATATTGAAATTGCCAACCCAGAATTGAAGATTATGACGGTCACCAAAGCTGACCGTGAGATTGACATGGAAGTGATTATTGGGAATGGTATTGGATACATTCCAGCATCTGAAAAAGAAACAAAGAATCTTGACCTCGGTACTATTGTTGCGGATTCATTGTATACCCCAATTCGTGATATTGGATATGACATCGAAAATACCCGTGTTGGAGATGTCACTGATTACGAAAAGTTGACTGTCACCATTGAAACAAACGGTACTGTGTCTCCGCAAGAAGCTGTGCACCAAGCAACAAAGATCTTGATGGATCACTTTGCATTGGTACTTGATGCGGCACAAGGGAGTGGGGCACCGGTTGTCAAAGACATGCCTGCTTCTGAGGAAACACCCACAGAGGATGAGGTTGACGCATAATTGCAATATATATGAGACATCGAGTAAAAAAATTCACATTAGGAAGAAAGAAGGCTCAAAGAAAAGCATTGCTTCGAAATTTGGCGCAAAGTTTAGTATTGCACGGAGCAATTCGTACAACGTCAGCAAAGGCAAAGGCACTGCGCACGGTGGTAGAACCATTGGTGACCCGAGCAAGACGAGGAACATTGGCTGATCGAAGAGAAATTGCCAAGGTATTGTATACCCAAGATGCGTTACGAAAAATGATGGATGACATTGGACCAAAGTATAAAGAACGACCAGGTGGGTACACACGCATTATTAAAGTGGGACATCGCCCAACTGACGGAGCAGACGTTGTTCGGATTGAATTTGTGTAAACAGAGATCACATAATTACAGATTATATAGATATATGGCACAAGCTATTCAAAGAAACACAATTGAAATCGACGCAACAGGGCAAGCGGTAGGACGATTGGCAACAGAGATTGCTATGATTTTGCGTGGAAAAACAAAAGCAACATTTGCGCCACATATTGACGGTGGAGATTTTGTAAAAGTAATTAATGCTGGCCAAGTGAAATTTACTGGGAAAAAGTTGGTACAAAAGGACTATTTTCATCACACGATGTATCCGGGTGGAATTCGACGTACACCAATGAAAAAAGTATTTGATAAAAATCCTGGAGAAGTATTGAAGCGAGCGGTCTATGGTATGCTTCCAAAAAATACTCTTCGTGAAGATATGATCAAGCGTTTAACCATCGAAGCATAAGACTATGGCAGAAACAAAGAAAAATTCATCAATGGAACGTGCTGTTGGTCGCAGAAAAACATCTGCTGCTCGCGTGCGTCTCATGCCGGGAAAAGGAAATATTACGATTAATGATAAAGCATATAAAGTTTTTTTCCCAATTACGTTTTGGCAAGAAAAGGTAGAAGCACCGTTGGCTGCTGTTGGTCGTACTCAGGACTTTGACATTAGCATTAAAGTTTCTGGTGGTGGAGTCAACTCTCAAGCAGAAGCAATTCGTCATGGTATTTCACGGGCGCTTGTTATGTGGGATGAACTCTTGCGACCCGTTCTCAAGGCAGAAGGATTTTTGACTCGTGATCCACGGGCAAAAGAAAGAAAAAAACCAGGGCAGCACAGAGCGCGCCGTGGACACCAGTGGAGAAAGCGTTAAACACATCATGCAAGCAAAAACAGACCGATTTGGTCTGTTTTTTAAATTGCCTTTCTCTACTTATTTTAGTACACTATAGACATATGAAACTGGTTTCCAGGTTTACAGAAAAACATCCAGACTTGTTTACTTTTTTGGCTTCAGAAGACGTGCACCCACATGATCGTTTTTTGGCTCGCAGCGTGCTTCGGCTTATACCAATGCGCGTGACACCAAATGAAATCACCACCGTGCGGATTGCGGCAACGCCATATGTCCTCTATTTGATCATGCAGGGGTATTTTACGTTTGGTGCTATCATGTTCCTCCTGGTTGCGTTTACCGACGCTATGGACGGTTCTTTGGCTCGTACTCGTAACCAGATCACACGCTTTGGAATGCTCTATGACCCGTTGGCTGATAAATTGCTGATTGGCTCCATGGTGCTGTTGGTGGTGTTTCAGAATTTTAACTATTGGTTAGGTATTGCACTCCTTGGTTTGGAAATTATTTTTATTCTCTCAGCGCTGGTTGCCAGTGTGACATTTCATACCGTAAAAAGTGCGAATCGTTGGGGGAAGATTAAAATGATCGCACAGGTAATGGCAGTATTTTTAACACTGATCGCATTGGTGTCTAACACACCGTATTTACTCACTGCCGCTGCGTGGATATTTGGTTTAGCGATTGGGTTTGCTGTTATTAGTTTGTTTACTCAAGGAGTGTGATGGTGTCTATGAGACAGTGGAAACAATATTGGAAGCAGAAAGATTGGCTTTTTGTCCCACTCATGGTGTTTCTGTGGTTGCAACTCACCGTGTGGCATGATCCAATTATAGGGCTTCTTGTATTTGTTTTTTATGTATGGCTTGTTGGAAGTTGGTGGCGGAGGATATTGAGAAACATTTTTTTCATGAAAGAAAAAAATGTGATGACGCATGTGTTTGCCTGGAGTGTGGTATCTATTATTTTAGGGTATGTCGTGAGTATCTGTATTGTATGGTATCGGTTTACTCCGGTAGTATTATTTTTTTCTTATCTTGTGACAGGCTGTTGTTCGGCAGTGTTGGCCCACTTTGTGGCAAAACGTACGTGGCGAAAAAAAATGCAAGCACCATACCCGCACAATACATCACCTTCCTTTCGTCTTTGTAAGATGCCAAAAGTGTTGTATCTGGTATATCTCGTTCTTTGGGGATTTCTCGTGTGGATACTTGTGGCAGGAAGAAGTAGCACGGTTGCATTTACTCCATGGCAGGTAATATCGTCATATTATGTGCCGTTGTTTTTTTTACTCTCTTGTGTGCTTGGGGCACTCTTGGTATCTACATATAAAACGAAAGCACTGCTCTTTCTTGTGGTGCTGCATTCTTTCTTGCTGCACGCATATCTTCCGCTCAGTCATGTGATGCCATGGGGAGGCGATGTATGGCGTACCATGGCAGTGGAAAAGCAAATTATAGATGGGGAATATATTTATCCGGTATTAGTAGGTCACGGTGCTGAGTGGGTTACCATCGGACCATTTGACGTCCCGCGGATATTTATGGCACCGCACAAGTATATCTATGGGCATCTTTGGGGTGTAACGGTATTGTTGGCAGAAACAATGGGGTGGTCACTACTGCATATCAATATATGGCTTGTCCCTATCTTGTGGTCTCTCCTCATGCCACTTATTTTTTTTCGCATGGGACGATTGTTATATGGAACACCGCGGTTGGGGTTGTGGTTTTCTGCGCTTACCAGTATTCCATTTTCTTTGCAGGCTCTTGGTGGGTTAACACTGGCAGTCAGTTTGGGTACGATTGTTTTTTTCTTTACGTTAATGCTTTGTATACAGTATCTCCGAGAGCGAGTCCCATGCCAGCGGAATATTGTGTTGATGTTGGCTGTATTATCGCTTTTTGGTTATAGTTTGTATGCGTTATTGACTTGGCTTATATTGGGAATTTCTCTATTTTTGTCTCTTCTTTCTCGGTATGTGATACGACCAGTCGTATCTAAAAGTCTTGTTACGGTTATGGGGTTTGTGAGTATCTTTTTCATTCCCGTAGTAGAGCTCTTGGCAAAAACCAGTTATGTTCCGGAACAGCTTATTGTCTGGGCAGGAGTGAGGCAGCTTGTTGGGCAGTTTTCCGGATGGTTTTATGCCACTATGATTCGACCGCATGATATCCTCAGTGGTAATATTTTTGTCAATCATACCCCGCAGTGGGCATTTGTAGAAAATATGTTTACAGTTTGGCGATATCATGTGTTGATACTGATGTTGCTTGTGTTTTTGGGTATTGGTATGAAGTTGTTTCATATTCTTCTAGAAGAAAAGCGACGTGAGTGGCATGTTATGGCCCTCTTGTTTCTTGCGCTGTGTGGTGGATATGCCTTAGGGTGGGGAGTCCTCGCAGGAGATCGTTCATTTGTGCGGCGTCTGGATCCTGCGCTGGCTGTTTTCTTTCTTGTATTTGCTTTTTCCGGTTGGCGCATTTGTTTACAGAAAATTCGTATTAGATTTTTAAAAAAATACCGAGTCGTTGTTGCTCTGTTGGGTGTTGTCTTTTTCAGCTGGACTACGGCAACCATATATGCTTCAGGCCCTGATATGCGGGTCGTGAGTACCCATGAATTTGACGCCGCACAAGCCGTAGTAGAGCTCTCTCAGGCAGAAAGTCCGTCTTACTGTGTTATCGCCAATACGTGGGTGTTGTTAGCTGTGGAGGCTGTTTCTTCTGGGACTATTGTTGGTGGGGGATTTCCGATTGATTATCAATTTGGGCAACCCGAGTTGGCTGTTCTCTATACGGCAATGGTCGATGACCCGCGTGAGTCTATATTTACTGTTGCACAAGAAAAAACAAAGAGTATGCACTGTATTATTGCTATTGACATCGATGGGTGGAGTGAAGAAAAAAAGGCTCAAATAAGAGAAATTGTCGAAGAGGAGGGGCGACTGTTTGGGAGTATACTGGTTGGGCGCCAACGCTTGAATATTGATGGGTAATCAGGTATGATGTACACATATGAAAGACTGTCTTTTTTGTCGTATCGTGTTAGGCGAGCTTCCCGCTCATACTGTCTACGAAGATGATGTGGTATTGGC
>Ga0066639_10000304_pt1 | contig 41515 bp, 33 predicted proteins | sample CryGeyCG2114_010_2_FD_59504 | JGI IMG/M metagenome (GOLD analysis project Ga0066639, IMG submission 59504) | Groundwater microbial communities from aquifer - Crystal Geyser CG10_big_fil_rev_8/21/14_0.10 | ecosystem: Environmental > Aquatic > Deep subsurface > Groundwater | place: USA: Utah...
GAAGATAGTATTGAAAAACTTCAGTATGAATTGTATTATATTAAACATCGTTCTCTTATTCTAGACCTAAGCATTTTATTGAGAACTATTAAAATAATCCTACAAGGAGGAGGAAGGTAATATGAAAATATCAATAATTATTCCAGCTTATAATGAAGAACAGAGCATTAAAGATGTTATATTTGAATTAGATAATTTTCTTAAAGAAAACAATATTGAAACAGAAATTATTGTCGTTAATGATGGCTCAACAGATCAAACTAAAAATATACTTGAAAATATAAAAGATATTAAGTTGATTAATCATCCTTATAATAAAGGATACGGAGCTTCTTTAAAAACAGGAGTTAAAAATGCTCAATATAATTGGATTCTATTTTATGACAGCGACGGGCAGCATAATCCAGAATATATTAAAGAATTAATTAAATATAGTAATGATTATGATATGATCGTTGGAAATAGAGAAGGATACAAAGGACCATTTATCCGCCAACCAGGAAAAAAACTTCTTTCTTGGACAGCTAATTATTTAGTTCAAAAAAAAATACCTGATTTAAATTCTGGTTTTCGTTTGGTTAAAAAAGATTTGTTTTCAAAATTTTCTCATATTTTTCCTAATGGATTTTCTCTTACCACCACAATTACTTTAGCTTTTTTTAAAGAAGGATTTAATGTTAAATATGTATCTATAAAAATAAATAAAAGAAACGGCAAAAGCCATGTTAAGGTAAATGATGGATTTAAAACAATTATGCTAATTTTTAGAACCATTATTCTTTTTTCGCCCTTAAAAGTATTCTTACCAGCTAGTTATTTAATCCTATTATTAAGCTTTACTTCTTTAAGTTTAGACATAATTCATACATATAGTTTTAATATTGGCGACACCACAATTTTGTTTTTTATCTCTTCTATTTTGATATTCTTTTTTGGTCTTTTAGCTGATCAAATTTCAGCTATTAGAAGAGAAATAAAAATGAAATAAATCATGAATCAATTAAAAATTTTATTGATTAATCCTCCATTTTTTCCAGAAGAAAGATACGGTAAAAAATTAAAACATTTTGGAGCTATAAACGAACCACTTGGTTTAGCTTATTTAGCAGCTAATTTAGAGTTGCATAATTATTCAGTAAAAATATTAGATTGTACGGCTTTAGATATAAATCCCGAAAAGATTCCTCAAGAATTAAAAAAAGACAATTATGATCTAATTGGTTTAACAATGCTCACGCCAATGTATTCTAGAGTCAAAGAGACAATTAGAATAATAAAAAGAATTTGTCCTCAAGTTAAAATAATAGTTGGTGGAGCTCACCCTACGACCCTCCCTAAAGAAACTTTAGAAGAAATAAAAAGCATTGATTATGTCTGCATCGGCGAAGGAGAACATACTATAGTTGAACTTGCTCAAGCCCTAGAAGAAAAGAAAGACATTGATAATATAGCTGGTTTAGCTTTTAGAAAAAATGGACAAGTTATTTTAAACTCATCCAGAAAACTTGAAAAAAATCTAGATATTTTTCCTCCACCAGCTAGACATTTTCTACCTATAGAAAAATACAGATTGACTGCTTCAAGAACTCAAAAAAGTTCGTTTTGCCCTACTCTAATAATAGCTAGAGGATGTCCTTTTAGTTGTTCTTATTGTTCTCGTACCTTTGGTAAAACTTTCAGACATCATTCAGTAAAAAGAGTTATTCAAGAAATAGAATCGCTAATTGAACAATATAATGCTTCTGAACTTAATTTAGAAGCTGATAATTTAACTATTGACCAGAATTTTCTTTCTTCTTTATGTCAAGAAATAATCAAAAGAAAAATTAATCAAAAAATACGATGGACCTGTGAAAGTAGAATGGATTTAGTTAATGAAAATTTATTAAAAGAAATGCATCAAGCTGGATGTTGGCAAATAAGTTATGGTGTAGAAAGTGGGGTCCAAAGATTATTAGATTTAATTAATAAAGAAGAAAAATTAGAAGATATGGAAAGAGCTTTTGTTCTAACTAAAAAAGTAGGCATTACTATTAGAGGGTTTTTTATGTTAGGCCTGCCTACTGAAACTTATCAAGAAAGCTTACAAACGATAAAATTTGCTAAAAAACTAGACCCTCTCTGGGCTCAATTCACTATTACTACTCCCTTTCCAGGAACTCCTATGTTTGAAATGCTAAAAGAAAAAGGAGAAATCAGAACATTTAATTGGAAACACTATAATACTTGGGCTGGTTGGACAGAAAGTGAAATAGCTTTTTTACCTAAAGGCCGAACTTTAAAAGAGTTAAAAGCCCTTCAAAAAAGAGCGCTTGTTTCCTTCTACCTTCGACCAAAAATATTCTTTAGATTTATTAAAAACATTAATTCTTGGGCTGCTTTCAAAAAATACTTAAGAGGATTCTTAACTTTATTAAAAACTAAACATGAAGATATTACTAATTAATCCACCTAGCTCAAATTTAATCTTAACTAATCTACCAGAAATATTAGCTCAAGAAGATCCAATGCCACCTTTAGGCTTAATGTATGTAGCTGCTTATTTAAAAAAATATACTAATCATGAAATTAAGATATTGGATTGTTTAATAGATAAAATAAGTCATGAACAATTAAAAGAAAAAATAGAAAAAGAAAAACCTGATATAATTGGCATAACTACTTTAACTTTTACTTTAATTGATGTTCTTAGAGTAGCTAGAATTGTTAAGAAAATAAATAACGATATAAAAGTTATTTTAGGAGGACCTCATGTTAACATCTATCCTAAAGAAACACTTAATTTCCCAGAAGTAGATTATTTAGTTTTAGGAGAAGGAGAAAAACCAGCTAAAAATTTAATAGATAACCTTAATCAAATTAAAAATTTATATAACCTAAAAGGCATTGCATTTAAAGATGGTAATAAAATTATCAATAATGGACCAAGAGAATTAATTAATAATCTAGATGAACTACCTTTCCCATATAGAGATATTATTTCTATTAAAAAATATTCTTCTGTTTTATCTGAAAACAGTCCAATAACAACACTATTTAGTAGTCGAGGATGTCCTTTTCGATGCACTTTTTGCAATCGAGCCCATTTAGGAAAAGTTTTCCGAGCCCGTTCAGCTAAAAATGTAGTTGATGAAATGGAAGAATGCAAAAAAATAGGTATTAAAGAAATATTTATTTATGATGATACTTTTACTATAAATAGACAGCGAGTTTTAGATATTTGTTCAGAAATTAAAAAAAGAAACTTAAAAATATATTGGGACGTTAGAGCTCGAGTAGATACAGTAGATGAAGAATTATTAAGTTCAATGAAAAATGCTGGTTGTGAAAGAATTCATTATGGAGTAGAAGCTGGCACAGATAAAATTCTAAAAGTACTAAATAAAAGTATTACATTAGAACAAGTAGAAAAAACTTTCAAATTAACAAGAAAAATTGGTATACAGACTTTAGCATATTTTATGATCGGTTCTCCTCGAGAAACAAAAAAAGATATTATAGAAACAATTAAATTCTCTAAAAAAATTAAACCAGATTTTGTTTGTTTTTCTATTACTACTCCTTATCCTCAAACTGATATATATACATTAGGATTAAAAGAAAAAATTCTACCTTATGATTTTTGGCAGAAATTTGCAGAAAATCCACAATCTGATTTTGTTCCTGAAGTTTGGGAAGAAAAATTATCGCGTGAAGAATTATTCTCTCTTTTCAAAAAAGCCTACCATTCCTTTTATTTAAGACCTGGCTATATTTTTAATAAAATCCTTAAATTAAAATCGACCAAAGAACTATTTACCAAAGCAAAAGCAGCTTTTGGTGTATTGAAAATTTAAATAAAAAATAATACTTTTTTGCCTTATAATGAACAAAATCTTTCAAAAAAAATACTGGGAAAGAAAAAATTTGAATCAAAGGAGAAAACCCACTCATCCAGTAGTTCATACTTTTTCTCAATCAAAATTAAAAGAAATTAAAAAATATATAAATTTTAATTCTAAAACACTCTTAGATGTCGGAGCAGGCAATGGATTTTTTTCCTATCCTCTTAATCAAATTTGTGAAGTTACTGCTATAGATTATTCTAAAAAAATGATCAACTTAAACCCAATAAAGAAAAAAATAGTTATGGATGCTAATAATCTCAATTTTCCAAATAATTCTTTTGATATAGTTTTTGAATCATGTGCTCTTCATCACGTAAAGAAATTAGATAGAATTATTTCTGAAATGAAAAGAGTTTCTAAAAAATATTTAGTGATTATTGAACCTAATCGTAATAACCTCTTATCATTTGCTTTCGGATTAATTAAAAAAGAGGAAAGAAAATCATTAAAATTTTCCTTAAATTATTTAAAAAAGAAGGTCTTAAATCATAATTTAAAAATAATAGCTGCTTTTTCTCATGGATTAATGCCTCCAAATAAAACTCCTTTAATTATGCTTCCGCTCTTAAAAAAATTTGATAAAAAAATTCCTTTTTTTGGATTAAATAATATAATAATTTGTAAAAAAACTTATCTATAAATATAATTTTATCCGCTATATAAAATCGCAAATAAAAAGGGTCATCCTAGTTAGGATGACCCTTATTTTATTCTATTCTTTCTCCTTTTTTATTTACTCTCCCAATCACTTTAGCTGGATTGCCAACTATTAAAGCATAAGGTGGTACGTTTTTCGTAACAACCGATCCAGCTCCAATAAAGGCATATTCACCTATGAAAATCCCACAAACAATTACTGAACCAGCGCCAATAGTCACTCCATGATCTACTAATGTATTTTTATACTCTCTGGTTGGAAATTCTGCTCGAGGCCTCTTCACATTGGTGAATTTAACACCAGGACCAATAAATACATCGTCTTTTATAATAACTCCAGAAAAAATCGAAACATTATTTTGAATTTTAACTCTATCCCCTATTACAACATCTGGTTCAATTGAAACATATTTACCAATCGTACAATCTTCACCAATTTTAGCACTTTTCATTATATGAGAAAAATGCCAAATCTTAGTTCCTCGACCAATTTTTGATTCTTGTTCAATAATAGTAGTCGGAGTAATAAAATAATCTTCAATAGTAAGAGAAACTCTTTTGGCCCCTTCCAAAGACACATGGCAAGCCTCTAAAACCCTTAAAACATTAAGAGCACTCCGACCATCAGTTAATGGTTTTTTAGACTGATCAATAGACTCAAGAAAATGTTGAACTTCAATCTTTAATGGCTCTGATTCATCTATTTCAACACCCTGTCCATCTTTTTTATTAGCCACAGGCAAAGACTTTTTAGTCCAATTAATCTGATGAGGATATAAAGTAAGTTTCTGAGTTATTGTATCATCAAAAACAATCATTTGTTCACTTCCCATCACTACCAATTTTTGTTCTTTAAATGGATTGAGCCAATTAACAAAAATATGCGCCCGTATGCCATTAGGAAAAGTCAAATTACTCACTGTTACATCTGGAATCCCTTGAGTAAGATAGCTATTGCCACTACAATAAACTTCTATAGGCATATCTTCTAATAATCTTAAAATTACTGAAATATCATGCGGAGCAAAAGACCAAAGAATATTTTCTTCTTGACGAATTTTACCAAGATTGAGCCGATTAGAGTAAATATAGTAAATTTTTCCTAATATACCTTGATCGATTAAATCTTTTATTTTGATCACTGCGGGATGATATTCTAAAAGATGACCAACCATTAAAATAACATTTTTTTCTTCAGCCAAATCTACTAATTTCTTACCTTCTTTAACTGTTAAAGCCAACGGTTTTTCTACAAAAACATCCTTTCTTAATTCTAATGCCGCCTTAACTAACTTATAATGAGTAATAGCCGGTGTAGCAATAACCACACTATCAACTGCTTTAATTGCTTCTTCAACATTAATCGTCGTCTCCAAATTAGGATATTGAGCTAAAACATTTTCAGATACATCACAAACTAAATTTAAACGATTAAGTTGATAAAAATTACGAATTAAGTTTTTGCCCCAATAACCTCCACCAATAACTGCTATTTTTTTCATTTTTCTCCTCCTATTCATTTTTTAAAGAAATCTTATATTTTATTCTTAATACTCTCGAATAAATTTTTACCTTTATTATTAAACCATTAAATTCATTAAATTGCAACAACTTTTAATATTATCTATTTTTTAGATTTTCTTTCATTCATTAGATTAACTAATTCACCTCCTGTAGTAATTAAAATATCTGTTTGTTTATTTAAAAATCCTAGTATTTTTTTATAACAATTAAAATTATTTTTTATTAAAATTGGATGAAAATTTAATACACAAACCCCGTTAATTTTCTTGATATCTTCAATAAATTCCTTAACTAAAAAAAATGCTTGATTTTCCTTTAATTTAAAATCTCTAAAAAGAACATCATCTTGCAAGCAAAGAGGTAACTCCCAAACTTTTGTTTTTGGAAAAAAATAAGGATAACATCCAGCTAATTTCTCATAATAAATACTAACACTAGAATCATAAGATATCCCATATTTATCAAGTATCTGAATTAATCTATTACTGATAGAAAGCGCAGGAGAGCGAAATCCACATCGAGAAAAATTTTTTTGATTAGTTATTGTTGAAATTATTTTCTCTATTTTTTCTTTTTTTTGATAACCAAAAGAAATATCATGAGTCGCTCCATGTAATCCAATTTCAAAACCATTTTTTTTTAGAAGTAAAAAAATATTTTCTTTTAATTCATATTCTCCTTCCGTCAAAAAATTAAAAGAAGTTTTAATTTTAAATTTATTTTCAATATTAATTAATTGCGGAATGAAATTATATCCAACAGAAGTGTCCACATCATGAGTCAAACAAACTACTGCACATTTACCTTGCCAATCTCTAAAAGGAACATTCATTCTTCTAGCTATAGCTAAAATTGTTTTTGTTCCAAGACATAAAGAAGGTTTTAATAGTTTTCTCTGATAAATTTTTCTTAAATTTTTTAGATAACTAGTAAAATACCATCTCTTTTTAGGAGACACATTACCTAAAATATTTTGGAGACAAATTCGTCCCCATTTTTTCATAAAATTATTATCCGATAAAAGAAATTTATTTTTAAATATTTCAACTTCTTTCTGATTAATATAACGAATTATTTGCTTTTCACTCGCTAACAAAATCAAAGATAAATTCGAAGATATCCATTTCTTTATCTCCTTATCATCAATTATTATTTTATCCATTTTTAAGATTAATTATTTTTAACTATTGAAAATAAAATTTTAAGTCCTTTTAAATTATCAGTAAAAGCTTTCCAAGAATTAATTTTTTTAATTCTAGAAAATATATATCTCGAACTAAAATAAAATGATTTATAAGCTTTTTTCACCCATTTATAAATTTCTTCAGCTGACAATCTTGGTAAATCAATAACTGACGGCTTATCTGAAACAATAGCATAATCAATCCATTGAGCATCTTCTCTTATATATCCTGCCTTTTGGGCTATCTTATAAAATTCTGTACCAGGATAAGGACTAGCCTGAAAAAAAGCAACCGTATCAGGATTAAGTTTTTTTGCAAATGCTATTGTCTGTTTTATGGTTTCTTTTGTTTCTCCAATATGACCAAGAACAAAAGAAGCACCTACAGCAATACCAGCTTTTTTAATCATTTTTACTGCTTTAATAGATTTATCTAAATTAATTCTTTTATTCATACATTTCAAAACTTTTTCTGAACCAGATTCAAGCCCCATAGCAATTTTCTTACATCCTGCTTTTTTCATTATTTTTAATAAATCAATATCAATATAATCTGCCCTGCTCATAGCTACCCATTTAATGTTAATCTTTTTTTCAATAATCTTATCACAAAGTTCTTTTACTCTATCTCTATCAGCTGTAAATAAATCATCATTAAAATTAAATTCATCACAACCATAATTATTAGCACAATCTTCTATTTCTTCAATAATTTTATTAACAGAACGTTGCCTATACCTTCTTCCCCACATCATATCAGATAAACAAAAAGAACAATGAAAAGGACATCCTCTTGAAGAAAGAATATTAGCGATCATTGCTCCCCCTAAACTTTTAGTTGGAGGTGAATAATACATCTCCATTGGTAATAAATCCCTAGCAGGCAAAGGCAAGACATCCAAATTATGAATAAGTTCTCTTGGTTCTGTTTTTATACATCTCCCATTATTATTCTGATAAGCTATTCCTTTCACTTCTAGAAAAGATTCATTATTTTTAATCCTATCAACAATATCCAAAAAAGTTAACTCTCCTTCTCCAATTACTGCGACTGACACTCCCGGAACTAATACGGTTGTTTCTGGCGAGCCAGTAGCATGAGGCCCACCTAGAATAATTGGCACAGAAGGATTAGTACGATGAAGATCATTCACTAAATTAGAAATTATATCAAAACTAGGAGTTGTTGTTGTTATACCTATTAAATCAGGATTAATTGTAAAAGTTTTTTTTATAATATCTTGATAAGTATAATTAAGAGCTTCTGCATCTATAATGTAAATTTTATAGTTAGACCGTTTCAGACGAACATAAGCAGCCAAACAAGCTAAATTCAAGGGTGCTGAAAGACCACCATGCCCTTTAACACCAGCATACCTATTAAAACATGGATTTATTAATACAATATTCATCTAGCTTTACTTTTAATTAATACTCTAAAACCAACTTTTACTTTAAATATTAATTCACTAAAACTTTTAATCCTCATTATTCTTTTAATAAGATACCCCAAGCGTCTATAAAATTTATTATACGCAAGGACAAGTAATTCCTCTAACTCTTTCTGAGATAATTCTAATGACCAAATTGGCGTATTAAAATTTAATTGAGGATTTATAGCAAATTCTTTCCAAACATCTGATTTAATAATCTTTTGTTTAAGTGCCATTTGATAAATTTCTGTTCCTGGATATAAACTTAAAATTGTAAATTGCGCATAATCAGGATTTAAAGAGACTGCAAAATTTATCGTCCTCAAAACATCTTGTCGATTTTCATTAGGACATCCAAGAATAAAATCAGCTAACACTTCTATACCTATTCTCTTAGTAATTTTAACCGCTTTTTTTGCTTGATCCAAAGAAATACCTTTTTTTAAAATTTTAAGAGTTTGATCATTGCCCGACTCTATGCCATAAGATATTCTACAACAACCAGCTTTTTTCATCGCATATAATAAATCTTCATCAACAGTATTAACTCTGGCCCGAGCAGACCACCTAAATTTTAATTTCTCCTTATTGATTAATTCACATATTTTAATTACCCTACTTCTATCTACTGTAAAAGTATCATCAAAAAACATAATATCCTTAACTCCATTTTTTAAACAATCTTTAATCTCGGCAATTACATTTTGAGGAGTTCTAGCTCTGAATTTTTTCCCCATAGCCGGCCTATCACAATAAATACAATTATACGGACATCCTCGACTAGTCATCATAATTACACTTTTACCACTTTTACTCATTAAAGTGAAATAATTATCATTAGACAATGAATTTCTATCAGGAAAAGATAAAGAATTTAAATCATGAACAACAGATACCTCTGAATTAAGATACAACTTATCTCCTTGTCTATAACTAACTCCTTCCAACCCATCAAGCGAAATATTATTTATTAATCTGTGAATTATTTCCGGGAAAACTCTTTCGCCTTCTCCAACAACAACTACATTAACTGAAGGCATTCTTAAGGTTTCTTCAGGAAAAATACTAGCATGTGGACCACCAACTACTACAGGAATATCTGGAAACGATGATTTTAACTCTTTAAGAAAAATTAAAACTTCTAATAAATTAAAAGTCAAACAAGTAAGTCCTATTACTTGCGGACCATATAATTTCATTTTACTGATCGCCTGCTCATAATTTAATTCTTCCGGATCACAATCAATAATCATCGTCTCATAATTTTTATCCATACATGCAGAAGAAAGATATTGTAATCCTAACGGTTGATAAGAACCTGTTCCTTTTTCTAATTCATCTGAATAATCGGCCCTAATAGATTTTTTCCAAGAAACATTTATTAAACAGATTTTAATAGACATAAATTATTTAATACAAAAAAGTTTATTATATTCCATATCAAACCGCATAACAAAAAGAAGAAATTGGATACCAGACATAAGATAAAAAATATATAAATTCAATCTTTATGTCAACTTTTATCTTTATGAAAAATATATAAATTGTTCAATCCTAAAATAAATCTTATTCTCTTTTCAAATTTAAACCCTTGTTTTTCAACTATTATAATAAGCTTTTTATTCCAAATATCTTTACATTTCCCATTATCCCACCAGGCCAATTTGTGTCTAAAGTATCCAACGATAGGATTTATCATTGTTATCAATAATATTCCGTTATTCTTTAGAACCCTATGTGCTTCTTGTAATGATTTTGCTTGATCTTTAATATAGTTCAGTGAACCTGTAAATACAGCAGTATCAAATGTTTTATCTTTAAATGGAAATATATCCTTGAAAACTACTACATCTTGTCCACTATTATATACATCTATTCCTATGCCATTGCCATATTTTCTAACAAGTTGATTATCGCCACAACCCACATCAATCATTCTACCCTTACAATGCTTTATAACAATACCATGTCGTTCATCTTCAAGGGAACTAATTCCTAATTTGCGTAATAATTCGTGAGATAATATAAATTTCAATGGTAAAAAAATAAAGTTAAATGATTTAATCATATAATTATTATAAATTATTTAACACAAAAAGGTTTATTATACTCCATATCAAACCACATAGCAAAAAGAAGAAATTGAATACCAGACATAAAAAGAACAGCACAAAAAACTACTAAAGTTATTGCTAAATATCCCTCCACAAAATATATTATTCCTCCAAGAATCACTCCAGTAACAAAAAAAACACTACCAAATAAATAAAAAAGAATTAGCGGATGAAAGTCCCGTATCACATATTTATGCCACATTCTGTGAAAAAAAAGACGACATAATAAAAATGATAATGTAAAAATTATTGTTTTATATTTAATACCAGAAGTTTCTTGATTATAAATTGGTCTTATAGAAACATCCTTAACTTTAAAATTATTAATATTTAACTTAGTTAATATATCATTAGGGACCCCATATCTTTTATAGATATTATCAAAATCAAGAACTCTTAAAGCATCTGATGAAATAGCAGTAAAGCCACATTGAGAATCAGCAATATGCCAATATCCAGAAACTATTTTTGTCAAAAAAGATAAAAAAATACCCGCAAAATAACGAATTTTAGGAATTATCTTCCAAGCATCTCCACTATAGAATCTATTACCTTTAACATAATCTGCTTCATTATTAATAACAGGAGAAACTATGCTTTTTAGTTCATTTGGATCCATTTGAGCATCTCCAGCCATTACTGCCATTATGTCCATTTTCTTATTTAAAGCCATATTATATCCTGATACTATAGAAGCTCCAACTCCTTGATTTTTATTATGAACTATTATTTCTAGTCGCTCTTTAATTTTTTCTTTATAAGAATTAATTATTTCAACTGTTTTATCAGTACTACAATCATCAATAATAATAATTAAATCAACAAAACAGGGCATTGTTTCAATGACATTAGATATAAGTTTTTCTTCATTATAAGCAGGAATAATAACTGATATTTTTTTATCTTCTAACATTATTTATATAATAAAATTATTAATAATTTTATTAAATTTCTAATTACTATATTCTATACTATTATTTAAAAAAAGAAAATATCAAAATAGCTATATTTAAAAATAATTTCATGTTCCCCAATTGGAATCAAAATTGCCTGAAATAAATAATTAGCTGTATAGATGTCGCTATCATAGCCGTTAATAGTCGCTTTCCATCCCGGAACATTTTGTTCATTAAAAATTAACCAAGATTCTGTTGATATATTGACTCTTAATTTTAAATAACCATTTTTATATTCTATCACCTCTATATTCCCATTACCTTTATCAACACTTTTGCAATTATTGCATTCAATAAAAGTAACTTCATTAAAGTTATTTTTTTTATTAATAATAATTTCTAAATTTTCTTCTGAATCAGGATTTAAATATTCTATTTTATTAGCTAAATAAACTAAAGGTAAAAAATCACTATTTTCATAGACATAAACAGGAATTTCATATTTAGTAATATTGCTAGTAAAAACTTTTTTTAAATATTCATTTTCTAAGTCGTAACCAGAAATTATATACCTAACACCCAGCATATCTAATAAATTTTGACGCTCTTGAAATAATTTAATTTTATCTTCTAAAGATATTTCTAACTCTGATAATTTATCCCCAATTACTGCTCGATCACTTCCAATTAAAGCAATAATCTCCGAATAACGTTTTGGCATCATACTATCAAAACCATCAGCGCTTTTTATGTTATACAAAGCATTTAATTTTGGCATTAAAAATTCAGTTTGGAAAATAAAAGATTGTTCTCGTTCTGGATTATATGGAATAGTTAATTTTTGATACTCAGTAAATCCTGGCAAAAATGAAAATACCCTATCATTATCTTTAGAAATAAATTGAACAGTTTGAGGTTGATAATCAAATAAGCTTCTATCAATGGTTGAAAAATTAAATGGAAAAATTATAATAAAATTTAATCCAGTTACCAAAACTGCACTTGCTAAAAAATATTTTGAAATATTTTTATTCTTATAAAAATATTTTATTGTTAAATAACTAATAACTATCACGATAAATGGCAAAATGAATTTTAAATTTAAAAAATTAAAAAGATTAATGCTTTTATTAAATAAATCATCAATAACCTTATAATAATATTCAATAGGTAATCCAGTAGTTTTCGAATAAATATTCGAATTAAAATATTCTTTTAATAAATACAGTATCTTTACTCCAAAAAAATAAAAAACAATACTTAGAAGTAAAGATAAAGAAGTGAGAGCCATTAAGCCCCATTTAAAAATAATTAGAATTCTTTTCTTTAAATTTTCATTATTTTTTGATAAAAAATTTTCTGCTCCCAAACCTGCCAATATTGATCCGGCGAATAATCCCAAAAACATCCAACGACTAGGAACTCGAAGATATTCAAAAACAGGAATTTTTTGTAATATCCAAAATAAAGGAGAATACTTAATTGCCAAAACAAGACAGAGGAAAAAGGAAAAAGAAAAAAATCGTGCTTTACGAGACTTAATAAAGATTGCTGAAATCATAAAAATCAAAGGTATAATTCCAAAATAAAATACAGAAGCTCCTGAAAAAAATGGTAAATTAAAATTTGGTAAAATAAAATCAATAAAATCTGGTAAAATAACTGCACCTTCAGATGCTTGATTATAAGACATACCACCTAATCTTGATGATAATTTAGTATAATTCATTAAAGGCAATAATTGGATTAACCCAATTATTGAACCAATTAAAATCATAACTAAATATCTTATAGGTATTTTAATATAATTTCTCCAACCTTTTTGACAATAAATCCAACTAATTCCTAAAGAAAAAATAAAACCACCACCTAAAACCATAGTTAACCAGTTATAATGAGCTGAAATCCAACCAAAACCAATAACTAGACCTCCTAGTAAAACTAACCACCATTGATTTTTTCTAAAACTTAATAATAAAATCCAAAAAATTAAAGGCAATAAAGGGAAAGAATTGACTAATGATAAATCAATAGTCCCAATACTTATAACGTAAGCCAAGCCACCAATCAAAGCGGCTAAATTAGATACATTTAATTCCTTTAATAAACGTAAGGTGAAAAAACCAGATAAAATTAAATTTAAAACTATCAATAAATGATAAGCAGTTAAAAAATCTAAAAATCTAAAAAATATTAAATTAAAAGGCGAAAAAAATCCTCCCCAGCCAATAAATACAGCAAAACCAGATAAAATATTGTTATTCCAAAAAATATTAAAATTATTTTGTAAAGCATCTCCAAAAGAATAAAGAATAGGATATGTGTAATGCAAAACATCATCATCAACAATAACTTGACCATTTATAGGAATAAAAATAAAAATAATTAAAATAGGCAAAGAAATCAAAACTAATTGACCCCACCACTTATCTGATATTTCAATAATTAAATCCAGAATTTTTTTTATTTTCATCTTAAATAATTTTCAAAAACGAAATTAAAACTCTTAATCCTATTCCAGTTAAATAATATAGTTCCTTAGGTTTTAAATACCATTTTTCAGGCAAAGCTAACCATCCACCTAAAACCACACCTTGTTTTAAAATACGAAAAATTCTTTTTGGACGGAACCAAAAGAAAAGATTAGCTCTTAAAATATCTTTTCTTAATTCTTTTTCTGTAGTTGTAGTTGGAACATAAGCTAAAGATGATTTAGTAAAAGGTCCTTCAACAAAAGTTCCACAAGCATTAAGATTCTCCCAATTATTTCCTGGATTAAATCTACCTTCTTTATTAGCTATCTCATAAAGAATTGTCCCTGGATAAGGTGTAGCGTTGTTAAATCTAACATCATCCAAATCAAGTTCTTTGGCCATCTGATAAGCCTGACGTCTCTCTTCTTTAGTTTCAGTAGGTAAACCAAGAATAAAAGCAGCAGAAACAGAAAATCCCATCTGCTTAGCTAATTTAACAGCTCTTTTATTTTCTTCAACTGTTTCTCCTTTATTAATAATTTTCATTAATCTTTCTGAAGCTGTTTCTAATCCAAAAAAAATAGATTTAAAACCAGCTGATTTTAATTGTTCTAAAGTTTCAACATCAACTGCATCACCTCTAGTTTGACAATTAAAGATAGCTTTATTTTGAAAATTATTTTTACGCATCATTTTACAAAGCTCTTTAACGCGATTTTTATCAACAACAAAATTATCATCAAAAAAACTAATATATTTCTGATTATATTTATTAATTAATAAATCAATTTCCTTAATAATTCTTTCTGAAGAAACAAAACGATATTTACCTCCAGAAATAGCTCGCTGGCTACAGAAAATACAGTTATAAGGACATCCTCTAGAACTAAAAATAAATCCCAAATTATATTTATCTAAATTATCATTAAATAAATAATAAGGGAAAGAAGGAAGTGAATTTAAATCACTTAATAATGAAGCGTCCTTATTATGAATAATAGAACCATCTTTATTTATAAAAGAAATACCTGGTAATTGAGAATAATCTTTTTGTTCTTTTAAAATATCATATAATAAGTTTAATGTTTCGTCGCCTTCTTTTCTAACCACAATATCAACATAACCAGAATTTAAAACTTCTTCTGGTAAAACTGTCGGATGAATTCCGCCCATAATAATTTTAGATTCAGGATAATTTTTCTTAATAAATTCAGCTACTTGATAACCTCGACCAATACTAGCGGTATAGCAAGAAATTCCAAATAAATAAGGCTTTGTCATTCCTTTTAAATATTTATCAATAAGTTCTTTATTTACTGGCTCAATCTGTTCATCTAAGACTTTAGCTATTTTACCTTTAGAAATAAGATATCCAGCTAAAGTAGCAATGCCAATCGGTAGACTGATTGGCACATATCTAGCAAAATTTCCTAATTTTCTTACCCGATCAAACTGTGGATTAATTAATATCATTTTTCTTTTTTATGGTCGTTTAGAATCTCTTTAATAATATATTTAGGCCTTTTCTTAGTTTCTTCAAAAATTTTAGCTAAATATTCACCAATAACACTAATAGCAAATAACTGTATCCCACCGATAAATAAAATTAAAACAATAACCGTTTGAATGCCTTGTTGTCCACGAGGCAGCCAATTAAAAATAAAACTGAACAAGAAAAAAATTATCGCTAAAAAACTAACTAAAACAATAATTAAACTCAAATAGGAAATCCATTCTAATGGCGAATACGAAAAAGAAAAAATTCCTTTTTTAGCCCAACGAATATTCTTAATAAAACTATTAGTTGTTATACCAAACATTCTTTCAGGACGAACATATTTAATTCCAGTTTGTTTAAAACCAGCCCAGGCACGTAAACCACGCAAAAAAATATCTCTTTCTGGCATTGCAATAATTTCATTAACTACTTTCCTGTCCATTAAAGAAAAATCACCAGCATCAAGTGGAACTTTAATATAGGAAAGTTTATTAAAAACACGATAAAACATTTTATAGGCCATCTGCATAAAACCAGAAGCTTCCCGCTTTGCTCTAATTCCATAAACCACATCATATCCTTCTAACCATTTCTTAACAAAATCATAAATCATTTCTGGCGGATCTTGTAAATCACCATCTAATAAAACAACAGCATTGCCTAATGACTGATTCATGCCACTGACAAACGCATTTTGTGAACTAAAATTGCGACTATGATTTATAACTGTGACCCGCTCATCTTTTTTAGCTAACTCTCTTAAAACTTGTTCTGCATCATCCGGAGAACAGTCATTAACAAAAATAATCTCATAATCTAAAGTTATTTTTTTAAATACCTCTATTAATCTTTGATACATCACAGGCACTGCTTGTGCATCATTATAACACGCAATTATGGCTGATATTTTCTTATTTGTAAGCATAATAATATTATTTCTTACTCTTATATATTTTTAAAATACTCTCAACTAATTTATTAGGAGAAAATCCATATACATCTCTCAAATAATCCCAATTACCTATTTCTGAAGGATAAACATCAGGCAGACCAATTCGTTTAAATAAAACTGAAATATTTGACTCAGCCAAAATTTCTGCCACAGCACTACCTAATCCACCAATAATACTATGTTCTTCAAAAGTAAAAATTGCTTTTGTTTCTTTAGCTGCTTCTAAAATAACCTTTTTATCAATTGGTTTAATAAATGGCATGCTAATTAACCTAACAGAAATTCCTTTTTTTTCTAATTCCTGAACTGCTAAATTAGCATTAGCTAACATATTACCAGTTACCATTAAAGTTACATCCTTACCTTTGTTAATAATTATACCCTTACCTATTTCGAATTTAAAGTTTTTAGTATGAATATTTGGTTCACCTTTAGCTGCAATACGAATATAAGTTGGTCCTTGATGTTTATAAGAAAATTCAACCGCAGCTTTTACTTCTAAAGGATCACCAGGAGAAATTATTGTCATATTTGGTAATCCTCTCATCATATTAATATCATCAACTGATTGATGGGTAGCACCATAAAGAGAATAAGTTAAACCACTACCAACACCAATTATTTTAACATTAAGATTTTGATAACAAACATCATTACGAATTTGTTCTAAAGCTCGCATTACTGGAAAAGTAGCAATAGAAAAAACATATGGTATTTTTCCAGACAACGCTAATCCGGCTGCTACTCCAACCATATTTTGTTCAGCCACACCCATATTAAAAAATCTCTTTGGATATTTTTCTATAAAACCTTCTAAAACCGCATATCCTAAATCTCCAGTTAATAAAAATATCCGTTCATCTTTTTTAGCTAATTTAATTAATGTATCTGTAAATGCTAATCTCATTATTTTAATTCTAATAAAGCTTGTTTTAATTCTTTTTCATTAGGATACTTATAATGCCAAGTCAATGAATCTTCCATAAAAGAAACTCCTTTACCTTTAATTGTATGAGCAATAACTATACTTGGCTTATTTTTTTCAAAAGGAATTTTTTTTAATGATTTTTCAATTTCTAAATAATTATGTCCATCTATTTCTTTAACACTCCAGCCAAACGACTGCCATTTTTCTTTAAATGGTTCTAAATCCATTATATCCTTAACTCTGCCCATTGCTTGAATTTTATTATAATCCACAATAGCCACTAAATTATCTAATTTCAAATGACCAGCCACCATAGCCGCTTCCCAAGTTGAACCTTCATCACAATCACCTTCGCTTAAAATAGTAAAAATTCTTGAATGCCTTTTATCATATTTATTAGCCATTGCTATACCAAGACTAATTGATAACCCATGTCCCAAAGAACCAGTAGAAACTTCAATTCCAGGCATACAACCTCTAACTGGATGACCAGCTAATTTAGTATTATTGCCATAATAATTATCCAAACATTTTTTAGATGCAAAACCTCGTTGAACAAGCGTTGAATATAATGCAGTTGCAGCATGACCCTTACTAAAAATTAATTTATCACGACCAGACCAATCTGGCTGATTAGATCTGATTTTAAGAATTTTAAAATAAAGCACTGTTAAAATATCAACAATAGATAAAGCACTGCCAATATGAGCTGCTCTACTAAAAGCAACCATTTTAACAATATTTCTACGAATTTCTTTAGCGTGTTTTTGATAATTATTAATCATAATTATTAATACTGATTTAAAAACTCATCTAATGAATCTTGAACATATTTAACCATTTCATTAGACATTCTTGGTTGAACCCCAATAAAAAAAGTATTATTCATTACATTACATGCATTTGGATATTTATATGGATCATCTAAATGAGCATAAGGCGGATGAAAGAGAATATTGCCTGAAAAATAATTTCTTGTTTGAATATTTTTTTCTTCTAGAAAACTAACCATATCATTTCTAGTGAATTTATTCGTAATAACCGTAATTGGAAAACCAAACCAATTTACATTAGCTTTCTTATCTTTTTCAACTGTTTTAATTAATTTAGGATATTTTTTACAAATTTTATAATATCTATCAAAATTTCTTTGTCTTGCTTTTTTAAGCTTTTCTAATTTTTTCAACTGAACTAAACCGATCGCTCCTTGTAAATCTAATGGTTTTAAATTATATCCTATTTCATTGTATATATATTTATGATCTAATATCCCTTTATATTTCGGCTTAAGCCATTTATCAAATCTTTTACCACAACTACCTTTTAAAGATAAATTAGCTGAACCAACACACGTACAAGCTCTACCCCACCAAGCTATACTTCTAATTGCATCTGCTATCTTTTTATCATCTGTACTAACCATTCCACCTTCACCCGTTGTAATATGGTGAGCTGGATAAAAACTATGAGAAGACATTAATCCAAAACTTCCCAAGGGTTTTCCATTCCAAGTACTTCCTAATGCATCACATGTATCTTCCAAAAGAATAATATTTTTATCTCGGCATATTTTCATTAATTTATCCATATTGGGCGGATTACCCAAGACATGAGCAAATATTACTACTTTCGTTTTAGAAGTAATTACTTTTTTAAATTGATCTAAATCTAAATTCAAAGTATTCATTTCTACATCAATGAACTTAGGATTAAATCCAGATTGTAAAATAGGTGCTATTGTAGTTGGGAAACAAACAGCTGGTGTAATTACTTCAATATTTTTAAAATTATATGTATTTTTTGAGGATAAAGCAGCAAACATCAATAAATTAGCTGAACTGCCCGAATTACACATCACTGAATATTTTTTTCCAACTTTCTTAGAAAATTCTTGTTCAAAATTATAGACATTTTCACCAGCACTTAACCATTTACCTCTTAATAAAGCATAAATTGCAGATTCTACTTCTTCATGATCCCAAGTTGGTCCAGAATACTGAACTAAAGATTTGTTTGGAATAAAATTATCAGTCCGTAACCCTCTCATTGAAGTAATGGGCAATGACTTTTTTACTAATTGATCAACTAATTTTTTTACTTGATTATCTGATAACATATTTATTTCTATATTTATTACGATTTTTTTTAAACCAATTAATTGTTTCTTTAATACCTCTTTCTAAATCATAATTTGGTTGCCACTTAAGAAGTTTCTTGGCTTTAGAAATATCTGCTTCCCAAATACCTGTTTCTGGAGAATAATCTTTCATTCCTCCCCAATTAAGTTTAGATTTTGATTTAGTTAAATTTATAATCAAAGAAACAACTTCTTCTAATGTTCTTTGTTTTCCATTTGCAATATTTAAAATTTCTCCAGAAAGTTTATTTGCATTAGAAGCTGTTTTCAAAAATGCGTCTACAATATCATCAATAAAATTAAAATCTCTAACTGTTTTTTTAGAAACTAAATTTAAATCTTTTCCAATAAGACAAGAATTAATTAAAATAGGAATTAAACGAGTTGGTTCTTCGTAGGGTCCATAAGGAGAAAAAAGACGTAAGTTTACAATTGGCAAATTATTATTCTTTGCTAAAGATTGACAAAGTAATGTTTGACTAGCCTTAGCAACTCCATAATAACTATTTGGCTCTAATAAATCATTTTCTGACATTGGATTAGACTTAACTCCATATTCTGAAGAACTTCCAATATTAATAAAAGCATTAAATCCATAATCAATACAAGCATTTAAAAGATTATATGTTCCTAAAATATTGGTTTCAAGTATTTTTAATGAATTTTCCCGATGAAAAGGATAAGAGCCATACGTCGCTAAATGATAAATTATATTTGGCTTTATTCTCTGAATTACTTTATTTAATTCTTTGTTATTATTTAAATCAGCATAATAGATATTTAATTTTTCTTTAACATCATTTATACGCCAAGTATCTGAAGTTTTTCTTAAAATAATATGAATTTTATTTTTATTTTTAATTAAACGACGAACTAAATTAGCCCCTACAAATCCAGTTGCCCCAGTAACTAAAATATTTTTAAAATCATTCATATTGATTAATTTGGATATATTTTTCTACTTTTATAGTTCAAACCATTTTAAATATTGTTCTATTTGTTTTTTTAAACTAAATTCTTTTTTAACTCGTTCATAGCCCATTTGCCCAAATTGTTCTGCTTTATCAGGATTTTTTAATAAATCAATTATTTTTCCAGCCATCATTTTTATATCAAATGGGTTAATAATATAACCAGTCTTTTGATTAACAACTATCTCTGGAATACCACCAAAACAAGTACCGACTACAGGTTTCTTGCAAATCATAGCCTCAACATTAATTAAATTAAAAGGGTCTAAATAGATAGATGGTGTAACAACAACATAACTGCTCTTATAGGCACTTTTTAAATCATTATCCTCTATCCATCCTGTAAAAACAAGAGAAACATTTTTATTTTTAGCTAATTTTAGCATTTTTTGTGCATAATCATCTTTTCTGCCAGCCACTAATAATATTACCTCCGACACCTGTTTTGCCACTATTTCCATGGCTCTAATAATGTTATCTCCTCCCTTAAAAACACTTAATCTGCCAATAAAGAAAACTATTTTTTTATTAAAAAGGTTATATTTTGCTTTAAAATTTTTAAGTTCATTATTATCAATCTGCCATTTTTTTATATCTATTCCATTATGAATTACTTCTACATTTTTTATATTATTTTGATTTAAAGCATATTTTAAAGTATAGCTAACTGCAAAAATTCTATTAACATATTTAAGATAATGACGAATAATTATATTACGAAAAGGATTATATCTTTTTTTAAACCTTTTAATTTGTTGCCAATGACTAATTTTATAATTAAAAGTTTTAGGAATTGTTAAATCATTAGGATTAATAAATTCAATTAGTTTTCCATAATGAAATAACATTGTATCGTGTGCTGTTAAAAACACTTTGTCACAATATTTTTTAGCAATTTTTAAAGAATAATAAGAAAGATGATAATGGACATTATGAATATGAATAATGTCTGGTTTAATTTTTTTAATAATTTTTTCTACCTTTCTAACAGTCTGTGGATTATATATACTTAAATATCCTCGCCAACGTTCATGATAATTGCTATAAATACGAATAACTTTTAATCCATCTCTATTAAAGATACTAACCTCTGATTTATCTTTAGTAGTAGTAATAACATATACTTCATTTCCGAGATCGTAAAAACCCTTGGCTAAATTAAAAGCCACTCGCTCTGCTCCTCCTTCAATTATTGGAGGAAATCCATCTGATAAAATTAAAATTTTCATTTTACAAAATTTAAATAATTTTCCATAAAGAATACCCTTCTTTTTCAAAAATTAATTCAAATAAATCAGGATGATCTTTGATTGTATTAAAAAAATCTTGCCAAAAAGGAAGATATGCATTTTCTGTAATATATTTAATATTACTTTTTTGAAAAACAGAATGAATCTCCTGAGCTGTTAAGCTATTATTAGGTCGTAAATCATTTATAATATAGTGTAAAGTATAACTATCTGGGCTGATTACTTTATAATCATGATACCAAGCCAGATAAGCTGGAAGGGCCACGTAAATATAAAAATCCTTATTATCGCCTTCTATATTTTTAATTTGATTAGCCACTTCAGGCAGAATGCCATAAGATTCTATTTTAGAAAAAACAAATTGTCCATGGTTTATATAAAACATTAAGGCTAATCCAAAAGTATTTAAAACCAATAAAATTACAATGTAACCAATAATAAATCTTCGTAAAAATAATTCTTTTAACTGATTTAAATATTTCCAAATCAAAATAATAAAAATCAAAAATAAAATAGGCAACCAAATATTCAACCAACTAATTTGAATAGTACTTGTAATAACCAAATAAGAACAAAATATTAATAAAATTAAATATTTCCAATGTTTTTTATTAGATAAAATAAAATAAAAGAATAAAGATAAAACTATTGCTACAACTAATCTATATTCATAGAGAAACTGACTAAAAATAAGAAAAATATTTAATGATTTTTCAAAAGAAGAAATAAAATAACTTTTGGACATATATATCTTTGTTTCTAATAATTCAACGAAAGCCAAGAAAAATACAAAAGATATCAAAAATCTTGATTTTATATATTTTAAACCAATTAAAGTGTATATCAACAAAAGACCTAACGTTGGATAAAAATGACGCGTAGTTGAATAAGGAGAATTATAAATTAAAATTATTAAAAGAAAAAATAATAAAATTAAAAATATATATAAAATTTTTTTCTTTTTCCAAAATCCATAAAAAGATAATAAAATAAAAGGAAATGCAAATAAAAAGTTTTTAAAAATAAAACTAAATTTAATAAATATATTATTAAAAGAAAACAAAGAATGCTGATTATACAACATACTTGTAAATTTAATCAGTTCATAATATTGTCCTTTAAATAATTTATTAAAAAACGGCGATATCGGATTGTCATAAATAATATAATTTCTAATAAACCAAAAAATAATAGGTAAAAAAATAAAAACAGAATAAGACCAAAAATACTTCCTAACTGCTTTATTTTTAATAATCATAAAAAATAATGGTAAGACTAAAAATAAACCAGTAATTTTTGAAGCGATAGCTAAAACAAAGCTAAAAAGTACTAAAAAAAAATAAAAAATATTATTACTTCGTTGATACTTTTCTAAATAATAAAAAAAAGCAGAAAAAGAGAATATAATTAGCGATTCTTGAAAAAGATCCCAACCATATTTCATTGTCGCTGGATTAGTCAAAAAAAGCAAAACAATAAAAATTAAATATTGCTTTCTTATTCCCTTATCTTTAGCCCACTGATATAACAAAAAAGCCGTTGCAGTCACAAAAAAAAGTGGCACAATAAAAACAAAAATCTCTTTAAATGGCAAAAAAACAAAAACGGCAGCAAAAAGAAGCGGCAAAAGTGGCATTCGACCATTTATAAAACAATCAACATTTAATAAAAAATCTGGCATTTTGCCTTGTAGAACAATTTCTCTTGCCCAAGGCAACCAATAATGAATAGCATCTCCAGTAAAAAAACCTTTAAATAAGAAGAAACCTATAAACAATAAAGGTATAAAAATAAAAAAATAAAGATAATATTTAGAAAATATGATTTGTTGATGAAAAATAAAAATAAAAAAAGAAGCTATTAATAAAGCTATACCTATGCAATATTTATTAAATAAACCAAATAAACTTAAAATTAATAAAATAAAAAAAAGATAATATGATAAAATAACAATTAAATCAATAAAATCCAATTTGATTTTTTTAATCTTATTTAAAAAATAATATTTCATCTATTTTTGATCTTAATTTTTCTTCACAATTATAAATTTAAATAATAACGCTAACTTTTATTTTTTAATATAACCTTACGAAAATATTTAACAATATCTACAAAATACTTTTCAGGCAAAAAATAAAAAAAATGATTTCGCCATCTAAAATCAACCCATATTCCTAAAATTCGATGAGGCCAAGGCAATGGTTTGTCTTGTAATCGTAAAAATTTCACTAAATAAGAAACATTCTCAATAATTTTTTCTTTTTTCCTATCTATCCATGGCATTTTAATGGTATCAAAATCATAATTAGCCCATTCTTCTAAATTTTGTGGAGGAAGCCAACCATTTTCTATAGATGCTTGATATAAATCTGTGCCAGGAAAAGGAGTAAAAATCCGCCAAGCAGGAATTCTAGAATAAGGATTAATTTTTTTAATTTCCCGCATTAAATCTGTTGTTTTATACATATCCTCTATTGTTTCTCCTGGAAAACCAGACATAAAACAATATTTGCCTTCAATATTAAATTTCTTTAATTTAGCTACTGCCTCTAAAACTTGTTCAATTGTAATATCTTTTTTAATTATTTTTAACATTTCAGGAGAGCCTGATTCTACTCCTAATTGCATAGTTCTAAATCCGCTTTTTCTAATTAATTTTAAAAAATTATCATCCATCCTGCAAACATAATCTATTCGGCAAGCGCTAACAAGTTCTACTTTGATATTTTCTAATAAAAGTAACTGACAAATCTTTTTGACTCTTTTTAAATCAGTAAAAAATTCATCATCTTCAAAATTAAAAGAAGTAATCTGATAATTATTAACTAATTTCTTGATTTCTGAGACAACTATCTCAGCTGATTGACCTCGCCATCTTTGCTGATTAAGCTCCTTATTATAACAAAAAGCACAACGAAAAGGACATCCTCTGGAAGTATAAAGGACTAAATCTCTGCCAGGATCCCCGGTGGAAAATGATCTTAATTGAATGTATTTTTCCACATCAATTAAATGATAAGGAATAGCTAGTTGATTATCTAAATCAATAAAATCTCTTTGAGGATTAATATAAATTTTTCCCTTTTTCTTATAACCTATTCCTAAAACATCATCATAAGATTGTCCTTTAGCTAATCTATCAACTAATTCTAAAAGAGTTTCGTCGCCTTCTCTAATTACTATTATATCAATAAATTCATTCTCTAGGGTCTGTTTTGGTGATAAGCTTGGATGAAACCCTCCCCAAACTACTTTAGCTTTACTATTTTGTTTAACTAATTTACTAACTTCCAATCCATATAAAATTGGCTTACTAGTCAAAACAGAAATTCCCACTAAAAGAGGTTCTTGTTTTAATTCATTCAATAATTTTTTTTTCCAATCAGGTTCAATCCTCTGATCAATAATTTTAACTAAATAACCTCTTTTAATTAAAGGAGCAGCTATTAAAAGCAAACCTAAAGGTAAAAAATGGTTTTTATCATCTTTTATAATAGGGAAAAATAAAATAATTTTAGGCATTTTTAAGAATATTTTTAATAATTAAAAAATGTATAAATAAAAATAAAACTGTAGAAATGATAAAAGACAGGGTTATAGCCATTAAAGAAGAATAATTTTTTACTAAAATTATTATTAATAATGTCATTAATATTATTTGAAACGTATTAATTATAATTGGAATTTTCATTTTATTGACCGTCCTATAGAAAGGACCTAATCCTATTCCAAAACCAGAAAAAGCGACAAAAATAGCTAAATAATAAACTAATCTAATACTTTGAATATATTCTTCGCCATAAAAAAACTTAATAAGATAAGGAGCTAAAACAACAAAAGGAATAACCAATAAAATAGAAATTAAACCAGAATAAAAACTTGTTTTATAAAAATGTTCTTTAAAAATTTGTAAACTATAGGATTTAGATTTTGGCAATTGAACATTCAAAAGTCGAGAAATAGGTTCTAATGCCATTGAAGAAATAGTAATATAACCTAAGGCAATTTTAAAATAGCCCACATCTTGCATAGAAGCAAAAATACCTAAAAATATAACTGGTAAAAGAGAATGAAAGCGACTTAAATTTTGATTAACAGCAATTAAAAAACCGAAGTTAAAATATTTTTTTATTTTTATTTTTCTGAAATTTGAAAATATTTGTTCTAAACTAGGTAAAAGTTTATCTTTTTTAGCTAAAAAAGAATAAATAAAGATAGATAAAATTAAAAAGATAAACGCAGGAATAAAATATCCCCAAACTACTCCAGTTAAACCCCAACCAAGCAAAACAAAAATAATTGGCAATAAGATATAAATAAATTTATTAAAGGTTTCTAGAATAGTTAATTGTTTAATTTTACGAATTGATTGTAAAATAACAACAAGTAAACTATAAATAATAGTTAAAAAACTAGCCAATAGAACTATTCTTACCCAATAACCCATTTGACTATTATGATAAAGCAACTCTGTTAAAAAAGGAGTAAAAACTATACTTAAAACACCAACAATACATATAGCCCAAAAAGTGATTTTAATGAAATAGGTTAGAATGTTTTTAATTTCTTGCTTATCTTTTTTGGCATAAGCTTCAGCTAAAAGAGTCAAACTAGCAAAATTTCCACCCCAATTCATAAAAATTCCAATTAGTCCAACAAAAGCAAAAATTAAACCATAAATCCCATATAATTCAGGTTGCAATAAACGAGCTAAAATAATGGAACTAACTACGCTTAAAAGAATAGATAAAAACTTACCTATTCCTAGGATACTAACATCTTGAACAAATGATATTCTAATAAAATCCTTGAACCTTGAAATCATATTTTTTAACTTCTATTAACTTTAAACCAATTATTAAAATATTCAGATGTCATCTTAATTCTTTTAAATATTTTTTTCCAACCATCAAATGATAATAAAGACTTGGCTATAAATTTAACAAAATACCAATAACCATTTTCAAAACGAAAAACCAAAAGTCGAAAATTCTTTTTAATTTCTTCTGCAGTCATTTCATCGGTATGATGGATAACATTTCTTCTTGAGTCAAATTTATAATAATCTTCTGTTTCTAATAAATTATGTTTCTCAAAATAATCCCTTAATTTTGAACCAGGATAAGGACTAAGAATATGAATACGCACTTCATCTGGTTTAACCTCTTTAATTATCTTAGCAGTTAATTTAATATCTACTTTAGTTTCTTTTGGAAAACCAACCATAATAAACATCATTGACTTAAGACTTGCTTTTTTAGCTAAATCAAAAGTTCGATAAACATTTTCAACTTTAATATCTTTCGTAATAAAATCTAAAATCTTTTGTGAACCAGACTCCACGCCCCACCACATCCAAACAAATCCAGCTTGCTTCATTTTTTTTAATGTTTCCAAATTAACATATTCGCTACACCGTCCTTGTCCCATAAAAGTCATTTCACGATTTAAACCGCGACTGATAATTTCATCACAAATTCTTGTAATCCATTGATTTTGCTGCGAACTCATACCAATTAACTCATCATCATAAACTTGAATTGATTTAATGCCAAAATTATTTTTATAAAATTCCATTTCATCAACTATATCTTTAGGACTACGTGCCCGATACACTTTTCTACCTAAACTACAAAAAGCACAACGATGAGGACAACCACGCGAAGCAAATAAAATCCCATGAGGTTTTGGCATCTCTTTGTAATCAGCATGCATACCTTTATATTCAAGTAAACCAGGTGTTAAAAAATGATAAGCAGGCCATGGAATTGAATCTAAATCCATAATAAAATCCCGCTTTTGAGTAAAAACAACTTTATTGTTTTCTAAATAAGCTAATCCATTAATTTTGCTAAAATCTTTTTGATCAGCTTTAATTGCTTTAATTAATTCAAGAAAAGTTATTTCTCCTTCACCCATAACAATAAAGTCAATTATATTATTTTTATATTTAAGAACTTTTTCTGGTTCAACTGTTGAGCCATATCCTCCAGTAACAATTTTCGCCCTAGGTAATATCTTCTTAGTCAATTCTACAACTTTAAATAAAGCAGGCAAAACAAAAGAAGGACCAGTTACGCCAACTATATCTGGCTGTTCTTTTTTTAGCCAATCTTCTAAATTCCGCCAAGTCATTTTAAGAGCATCAGCATCAATAACTTTAATATTTGAATAATTATTTTTCTCTAAATAACCAGCTAAAAAAAGCAAACCTAAAGGAGGGGTAGAAGCCATTATCTCGCCAATATCGTTCCAAACTGGTGGATTAATTAATACTATTTTCATATATAATAAAAAATATTTACTTTAAAAAAGATTTGCACATAATAGCTCTTAAAAAATGAGAAGGGCTCATAGGAATATTCTGAATTTGGTAACAATAATGAGTACAATAACATTTTTTATTAGATATATCTTTTCTTTGCTTCTTAGCTTCATCAGATTGCCAAATTTTTGAGAAATCATAATTAGATTTTTTCAGATTCCCTATGGTTGGTAAAAGCTCACAATGATAGACATTACCAGTTGCATCAATAACTGGCATAAATGAAGAAACACGACAAGAGATTAATTGTTTTTTTTCTTTTAATATATCCATAGTAATTTTATGGTAATAAGAATATATCACTTTATGATATGGATTATTATCAATATTTTTGCTTTTTAATATAAATTTTATCAATTTTTGATACTTATCTATAGATGGAGCTTGAACATTTTTTTGATTATAACAGCCCCTTATTAATTCTAATGTATGAAATTGAATATTAAAATTTTTATCTATAAAATCAATAACTTCAGGAATATTATCTTCATTCTTATTAGAGATTGTAGTATTGATACTAATCTGTAATTCTGGATACTTTTTACGAAGTTGATCAAGTTCTTTATATGTTTCTAACACCTTATTGAAAGTACCTTTAATTCCTCTAATATAATCATGAGTTTTTTCTAAGCCATCCAAAGATAAAACTATTTTAAGTTTTACAGGACATGACTCTAATATTTTTTTAGATGAATCAATGATTTTATTCGTTGATAAACAATTAGTTGGAATAGCAATTTTACGAACTCCATTATTTTTAGAAAAAATCTGGCAAATTTCAGGTAAATCATTTCTTAAAAAAGGTTCTCCTCCTCCTAACGTAAGATTAGGTACATGGCCGATAGTTTTTGTAAACTTTTTTATCTCGTCAAGAGATAACTCGTCGCTTGCTTTATTTATCTTCTGCCAATTAAAACACATTAAACACTTAGCATTACATTTATCAGTAATTTGAAAAAACAAACCAAATAATGGTTTATTTCTTTTTAATAAAGAATGAAAATAAAATTTACTAACTGGCCAATAATTCCTAATTATCTTAATTTTGTCTAAAATTTTCATAATTTAATCTAAATTAAATAATCGATGCAATTGACTATCCTTTACTTTTCTAAAATTATTAATTTCTTTTCTTTGTTTAAGAATACTTGGTAAATGGAAAATAATCCAAAACCAGCCCAATAAAGTAGGAATAATACGTTCTGGATAATGAAAACAATCACTAATAGTAAAACGCAAATTAGCTGGCAAATATTTAAATAAATTCTTTAGTTCATAATTTCTAAGCATAATAAGAATCCTATTGCGCATCCAATAATATACTCTTTTTTTGCCAATAGTCTGATTAATTGTTGTACTTAACATATGATAACTAACAGCTTTAGGATAGTATATAACCTTATACCCAGCTATATTTATCATCAATGATAAATCAGTATCTTCGTAGCCATAATAATATGCATCACAAAACCCGCCAATTTTATCAAGAACTTTCCGACGAACAATCATCGAAGCAGTAGAAACAGATAAAACTTCTCTTGTTTTATTATATTTTTCATCTATAGCCAACTCCCCTAGACCAATAGCATAACCTTTACCTCGAAATTGCATACTTACACCAGCCTCAGCTAATATCTCTGAATTATTAAAAGATAAAACTTTACCGCCTGCTTGTCCAATTTTTTTATCTGATTCCATCAATTCAACCATTATTGTCAACCAATCTGATGATAAAGTGGCGTCATTATCCATAGTAACTATATATTCAGCTTTGCTTAACTTAATGCCATTACTGCGTGTTTTAGCTGCTCCAAGGTTTTTTTTATTTTCAACTATAATAACAGTTGGATATTTACTTCTTAAAAAACTTACTGAATCATCAGTAGAGCAATCATCAACTAATATAATTTTGAAATTAGGATAAGATAAATTTAATAGAGAATCTAAACATTGACTTGTGATTTCTCTATTATTATAAGCACAAATAATGATATCAACTGTTGGACAATGAGCATTCATATAAATTTATATATTTTTATATATTTTTTAACAGTATTCTGCCAGCTCATATTCTGAGCTTTTTTCTTTCCATTAATTCCTAATCTTTTAGCTAAATCTGGATTATCTAATATTTTTAAAACCACATGACTAGTTTTTTTAATATCGTTCTGTGATACTAATAATCCATTAAAATTATCTTCAATAGCATCTTCAATTCCACACCCAGAAGTTCCAATTACTGGTTTACCACAGGCTCCAGCTTCCAAAAAAACCAAACCAAAACCTTCAAAATGACTCCCAATATTAACTGAAGTAAGTAAAAATAAATCACTTTTGTAATAAAGATCAATTAATTCTTCATCAGAAATTCCTTGTAGAAAAATAACATTATTATCTAATTGATGTTTTTTAACTAATTGCTTCAGTTCATCAAAAAATGATTTGTTTCTTTGATGGCCAACTATATAATATTTAAAATTAGGATATTTTTTTTTAACATCAACCATAGCTGGAATAGATATATGATAACCTTTTCTTTTTTTTAATTCTCCTACGCTTAAAATTACTTTATCTTCTCTATTCTTTTTATTAACAAAATTACTTATTTGAAATTTATCAAAATCAATACCTAAATGAATAACTTCAGTATTTTTTAAATCAATTCTTTTTAAAATTTCTTTTTCAGTAAAATAGCTAATACAAGGAACGCTATCTGCTTTTTTATAAGCCCAATACAATAATTCCTTTTTTATTTTTCGATAAATCCAACGTATTAATGTTATCTTATTTACTTGTTCTAATGGAGCTACCGAATAACTGCCAACAACATTAATTATAAGTTTTTTATTTAATCCAATATTGGCCAAAGTAGCAATTATCCCATACGGATAAGCATCTAAGCAGTGAATAATATCACATTGTTTAATATATTTTCTCGCTCGCATAGCGTTGGGAAAAATAAAAAATAAATTCCTTAATGAATTTTTTAAAATTGGTTTTTCTAAAAAATTATTAGAAAAATTTTCTGTTAAAACTGATATCTGAACATTTTTCTCTTTATTTATTCGACTAATTACCTCCCATGAATATCTACCCCATCCAGAATCAATATTTAAAGTATTAGTTAGAAAACAAATTTTCATTTCTTTAATAATATCACGAGGCATTTTAAATGGCAAAAAATAAAATGTATTATTGATCTGAAATTGAAATAGGTTTAATCAACCAACATATTAGTCCAATTAAAACAGTAAATAAATATATCAAAAGAATCAATGATGAAAAAACTATTATTTGTTCTTTGAGAATTAAAAATGGACTCAGAAAAAAAATTAAAGTTGTTTCTCGAGTTCCAATACCCAAAATTGAAACTGGAATCAAGTTAATAAAACTAATTATAGCAAAAACAACAGAAAGATATAAAAAAGGAACATTAACAATACCTGCGCTCCTAGCCGTAATAAATATTTGAATATAACAAAAAAACCAGGATAAGACAGTTAATAAAAAAACAATTAAATAATTTCTAAATTTATAGATTTTAATATCACTAACAAAATTACGAAAATTTATTTTCCAAGATTTTTGATATTTAATAGGAATAAAAAAATAAAATAGTTTCCTTAAAAAATTTTTAGTAATATTTAATTTTAAATATATAAAAAAAAGAAAAAATAATAAAAAAATAATAGTTATAAAAATTAAAATTTGTTGATAAGAAAAATCAAAAACAAATAATGAACCAAAAAGAAGAAGAATTAGTAAAAAAATAATATCAGATAGCCGATCTAGCACTAAACTAACCATGGATTTTCCAAAAGAATGACCATCTCTTTTTAAATAAAGCGCCCTACTTATTTCTCCAACTCTACCAGGAGTAATACCACCAATATACAATCCAGCTCCATACATAAGAAATGAATCCCTTAAATTATAATGAATATTCTGTATTTTTTTAATATAATTCCAACAAAAACCTTTAATTAATAAGACGGGGAAACTAAATAAAGCAGCAAGAGATAAATAAGAAAATTTAACATTCTTAATATTTACTAAAACACTTCCTAAATCTGTTCTAATTAGAATAATAACAAATAAAAAAATTCCAAGTAAAAAAGAATATTTTTTTAAATAAAAAATTATTGATTTTATCATTTTAATTTAAAAACTTTAAATTCATTAATTTCATAAATTTGCTCAAAAAATGGATATTGCTCAATTTTCCATTGAGGATCTTTTAGAGTATCCCAAAGTAAATAATCTGTATGATATTTTTTTAAAATATTTTCTAAAGGAATATTCAAAAATTCTCTATATTCATTAACTAGAAAATAAAGTTTTTCATCTGGAATAAATTCATATCCACCCATTTGCTTTCGATAATATTCACCATAAAATTTCCAAGAAATAATAATTTTATTTTTAAAAAAATAATTATACAAGATTTCATTTTCTCCTTTCAATCCATTAAGACGAAATATTAAAAATGATCTTTCTAATATTTCTTTTTCATCTGCTACTAATGAATGACGCCCATCGTCACAATTAACAGTATTAAGAGAAGTATAAATAGGAATTAAATAAGAACTAATTTCATCCACTATAATTACTTCATCTTTTTGAGTATTATTACGTAACCATTCAAAAATCACTCCATAACGCTGATTTTCGATTGCTATAGGTTCTTGACGCTCATAAAAAGAAGTTTGAATTACCCAAGCATTATAAAAATTAATAAATAAAATTAATATTATCAAACTAGAAAAAATAATTCTTCTTAAAGTTAAATTATTAATTTTTCTTTCAAGTAACTCAAAGAAAATTATTATAATAAAAATAATCATTAAGGGACCATGAAAATACCAATGATAGTGATCTGGGATCATAATCATTCCAGTAATGATTTGTTGATTGAGAACAACCAGAGGTGTTAGAACAAGCCCTAAACAAAAACAATATCTATCTTTCTGTTTTCTTGAAAAAAATAATAAAAAAATGGCCAAAAGAATTAGCACTAATGCCCCCACTTGAGGATTATGCGTTTTAATTAGACCAAAACGAGAAGTTAATTCTGGATATAATGGATGATGTATTGCTCGCCATAAATTCCAAAAATAAGGAACAGCTACTAATAAAGCGATAATAATGATCAAAATAATATCTTTAATTTTAGTCCATTCTTTCTTATAAAGAAAAATTAAAATTAAACAACCAAGGAAAGCAAAAAGAAATGTCCATGTATAAGGATATTCATAAAAAGAAAGACCTAAAAGAATTCCACTAAAAATACCATAAGCCCATTGTTTTTTTTGTAAAAAAAACCAAAAAAGCAATAAAAAACCAAAAAAGAAAATCAAATGAATAGGAGATATTAATCTACTAAAAAGCATAAAATCAGCATAGGTTTGTTTATAAAAAAATAAATTCCAAACTCTTATGGGATTTATTAAGTTAATTGATAACAAAACCGTTACTGAAGCAATCAAAGAAATTGATTTTCTTTTAGTAAATTGATAGATCAGAACATAAATAAGCAAAAAGACAAAAGCAGGAAAAAGAAATCTATCTAAAGTTATTGTATCAATTAAATTAAGTCCAAAAATTTGACCAGTAAAACTTGTAATATTTTCAGCAAGCGGAGGAGCTAAATAAGGCAAATCTTTTCCTTCTGCCCAACTATTATTAGCAATTAAATAATGACCATCTCTAACTTCTTGAATGCGCATTAAAAAAACAACTTCATCGCTAGTTCCACCAAAAGCAATTCCTTTATAAAAATCTTTTTGTGTAATTTGAAAATAGACATGAGGAGAAGTAATAATAACTCCAATCAAAATAGCCATAGCAATGGCCCATTTATGGTTAAATAAAATTTTAAAAAATTTTTTCATAAATATAATTATTTCTTCCTGCCTATATAATAAAAACCAAAGGCAATATTTTGAGAAGTGGCAAATTTATATATAAAATAATCAGGAAATTTTAAAGGAAAAGTAATAATGGTTAAAACCATTAACAAAATCTGATGAAGCGGTTTTAAACCGAAACTAAGCATAATAGCTATCCATTCATTAACTATTGATAACATGCCCGATGTCGGACCGCTTCTAATTCCAATTTCTTCCTCTTGAAATTCCTTCCTCATTAATTCTTTTAATCCTTCTTTTGACCAACGATAATAGTCTTCAGGCGAAGAATGAAAACTAGCAACAAAAGGTACAGACATATAAATAAGCCCACCTGATTTTAGTACTCTTTTTATTTCTTGAAGAATAACGCAAGGATTTTTAACATGTTCCAAAACCGATTCACAAACTGCCGCATCAATTGAATTATCTCTAAAAGGAAGTTTCGTAATATCAGCTACAACGTTAACTTTAGCAAAAGGATAAAAATCAATATTAATAACATCTTTTCTGACTGATCTAATTCCAGAACCAAGATTAAGGATAATTTTATTTTCTCCTAAATCTCGAATAGCTTTTTTAGGACGTCTGCCAACAGCCGAAGCTCCAAGTGTATAATAAAAAATATTGAATATGAACGGATATTTTTTAAAAAAAACTTTTAATTTATTAATAATTACATCATTGCTTGATTCTTTAAATCCTTTCCCTTGTTTTTCTAAAAAGTAAGGGCAATCATCTATTATTAAATATTCTTTATGACAATTATTACAAATTAATTTATTTTCAATGAAATTTAAATTACTAAAACAATCAGGGCAAACTAAATTATCTAATATCTTTTTTTTAATCATTTTTTAAATCACTCTCTATTTTTTGAAAATCTATATCAATTTTAGAAACTGTTCCCATTTGTTTTCCTGTTCGAACCATCGGAATATTATCGACAAATTTAACATCAATTATCATATCTTCACCTAAGAAATGACGTAATTTAACTAATAATTCTTTAAATGAATTTTCATCAAAGCTGGTTGCCTTAACAATTTTTAAAATTATCCTGCCAAGCTCTTCTTGAACTACCTGATACTGATTAATAATATAATCATAATCTTTCAAAAAGTGTCCAAAAAGTGAACTAGGAATATAATTATTATTAGCTCCGAAAATAATTGATTGAACACGTCCTCCTATTTTCCCAATTCTTGGCAATCCTCTTCCGCAAGAACAAGGAATATTATTGTCCATTGCTTCAGCTAAATCACCAATTCGATAACGAATAAAAGGCATACAGTAATTATCTAAATCAGTAATAACAACTTCGCCCATTTCACCATGCTTAGCTGGCTGTCCATCTTTTAAAATTTCAACAATATAACTTTCAGCAACAACATGATGACCATCATGGGCTTCACATTCATAAGCAATCCCTGAAAACTCGCGGCTTCCATATTTATCAAAAACCCCGCAATTAAATTCTTTTTCAATAATCTGTCTGCTTTGGTCTGGCAAAACTTGAGCAGAAGAAAGAATCGCTTTTGGATGAAATCCTTTTAGTTTATGATTTTTAATATAATGAGCCAAGAAATTAAAAGCTTCAGCATATCCATCAATAAGAACCGGTTTGAATCTTTGAACTTTTTTAAGATAATGTTTAATACTTTCATCTGACATTTCAAAAACAGGAACAAATAATCTTCTATTGAACCAAGCATCAATTCGTTCTTTGACTATTTGGTTCCAATTCATGCCAATAGTTTGATGCCAAAAACGAGTTTGCTTATCTCCGAATCGATATCCTGTCCATTCCATACTTCTTTGCGTAGCTGCCCATCGTTTTTCTAATTGATATCTATCAGCATAACAAATAAAAGGTTCTCCGGTAGAACCGCTAGTTGTAATTTTAAGAATTTTCTTTTTATCATGATTATTAGACATTAGATCAAAATATAAATTTTGACGAATCTTTTTTTTGTCTAAAAGAGGTAATTTTTGCAAATCTTCTATTCTTTGAACATCTGATGGTTTTATACCTAATTTATCAAACAGTTCCCTATAATAAGCAACATGATGATAAGAGTGATGAATTAATTTACGAAGCTTCAACTCTTGTAGTTTCTTAATTTTATTAAGTGAAAGCCACTGACTTTTTTTTAGTTCTTCATAATAAATTTTACTATCTTTAGATATTAACCAATGATGTAATGGCATGAAAGTCATATAAATACTAAAAAAATAATGACGCCAGGCAGGTAATGTTTCTTGATATTTTGATGGAAAATTATGCAAAAGAAATTCTTTTAAAATTGTTTCTTTTTTTCTTATAAAACGGAACTCAAAAAACGCCTTTATTATATCCCATAAGGCTAGTAAAACTATTTTTATAGGAAACTTAGATATAAAAGATTTTCCAAGCCGACGTTGCTCAAATAAAGTTTCTATTTCCCTAATTGTGTATCCTTTTGCTTTTGCAGCAACTGTAATAAATGATTGAAAATATCTATATTTATAACGATAGCGTAAAATATCCTCTAAAACTTCTTGACGGCAAATTATAAAACCAGATTTATTATCTTTTAAATGCATGTCAAAAATAAAATTAAGTAGAAAGTTTAACCCTCTGCTTAAATAAAAACCAAAATTTCTGGTTCGGCCTATAGAACTTCTAAAACCTTGCACTATATCAGTTCTAACAATTTTAATTTCGCGATAAAGACGCCAAACATCTTCTGGCAAATTTTGAAGATCGCTGTCGATAAGGCAGACATACTCACCTTGAGAAGCAGACAATCCTGTTTTCCAAGAAAAAACAATGCCTCTGTTTTTTTTATGATGACAAGCAACTACATTTTTAAATTTACAAGAAAATTTATCAATAATTATTCCTGTATTATCTTGACTGGCATCATTAATAAAAATAATCTCTCCATTAATGCTTTTCTTCACAAAAACATTTTGTAGGCGTTCAACTAATTCTGGGATATTTTTAGCCTCATTATAACAAGGTCCAATAACCGAAAGTTCATATTTCATAATTTTTTTTGACTTTTTATCCAATTATATGTTTTTTCTAATCCTTGTTCAAGAGAAACTGAAGATCTAAAATCTAATGAATTTTTAATTTTTGATATATCAGCTACTCGAAAAGTTTTATCAGTATCATCAGGTGGACCATAAATTTTTTTCAATCTTTTTCCAGCAATTTTAATCATAACATCAGTAAGGTAATTTATTGTTGTTGGAATTGATGATCCTAAATTAAATACTTCATTATCATAATCTGATTCCATTATTTCTACTATATTATCAATAACATCATCAATAAAAATATAATCTAAAACTTGTTTCCCATTCCCAAATACTATAGGATTTTTATTTTTTAAAATTCTTTCAAAATTCTTTACGATTACTGATTTATAACCAGTTCCACTAAATTGACAAGGCCCATAAGTAAAAAATATTCTAAAAATATTATATCTTAAACCATACTTTTTATAACAATAATTTAAAAAATATTCACCAGTTAATTTAGAAATACCATAAACTGTTTCAGGAATTGGAATTTTTAATTCACTGTAAGGAATCTTTTCTCCTTTTTTGCATCCATAAGCAAGAACAGATGATGAATAGAAAACTTTTTTAATATTATTTTGACCAGCAAGTTCAAACATTTTCAATGTTCCAGTAATATTACTTTCTAAAACTTTTAAAGGATTATCAATTGATTGATTATGTTTTTCAGCTGCTAAATGAAACAAATAATCAATATTCTTAAAAATATTAGCAATAATAGTATTATCAGTATTGCCAATTTTATATTTAATAACTTCAACTTGATTCAATAAATCGCCTAAATTTTCCTTTTTTCCATATTCTAAACTATCAATAATGATGATTTTTTTAACGCCCAAATCAACTAATTTTCTTGTTAAATGAAGACCGATAAAACCGCATCCTCCAGTTATCAATACGCTACTTCCTTTAAGTTTGTTGACTATATTTTTCATAACTTTTATTTACTAGGCAAGTAAAATTTCAAGAATCTAATAATAGAGGGAACATTAAAAAAATCGTTTTTACCGCAAATAATACTCCAGATAATATCAAAAAAATTTCTTCTCATCCAAGTAAATATCATTTTCTTTTTATATCTAATCAACTCATCAAAACTAACATCATCAAGCTTAATAACAGGTCTATTAAATAGAATGAAATTACCCTTAATTATATTATTTAAAATTTTATCATCAATCATTTTACCATCAACAACCCATTGAAATAATTTTGTTCCTGGAAAAGGAGTTGCAAAGAAAATAGATAAACCATTAAAAGGTAAATCTTTTAATATTTTAATCGTATTTTTTAAAGATTTTTTTGTCTCGCCCGGCATTCCTAAAACAAAATATCCATTTGCTTTTAATCCAATTTCTTTACATGTTCGTACTACTTCATATATCTTTTCTTGAGATAAATTTTTTCCAATAACAGTATTTCTCATATATTCATCACCTGATTCAATCGCTAAATTAACGCAAACACAACCAGCTTCTTTCATTTTTTCAAGAATTTCACGATCAAGACATCTAACAGCTACACCATTAGGAGCATTCCATTTAATTTTAATCCCTTTATCAATAATCCCTTGGCAAATATCTAATATTCTCTGTTTAGATAAAGTAAGATTATCGTCTTCAATACAAAGCTCTTTAGCATCATATTTATTAAACAATAATTCTATTTCTTCAAGAACATTTTTAGCGCTTCGCGGTCTCCAATGAGCACCATGAATTAAATACATACTACAAAAAGAACATTTATTAGGACAACTTCGACTAGTCAAAATAGCGAATTGACGATTAGCTCCCAACCCCCAATTAACTGGAGCATTATTTTTTAAATATTCTTCTACAGGTATTAAATGACGAGCAGGAAAAGGCAAACTATCTAAATTTTCGATAAATTTATTTTTAGGATTAATTAAAAACTGACCATTTCGATAGTAAGCTAGACCATCAATTTTTTTTAATTCTTCTAAATTATTTGATTGAATAGCTTTAATTAATTTTAAAAAACTATATTCTCCTTCCCCTAAAATAATATAATCAAAAAAATTATATTTTTTTAAAATCTGTTCTGTAAAAATAGTTGGATGAATTCCACCAATAACGGTAATAATATTTTTATTATTTTTTTTAATTTCCCTAACAATTTCTAAAACATAAGGAAATCTCATTGAAAAAAAACAACCTATGCCAACAATGTCTGGATTTTCTTCTTTTATTTTAACTATTAACTCATCTAAGGCGTCGCCGTAATGCCAAACATTTTTTTTAATAAGTCTTTTTTGACCAACCGAAGCGTCTATTATCTTTACAGAAAAATTATTTTTTTCTAAAAATGCTGCTATATACATTAATCCTAGAGGCATCTCTATTCTTTCGTACTTAGTTACTGCTTGAAAATAAGGATTAATTAATAATATCTTCATAGATCTTGTTTTTTTATAAATCTCAAAATAGATTCTGCTCTTTTATCCCAAGTATATTGACTAATATTTTTCCATGCTTGCATTGAAATTTTAGCAGAGAAATTAAGTTTTTTCAATATAGAATTAATGCCTTCGGCAAGAGTCTTAGGATTATCCGGCTCAACTAAAACAGCGTTATTTTTATTTAATATTTCTCTAATTGAAGGAATATCTGAAGCGACAATCGGCCTTTTGCTAGCCATATACTCAAACATTTTCATTGGAGAAGTCCATTTTTCGGAAATATCTTTTTTAGCTGAATTAGGTAAAACTAAAACATCAGCCGATTTCATCCAAAAAGGTATCGAAGAATAGGAAATATGGCCTTTTATTTCAATATTTTCAATGCTTCCGTATTTTTTCTTAAATTCCAACATATCTTTATCTGTTCCGCCAACAAAAACAACTTTTATGTCATTATTCATCATTTTAGCTGCCTCGGCTAATATATGAGCTCCTTTCCATTTATATAAATGGCCGACATAAAGAACTATTTTTTTATCTAAAGGCAATTTTACTTTTTCTCTCGCTTCTTTTTTTGAAATATTAATATCAAACTTATTCAAATCAACTCCGTCTGGAACAACCATAATTCTATCTTTTGAAACGCCTTTTTTAATTAAATCATTTTTTAATCCTTGAGTAATCGTTATAACTCCTTTTGCTTTACTTAAATCATTTTTATTAAAACTTTTAGGTAAACTATGAAGTTCGCAAAATAGATTATTGTTTAATTTCCCTAAATGTTTAATAAAAAGCAAATCTCTGCAATAAATTAAATCAAATTCTTCTTTTTTTAAATAGGATAAAACTGATTTTAAAAAACTTCTGCTTTGAAGAAAAAAAGAAATTCTCGGTATTTCTAATTTCATAAAATCAGTTATTCTCAAATATTCAATTTCAAAATTAGGTTTTTGATTATAATACTCCCAAATATTCATCTTAATTTTATTATCCCTTTTCGGAACAACTAATTTTACTTCAACTCCTTGATTGCTAAAAGCCTCACACATTTTCATTATTTGAACTCCGTGCGCTTTCTCTGTTGGTATTCTGATATTAGCGATATAAATTAATTTCATTTTTTTAAAATAAAGAAATGGTGATATTGATTTTCAAAGGGAATGAATTCTTTTTCAATTTTAAAATATTTTTTAATAATTTTTCTTATTCTTCTAATAGAAAAACCTCTTTTCCCTATTTCCCAATAGTGCTCTCCATGAAATTGATGCTTTTTAGGAAAAGGAATTTTAAAACTAAATTTAATTTCTTTTAAAAAAGGTATTTTAAAACTAAATTTAATTGGCGGACCAAAATGAGGTAAACTTAAAACAACATATTTTATGCTAACTCTTTTTAATTCAGAAAAAGCTTTTTCAAAATCTTCAAAAGGAAGATGTTCTAATATTTCAGCGCACAGAATAAGATCAAAAGAATTATCTTTTAAAGGCATTTTAAGAACATCAGCGATAAAATCAGGTTTAAGCTCTTTATCAATATCCAATGTTTTAACATCTACTCCTTCCTTTTTTAAGCAATCATAAACAGTTTTATTTCCAATTCCTATTTCCAAAATATTTTTTGGATTCAATTTCAAAACTTCATCAATCTGATGCCAATAGCTTATCCATCTGTCTAAATAATCATATTTAGAAAATTTATAGGTCTGAGTCATAAAAATTATTTTTTAGCAATCACAAAATATCCCAAAGGACAAGGATGCATTTTTTTTATTTTCCTAGGAATCAATTTATCCAATAACATCGCTTTAGTAAAAATAATTAAACGAATAAAATTAAAAAGAAAAAAACTATGCCATAAATGAATTCCCGCGGTAAATCTTTCTCCAAAAG
>Ga0066639_10000307_pt1 | contig 41275 bp, 37 predicted proteins | sample CryGeyCG2114_010_2_FD_59504 | JGI IMG/M metagenome (GOLD analysis project Ga0066639, IMG submission 59504) | Groundwater microbial communities from aquifer - Crystal Geyser CG10_big_fil_rev_8/21/14_0.10 | ecosystem: Environmental > Aquatic > Deep subsurface > Groundwater | place: USA: Utah...
TTATCCCACTGTTTTACCATGGTAACGGTAGAGCTTCAAGAAGACGCTGTGATACAGGAACTGTATATCAAAGATTATAAATCAACCGTATTTGAAAGGAGTACGGGTGAGTCTTTAAAAAGAGTAATCGATTTCTATTCCAAAGTGAGGTCTCTTCTTGACGCAAAAGCTGTGTTTGGTTTCCGAATCTATTCTGAGAATTCATTTCCCAAAAAAGCCGGAATTGCTTCCTCTGCCTCATTTTTTTCCGGACTTACCCGAGCTTTCTTAAAAGGATTTGGGATGGAGCTTCCAGAAAGACAAATCTCCATATTGGCGCGACTTTCAGGATCTGGATCTGCCTGTCGCTCCATCCCTGATGGATTTTGTTGGTGGAAAAAAGGAAAGAATTCTGCAACGTCATATGCAGAAACGATTGCTCCCCCTGATTTTTGGGCGTTGCGAGACATTGTCCTCATTTTATCCTCGAGGGAAAAAACCGTTAGCTCTCAGGAAGGTCACCGGTACGCAAAAACCAGTCCATTTTTCTTCCCGCGTTTAAAAGGCATTGCGAGAAGAACAGAGTCTATTCGTCGGGCTTTTTTCAGGAAGGATCTGGAAGAATTCGGTGCAATCCTTGAACAGGAAACGATTTCCCTACACACCGTAATGATGACCCAGAGTCCGCCGTTATATTATTGGAGCGGAAAAACCATAGAGACAATAAAGAAAATTGTCCAATTCCGAAAAAAGGGGATTCCCCATTATTTCACGATTGACGCAGGTGAAAATATCCACATAATCTGCGAGAAAAAAGATGAAAAAAGAATTGCCGAATATTACAAAAATCAACCGGAAGTGGAAGAAATCCTTATTAATTATCCAGTCGTTGGATCCCGCATCCTATCATGAAACCAATTGTTTTCATTAAACTGGGAGGGAGTTTGATAACCGATAAAGAAATTCCCTACCATGCGAGAAGAAGCGTCATTCAATCTCTCGCCTTCCAACTGCAAGAGATTATTGCAGAGAAAAAAGAGCTGTCTTTCATAGTGGGGAATGGAGCTGGTTCGTTTGGACATTGTCCAGCAAAAGAATATCAAGTAGCTTCCGGTGCTGACACGGACCAAAAGATATTCGGATTTTGCAAAGTGCAGCATAGTGTAGCGACCTTAAATAGGATCGTGATGGACCAGCTTGTGAAAGATGGTGTTCATGCTTTATCCATCCATCCGTCCTCCATCATGGTTTCAGATAAAGGGGTTCCTCACATGTTCGCAGAAAGCATTTTTGGAATTCTTAACCTTGGAATACTACCCGTCGTGTACGGAGACATCGTATACGATTCTTCCTACGGATGTAAAATTTTTTCAACGGAAGATATCTTCTCGATACTGATCAAAACATGCATTCAAAAACACATCTCAGTTTACTCCACAGTCCATTTGGGAATTGTGGATGGGGTGTTGGACGAAAACGGTAGAGTTATAAAACGCATCACTCATTCCAATTATCCAAGCATCCAAAAAAATTTATTTACCCCTAAAGGATATGATGTGACAGGGGGAATGAAGCATAAAATTGAACAATCTCTTGCAATTTCAAAATATGGAATACAAACCTGCATAATCAATGGACTGACGAAACATAATCTAAAAACTTTTCTCCTAAAAGGTATTTGTACCGGAACTGCAATTTACTAAGACTATAGGTGAGGAATGTTGAATTTCCACCCGTCACTAAAATTAATGATCCCTAAGATATTCCCCGTTACCACCGTGAATATAGTGATTGCGGCGACGACAACAACGATCCCAATGACTGCGTTCATGATCTTGTTTTGTGCTTTTACGATCGCTTCTTTATTGCCGCCCGAAACGATCCAATCGTATGCGCCCCATAAGAGGTAAATCAAAACCATTACGCCGGCTAGGAGTAAAAACAAATTGATACCGGTCCCGACAAGTTTCGGTATTGCAACCAACGGATCCTCAGGAATAGAGCTGACCGGTGGCTTCACATCTCCGAATATTGGATAGATGAGATTAATGGTTGGTTCCACTTCCGCAATGAGCCGTGATGTTTTAGACAGCATAGTTAAAATGGTAGCCTAATTTGTAAAATGAATCCAATCAGTTTTACGGCAGTATAGCTGATTACTACAATAACAAGACCAAGTACTGCAAAGGTCATGGTTTTTTGAGCTTTTTTTGTATTGTCCGTACTGCCTCCGGCCGTTAACCATTGGAATCCTGCGAAAAGAAACATTACGAGAAACAGGAGTGCTGCGCCAAGCATCAAAAGAGGAAGAACCGTATTCAGGATTTCCCCAATATTTCCGATGCGAGCAGGAGGAAACGTTGTTTCATCTATAGTAAAATCTGCGTATACCATGAGTGTAGTATGTCCACAGTCTATAGGAAATGATTTTCCAAGTCAATAAGACCAAGTATCATATGCAACATATCCCAAAACACGTTGTCATTATCCCGGATGGAAACAGGAGGTGGGCGAGAGAAAAAGGACTACAGAGTTTTCAAGGACACGTGCGTGGGTTTGAATTAGTGATGGATCTGGGGGACAAAGCCCATGAGATGGGAGTCAAGGTTTTGACAATTTGGGCTTTTTCGACTGAGAATTGGAAGAGAAGTAAAAAAGAAGTGAATTTCCTCATGAGTCTTTTTTCCAAGAAAATTGATGAGTATTTGGAGAAGGCATTAGAAAAAAACATTCGGATCATCCATATTGGGAGAAAGGATCGAATTCCTCAGGTCTTAAGGGATAAAATAGTTCAGGCGGAACAAAAAACCGCTCGGTTTTCTAAACTGCATCTAGTGATCGCACTGGATTATGGGGGACGGGATGAGGTAGTGAGGGCATTTAATAGATTTAAGATTAAAGATTCAGGATTTAAGAATTTAGATGAGGAGAGTTTTGGCTCGTACCTCGATACAAAGGATTTGCCCTATTCGAATCCAGACCTGGTTATCCGAACCAGTGGAGAGTTTAGAACTTCCGGATTTATGATATGGCAAACCGCGTATTCAGAATATATTTTTGTGAAGAAATATTTTCCTGATTTTTCTGTTGAAGATTTCGCCGAATGCATAAGGGAATACTCCCGTAGGACACGAAGGTTCGGCAAGTAGGGAAAGAACTCTGCTATGCCCTTTCGCCATGCCTAACGGAGCTTTGACCGTGTGCATTCGAAGCCTGACAGCGCGAAGAAGCAAGGCTTCGGAGACATACCACAGGAATATAATAATTTATAAATCAAAGCGGAGTGGTATAATAGTCCTATGTTTACGCCTTCATTTACGATTACGAACAAGATTCTCAACTACATTTCAAAGATAGAAGCCGCAGAAGAGGTCATCCGTCACGCGCCGTTGTTGCCCCTTTGGGAAAAACAATTCAAGGAAGACGCGATCGTACGGTCTGTGTATCATGGTACCCATTTGGAAGGAAACAAGCTTCACAAAGATGAAGCAAAGGATGTGCTTTTGGGAAAAGAAGTCTTGGGGAGACCCCGCGATATACAAGAGATCATTAACTATAGAGAGGTGATCGATTTTATTGATCTGGAAGCAAATAAAAAAATTGATAAGATTACTGAACTTCTCATTAAAAAATTCCATCGAATCATCACGAACAAAATTCTCGTCCCCGATCAAGTAGGAGAGTATCGATCGAAACAGGTTGTTATCAGGAACTCCCAGACAGGAGAAGTAACCTTTCGACCCCCCCCTCCCATAGAGATACCGTTTCTTATGCGGGAGTTTTTATACTGGTTGAACCGGGATGATAAGGATCAGATCCATTCTGTTTTAAAGGCCGGGATTGCTCATCACGAGCTGGTTCGTATCCACCCCTTTATTGATGGGAATGGAAGGATCGCAAGAGTTGTCGCAACGCTTATTCTTCTTTTGGGGGGATATGATATCCGGAGGTTTTTCTCCCTTGAGGAATACTATGATAAAGATGCAGTTTCCTATTATCATAATCTTCAGAAAGCATCAGCCGGAGATCTCACGTCGTGGTTGGAATATTTCAGCTTTGGCGCCTCTGTGGAGTTTGATCGGGTGAAGGAAAAAATATTGAGACTATCCAAAGACGTGAAGATGAAGGAGCGTTTCGGAGGAAAGCAAATTTATCTGACGGAGCGACAGATAAAAATAGTTGAATACATTCAAGAGATTGGGTATCTCCAAAACCAATCGTTCCCATCTTTGTTTCCGGATGTTTCCGAGGATACGGTACTTCGAGACATACAGGATTTGATAAAAAAAGGGTTGATAAAAAAAGTAGGCAGCACGAAAGCTGCGCGATATGTCATAATATGATACCCCTTTGTCCCGCTCAAGCAGGACTACGGTGGGTATCATACCAAACGCAACGTCAATCGATGCGACAAATGATTAATAGTGAAGTGGTATGAACTATAATTAGATAGTATCATATCAATCATGGATCAAAAATCCTTGGAGATTATTTATCTGGGTTTTCTTTTGCCAAGTCTGTTTGCCTTAACCTTGGTAGCTGAGGGAATCTATAAGATCTCCAAACATGAGGAGGGTTTTTTCACGTTCGCTCTAGGCACTCTATTTCTGTTGGGATTGGGGTTGGCCTATTTCTTTTTATTAAAATAATGAAATTCCACGAGCTCGCTTATTTCTTTGAACAGATTGAAAAGACTACGTCTCGTCTCACAATTACCAACCTTTTATCTGAGTTGTTCCATAAATTGAGCCCTGAAGAAATAGAAAAGACCGCCTATCTTCTTCAAGGAAGCGCGTCCCCGGTTTTTGAAAAAACCGAATTCGGGATGGCGGAAAAAATGGTAATAAAAAGTATCGTGCTGGCCTTAAATATGGAGAGAAAATTATTCGAGAAAGAATATAAAAAAACTGGAGACTTGGGAAAAGCAGTTGAGCATTTTAAAAAACAGATACAGTCGTTTGATAGAAAAGATTTATCCATCCTTGAGGTATTCCAAGATCTATATACCTTATCGCAGACAGCCGGGGCGGGATCCCAGGATAAAAAAATCCGCATGATCGCTAATTTGGTCCGTCAACTGGATCCGTTATCTACACGGTATCTGGTTCGGATTCCATTGGGGATCATGCGTCTCGGATTTTCGGATATGACTATCTTGGATGCGTATTCTTGGATGGTAACCAAGGATAAAAAAATGAGGCCCATTATTGAACAAGCTTACCATGTGAGACCGGACCTAGGATTTATCGGGAAGACAATCAAGCAAAAAGGCGTTGCGGGTCTGCAAGGGATTCACCCGGTGGTTTTTACGCCGATCATTATGATGCGTGCCGAACGTCTTTCGTCCTCAGAAGAAATTTTAAAAAAAATCGGCACATGCGCAGTCGAACCAAAATATGACGGATTCCGTCTTCAGATCCACTATAAAAAACAAAAGGATGAGGTGAGACTCTATTCGCGCAACCTCGACAACGTTTCCTATATGTATCCAGATATTATTGAGGGAATAAAAAAAGAGGTAAAGGCGCAGGAGATCATCTGTGAGGGAGAGGCAATAGGCTTTGATCCCTATACGGGAAACTTTCTGCCGTTTCAGGAGACCGTCCAGAGAAAAAGGAAATATGACATTTCGGCAAAGGCAAAAGAGATTCCCTTAAAGCTTTTCATGTTTGAATTGTTGTACCTGAATGGAAAAAATTTCCTAAAAGTACCCTATCTCCAAAGAAGGAGAGAGCTTGAAAAAGTGTTGAAACTTTCTGGAGACATATTCAAAGATACGGTCCTTACTACTCCGGAACGAGTTATTTCCGAGGGAAACGAACTGGAGATCCTATTTGATGATTCGGTGTCAAAAGGACTGGAAGGGATTATGGCAAAAAAACTCGATGGCATCTATCAGCCAGGAGCTCGGGGTTGGAATTGGATCAAATATAAACGGAGTTATTCTTCAAAAATCGAGGATACAATCGATTGTCTTGTCATGGGATACGATTCTGGGAAAGGAAAAAGGGCAGGATTTGGGATCGGAGCTTTCTTAGTTGGAATTTACGACGAAAAAACAGACGCATTCCTGACGGTCGCGAAAATCGGAACGGGTTTGTCAGATGAAGAATGGAAGGAGTTAAAGAAAAGAGCAGATCGTTTCAAAAGCGAACACAAACCCACACTCTATTCTGTTGATAAGCAAATGGATGTGGACGCGTGGGTAAAGCCGATGATGGTAGTGGAGATAAAAGCCGATGAGATTACCCGATCTCCCGTACATACCGCAGGCAGAAAGATGAAACCATCAAAATCCGGATCTGCATTGGAGGTAGAGGTCCCGGGATACGCATTGCGCTTCCCCCGCTTGGTGCGGTTTCGGGATGACAAGAAATCCGATGACGCAACTTCTTTGAAAGAGGTTGAAGAGATGTTCAAACGGCAGTCACGGTGAGTCCTCAATATCTTCCATGCTTCGTAATGGTTTTTATAAGTCTTACGGGATATTCAAGGAAAAATGAGAGTGGATCTTTTGTTATCCTTCTGCCGGATGCTTGTACGGTCAACGAGGAATCACGTTTTATTTTGCCTTGATGCTTCAAGATGTGGATCGCAAGATCTACATCTTCATGTACCTGACTATCATCCAGACACACCTCAGATCGGATTTTTTTCCACATGTTTTTTGTGAGTGCCATGTTTGGCCCAAGCATCGTTTCTCTTCCTCCCTGATATAGTCGCAGTATGTTTAAATATAATTCCGCAAAGAAAGGAGAGGAGAGGGGAAGATCATGGTAGGTAATTTTCCCCGTCAGTGCGTCAATAGGAAAGCATGTAAAGTTTTCTTTTATTTTTTTTACCCAGTCAAATGGGAGGATGACATCCGCATCGCATCGGGCGATAATATCAAACTGGACTTCATCAAATCCTTTGTTTCTCGCCCAAATCATTCCTTGTTTCTTTTCGACAATAATTTTCACGGGGAATTTCTGGGCGATCTTGCACGTGCGATCCGTGCAATTATTGTCCACAAGGATGATTTCATCGGCCATCACGGTTTGATGGAGCAAACTCTTCAGGCAGCTTTCTATACAGACCTCCTCGTTATAGGCAGGGATAACCACAGAAACTCTCATACTTCATTGTATCAGATCATGATATAATAATGGAGCCATGCGACCTTTCTTTTCGATTATCATTCCCACTCTGAACGAAGAAGCGTTTCTACCAAAACTGTTGGCAAATCTTGAGAAACAGAAGGAGAGAAACTTTGAAGTGATCGTGGTTGACGGTCAATCTGAAGATGGCACAAGGAAAGTGGTCCAACAATTCAACAGTATTCCCGTGAGATTCCTTCGGGTCAAAAAGCGCAATGTTTCTCACCAAAGGAACGTGGGAGCGCGAGCGTCAAAAGGGGATTACCTAGTGTTCCTTGACGCGGATTCCGGGATAGCAAAAACATTTACCGCGAGCCTTAAAAAGGCGATAGTAAAAAGAAAAGGTCTGGTTTTTCTTCCATACCTCGAACCTCTGGAAAAACAATCTCAGGAAAAGATCTTTTTCCCACTGGCGAACTTCCTTATCGAGCTCTCGCAAAACACGAACAAACCGTTTTCCTCAGGGGGTTCAATTTTTTTTGAGCGGAATTTTTTTCACCTTCTTGGGGGTTTTGATGAGAGGCTTGCATTAGCCGAAGATCACGACCTGATCCAAAGAGCTTCTCTGTGGGGAGTAAGGGTACGGAGTCTCCCGAATATCAAGGTTAAGTTTTCCCTGCGTCGTATGAAAGTTGAGGGAAAGTTAAGCGTTTTTTATAAATATGTTTTGGCAACTGCCCATATTCTACTAAAGGGCAAAATCGACAAAACACTGTTTACGTACAAAATGGGTGGAAGTCAATATAAACATCTTGAGGCTGGGTTATCAGGCAAGAACAGCCTTGACGGACAAATAAAAAAAATCCAACATTTCTTCGACAGATACCTTCGTTAATTCATGCATCAAATACGGAAAGAATTGGAAAGTGGTCTGAACCGCGGATTTGGATACGCTTTGTTTCCACGTGTTTCAAATTTTTGAATAGGATGTAGTCTAACTTGAATTTTATCCTGAGGAATCCAAAGATCCTATGCTCTATAGTGTAAAAAAGGGAATTTGTTGCCTCTTGGAGACCGTATTCGGAAATCAATTTCTCAAATTTTTTTCGACCATAGGAATAGTTGAAGTCGCCGGTGATGATGATAGAACTTTTCAAATCTGATGTCAGATCGGAAAGAGTCTCCTTTAATTGTTTCAGCCGGGATCCATTGGAACCGATCAAGGTAAGGTGGATATTGTATATGCTAATTTTTAAGTTTTTTTCCCTAATGGTAAAATCCGTTCTCAGGACAGATCGGGGGTTGTTATTGCCTCGCAAAACCAAAAGGATTGTTTCGTAAAAACTTCGCGGCAAATTAAAATTAGTAGAAGATGAAAAAGCGAGGGTGTTTTTCTTAAAATACGTCGCCAACCCAAAAATTCTTCCAAATTTGATAAAAGAATTTGAAAAACCAGCAAGTTGGTAGCCGATTTCCTCCAGCTCTTCCGTCTCTTCATCTTTTACCTCAGATTCCTGTAAACAGACGACATCCGGGGAATAGCGCTTTGTCAGCTCTAGAATAGTCGGCCTCGCCCTATTAAAGAGAATATTATATGTCAAAATCGAGAACTTCATCCCCTAATTATACAAAATGCTTGTATTAAAGAATAAGGAAAGTTATCCACATAGGAACAGAAAAATGAAGAGGTTGACATGGCAATCCGAGCTGGTTAGTACAACTACAGGCTATCCTATAGGAAATGAGTATTTTTCTATAGGTCTTGACAATTGAAAACGGGTTGTTTACACTAAAGGTATGGCGGCCTATATATTTACGAAAGAAAGGAAGAGGACGGTAAAATTGAGCACTAACCAAGACAAGAAAGATCTTATCCAATTTGTCGCAAAACAATTTAAGCAGTTATCACAGAAAAATTTACGGATACCTGTAAGACTATATCATTTATAAGATAAAAAGAGCATCACTATCGCTCGTATATTTAGGGACGACGAATAGTAATGCTCTTTTTGCACCCAAGCTCAGCTTGGTTGACCCCGCTTAAGCGGGGTTGATTAAAGAATACGTTAGCAAAAAGATTAAGCGTTGTCAATATCCATTTTAATTAAGTTGATATAAAGCCCCAAGATTGTTCTTTGAACGGAAGATTCGTTTCCCAATCACTGAAAATTTTTCTTCATTCAATTGCGGGTATTTTTGTTTCTCCAATTTGGAAACCACGACAAAGCGAATGTTATATTTCTCAATTAGTTTTTTTGTCAGTTCAAGATCTTTTGATTCATAGAGAGCGACGATATCTGGGATCCTCTTGCCCACAACGTCGGGCGATCCGCGCCACAGCCATTCATGCACCCACCACCCGGCCACGGTCGGTAAACCGGTATACGCCGATATTCGTTCATAGTCTGTGTAGGAATCGCCCTGTGCCTCAAGGATTACTGGCTGGTCTTCAACATGCGAGTTGAGGAAATCAATAATGTCTTTGTCTTCGGGAAAAAACGTATACAACCATCGAGATCCATCGAGCTCAACTTTTCTATTTAAGTTCCCATAATAGGAAGGTATGGCGAAGAAAGGGTACATGGCAATTAAAAGGAAAAAGAATAGGAAGACCAGATTCAAAAAAAAAGTTTTGATTCCTCGGGATAGGGCTTTTAGTTGGGTAAGTACACCTACACTGGCAATTCCCATCATGATGAAAGCTTGATAGCCGAGCTTAAACATGGTGTTTGCACGAAAGTGGGCAGGGTAAATATCCTTTATATAAAAAAATTCAGGAATAAGGACGAGGAAACTCCCAAATGAGAATAGAAAAAACAAAAAGATCGTCAATGCGGTTTGTTTTGTATACGTTCTGCTTTCCAGGAGCTTCTTGTTTTGGAAAAGTAGATACAGGAAAATGGAAAAATTCACCCAAAAGAATCCCCATAGAATAAACATCATGTAAAAAGGTGAGGATTGGCAATTCCCTTTTTCAAAAAGAAACGGCCCCAGTTTCCCAAGGCGAACAAGGAAGTCTGGACTGCAGTTCACCCCGATTCCGGATACGAACGGAGAAAAAAATAACGAAAATGGAAGCGAGAACACCAGGAAGGATGAGATGAGGAGGAGGAGTCGCATAAAGAACTCGTAGCTCAATCGGAAGAAAAATAGGAAAATCAGAATTATCAGCAGGAGATAGATGGGGCCATCAAACGCATTGGTCATATAGTGAATGGAGGTGAGAAAGCCCAACGCGATTGTCAAAAAAATCCCCCGATCGCCACCCTTTTCGGTTCTTTTTAGGAAAAACAGGTAGAGAAGGGACAAAGTCAATAAGACAACTGGAATATCGAACACATGGCCATGGAGATCCGCGACCACATATGAATAAATAGGGAATTCATGAATGGTAAAGGGAATGAATCGTGTCGCGTTCGGATACCAATACGTAGTTGGATTGTAATGGGATAGAATTTCCCAGAAGGGTAGAGGTTTTTCATTGGGGTATCCTTTTGTAAAGGCATAGATAGTATGGAGATTTCCTCCCAAGTTCACGATAAACGATCCGATAAGTCCGAGAAGAATGATTTTGACAAAGCTGTAAGTGCTCAAAACGAAATGCTTTATTGTGGAGAAGTATTGGAATACCATCGTTGTGGTGATGGAAAACACTTGGGTGATGGCGAGCGCAAAGATGGTCGCTAGGATAAGGTTGTACCCGACGGCAGAAGGTATGATGCAAAGTCGGATAAGGATGCTTCCCGCAAGATGCCCAAAGTAATAATAGTTGATCGGATACCCTGCAGGGTTTAAAGGATCTCCAGAAAGCCACATATCCAAAGGAGGGAAATATTTTGATCGCAGGATTGACTGCATGAAGCCGAAATCCATGAATTTCTCAAGTCCCCGGATCGAAGGCTCCTGCCCTCGAACAAACGCAAGAAACAGCAATGACGCAATGAATAGGAATTCCTCAAACACGATAAGGGGGGTGGAGAAGCGCTCTTCCCTCTTTTTGTCATGTAAGAATAGGAATCCGTTGACAAATACCAATAGCCCGATTAAGAAAAAAAGAGAGAATTGAGTGAAAGGAAGCATTTTTATCGTTCCTCCGACGAACATCGCGTAGCTTAAAAGTAGGATGGCAATGATTTTTGAAAAAGGATACGCAAAATCGAGAAAAAAGGTTCCGAATATCTTTTTAGTGATCGGAAAGCATACGATTCCAAGCAACAACAGCATAAAATACCATTTTGCGACGATCCCGATCCATTCCATATCCCTTATTATATAGGGATTTTTCTGACTTTAAGCCAAAAAGTTGATTTTTCGAGCTTATTTTGATATAAAACAATATGGATCCGAAGTTCATCCCTTCCCAAAAAGAAAATAGTTTATATGCCTTCTGGGAAAAAAATGGATACTTTAAGGCAAAGGTGGACAAAAGCAAACGACCTTTTTGTATTATCCTTCCCCCTCCGAATGCAAATGCGGACCTTCACCTAGGACACGCGATGTATGTGTACGAGGATGTGATGATACGCTATCACAAAATGAAGGGAGAGGAAGTATTGTGGCTTCCCGGAGCAGATCACGCAGGGTTTGAAACACAGTTTGTTTTTGAAAAACACCTTCAAAAACAGGGTAAAAGCCGATTTGACTATGACCGCGAGACCCTGTTCCGGATGATCTGGGACTTTGTGATGGAAAACAAGAGCGCTATGGAGAATCAGCTTCGAAAATTGGGATTTGCCCTGGATTGGTCAAAGAAAAAATTTACCTTAGATCCGGATATTGTCGCTATCGTACACAAAACCTTTGCAGACCTGCATCAAGCAGGTTTAATTTACCGGGCAAAACGGTTGGTAAACTACTGCACCTACTGCGGAACGTCATTTTCCGATTTGGAGGTAGTTTATAAGGAGCGAATAGACCCACTATTCTATCTGAAATACGGTCCGTTTACTCTGGCGACAACCCGTCCGGAGACAAAATTTGGAGACACGGCTGTGGCGGTTCACCCGCGGGATAAACGGTATACATCATGGATAGGGAAAGAAATACAGGCGGAGGGACTATTGGGGTCTTTTAAAATAAAAGTGATCGCCGACGCGGCAGTAGATCCGAAGTTTGGAACCGGGGTGGTAAAGGTAACCCCAGCCCACGATTTTTCGGATTTTGAAATGGGGCAACGGCACAACCTCGAGATGAAGCAAGTGATAGATTTCACCGGAAAGCTAAATGAAAGGACCGGTCCCTATAAGGGATTGCGTATCAACGAAGCACGGAAAAAAGTAGTGGAAGATCTTCAAAAAAAAGGGTTAGTTGAAAAAATCAAAGAAGACTATTCCCATCGAGTTGGGACATGCTATAAATGCGGAAGGATTATTGAACCACTGCCAAAGGAGCAGTGGTTTGTAAACGTTAAGCCGTTGACCTCTGAAGCTAAGAAATTGGTTGAAAAAAACGAGATTATCGTTTACCCAAAACGGTTTCGGAAAATACTTCTGTGGTGGTTGGGGAACTTTAGAGATTGGAACATCTCCCGTCAGGTCGTGTGGGGTATACGGATTCCGGCGTATTTTTGCAAATCAACGAAAAAATGGTTTATCAGCGTTGAAAAACCGAATGAATGCGCCTCATGCAAAAAGCAGGATTTTGAACAGGATAGCGATACGTTTGATACGTGGTTTTCCTCTGCGCAGTGGCCCTATGCCACATTAAAGACGATCGGCGAAGAAATGTATCGGTTTTTTTATCCCACCTCCGTCATGGAGACCGGGTACGATATCCTTCCTTGGTGGGTCGCGAGGATGATCATGATCGGATACTTTGCGACAAAACAGGTGCCGTTCAAAACAGTATTCCTTCACGGGTTGGTACGGGACAGACAGGGACAAAAAATGAGCAAAAGTAAAGGAAATGTTATCAATCCGATGCAGATGATTGAAAGATACGGGGCGGATGCATTGCGCGCATCCCTCGTATTTGGCGTTCGGGACGGAGGAGATATCATCTTTACCGAGGAAAAAGTGATCGGTATGCGAAATTTTGCCAACAAGGTTTGGAATATTGGAAGATTTATTTTCCTGAATAAAATAACAAATTACAAATCACAAATAACAAATCAAATCCCAAATTCAAATAATCAAATTTTAGAAGAATTAGAGAAAGAGTTTAAAGAAGTAAAGAAGAAGTATTTGAAATACATGGATACGCATAGGTATACGAAGGCGTTTGATTTGCTATACCATTTCATCTGGCACCGGTTCGCGGATTACTATGTGGAACAGTTGAAAGATGGGATGAAGAATGGTAATATAGAAGCTTCGCAGGTCCTCACACAGGTATTTGAGGGGCAAATACAGATGATCCATCCGTTCATGCCCTTTGTCACAGAGGCGATTTGGAAAGTATTAAAAGGAGAAGGAAGCTCAATACTAAATACAGCATTATAAATAGTTTATTTCTTTACTTTTATGCCAAAACGAACATGGCAACCAAAAAAGGGAAAACGAGCAAAAACGCACGGATTTTTGAAACGGATGAAGACGAAATGCGGCCGGGATGTCATCAAGCGAAGAAGATTAAAGGGAAGAAAGAAACTGACGGTGTAAGGAATTCAAAATTCAAAGTTCAAAGTGCAAAGTTACAGTTTAAAGTTTTAAGTTTCTTAAGATAATCCTTAGAAATAATTTTTAATTTTGAATTGAAATTTTGAATTTTGAACTTTGAACTTTTAACTTGATTTTATGCTTTCGCCAAATTTTTTCAATACATTTTTTGTTTTTCCCATACTGAACCTCTTGGTTCTTTTTTATAAAGTATTCCTATTCATCCGGCTTCCCGGAGCATTCGGACTCGCAATCGTCGCGTTGACGGTCCTTGTGAGACTGCTTCTTCACCCTTTTTTCAAACAACAGATCGAAATGAGCAAGAAACTTCAGGATTTGAAACCGCACCTCGACAGACTTTCGCAAAAACATAAAGCTGATGCGAAGCGTCTCCAACAGGAACAGATGAAACTCTATCAGGAAGCAGGAATCAATCCAGCGTCAGGATGCCTTTTCATGATCATTCAGCTCCCGGTTTTTTTTGCTTTGTACAATACTCTTTCCCTTTTTTTAACGAATGGAACTACTACAAAAATAATTGCTCAGATCAATGGGGTCTTGTATTCTCCTTTATTGAAAATTCAGTCAGTGGACTCCTGGTTTTTGGGTTTTAATCTGTTCTTATCACCGGCAAAATCCCACGCGTGGTATTACTATCTGATTCCTGTCATAACCGGGGTTTTGCAGTATCTCCAGGTAGGAGTTTCAACCCCTCCGATTCAGAAGAAAGAGACGCAAGAGGAAAAAACCGGCGAAAAAAAGAAAGAAAATAATTCCGAAGATTTTCAGAAGGCGATGAATACCCAGATGAAATACATTTTTCCCCTGATGATTGGATACTTTGCGTATTCGTTGCCGGTAGGATTATCCCTGTATTGGAATATATTTTCCCTATTTAGTATAATTCAGTACAGAAAAATTCATACGCCCAAAAAGTAAATTACTATTTTTAATTCAACTATGGATAAGGTTCAAACGATACAAACAGAGGTGGAAGAACTTCTTGGAAAAATGATCAGTGAATTCACCGTGGATGTCCGTGAGGAAAACGGGATGTTCCAGGTTATCATAAAAACTCAGAATGACGCTCCCACTGTCATCGGTAGGCATGGGGAAACCATTCGGGCGGTACAGAAGATCCTGGAAGTAATCCTCTATAAAAAATTCAACGAACCCGTAAGCATATTGGTGAACGTGAATGATTACAGGGAAAAACAAAAGGAGCGGCTGGAAGCTGTTGCCGTTGAAACCGCAGAAAAGACAATGAGCGCGAAAGAACCGACCTACATTCGCGGACTTTCCTCGTTTGAACGCAAAATGGTTCATGAGTATGTCACCGCGAATTATCCCGATCTGATCACGTACTCAGTCGGCGATGGACGGGATAGGCGCCTTGTGGTAGACTTAAAAGGGAATGAACCAAAAAAACAACCTGAAGAATAGGATCAATCCTTTTTTAATTTTACTATTGCCCATCATTTTCTTATTCGATATCGTGATGTACCTTCTTACCCGCTCCTCCTGCCTTAATTGCGGTTCGTTCGGTGAATTCTTCCAAACATCCTCGGTATCGTTAGTTTTAATTGTCGGGACACTCCAAATGCTAAATAGACGAAAACCTTCCGATTCGGAGGGCAAGCGCTCCAACTAGTCATCTTCCTTTGTCAAACTTTCCCAAAAGTGGTAGAATTTTCTCATATGCCGCCAAATAATGAGGGAGAACAGCAAAATCGGCAACAAGAGATGGAGCAGGTAAAGGATGCCGCACGCGCGGAAATAGCCCAAGCAAAACAAGCAGGCCAAGAGGAGCAATTGAAAAACGCATTGCTGCAAGAGTTGCAGAACACTATTATTGCTGCCGAGCAAGTGAAACAAACGGTAAGAGAAGTCGAGAGATCTCAGTTAATCGGACAAGATAAAAGTTCACTTCTATTTCAACCAGAGGTGGTTAATGCGGCAAGAAATGCCACAAAGGCCGTAATTCGAGTACTCCAGGCAGTAAAAGAAGGAATAATTACTCCACCTGCGAAATCGAAAATTATGTTTAATCAATTGGCAGAAAGAGGTATCGGGAACGAATATATCGCTCCTTCTTTGCATACTTTTTTGGAGCGGTATCTAAACAAAGATATTTCGTTTTCTGAGTCTGGTCAATCCGAGACGCAATTTGAAACGGATATTGATCGGTTGAAAACGGAAGATGGGGGAGCGTTAACGGTCTTAAGAGAATCGCTCGTACCTGTAGCGGAGGAATTTGGTTTATCAAAAGATGAAATGAGAGAAAAATTTAAAATTCCAAGAGAGAGAATTGGGGAAAGGGAGGGTCCCTATGAAGCGCAAGAGCTCGCCCGGCTCATGGGACGATATCCGCCGGAAGACCATGAACTTCTTAGGGCTCTGTATCTTGAAGATGAATTCGAGCCTTATATGGAGAAACTGCATCGTGAAATCCGAGAGGATCTGGAAAGTAGAGGAGAGGGAGTTGGTTTGACTGAAGAAAAATTTGGAGAAAAAATAGGCGGAGAGCTTAGTACTGAGCTTAAAAAACGGATTACTATGCTTGTTGGAAAACTATACCAAAAGACGGACGAATCAAGTCCTGAGGAATTCTGGGAAAAGAAAGAGCAAGAAGGTGGTCTTCTCTACAGTGTGCAAATACAGCTTGATAGTTTAAGACGGCAAATTGACCGACTGGGAAAAATATCAATTTCAAAGGGTTCAATTTTGGGCAGGATAAAATTTTACCGTGAAGAGGATGAAAAGTTTGATTTAAATGTTCCCACCGATAAAGGAGAAGAGGTAAGACACTTCGTAAAACCGTTCCGGAAACAGGTAAAATCCAATTTCCAAGAATATTTTCTTACCGTGTACAATACGGTGAACGACGAAATAAATGATCGTAAATTCCTCCACAACGCGCGGGCTCTCCCGTACCATCCGCCGGGAGAAGGAGGATATTATGGCCAACTTGCAAATTACGCCGAGGAGCTGCTTCCTTCATCTTCGATTGATATTCTAACGCATTTGCCGGATTCCTCGGAGACATTAGCTGCATCACAGCTATGGGATAAACTGTATGAAGCGGATTTTGCAAAATACAATTGGTTGCATCAACCTAGTCGGGGCGCGCTTGATGCGGAACTCAAACTCACGCCAAATGATATAGAAACTCTTGACTACCTAAAACTACTAAATCCAGACCTCGAGAAGGATAAATGGCGCGCCATGCGGGCACTCATCATGGCGATCGGTGACAACTACAGTATTTCCCTGAGAGCTCTTGAAACCGGTGCTTATGCAGATGCTCCTCTCAATATTGAAAAGGAGGGAGGAGCTACGTATGCTTCTTACGATAAACGAGATAGTGCTATTTTTAAAGTTTTTAATCCCCTCGCGCACGAGAATCTTCGTTGGCAGGTTGAGATGTTAAGGTGGGGGAACCTCCTTTTTCTTCCGGTTTCCGGCAAAAAACTCGGGCGAGCCGGTGCATGGAATCACCGCGAACTCATGAGTGAAATGAAAAAGAACATGCGGGAGTATCTTGAGGGTAGGACCGCTGAAGATGAGAAAAATGGGGTAGTCCGGTTTGTGAATTTGATAAACCCAGGAAAGGTTGGAAGCATTTATACCCGGGGCAGTTGGAGAAACTTTTATACCTATGAGGGTTTCCTTGTCCATGAGGAGAGTGACACTGAAAGAGGGATCAGAAGGGGAGACAGGGTTGACGCTCTGACAGGATGGAAAAGAGTGGAAAATATTGGGATAGAGATTTTAAAGGACTATTTCCCAAGAATTGGCGAATTGTATAGCAAAAACTTCTATGCGGTTAAAGTAGAAGATGTTACAGGAGTAGATAAGAAAGATCCAGAATTTGAAAAAAAAACAAGAGATATTATTGATGCCTTAAAAAGCGAAAGAGCGACATTTATAACCTATCTATACAAAAAATACATAGACCCTTTAGCCACAGATGATAAGATAAAAAAACAGATCGTATCATTGGAAGCAGATCCGGATAAACTGAAAGACAACTACACAGATTTTTACTGGAGAGTTCTGTCTAATGCTCTTCTTCAGCGAGCGCCTACAAAACTGATTCGTCTTGAGCGAAATAGATTTGTTTCAGGAAGGAAAAGAGGTTGGGAGGAAGTAAGACAACAGGCCAGACTTCGTGTTGGCGAAACTGATAGAATGCTTACTGTTGATGAGTTTGATGAGGCTGTAAAAGATATTTGCGCTGCCGAAGTTCTTCTTCGTAAAGAGATAACAGCTAAACTAAAAAAAGGTATAGAGCAAGGTAAATCTCTCGATGAAATTTCAGATGAATTATCCAATAAAGAAGCAAAAGATAAAAGCTCTATAGACTACAGGGGATACAATCTCACGGAGAAAGTTCTGAGAAATTATCTTGACGACAAGATAAAACCGAGAAAGCCAGGGTCGGATGAAGTGGATACAGAAAGGATTGAACGCGCGATCGCAGTTTACGAAAAAATAATAGAATTTAATCGAGGCGTTGAAGAGAAGGATAAAAATAAAAAACATCCACCAACTCGCACGGATAACTTCGCACAAAAGTATAAGGATGGAGGATTTCCGTTTGCCATCGCGGTTGAGGAACTGGAGAGGTCGTTTCTTGCCCATAAAGGTGCAGGAGAAAGAGTCCCTGCAAGAGCCTTAGGAGACATAAATGCGGTTGAAAAGAATGTGGCGAACTCAATTTTGCAACTTTTTACTACGATACGACAAGCCTCTATCGACGGCAAAAAGGATTTTTCAGAGATTGTAAAGCTGATTGGAAAAGCTCAGGAGCAGGTGGATGTATTGCAAGGAAGGGAACCTTCTCAAAAGCTAGCTCATCACATGGCGGCAGTGGCAATATCTTTCTTCAAAAAAGATACTGCTGCAAGGGGATTGCTTGGGATTATTGGCACAGGAAAAAGGAATTCCATTGCCGCTGAATTTGCGGGCAGGTCTAGTGCAGTGTGGCAATGGGAAAGTAAGGAAATTGATGCATTTTGCACAGCTCTTGAAACAGCTCACATTCTTCCGAAACCTCCCTACGAAATTCAAAAACCCCCAACGTTTGAGCCGATTGTCTGGAAGATCCCATTACTAGGAAAAGACGTCAAATTACCACTCAAAAGAAGGAAGCCTGATTACATCTGGAATGGGACAAAGTTGAGGAAAGAATTCGGAGGAGATTGGAAATCTAAAACCTTCGACCTCGTCAATCAGTATGTCCCAATCGCATTGGCCATCTTACTCTTTTACTATCTGCAAAAAGCCTACAAAGAATGGTTTGAAAAGCAGAAATAATATGTAGTATCATGGGAGAATGAAGAGATTGTTTTATTTTTTTTTAGCTTTCTGCATTTTTTTTCCACCTTATATTGTTAAGGCGGACACTTCTACTGATAGTTTACTGCCGGCGCTTGCGATTTTACCAGGGGTAACATGCGGAAATTCAGAGGCAACGGATGAGGCGCAGAAATGTTGTCAGCTTGACACCCAAAGCTTGAAGAGTCAATTATCAATATCTATTCCTACGTTTGGTTGTGTTACTGTTCCAATTGTAGGAAAGCAATGTGTTTCAAACCTTGGAGAAGATATACAATCGAAAGGTTTAGATTTCGCTCTGAATTTCCCCCCTATTAAGACGATCATCACATTACAACAGAAACATACAAAATTATGCGAACAAGGTGAACCAACATACAGCGGTTCAAATTGCGTTTGCACTGATAATCCAGACGAATCTCTTGTTATTTCTTTGTGTAACAGATATCTAAGTACTTCAAAAGATTACGGAGGATGTATCAACTGTTTTTCCGAAGGAGGTGTTTGGTCAGCATTAGGTTGTGTGTACATAAATAATATGAAAACTTTTATAGAAAAAAACGTATTCGGATTTGGTTTAGGTTTGGGCGGAATAGCCGCTCTTTTTTGCATCATCTACTCGGCGTTTATGATCCAAACTTCCCAAGGGAATACGGATAGGGTGAAGAAGGCTCAGCAACTCCTCACATCTTGCATTACGGGACTTATTCTTATTATCTTCTCGGTATTCATCTTAAGGATCATCGGAGTAAATATTCTAGGTATACCCGGATTTCAATAATAATGTAGAGTTTCCTAAAGATTAACCTGGTCCTTGCTTTAGACCTTTTATAGCTTCCAATAATTGTTTATTAATGTCTTCCCCTGGTTTTCCTTGAGCCTTTTTTATTAATGGATTCGCGATTCCAAGCGCTCCCAAACCAAGATTAATAGAACTAAAGGTTTGTAATAGTCCCATAGTCCCTCCCATCGCTGCCTGACCACCAGTAAAGAGAGATCCAATTCCTATATCGACCGGAAGAGGCTTCACTCCCAATAATTGTTTAAACGTTTTTACAAGGTTGGGGATGGAGAAAAAAATACCAACGCCTATAAGTAATTTAAACGCTTCCGGATCAATACTCAAAAGAAGAGGGGGCGCCCAAAGTTTGCCTGTTTGATCTGGTGGCATATTGACTATGATTTTCGCAATAAGGGTAAGAGTAATTACTAAAGGAAACGTAAAAAGATTAAGGATAAGATTTTTTAACCATGAAGAAAATGATGATTTTCCCGGAATCATCTCCAAAGAAAGTATTACGGGAGAAAAAATAATAAGAAACAACGTGTTTAGGTAGGTAGATAATAGCATAAAAAAAATACGAAATAAGATAAACACGATAGAAAAAATAAAGAGGATTGTTAGTACGACTTTTAGCGCTAAGCCAAACGTAAGAGCACTGAATATTGTATATATTATCAACGAAATAACCAGTCCAATCGGTCCGAATGCAAAGCCAGCTATGTCAATATCACCCCATACTTGAGCACTCATTACATCTTTGAAAACAGGAATAGTGAGGACCAGGCGCGCAACGATATAGTAAGTAACCCCACTTAATATGTTTCGTATTGTGATGGGCATAAGATCCGCGATACTTGTGGCAGCGGTCCACACAATAGTGGGATTTCCGATAGTAAAAAAAGACCACCAGGCACGTTTATTGTCAAGAAGATACTGGTTGAAAAGGGTATTAGAATCAAGGGGTACTTGGGTGTTTGAAGACATAAGGATGATTACAAATCCAGACACAACATACATTAGATCAATAAGAAAGCCTGCAATTGCATAAGAAAAAGTAATAAGAATCATTGCGATAACGATCCGAGGAAGGGAGTTTTCCAAAGAAATAACGGTTTGAGGGTTAATCTTCGTACGAAACATAATCATGAATCCGATTGCGATTATGATGAGTACCATGATCATGAAAACAAAATTCCTAAAAATTAGCCACAAATTTTGAAACGGCGCAAGACCGGCGAACCCGATTCCTTCCGCAGCCAAAGTTTTTGGAATGAAACCGCTATTTTGAAGACCGCTATATGCCCAATATATTCCGGATGCCGGAGGATTCGAGTACGGGAGCACGATTAGATTCGTCATAAACCCGAATATGCTGCGTGAATAATTTTTATCAGCGTCAATAGGGTTGTCTGTACAAGCTTCTCCAATTAGTCCACACATTGTAGCTCTATAGAATAAGACGGTTAATTTTCCTTCTTTTGTTGAATTTAGCTTTGGATCCTTTAATGTTTTATATATTTCTTCTCTATTTCTTTTGGTGTAGTCGACAGAAGCGGTTTGCCTATTTTTTCCACTAAAAAAGAAAAAAAGATTAATAACTACAACATAAGTAGCGATTACCAAAAATGCTTTCTTTAAGAAATTTGTTCCTTTTTTTAAAACGGAGAGCATAAATTCATTAAAGCAAATAGCGGAATTAAAGTCAATGATAGCTATGGCTATTTAAAGGTGAATCGGTCGAGGGGAATTGCAGGATAGTTATTTTGCAGCCATGTTTCGAATATCGACCTTGTTTCTGTCTTGGGATCTTTGAGGAGCACGACGAACTTATCCGCGATAAAGTCGAAGGCGATCGTGAACTTATCTTCTTTCAGGGGTACCTTGTCCCTTAATTCCTTTTTCTGAGTTGTCAGATCAACAAGTTCCTGCGGAATATCTCCCAGAAGTGCTCCGGTGGAGGTAGCCTCAATCGTAGGTTGATTTTCAGGCGCGATTCTTATCAAAGTTGGGGAGGGATTGGTTTTTTTTGTCCCATCTGTTTGGGTTTCCTTTGACCCTCCTTTTAACAGGAAAAAAACAGTCGCGATGAGAAGTAATAAAATTCCCAGTGCTGCGCTTAAGACGTAAAGAGGGTTAAAACGTTGATTTTCCATAGGTTATTTTACTCCAAATCCGATCCTGTATCGCGGACTTTTGGCACTTTCATTATAGGGGATTTCATAACGTCCATAAAATGGATCAAATGCCAAAATGTTATTTTGAGCGTCAACATCCACGATCCAGAAAAAATGTCCACACGATCCAGCAGTGCATCTGAAGTTTGCAAGGGCGAAAATTGTCCATCCGGCCTGAATATATGATTTTACATCTTCAATAATTTCCGATCCGGACACGGATGACGGATAATAGAAAATAAGGTCGCTGGTTTGTACGCCCGCTTGTTCGATAACACTTTTCGCGTTTGAATAATAGGATCCGCTGCAGTTTAGTTGATACCCATTTTGCTCATAAAGATCAATAAGTTTTTGGGGAGTATAGGATGTATCCACTTTTGAGGAAAGGATCATAGCAGCGGTTGTCGGCCCACATCCAGCACGACATAAAGTGCAACCGCCAGGAAGGGCAAGGTCTCCATAAGTATCATCGCATTGCGAATAGTAAGTATAGTTGCTGTAAGTATTACTTTCTGAAGAATTGCTACCAGATCCTGTCCCCCCCGAATTTTTCGTGTAATATTGCCATAAATATTCGCAATATGTCAATCCACCCAAGTTCGGAGGCGTAGCTGTGCAGCTTCCATAGTATCTTTTTCCAGCTTTATATACTTCGTCTTGCGTCCATGACGTCGCACTTGTCGCTCCGCTATCACTTTTTAACTTAGCGGCTGCCGCATAGATATTATCCCGCAAGTTGCAGGGATTTGGGGTATGAGAATATCCTCCATAGGTATTTACCGCGCCCCCATAGCTCAGCCATGCATTTGGACAGCTGGAGAGACACGTTTCCTTCCCGCAGCAACCGGAACAAGAAGATGAACCATTACTATCTATGCCGATTGTTACTTGCATAGGGCCGGCTGCCGAACATTGATTGGGGCCGCATCCGGGTATTGTGTTCCCTGGAGTAGAATACAAGGCAATTTCTTCGGATGAAAGATCGAAGGTTGAAGGGTATTCGACCATCATAATTCCTTCTAATATTTTAGGAGGAACTCCAACCTTCTGGCCGATTTCATTAAATAGTTCGCTAAGCGAAGAGGTTGCATTTGAAACAGGAGAAATATTCGTTGGATAATTCGTAATAGAGGGAGATTCATAAGGAATACTTATTTCAGGAATAACCGGTGTAGGTGTAGTTTTAACATACTGCATTAGCAATATCGTTTTGAGAAGATCTGAGGCGGCCTTATAACTATCATCAGGTTCTCCAGCCTTTCCATTCTCAACAAAAGGCGTGACGGATGAGCTACCTGTTTTCGTGTCTGTAGAATCCAATCCATTCGTTTGAGAATTTTTTATGGACTCGTATGTGTTTTCGATCTCAGATTTGTATTCATTGATTTCTTTGTTGGTAAAGATAAATAAATTGTTATTCTCTGATAATTGCTGGATTCCATGGTTTTTTGCCCATTCGTTAAATTTTTCCGTCGTTTGAGAGGTTTTTTTGGTTACGATAAACATATTTAAAAGAGGAGAATATTCTACGTCGAAATCACTGGATGAATAGGGGAGGGATTTTTTTAACGCCTCCAGGAGCAGGAAGTCGGTTTTTGATAACGTTGTCACTTTACTTGTTAGTTCTGAGCCCGCGGTCTTACTTGCTGTATTTGTTGGTGAGACCGTACTGATAGTTTTATTTCCACTTAAACTTTCCGTTAGTTTACGGCTAGAGGTAGGGATTGGAGTGATTTTTAAACTCGTTTCCTGGGAGGAGTCTTTTCGAAAAATGCTCAGCAAAAGACTCAGTAAAATGAGGATAATTAAAAAAATAGTTAATCCTATGATGAGGGCTTTTTTCATCGTTTATGGGTTGACAACGCTTAAACTTTTCTCCATAATAAATTCATGGCCAACTTCTTTGATTTTATAAAAAAACCCGAAGATAATGCAAACCCAAATCCCCAACCCCTAACTTCCTATAGTCCTTCAGATCAGACTGTCTCAAAGCCTCAATCATATAACGGGATCGGTACTCCGCCCCAAGGCTCTTCCTATTCGGGAATAGGTACTCCACCTCAAAGGCAGGCGCCGCCGGTCCCTTCTCATCCCACTCAGAAAGGTCAGCAGTTGGGCACGTCGCTCAACTCTCAAATGGATGAAAAAAAACATGCGGAGATTGACCTCATGACCCATTTGACCCAACGTTCCAATCGGGTGTTTCTTGCGGCTCAGGCAAAGGCAAAAGAGTTAAAAAACGAATTTGTCGATTCCGAGCACATCCTTCACGGACTTCTTTCGGACACGGAGATTTACACGCTGTTGACAGAACTCAATGTTCAGCCTCAAACGATCGAGGCTGAACTTACAAAGGTGTACAAAACCGAGACGTTCCAGGGAAATCCGCAGTTGTCTCCTCGGGTCAAGCGCATCTTGGACAACTCCCTTGTTGCCGCACGCAAGCTCGGATTCGAATTCATTTCACCAGAGCACATCCTCCTTACACTATTTGACGAGGGAGAGGGAGTGGCGGCCCGAATCCTTGCAAAAGTGGGATTGAAGAAGGAAGAGTTGAACAAAAAAATCATCGGAAGAAAGGAAGGATTGGAAGGGGATCAAAAAGAAGCGGGAAAAAAGAAAAGTTCTCTTGAGCAATTCACGATCGATCTCACGGCAAAGGCCGCTCAGGGACTCCTGGACCCGGTTGTGGAGCGATCGGACGTGATCGAGAGGGTAATCCATATCCTATCCCGAAGGACAAAGAATAACCCCGCATTGGTTGGAGAAGCAGGCGTGGGTAAAACCGCAATCGTTGAGGGACTTGCACAAAAAATTGCATCCAAACAGGTTCCGGAGCCCCTTCTGACAAAACGCGTCCTACAGCTTGACCTGATGAACGTTATCGCGGGCACTTCCCATAGAGGGGAGTTCGAAGAAAGGATGAAAAATCTTATTGAGGAAGTGAAAAGCAGCCAGGGTCAAATCATTCTCTTCATCGACGAGATCCAAAATATTGTAGGAGCAGGTTCATCTGGCGAGGGAGCTCTGGACGCTTCAAACTTTTTGAAACCTGCGCTTGCTCGGGGAGAAATCCAGATGATCGGTGCGACTACGCTGACAGAGTATCGGAAATACATTGAAAAAGATCCGGCACTTGAGCGCAGATTCCAACCGGTTCTCGTGGCAGAGCCGACAGAGGAGCAGGCAATCAAAATGCTAAAAGCAATCAAGGACAAATACGAGGCATTCCATAGGGTGAGTATCCCGGATGACGCGATTGATGCGGCAGTCAAACTTTCAAAGCGGTATATAGGCGACAGATTTCTGCCTGACAAAGCAGTGGATCTCATTGACGAGGCAGCATCCGCAGTGCGTCTCCCTCTGATTTCCCTTCCTGAAGAAATACGGTCCTTAGAAACCCGAGTTAGCGAGCTGGCGCAGGAATTGAAGGAGTCAGAAAATTCAGGAGACAAGGTAAAGGTGAGAATCCTCCGCTCCAAGATAGACGAAATCCAGTCAGGGTTGAAAGAAAAAAAAGGTGAGTATGACATGAAGAAAGGACAAACGACAACCGCCGTGTCAACGGACATCATTAGAGATATCGTTTCACGCTGGACCGGAATACCCGTGTCGAAAATTACCGGATCCGAGACGGAGAAACTTGCAAACCTTGAAAAAATAATGCATGAAAGGCTTATTGATCAGGAAGAGGCGGTTTCCCTGGTTTCCCAGGCGATTCGCCGCGGACGGGCGGGTTTAAAATCAACCCAGCGACCGATCGGAAGCTTCATATTTTTGGGGCCCACAGGTGTTGGAAAGACAGAGCTCGCGAAAACCCTAGCGGATGTTCTTTTCGGTCAGGAAGAGGCCATGGTACGGTTTGACATGACCGAGTACATGGAAAAGCATGAGGTCGCAAAACTTCTGGGGGCTCCTCCCGGATATATAGGGTATGAGGAAGGGGGAAAGCTGACGGAATCGGTTAGAAGGAAACCTTACTCTGTTGTTTTGTTTGATGAGGTGGAAAAAGCTCACCCGGATATTTTCAATATTCTTCTCCAGATACTAGATGATGGTCGGTTGACGGATAATAAGGGGCATGTGATTTCATTTAAAAATACCGTTGTCATCTGTACGTCCAATATCGGGACGAAAATCATCCAGGATGAACTTATGAAGAATAGCGAGGCCTCATTGAAAGAAAAAAAATCAGAAAAGAAACCAACCGATGCCAAAGCGGATGTAAAAAAATACGAAGCTATTAAAAGCAAAGTAATGCTGGAGCTCAAGAAATTCTTCAGACCAGAACTCATCAATCGTTTTGACGATATAATTGTTTTTGAGGCGCTGAAATATGAACACATGGTAGAGATCGTAAAGCTCCAACTCAAGGGACTTGGAAAGCTCCTTGAGGATCAGGACATAGGATTTTCCTATAAGGATAATGCGGTGAAAGAAATCGTCCGGGCAGGATTTGATCCGATCTATGGAGCACGGCCCTTGCGGCGCGCAATCCAGAAATTATTGGAGAATCCGATCTCAACACTCATCATTGAAAAGAAACTGAAAGCAGGGGATCAGTTGGTGGTTGATTTTGACGGCGAAAAAATGACGTTTAATATCGAGAGAACAGTGTCTGGTGAAGATAAAGGAATGCCCAAGCAGGAAGAGAAAAAATATTCTTGTGAAGCCTGTGGAAATCATTTCATAACAGAAGTTGTGAAGAATGCTACCCTAATTTGTCCGAAGTGTTCTTCGAAAAAAGTTCAGGAAGCTCAGCTTCCCTAGATTATGGAAAAAAATTATACAGATATTAATCTTGAAAAATTAAAAAAACAGAAAAGTTCCTCTTTCAATACAATACTCCTACTGGTCCTTACCATCGCAACCGGAATACTAGCAATCCTTTTATTCTTCCTGATCCAGAAAAAAACAAAAGGTTCGCAAAATGCTCTTCCCAAAGAATTACCAGCCGCCATCTCTCCAGCAGTATCGATTCCGACAATCACTACCGGGCCTTCCCCAACAATTCTCCCATCCCCACCGGTTTCAACCCCGTCCGTCACGATCGCCTCACCCTCGCCCACGATCGCGACCCAAGTATCGCCCACGAGTACTCCTTCGGAGACGGTGACTAATAGTCCCTGAACAACTCATGACAACGATTCCGATAGAAACGGCAATGCTCGTCGCGCAAATCGTCATCTTATATTTCCTATCCCGACAATCCATTAATGAACTGTTTCATACATTAAGAATATTCATCAGGAGTGAAAAAAAAGTGCTCACCCTTGTAACAGCTTTTTTTTTACCCGGCACCATCCTCCATGAGATGGCTCATTTTTTTGGAGCAACCCTACTTATGCTAAAGGTAAAAGAAATAACGATCCTTCCCCAAAGAAAAAACCACTATGTGAAATTGGGAAGCGTCCTTTACGAAAAAAAAGACGTGATTCGGGGTGTACTAGTAGGGATTTCTCCCTTTTTCTTTGCGATGTTTTTCTTTTGGCTCCTCGCAAAAACCCATATATTTCCCCATCCAAGCCTTATCATTTCTTTCTTGAGCGGGTATGGAATTTTTGCGGTTACCTCCACCATGTTCTCGTCAAGTAAAGATTTACAGGATTTACTTTTTATTATTCCGTTGGGTATAATACTGATAGGGATCCTATACGTTTTGAATATCCGGATAGAATTTATGGTGAACAAGAATATCTTGGAAACGGTAGAACAGATAAGTTCGGAAATAAACATCTACCTTTTCAGCGGGATTATCATGCACGTATGTCTGATTGTTTTCCTTAAAAGTTTACGGAGGATCATCCATCGATGAGTAACCGGTTGCTTGCGCAAGATATCACGGTAGGCGGACAAACCATAAAGGGTCCTGTCGTCGGATTTGATACGTTGGGAGGGCTCGTAAATACAGTCATCCAATTCCTAATCCCGTTGTCTGCGGTGATTCTCCTTCTGGTTTTGATCTGGGGGGGTTATGAATTCCTGATGTCTCGGGGAGAGCCGGGTAAGATAAAGTCAGCTCAGGCAAAGCTCACATCCGGGATCATCGGATTCGTAATCATTATTCTAGCGTATTTCATCACAAAGCTCCTTGCCTTTATTTTTGGTCTGGGAGACGGAATTCTTTGATCGCGCGCTCATAGTTTTCCGAAGTCCCTACGTCAAACCACTGTTCCTCAAACACGAATCCGCTGATTTTCTTTTCCGAGATGAGTTTCTGAACGACATCCTCAAGCAAGAAAACCTCTTTTTGTTTTGGGAAAAAATTGAATATCTCCGGCTCAAATAGGTAGATTCCCGAGTTGACAAGGTGGCTTTTGATCTCCGGTCTTTTTTGGTAAAAATCGACCAGCGTAGTTCCATGCAATTTTAACTGGCCGAAAGGAGTCGGGTGATCCACGGTTGTTAAAGCGATGGTTCCGATTTTTTTTTGCTCATTGTGAAATACTACAATGTCTTTTAGGGAAAGGTTGGATAACACGTCGCCGTGGATTACGAAGAAGGACTGATCCCCCAGAAGTTTTTTTGCTTTGAGAAGTGCTCCTCCGGTTTGGAGGGGTTTTTTTTCCTGCGAATAGGTTATTTTCACTCCAAATTGTCTCCCGTCCCCGAAGTGCGCCTTTATTTTTTCTCCGAGATATCCAACAGAGAGGATGATGTCCGTGATCCCGTGTTTTTTTAAATTTTCAATAATGTATTCCAAAATAGGCCTCCCTTTGATCGGGAGAAGGGACTTGGGAACCTCATAGGTATAGGGTCGCAGTTTCGTACCTTGTCCTCCGGCTAGGATGACCGTCCTTTTCACCGCAGAATGGAAGTATTGGTTCAGGACATACTCGAGAGCATGGGAGCGGTTCCGGATTTTTTCTTTATCCACCAGATGGTCCACGTCTTCCAGGATGGATTTATCAATAGTGATTGTGATACGAAGCCTTCTCATTTGCCCTATTGTACTGAAGGCATATGGCTTTGTCAAAAATAAGGGAAGCGAAGAATTTTTTTTTCCATTAGAATATACTACTGTACATGCAGTTGAACAAGATCAGGCTAAAACAATTCAGGAATTTCGAATCCGCATCATTTTCGTTCAGTCCCGCACTCACGGTGATTATCGGGGAAAACGCCAAGGGCAAAACCAATATCTTGGAGGCGATCTGCTTTCTTCTTGTTGGATCGGGATTTCGCGAACACACGGAGGACGAGCTTATCGCCATGGAAGAAAACCAACTTGAGGCAGAGGGGATTTTTACGATTGACTCGTATACGCTGGAACTCCACATCATCCTTAGGGAAAAAGAGGATGCTATTGAGAAGATCTTCGTCGTGAACCGGGCGAAAAAAAAGCTGTTTCAATACCAAAAAGAAACCACTCGGGCAGTCCTTTTTTCTCCAGAGCAGATACAGATCATCACCGAGTCCCCTGATAGACGGAGGGAATATTTTGACGAAATCATCTCGCTGTATAAACCAGAACATAAAAAGCGCCTGTTCAACTACGGGAATGCACTTCGCAAAAGGAATAAGCTGTTAGAACAACATACTAATATCCAAACCCTGAGGGAAGAGTTGACTTTTTGGAATCGGTACCTCGAAGAACAGGCTGCGGTGATAACCCGGAACCGCAGAGAATACGTAGAGTTTTTGAATGAGCACTCCCGCATTGACAACAAGAAATTTCGCGTGGAATACGTTTCCAATGAACTCACGGCAAAAAGACTCGAGGAGGTGTTTGATCGGGAGCGCATTTACCGGAAGACCTTCATCGGCCCCCAAAAAGACGACTTCCGGATATTTTTAAAAGGAGAAAAGTTTGAAAAAGACCTTCACTGTTTTGGATCGCGAAGTGAACAGCGGTTGGGAGTATTCTGGCTCAAAATGAATGAGATATATCACCATGAAGCGCAGAAGAAAAAGCCCATCCTCCTACTGGACGACATATTCTCCGAGTTGGATCTGAAGAATAAAAAGCTGATCTTCCATCTCATCGAAAACTACCAGACCGTGTTGACAACTACGCAGGAGGAGCTTCTGGATATATCGGGGGTGGAAAAGGAGATAATTAGATTGTAACAACAGCCCAATTCTAACCTCGTAGGTTAGATAAGGGGCGATGTGTGATAAAATATAGGGAAAGGAGAGGTGCCAGAGTGGTTGATTGGGCTAGTCTCGAAAACTAGTATGGCCGCAAGGTCATCGGGGGTTCGAATCCCTCCCTCTCCGCCCTATTAAAAGTATTTAAATATAACTTATGACAGCGGAAGATATTGATCAAAAAAGACAATGGTTTGAAGAAAAAAAACCAATATATGAAGCCCTTACTATAAAGGCAGAATCGTTAATAATGGAAATTCTTAATTTAAATAAAATTTCATATCATAGTGTCGAGTCAAGATGTAAAGAAATAGATAGTTTTAAAAATAAAATTGAGAAGGGAATTGATTACGACTATAAAGAAATGCAAGATTTGGCTGGAATAAGAATTATTGGATACGTGAATAGTGATATAGAGTTAATTTCAAAATTGATACGTGATAATTTTGACGTTGATTTGAGCAGATCTATTGATAAGTCCGCCGTATTAGGAATAGATAAAGTTGGGTACAAATCTGTACATTTTGTAGTTAAATTTAAAAAAGAAAGATGTACTCTACCGGAATATAAATTATTCAATAATATTTTTTTCGAAATTCAAGTTCGCACAATTTTACAACATGCATGGGCAGAAATTGAACACGATAGAAATTATAAATTTAGTGGGATTTTACCTAAAGAAATTAATCGAAGGTTTAAATTATTAGCGGGGGTACTAGAAGTAGCAGATAATGAATTTAATCAAATTTCAAGGGAAATTGATAAATATTCAGAAGAGGTTTCCAGGAAAACAAAAAAAGGAGATCTGAATATTCCTATTAATTCTACCTCGCTTATGCAATATTTTAAGGATGTATTTAAAGAAGCAGAGATTATTAATTTCAATTTTGGACCTCCTGAAAATGATTATTCGAGGATTGCGATAGATGAGCTCAATATCCTAAGCATTAATACTTTAGCAGATTTAGATAAAATTTTAACTAAGAAAATTAGGGACGATATTATGACAATTGACGAGATCCAGAATCTTTTAGGATTAACTCGATTGATTTTAATAAAAAATTTTCAGGAAAAATATTTTGACCATGCTTGGAAAAAAAGATGGCTGTTTGTTAGTGATCCGGATACTTTTCATAGGCTAGGTATAAATATAGAATCGCTTGCTAAAAAATTTGGTCTAAAGATGAAATAATAGAGAATTATTTATAAGGCCTAAAAAGTTCCAGGCCCGAGTGCTCCGCAGATCTTGATATACTTGCATTATGAAATCCAACTCTTTAATTCCGGAATTAATCGTATTCAGTTTTGAAAAAAGTATAAATTTCTATACCAAAATACTAGGATTTAATATTGAGTATGGTAGACCAGAAAAGAAATTTGCCATGCTCTTTTTACAAGGAAGCCAGATCATGATTAATGAAAAAAATGGTTGGTGGGAGACGGGAAAATTAGATTTTCCTTTAGGTAGAGGTGTTAATTTTCAAATAGAAGTAGATAATGTAGTCTCTTTAGTAAAATCCCTTACAGACAATAATTATCCTTTCTATCAAAAACTTGAAGAAACTTGGTACAGAAAAGGAAATGTAGAAGTCGGTCATAAAGAATTTTTAGTCCAAGACCCAGACGGTTATCTATTGCGCTTTGCTCAGGATTTAGGCGAAAGATCTATAAAGATATAGCTGGCTGTTAACCTACGAGGTTAACGCGGGTTGGTATAATAATGTAAACATATGAAAACATTTAATATTACCGAGAAAACGAAGTCGGGGGTCGCGTATACCATCCGAGATTTGGATAAGAAGGATGTAGAGGCGTTGCTTTCCTATGTGAATAAATTGTCAAGGGAAAAAACATTCGTCCTTCTTCAGGGCGAACAGTTGACCCTTAAGGAAGAAAAGGAATTTGTTCAGAAGCTTACAAAAGACATGAGGGGAAGAAAAGCGGTTTGTTTGGTGATAGAAACGGATAAAAAAATTATTGGAATTTCTCAGATTAATTTGAAACCCAGAGCGAACTCCCATGTCGGGCAAATGGGAATATCCGTGGATGCGCAGTTTCGGGACCAGGGATTGGGGAAACTGCTTTTAAATACCATTATTGATCAGGGGATAAAAAATATTCCAGAACTTAAGATAATCGATCTTTCATGTTTTGTCGTAAACGAAAAAGCACTACATATGTACAAGTCTGTGGGATTTATGGAATATGGAAGACTGCCCGGTGGAATAAAATATAAAGGAAACTACATTAACGAAATATTCATGTATAAAGTAGTTAGATGACAGCTGCCTCAAAACAAATCGCACAATTTCAAAAAACCATTCTGGATTTTTATAAAAAGAACAAGAGGGAGTTGCCGTGGAGGAAGACAAAAGATCCGTACAGGATTTTTGTTTCCGAGGTGATGCTCCAGCAGACGCAGGTACAATCTGTTCTTAAAAAATACGGACCATTTATTAAAGCTTTTCCCAATTTTTCCTCTCTGTCAAAAGCACATACGAAAAAACTTCTCAAGCTCTGGCAAGGTCTGGGATACAATCGCAGAGCACTGTACTTGAGGAAATCCGCGCAGATAATTTTGGATAAATTCAAGGGAAAAGTTCCTCAGGATTTAGAACAGTTAAAATCTCTTCCCGGAATCGGAGAATCCACTGCCGGCTCCATCCTTGCATTTGCATTCAACATACCGGCACTTTTCATTGAGACGAATATCCGAAGGGTATATATTCATTTTTTCTTTCGACGTAAGACAGGAATCTCGGACAAAGAAATTTTGACTCTTGTTGAAAAGACTCTGGATAAATCCAATCCAAGGGATTGGTACTATGCTCTTATGGATTACGGTACTCAACTCAAAAAAACCGTTGAAAATCCCAATAAGAGAAGCAAACACTATACCATCCAATCTGCATTCGGAGGATCAGACCGTCAAATCCGCGGGATGATCCTGAAACGCCTATTAATAAAGCCACTAAATAAAAAATCTCTGTTTTCTCTTATTTCTTTTCCCAAAGAAAAAACAGAACGCATCCTTACTGATTTGATTCGGGAAGGTTTTATAATTAAAAAGGGGAAAACCTATGAAATCACCGGATAAAAAAACCATTCTTTTTAGAAAAGGAAGAGCCCTTCTAATCATTAGAAAACTGAAGAAATTATTTCCAAAAGCCCATATAGTTCTTCACTATTCAAATCCTTTTGAGCTTCTTGTTGCCGTTATACTCTCGGCCCAGACAACTGACAGGCAGGTGAATAAAGTAACAGTGAATCTATTTGAAAAATATAAAACCCTGGATGACTATGTAAATGCGGATGTAAAAGAATTTGAAAAAGACATCCACTCCACGGGTTTTTATCACAACAAGGCAAAACACATCCTAGAGGCGGCAAAAATCATCAAAGAAAAATTCCATGGAAAGGTTCCGGATACGATGGAAGGATTACTGAGCTTGCCCGGAGTTGCCCGCAAGACCGCAAATGTGGTTTTGGGTAACGCATATGGAAAAGTTGAAGGGATTGCCGTAGATACCCATGTGCGAAGACTGTCCAAAGTACTTAGGTTTACCGATGAAACCGATCCGGTAAAAATCGAAAGAGATCTGATGGCGATTCTCCCGAAAAAAGAATGGTTTGATTTTACTTATCGGATTATTGAATACGGTCGTAACTATTGCATTGCAAAAGCGCATGATCATGTAAACTGTCCCCTGTCGCAGTTCCACACGCAGGTCTAATTTTTGGTCGCAGTGATGACGTTAATGCGGTTTTGGTTTAGGTAATCCTGATTTTGCCGGATGAATTCATCCGTTGTTATAGTAAAGTTTGTCTTCGAGTTGACCGGAGTTATTTTCAGATAATATTCAAAAATCGGCAGATCCTCGGGGTACAGCTTGATGCGGCCGTAGGAATCGCTTACCGTCTGATAATAGGTTTTTCCTGACATGACAAGAATCACGTTCACCTCGGCATTCTTCACAACGCCTCCGCTTCCATCATAGATATACCCTTCCAGGTATCTGGGGATCGGGTTAACGGGCGAACCCTGGGATGTTGCGGAAAGAACTGCGTTTTCTCCACCATGTGTGAATTTATTCCAGACCGCCAAGATAATTCTTGCCAGAGGCGAGCCAGCTGATGCTTGGACACCAAGAACAGAGATATTGTTTTTCGTCAAATCAACTTTTGTGAGGTGGGGGACAATTGGAGTATAGGGTTCAATTGTCTCATTGCTGATAATTGTTTCGTAGAAGCCAAACTTATCTGCGGTTGTTTGCCCAATTTGTTTGTTTCCCTGATAAAAGGTGACGATCGTCAACGGGTGCGACACTTGGCCGATAATTTTTGTTTCCGTTGAATACGTTGCGGGGATAAGAGAAAAACTGATGGAAACCGGGTCGGATCGGCGAGGGGGGTTACTGCCCGGATCAAGGGGAATATCCACATGAACGCCGTTGGCAGTTTCGTTGATTATTTCATCCGGCTTATATAAATTAGAATACGCTTTCCCATAATTCGAGTTAAGAGAAGGAGAGGTCGTAAACGAGTACGAGGAGAGCAGATCCAGTTTCAAATAGTATTGGCCTGCCTCAACAAAGAAGTTGAAAAATCCATTTGCTCCGGTGGTTACGGGATTGCCAACTCCTGGCAGTTGTACCAAATTTTTAGCCGAATCCAAAATTGAAATATTAATATTCGGAATCGGTTCCAGACTCTTTGCATCAAACACCCGCCCATACGGATCCCACCGTATCGTAACGCATTTTTTGTAGTCCTGGGAGAAGTTGAATGTTCCGTATTGTAAGGATGTTGCATCGCCCGTCATTTCGGCTCCGGTTCCTTGATATACTGCGTAAAATACGTGATTTGTCACATTCGTTGAGGTGCTGGTTACGGTTACACTCAGGGAATTTGTAGCGTTTAAGACAATAGGATTTTGGGAGGTAAAGGTATGCTCGCTGGATTTCTGAATCCCAAGCAGATCGTCATACGAGGCATTCCCTGTCGTGCATTTGAACCCTGAACTGGTTTGGATGCATCCGACAATATAGATATTTTTTCCGGTTGGGAATCCGTCACCCGTGAGAAGGGTTTCTCCGTATGCGCTATTTGCAGTTTGGCTTGCTTTCAAACAGATCCACGTGTATGCAGTGGTGCCAACGCGTTGTTCCTGGCGCGGAGCTGATGTGGGGACTCCGGTTACCGCATCCCACCCCTTTGTCGGAATAGGAGTCGGGGTCGGAGTATTAGTGGGGATTGGAGTAGGAGTTGCAGTGGGAGGTTGGGCAGTGCAGCAAGCCAAGTCCGCAACTGTCATCGGAGGTACGCATGAAAAAGTTGACAATACACAAGATTCTATACTGCATCCCCACGAACAACAACAGACCGGTGTTGGTGTTGGAGCTGACGTGGGAGGAGTCCCGGTGACTGGTACAGGGGTATTCGTGGGCTGACCCGGTGATACCGGAACCGGGGTATTGGTGGGTGGAGCGGCAGGGGGATTCATAGGACAGCACCGTGTGCTGTTATCACATGAGCATTGGACGATCTGACATCCTTGGATACTGGAGTCGTTGTTGGGTACCCATCCGGAATTGCAATAAGGATTGCAAAATCCAGCTCCGGTTCCAACTCCAGCCTCTCGAGAACAATTCCCCGGACCGCTTACCAAAGAACAGGAATCTCCGGCAGGGGGTGGGGTAGGGGTCGCGTCTGGCGTTGTGCATTGGCTGCATCCTGATCCAGTACCCCAAGAACATTGTAGAATATTTCCTTTAGAATCGCATTCCCACACTCCTACCTTATGACAGGTTCTCGTACCACCGGTCGTCGGACAGTACTCCGGATAATCTTGGGTACAGCCTGATCCGCATGTTTGAGCCATAACAGGATTGGTTGTTATGAACAACGGAAAAAGAAGCATGAAAAAAAACAGCATGAGATATTTAATCCTCATAATCTTTATTTGTCAACAAAGACATAATTAATGCCGCATTCCTTGTGTCATAATAGGGATCATCAACACTTTGGTTATGGAAACTTTCTTTTCCGATTCGGTGTCCATTATATCCTAGATAATCAAAACTATTCTTCTTAATCAACGCAATGTGACTTTTTAAATTATTTAAGTACTTTTCTTCTTTTGTAAGTTTGTAAAAGGAGTCCTCAAGTAGAGATAATGCTACAAGATCAAACGTTTTATCTCTTTTTTCATTCTCTATTCTTTCCGTCAGAAATGAGGCGAAATTCAGATACTCTTTGTTTCCCGTAACTTGATAAATATCCAGAGCTCCAATGGTAAGAAATGGAAGAGCGGAAAGAGTAGAGTTTTTCCTCTGTAGGTAATAGGAAAGAGCGTTATCAAAATAATCTTTCGCCGCCTCCAAGTTAAAGGATGAATTCAGCCACCGATATCTGGACACGAACTCCGACACATATGCAGAATAAATTAAGAATTCTCGGTCATCCTGAGGTAGAGAGTCTGAAATAATAAGAGTACTCCCTTTATTGACCAATCTGCTTGTTGTATCTGCGCTGCTGAATTTATTTATATCTTTTTTTGCCTCAAGAGCTTTACTATGACGAAAATACACAGACCTGTCGCACATATTTTTCAGCTGATTTTTTTCTTCGGTGGTAAATACAGTATCCTGACTCATTTCATACAGAAGTTTGCAGTGCCAAAAGTCTGGTTGGAATGATACAGCTTGATAAGTTTTAATATGCTCTTTGATTATTTGAAGTTCTTCTTTATCTTGAGTTTCTTTGTAATATTGATATCTACTCCATAACACCGTGACCCCAACTTGTTTATCCGTGAGCGCCTTATCGCAGGATTTATTTTTGTGGCATTGCTGTCCAAAATAATAACTATTCTTAGAATCTTTTATGGAATTTAACCAAGTTAGGGTTTTTTGCGCCATCTGGAGATTCGTGAAAGAAGGTTTTTCGAGATTGACGATTTTGCTGAAGCCTCCGGTTTTATCTCCGGATCGGAATAAAAAAAGGGCAACGACAATAACCAACACTCCAAGAAGACCTCCGATGATGAGTTTCATTTTCGGTTGCATTTTCATTCCTATATATATTATATAGAGATATTTTTTTCAATGCAAAGTAAGGGATAAAACCGGAAGGGAGAATTTCTTATCTTCATTTCTCTTTTTAACCTGCTGTTTGTCAAAAAGTGCTGTTCCGAAGTCCACCTTCTTTTCCTCATACAAAGGGTAAATCTTGCGAACCTTTTCTTCTCTGTGAGCTTCCAGAGAGGAGAACAGGGTTTGTTGAGCGTGTGTTTTTTCCTCAAGATCAGCGACAATGCAGCCCGTCGCTCTGTATAAAGCATTCTTCCTATAAATTTTCGTGAAATATTCTTTTAACTCCTTTCGAATAAGAAGGGGAAATGCATTTTTTTCCAGAAGTTTTATTTCCGCCGTATGATAAGAAAAGTTCCTTGTTTTCAGAAAAATAATCACTTTTCCGACACAATAGTTAAAACTTCTTGCTTTTGTGAATGCTTCTTCAATGTGGGCTAGGAGTTTCGCCCATAGGATATCGGGATCGTTTGTTGCAGGGGTAAACGTGCCGGTCCTGGAGATGGATTTATAGGTAGTTTTGCCGTCTATATTTAAGTCATATACTTTTTCACCCCGCAGTTCCCTCCAAATTTCAAAAAAAGGTTTACTTAAGTGTTTTTTTATAAACACGTCGCTTTTCTGGGTGAAGTCCAGCGCCGTCCGGACGCCGAAACTCTTCAGGTATGAGGCGGTATTTTCTCCGATGCCCCACACGTCAATAATGGGAATTTCTTTGAGGAGACGTTCTATCCTCGGTCCGTCAACTACGGTGAGTCCTGAAGGTTTATGGTATCCTGAGGCGAGTTTTGCTAAGGATTTGGTAAGCGAGATCCCAATGGATACTGTGATTCCCAGTGACTTCTCAATTTCATCTTTGATGGCTTTTCCAATTTGCATATAACTCATATGCAATGGTCGGCGGAAACCTTTTATGTCTGCAAACGCTTCGTCAATGGAGTATTCCTCCACAACCGGGATATAGGATCGTACGATCTGGAACATCCGATTCGAAAACAGCGAGTATGCGTCATAGTCCGACTGCACGAATATGCACTTGGGACAACAGGATTTGATTTCTAACATTCTCATCCCTCGTTTTACTCCGTATTTTTTCGCCTCATAGGAGATCGCTGTTGCGATGCCCCGGTCTTTCCCAACAACAACAGGCATTCCTTTTAACCGTGGATTTACAGCCTGCATGACCGAGGCGAAAAAGGCATCTGCGTCCAAATGAAGGATGGCTGTTGGCCATGAACGTATTTGGAACATAGGGGATTTAATGTATTTTTCTTACGACTGCCCGCACGACGCCGAAAATCTGAAGTTCTTGTCCTGGGTAAAACGGGGGATACTTAGGGTTCGCAGCCAGAAGATAGCTTATCCTTTTGGCGCGATCCCGCTTGAGAATCTTCAAGGTCCACTCGCGGTCTATTTGCGCAAGTACAATGTCTCCGGTGTACGCCTGATTTTTGCGCTCGATGACGACCAGATCACCATCGAATATCCCTACTCCTGTCAGGGAATCTCCGCTTACCTTTAATAGAAACGAAGATCGGGGATCCGCGATAAGGTATTCGTCCAACGAGAGGTATTGTTTGTCCTCCTCTGCGATAATTGGGAAACCCGCCTTGATATTCCCGAGAAGCGGAACACTGAAAAACAAGGATAAAGGAGCGAGTTTTCGGTTGTTTTTTTTCAAAAATCCCTCATCAATGAATTTATCAACGATTTTTGATACGGCATTTTTGGAGGAGACCTTAAATAACCTTAACATTTCCGCATAAGAGGGGAGACGATTGAATTTGCGGTAAAAACTTTTCAATTTTTCAAGTCTTCGTTCTATATCCATGGAGTCATTCTAGTGAACGATTGTTCACTTGTCAAGGGGAAGATGGAAAAGGCTTTAATATCGCTCTACTTTTTCGATAATCATCCCGCCTCCATCAATGAGGAGGTACTGTGCGAGTCCATGCCGGATCGCTCCACAGTTTGCAAACCTGTTCTCGTTGTCAATTTCCCCAAAGTGAGTATGCCCGCAGACAATAAAATCATTTTTTTTTGCGGTTTTTCGAAAATATTTTTTCATGGTATTGTTCAGCGGTGTGCCTATCAGTCGGTAAAAACGTTTCCCAAAAAGCGTCACCATGAGTTGTTCGAATGAAACCGCTAAGGATTCGAACATTTTTGAGGGAGGATCTTCATTTTCGTTTGGGAAAAACCTATCTCCGTGCTCAAAGAGGTAAGCCGTACCGTTTATCTGTATTTGATGACACCTCGTGTGGATATCAGAAAATACGTTTACCCGTGCATCCATATAGGTTTCTTTGTCGTGATTCCCAAAGATATACACGGTCTTTTTTGATTTCAACAGAGGAAATAAATTTCTCCAGGGGGAGTTTAGGAAATTTTCAAATTTTTCAAAGTGTGCTTCCCAAAAATCCCCGTTGATAATCACCTGATCGGCGCCCGAAATGATGATCCTCAGGAAGTCATATAGATTCTTATCAAATGAAGTCGTAAGGTGGGTATCCGAAAATACCAGGGTTTTCATAGTCCTTTATTTTTCCTGCATTCCTTTTACGATATTCTGGGGAACTTCTTCATAATGCGAGGGTTCCATATAGAAAAATCCTCTTCCTTCGGTAAGAGACCGTAAGGTTGTGGCGTACCCGGAAAGTTCAGCTAGGGGAGCGTAACCTTTGATTACTACTGCCCTACTTCTCTTTTCTGTCCCTAGGATTTTGCCTCTTTTACTAGATATATCTCCGATAACGATTCCCATAAATTCCTCAGGAACTGTTGTTTCTAGTTTCATAATCGGCTCCAGGAGAGCGAGGCCCGCTCGTTTTACACCATCTTGAAGCGCCATAGAGCCTGCAATTTTAAAAGCGATGTCAGACGAATCTACATCATGGTAAGAACCATCATATAGCGTTACCTGAAGGTCTACCATAGGGAACCCAAGAAGGATTCCTTTTTCCATTGCCTCGATGACTCCTTTTTCAATAGGTGGGATAAATTCTGAAGGGATCGCTCCTCCCTTGATCTTATTCAAAAACTTGAATCCTTCCCCCCTTGGTAGCGGATCAATCTTAATAAGACAATGACCATACTGTCCATGCCCTCCGGTTTGCTTAATATATCTTCCTTCTCCTTCTGCACTTCTGGAAACAGTTTCCTTATATGCAACTTGGGGTTTCCCGGTGTTAACATTCATCCCCATCTCCCGTCTCATTCGGTCAACCAGAATTTCCAGATGGAGTTCTCCCATGCCGGACATGATCGTTTGGCCGGTTTCCTGGTTTATCTTGACTTTAAACGTAGGATCCTCCTCAGCGAGCCTGGCAAGAGTGAGGGATAATTTTTCCTGGTCTGCTTTGGTTTTCGGTTCGATCGCCAAAGAAATTACAGGTTCTGGGAAGGAAATCTTTTCTAGGATAATGAGGTTGTCCTGATCGGCCAATGTGTCTCCGGTCTTCGTGTCCTTAGGTCCAACCAACGCGACAATTTCTCCGGTGTACGCTTTATCGATCTCTTCCCGCTGGTTGGCATGCATGAGGAGAACGCGGCTTACCCGCTCCTGTTTATTACTATTCACGTTGTAAATATAAGATCCGGATTCTAGGGTACCTGAATAAATGCGCGCATAGGTGAGTTTTCCCACATGAGGATCCAGCTGGATTTTGAACGCGAGTGCACAAAATTTTTCTTGGGGAGTCAACGACCTTTTTATTTCCTCGTTAGTTCTAGGATTGATCCCCTTGATTTCTTTCAGATCCAAAGGAGATGGGAGATAATCGACAATAGCATCGAGAACCGGTTGCACTCCTTTATTCCTCAGAGAAGTCCCGCAAAAGATCGGAACGAGTTTGTATGCTATTGTTGCTTTCCTAAGGGCTTTTTTTAATTCTTCAACGGAAATTTTTTCACCATTGAGGTATTTTGAAAGAAGCGCATCGTCGGTTTCAGCAATTTGCTCAACTAATCTTGCGCGCGACTCAAGAACTTTATTTTTTATATCCTCAGGAATTGCGTCCGAGATGGTGTACTCAGTTCCTTGTCCTTCCTTATCCCAGATGTATGCTTTCAGGGAAAATAAATCGATAAGCCCCTTAAATTCCTGCTCTTTTCCTAGTGGGTACACCATGACCGCTGGATT
>Ga0066639_10000323_pt1 | contig 40556 bp, 40 predicted proteins | sample CryGeyCG2114_010_2_FD_59504 | JGI IMG/M metagenome (GOLD analysis project Ga0066639, IMG submission 59504) | Groundwater microbial communities from aquifer - Crystal Geyser CG10_big_fil_rev_8/21/14_0.10 | ecosystem: Environmental > Aquatic > Deep subsurface > Groundwater | place: USA: Utah...
TGTGAAGGTGCATGTTTAGTTACAGAGGATACACTACTTCAACATACTGGGGGTGTTCCTGGCGTTGAAGTTATTGGAGGTTATGGTGTTTGTCAAAACAACGATAGATTTAATGGATGTTTTGATGCAACAATAGAATCGCCTGTTAAGACATGTATTTAAACAATCAATTCACTACTTCCATCTGGGGAGACGAGGGATTTAGCGCAATCCTCTCTATGAAATCTATCCCTGAGATTATTTCGATAATTATACGTGATACTTCACCTCCTCTGTATAACATCACTGAGCACATCGCCTTTCAATTATTTGGTACTAGTGAAGTGGTCATCAGAGGGCTGTCATTTTTTTACTGGATAATTGCTCTATTTTTTGTTTACAAAATTGCTAACTATTTCTGGGACAGAAAGACAGCGGTTTTGGCGGTCGTTCTTAGTGGCTTGAACCCATTCTTCTTCATATACGCATTCGAGGGCAGGATGTATTCAATTCTTGCTCTAGGAGTCACCGCTTCGATGTACTTTTTTGTGCGGCTTGTTAATGAAAAGAAAAGCAGTAGAACAGATCTTATTGGTTACATACTCGCAACCACCTGGGCACTTTATAGTCATCACTTTGCAATTTTTGCATTATTTGTGCAAGGAATTTGGTTCTTGTGGCAAATATTTAAGCACAATTTTCAAAAAGTTAAATTACTGCTAAAGGCTTTTATTGCAGTTGGAATTTTATACTCTCCATGGTTATTGCCGCTTTATTGGCAAACAAGCAAGGTTGGGGGAGGATTCTGGCTCGGAACTCCGACCGTTAAAGATTTATTAGGACTTTTTGGAAGATATTTGGGCGCAGGAATTCCACATACTTTAGCCAATGTTTCGCTAGGGTTTGTAGTAACGGGTTTAGCTATCCGCGAATGGTTTAAGAATAAATTCTCTGATTTATTTTTCTTGAGTTGGTTCATCCTACCCATTCTGTTTACTTATTTAATTTCTCAGGTGTTTACTTCAGTATTTTTCGATCGCTATCTGCTTTATGCGATTCCCGGGGCAATGCTGTTATTGGCATCAAATAGGCGTGAAAAAATTTCTCCATTATTGATAGGTATTATCCTTGGACTGTTTATTACTATCGATTTTCATTATTTTATTACCCCAACCAAGCGTCCATTCAAAGAATTTTCTCAATTAGTGAAGACAAATCTGCAAGAAGGCGATTTTATTGTTAACTGGAACTCCTCATCTCACCACATCTGGGAAACTAAATATTACGGAATTGGCGGGCCAATCTACCTGCCAAAAGAAGGAGAACTACCGTATTTTGTGGGAACTGCACTAATGGGTGATGACGATATTATTTATAAAATTCCAAGTGGAGTTAAAAGAGTTGCTGCAGTTACAACTGGGCCAGTTGATGAAGTACAAATAGATGGATATACTGAAACTAGCTACGATTCAGTCGGAGACATAAAAGTAGTATGGCTAGAAAAATAAACCTGTCCAAAATATTAAAAGCTATCCACACACCCCATTGGTTGACAATTATTTTGTTAATAATTTTTATTTTCAGAATTCCATCCTTTTTTGAGCCATACTCCTATGGTGATGAAATGATTTATCTGACTCTCGGAAATGCTATCCAAAAGGGGATGGTATTGTTCCGTGATATTCATGACAACAAACCGCCCCTTCTTTATTTTACCGCCGCCGTGGCGGGCAACGTTTTTTGGTTCAGAGTAATACTGAGTTTTTGGATGATGGCAACAACAGTATTTTTCTGGAAATTAGTGAATTTATTGATCAAGAAAAATGATTTACTAGTAAAAGTCGCGGTTATAGCTTTTGCAATTCTTACAACGATTCCACTCCTTGAAGGGCAAATTGCAAACGCTGAGTTATTCATGATTGGCCCGACTATAATTGCTTTTTATGTTTTACTAAAAGGCAAACTTACCCCAACTAAAATCATCGGAGCTGGAATGTTGTTTTCTATATCAACTCTCTATAAAGTACCAGCAGCGTTTGATATTGGAGCGATACTTTTTTATTGGGTCGCAACCACAAAATTAAATGGTAAGGGAATTTCAAGAATTATTACCAACACACTGCTATTATTGGCCGGGTTTTTAACTCCAATTATTTTGTCAGCTATTTGGTATTCGGCACGCGGAGCACTCAACGAGTATTTAGTCGCTGCATTCTTGCAAAACTTCGGCTACTTATCATCGTTCAGGCCTGATGATGTTGCCGAACCGTTCCTAGTCAAAAACGCACCATTGATTATGAGAGGGTTTCTGATGCTTTTGGGATTATTAGCTCTTTATGTGTATCGTAATAAAATATCTAAATCTTTTATTTTTGCGTGCGCATGGTTGTTTGTTGGATTATTTGCAGTAACGTTGTCCGAAAGGCCATATCCACACTATTTAATCCAAGTCGTTCCCAGTATTTCAATATTGGTCGGATTTCTGGTGGCCGCAAAAACAATAGAGCAATCACTTACTGTAATTCCGCTTTTCATTGCACTGTTTGTTCCGGTTTATTACAAATTTTGGTATTATCCAAGCTTGCCTTACTATGAAAGATTCATCCGTTTCGCAACCGGCATGGACAGCAAAGAAGAATATTTTAATAAATTTGATGGTAACGTAAATCGCAATTACGCGGTAGCCAGATTCATAAACGAATCCAGCAAGCCCGACGACAAGGTATTCATTTGGGGAGACTCATCGCCAATTTATGCATTAACCAAAAGGTTTCCTCCAATTAAATACGTGGCCAATTATCACATTAACGACTTTTCTTCCAAAGATGAAGTTTTGTCGGCTCTAATCGAAGGCAAACCGGCATTTGTAGTTGTATTGCCAGACTCAAATCCATTCACAGAACTGCGAGTCTTCTTGAGTGCTAATTACTTCATCATCGACAGTGTCGAGGGAGCACAAATCTGGCGATTGATGAGCCCGGGCGTAAGCAAGAAGCTTCGTTGAGGCTCTCTTCAAAAAAGGATACAATTGCCATATGAGAATTAAAAATTGGCTTAAGAAGCTATCTTTTGGAAAAATTGCATATGCAAGAAGCATTCTCGGTCTGTTGGTTTTTAATCTAGTTATTATTTCGTTGGTAATAATTCTTAACAATTGCTTACCACCAGAAGTCCCACTTTTTTACGGTTTGCCGATCGGGGAAGAACAGCTCACAAAATCAATGTTTTTAATATTGCCCCCTGTAGTTGCAATCATATTCACAATCATTAACTCGGTTGCCGTAAATGTTATAAAAGATGACTTTGTTCAAAAAACTCTGCTAGCAATTACACTTTTTGTTAGCCTTCTGACTAGCATTACCGTTATAAAAATTATTCTTTTGATAAATAGCTGTTAATGTTAAAGCTCGAGACCTTAATGCTTATACCGCTTTTAATAGCGGCAATAATATCGTTTTCAGCTACCCCAATAGTAATCCGATTGGCTTGGAAATGGGGATTAATAGACGACCCAAAAAAGAATAAGCACGAAAAGGTTCTTCACACTAAGCCAACACCCAGAGGAGGAGGGTTGGCTATATTTGTTGCGTTTGCAATAGCCACCATATTATTTCTTCCTTTTGATAAGCACATTACCGGAATTTTAGCTGGAGCAACAATACTGGTCGTAATGGGGCTTCTTGATGATAAATATAATTTAAATCCATATTTACGGCTTTTTATACAATTTTTAGCAGCAAGTATGCCAATTATTGCTGGAATCGGAATTGCATTTGTGTCAAACCCATTTGGAGGAATAATAGATTTATCACAACCGAGTATTAATTTCTGGCTACTAGGGGAGGCAAGAAGTATTTGGGTAATTTCAGATTTGTTTGCACTTTTTTGGATTGTTGCATTAATGAATTTTCTAAATATGGGGGCAAAGGGAGTCGATGGACAACTAACGGGGGTGGTGGCAATTGCTGCAATAATAATTGCAATTTTATCTTTTCAATTTTCAGCCGACATTACAGAATGGCCAGTAATAATTTTGGCTTCAATAACAGCAGGATCATTCTTGGGATTTCTTCCTTGGCACATCTATCCGCAGAGGATTATGCCAAGCTTCGCAGGTTCAAATTTAGCAGGATTTTTACTAGCCGTACTTTCGATACTTTCTACAACAAAGGTCGGAGTCCTGGCTGTTGTACTGGGAGTTCCCTTGATAGATACAGGTTATGTTATTGTGCGACGAATAAGGGAAGGGAAGTCACCAGTGTGGGGGGATAGAGGGCACTTACATCACAGATTAATTGACAATAAAGGTTGGAGCAAAAGACGCGTTGCTTACTTTTACTGGGCAATTACTTTAATACTCGGCTTATTAGCACTCAATTTGAACACTGCTACAAAGTTCTATACAATTATCGGTGTAATCCTATTTATCGGCGGATTGATTTTGTGGCTTACACGTAAACAAAAATGAAAACCAATACTATAAACCCGATTTACTTAGGTTTTGCTTTAATTAAGCTCGCCAGACCCGTTCATTGGGTCAAAAACCTTGGCATTTTTGCTGCTTTAGTTTTCACGGGAGGCCTCATGGACAGGCAACTTTTCACGACTGTCTTCTGGGCCTTTTGTGTATTCAACCTGGCCTCAAGCGCAACCTATGTTTTTAATGACATTGTTGATCGAGAGAGGGATCGTGCGCACCCGATCAAAAGATATCGTCCGATAGCTAGCGGCGCTGTTCCTGTAAGTTTAGCCTCATTTTATGCAATTACGTTAGCGATAATATCGATAATCTGGTCCTATAACATATCCGAGATATTTTCTACTCTTGTGCTCTCCTACCTCCTGTTGCAAATTGCATATTCATTGTACCTAAAGAACTTGCATATTATTGACATTTTGATCATTGCTTCTGGATTTGTAATTAGAATTTACTCAGGAGCATTCTTGATTGATGCTCACTTGTCCGTTTGGTTTTTGCTCTGTGTTATATCAATTGCCTTGTTTTTGGCCTCAGGAAAGCGTCGCGCCGAGCTCGGGGTTGTCGGAAGCTCAACCAAGACAAGAAAAAGCCTCAAACGTTATCCAGTCGAACTATTAAATTCATACGTAACAATGTTTGGAAATGCAGCTTGGATGAGCTGGGCTCTTTTTACGTTCTTCGAATCGCCAAAAGCCAGTCTCCCCGTTTGGCTGCTCTTGGCAGAATTGTCGAAAACAACAACAGTAGATAAACTGTTAATGATTACGATCCCTGTAACAATTTTTGGAATAATGAGATACCAAAGTTTGATTTTTGAAGGCCGCTCTGAAGCACCTGAAAAATTATTACTTCGTGATATCCCTCTCGTAACTTCGGTAATTATTTGGGCATTTCTGGTTGTTTCGATACTTTATGGTGGTCCGAGTGCAAGCCACTTCTAATTTTTTACTTTCCCTGATGGAGTCGCATAGTTATTAGTTACCCACCCCGACTCGTTTTTATCAAATTCAATTTCATACCAACCAGTATCCTCGTCAATACTTACAACGTCATATGTTTCGCCCGGAGTCACTCTCCCCACTTCCTCGTCAATAACGCTAGGGCCACTTCTGACGCGCAAAAACCCAGTTGGGGTGTCCATGATAGTAATTTCTTTAACATCTTGCTTTAATTCAGCAGAGGCAGTCGCCTCTTTTGGCTCCTCGGATTCTTCTGGTGTGTAATTTAAATCCTTTGCGAGCTCTACAATTGCGGTCAAGTTGTATCCATTTTCCGCTATTACATCAAATTTTCTTGATAAGTATCCTTCAGCCTTGGCCTCTAAGTTGTGCGAGCCGCTAGGCACACTTGAAAATCTTGCAGGAGAAAATTCTCTGTCTTTGCTGTCAAAAATAACTTCAGCCCCATCCGGAGTCGTAATAACAGAAACATTAGCCGCTTCTCCGCCGATTTTTTCAAACGACACAATTTCTCCGCTGGAAGTTTGTCTTGATTCCCCGAGAGATCTTCTAACCACTGTACGTACACCTTTTGATAACGAAACGTTCGTCTCATAAGGAAGTAACGGTTGATCAAAAGATTCGGGTACAAGTTTTAAAGTAATCTCCTTTTCGTCAAATTCTCCTTCGTAGGGGGTCTTACCTACTTGCTTTCCATCAACATAGACAATCGAAACCGGTTCGGATTCAACAAATATTGCCGCCTTACTGTTAAGGTAGTTATATAAAAAATATCCAATAACAACAACCAGAATAAGGGCAACAACTGCGATAATCAAATATTTAACTTTCCCCACGTGGGGAAAAGTTTAGCAAACACTACTCCTCTTGACAAATGGAATGTCTGATTTTAATATGTAACTGGCACTCAAGATATATGAGTGCCAATCAAAAAGAAGGAGGTGAGAATATGACAGACATCGTAAGACGAGATCCGCTTAGAAGCTTATTTGCTTTTCCGCGCTGGATGGATGACTTCGAAGACTTCGGTACTCAAAAAGGATTAAAAATCCACGAAACAACTAATGAAATCGTCGCGGAAGCTGTTGTAGCTGGAGTTCCTGCAAAAGATGTGGAAGTACACATCGAAGATGGAGTCCTAACTATTAAAGCTGAAGCTTCTGAAGAAGCCAAGAAAAAAGATGAATATCACTCATCTAGTTATTCTTATTACTACACCGCCGCTTTATCGGGTGGTCAGTGGGATAAAGCTGATGCAGAAGTTGAACATGGAGTTGTAAAAGTTTCCATTCCAAAAGCAGAGGCAGTAAGACCTAGAAAAATTACTGTTAAGGAAAAGAAAAATAAGAAAGAATAAGTTAGTTCTTATAAACAAAAGGCCTGAGAAATTATTCTCGGGTTTTTTGTGCGAGAAAACAATATAATGTAAAATACGCTAGCTGGAAAGCTTTTGGCCTGGTGGTGAAGTGGAAACACTGGGGTCTGCAAAACCTCGATGCGCGGGTTCGATTCCCGCCCAGGCCTCCATTTTTGACTTCCCCCACTCCAAAACCCTATAATACCCCAGTTGTTCTTTAACGAAAGGATTACGGGACATGAACTGCCCTGGGTGTAAAAAGAATCTGCCAGACATCAACGACTTTATGTATTGCCCCTATTGCAGAGTGCAACTTGCTTGGGTCAAACCGAAGGATGTACATCCGGACCTTTATGGTATCGCTGATGGATGGAAGAGTTCAACAAATAACTTTTGTACACAAGTGATGGGTCTTAAAAATTTCGACACTCTAACCCCAAAAGGGTTAGTTATGTCAACGAAAGCCGAGATTTTTATTCGCCTGGTTGAGGCTGCCTCAATAAGGACTGATGAGATCATCGCTGCCCGCGAAAACTGGACACCAGAAACTGTTTTGGAAACTGAAAATCAGTAATATGCACGTCACCCCTTGGGTAAAATTATTCTCTTGGGGTGACCACTTCTTTCAAAAACTCTTTCAAATCCTCCCCAATATCTTTCCTCTTTAAAGCAAACTTAACCATTGATTTCATGTAGCGAAGTGGGTCGCCTGTTGTGAGCCACTCCCCATCCACAACTTTTACCCTAACTACTCCATCTTTAGATAATTTGTCGTTAGCATCCTGAAGCCAAAGTTCTCCATCCAATCCAACTGATTCTGCATTCAAATATTCAAAGATTTTAGGAGTCAAAACATATCTTCCATATGAAGCCATATTTGATGGAGCCAGATCTTTTTCCGGTTTCTCAATGACAGTTTCGACTTCGTTTTCTGTTCCCTCTTTTAATTTCACCATTCCATAACGATTAACTTCGCTGTCGGGAACTTGTTGAACAGCCAACACTCCATCGCAAGGATTTTCTTTAAAGAAGTCAACAATTTGTTTTACGGCACTAACTTCGCTTAAAACCAAATCATCTCCCCACATAACGACAAATGCTTCGTCGCCATTTAAAATATCTTTAGCAGTTAAAACTGGTCGACCATTCCCATAAGGTAAACGCTCATCTTGAGGCATAATCGTGATTTTGGGAAGCTTAAATACTTTTTCCACTTTGTCCCAACGGTCCAGTTTATTTTGTCTGATCATTAGTGTCCTGATATTAGTCGCACTACCATAAAAATAATCTTCAAATTTGGTAACTTCCCCAGGTGAAGCAACTATAATTACTTCTTCAATCCCCGCTTCTGCACATTCTTCGACCAAATATTGAATAATAGGTTTGTCGACAATAGGAAGCATTTCTTTAGGGATGGTTTTTGTAATCGGTAGAAACCGTGAACCAAATCCTGCAGCTGTGATTACGGCCTTTTTAATTTCCATCAGAAACAATATTTTATCATTTTTGATATAATAGGAACAGTCATGGACGAAGACAGTAACAAATCTAATTTCAAATTTCTTTGCCCAAACTGTGGCGAAGTGAGTCAAGACGATGTTGCATTCCTCTGCAACAAATGTGATTCCTCAGAAGTGAAGGAGGTGGATGGGGTTTTTATGTGTCCACAGTGTTTTATTGAAACCAGGCCCTTTCAGTGTAAAATTTGTGAATCAAAGGAAGTTAAACTACATGCAGACATTGGCGTGGACACTCCATATATCCACCCCGATCACGAAGGATCAGAGCGGGAAGATAAATAATATTTGCCAGCAGCTTCTGTAACTAAACCTTTCAGGGATATATTTGTAATAAGAGCACTAATTTCAATTATATTTTTATTTAATACAACTGCCATCTCATCGATAGACAAACTCTCTCTTTCCAATGCTTCGTAAACCTTTTTTTCATCAGGATTTAAATCTAATTTATTCTCCTTTAAAACACCACTAGCCTTTTGCCCTAATATATCTTCTGGTTTGGTGACCATAATTGCATCGCCGTTTTTTATCAATTCATTTGTCCCTTTTGAAACCGACGAAGAAATAGGGCCAGGGGCAGCAAAGAGTTGCTTTTTATATTTTTTTGCCCAACGCGCGGTAATTAAACTTCCACTTTTTTCTCCTGCTTCCACAACTAAAACTCCTTTAGTTGCAAGAGCTGCTACAATTTTATTTCGTTGTGCGAAGCTCCAAAGCTTCGGTTTCGTTTCGGGCTCATATTCACTTATTACAAGTCCGTTATTATCTAGTATTTTTGTATACAATTTCTCATTTTCTGGCGGATAGTATTGATTTAACCCGTTTGCAAAAACTGCTATTGTTTTACCTCCAAGCTCAACGCAAGTAGAGTGAGCCGCAGTATCAACGCCATACATAAAACCAGAAATAACAGTTAGTCCGCTTTGCACAAAACTGGTAACAAACTCTTCAACAATTTGTGCGCCATAACGAGTCATTTTCCTCGAGCCAACCACAGAAATGGTATTTTTAAATATTTTCTTGCTAAAATTCCCACGATAATAAACCTTTTTTATTGGGTAAAATTTATTATCAATAACAGTAGTTTTAATCTGATAATCGGACCATTTCATGAGTATTAAATTCCTATATTTTCATAGTGATTTATGCGTTCCACTTCATAATTTTGTGACACAACAATTGCTACCGCATCAATGCGTTGTGATTGATAAGTATTCGCCATTTTTTTATTTTTCAATAAAAACATTTCTGCCATTCTTCGCACTTGGCTAATTTTTCTTTTGTTGATTAATTCTTCAGGAGTCCCAAACTCTTCACCTACTCTTAGTTTTACTTCCACGAAAACTAAACAATTATTTTTTACTGTTATCAAATCAATTTCTCCAAAACGTGTAGAGAAATTTTTCTCAATTATTTTGAAACCAATTCCTTGAAGATAAGAAGCTGCAATGTCTTCCCCAGTTTTTCCTTTTTGATAATTCTTCTGTTTCATTAAACTCAACTCTCAACCCTTATCCTGTACTGCAGTACTTCTGCCACATGATTTGGTAAGATACTGGGAGAAGACTCCAAATCAGCAACTGTTTGTGCGACTTTAATTAACCTAAAATAAGTTCTGGCCGATAGGTTATAACTATTAACTGCTTGTTTTAATAATAAGAGCGCTTCTTTTTTGATTTTGACGAACTCTTTAATTTGTTTGTTTTTCATTCTTGCATTAGTGAATACCCCAGTTCCCTTAAATCGTTTGCTTTGAATCTTGCGAGCAGTTTCTACCCTCTCCCTAATTACTTTAGAGTTAACTGGTTTTTTAATTTTGCCTTTTTGGGGTATAAGCTTTTCAATATCAACTGCCGGAACGTTGATATGTAAATCAATCCTGTCCATTAAGGGACCTGAGAGCTTGGCCTGATAACGCATTATCATTCTCGGAGAGCACTTACACTCACGCTTTGGGTCTCCTAAATAGCCACAAGGGCAAGGGTTTGCGGCTGCAACAAGCATAAATTCAGCCGGAAAATTCATTGATCCAGCAGCTCTTGTTATTGAAACCTTTCCATCTTCCATTGGTTGACGAAGAGCTTCAAGGGTGCTTCTGCTAAATTCAGGAAATTCATCCAAAAACAAAACTCCATTGTGAGCGAGTGAAATTTCCCCAGGATGAGGATTACTCCCTCCACCAATTAACCCAATCCTACTGGTAGTGTGATGAGAAACTCTGAATGGACGGGTCAAAATCAATGACCCACCCGGTGGGATATTGCCAGTAAGCGAATAAATTTTGGTAACTTCCAAGCTCTCTTCCTCCTCCAAAGGAGGCAATATACCAGCCAGTGCACGAGCGAGCATCGTCTTACCAGACCCGGGCGGTCCTTGCATAAAGATATTGTGCCCACCGGCCGCAGCGATCGTTAAAGCGCGTTTGGCTTGTTCTTGACCAATAATTTCGGCGAAATCAAACTCCACAGCCTGCTCAAGCTCAGTTTTAATATTGTTTTGATTCTTAAGGGGTTTAATTTTTTCGGTGCCAACAAGATGATTTGTTAAATCTTTAAGTGTTTTAACAGGATAAACATCCACTCCACGAACCACAGCAGCCTCATTAGCGCTCTCCTCTGGCACAAAAATATCTTTTATTTTTAGGCGTTTTGCAGCTAATGCAAGTAAAAACACACCTTTTGTATGTCTCAAACTTCCATCAAGCGATAATTCGCCATAGAAAAATGCACGTCGCTTGGTTTCCGGGACTCCCTCAAGAGCTGTCAGAATTCCAATTGCGATTGGCAAGTCGTAATTACTTCCCTCTTTCGGAATGTCAGCTGGAGCCAAATTAACAATGATTTTAGCCTGAGGAAACTCAATTCCAGAGTTAGTGAGAGCTGTTTTCACTCGCTCTTTCGCTTCATCAATAGCCTTATTTGGGAGGCCAATAATATTGAATCCCGGGAAGCCTTTTTTACTTATACTGACCTCAACTTCAATAGGAATGGTGTCTAATCCTGAATGGGCGGCAGACAAAACTTTCGTGAGCATTAATTAAATTGTAACAAAAAAAATCCGTCGGGGATGCAGTGAGGCGTTGTGTACAAGGTCGTTTTATAAACAAGGCATCATATGCCAAGTTTCGACCCCTCACACCCGACGGGAGCATCGCTTCAGTATGGATTATGCTCGTCCTCCATAAAGCTAACGTAGTGTAGCACATATCACACTTTGGGGCTCTCGAGCTCAACTTGGGTGTCGTGAACTGAGGGGATTTTGTTTTTTACCCTCGTCTGAATAATATCAGTTATCCTCTCTATTTCATCGGTTGTTAAACCGTTTTTAAGATTAACCTCAAGATTAACTAATAATTTTTTAGGGCCAATGTAAACAGTGTTTAACCCAATTACGCTCGTTACTTCTGGTACAGCCTTAACAATCCTTTTAATTTGATCCTCGACTTCGGGTTGAGCGCTGGCTCCAACCAAAAGCTCCTTTGTGCCTCGCAATAAGACAATTGACAAGAACCCGAGCATGATTCCTATTATTATTGCCCCCAAACCATCCAGCCTCAAATCTCCAGTAAAATGGTAGATTACCAGCGTAACAAATCCAATTAGAGCCGCCAATGTCCCCATTAAATCAAGCACCATAGCAGTCTTGGTTTCTGCGACTGAAGAATGCATAAAAATTCCCCACAAATGTCTTATTCCTCGGTCTCCCACTAGCCTCCTGTAACTAAGGGTAAAAGAGTAGCCATTTGTGGCAACTCCAATAGCAAGAATCGCCAAAGCGAGAATTATGTTATCAACGGGTTGAGGATTTAAAAGACGCTTCCATCCAAAATATACTGAAGCTGTTGCAGTGATGCTAAACATGATAAGTCCTGATATTAATGTCCAAAAATAAAGCTCACGACCATAACCATATGGGTGAATCCTGTCAGCAACTCTTTTTGACCTCCGCACGCCAATTACTAGTAAAAATGAGGCCAAAAGATCAGCCAAACCCTGAAAAGCCTCAGCTAAAACAACGACGCTGCCAGTTATGAAAACTACAAAGACATTCAACAGGACATCCGAAATATCAACCAAGAAGGAAGTCCAAACCACGCGCTTAGCGGTGATTTTCTGTTGCTTCTCCATGATCCATTTTATGGCATAAAAAACTTGACAAAAAGAGGTATTTTTGGCATAATTGCGCCTGTTCCCGATAAAATCGGGATTTTTTATTGGTTACACTGAGCTTATTTTGAGCTTGGTTAACCTGCCCCAATATGAATAAGATGTCTATTAATTTGCCCCTTGGAAGACGTCTGGACCTTCAACTGGTCACACGCCATGGACTTGACGTGGAAAAAGACCCTATTTTACCCTCAATCAAGAGATTAAGAAGGCTTCATGGAGGCAGCTTGATGACTCGCTTTTTCAGGCTAATTTTTGAACATAAATGGAGCAAAAAGATACTTGGAGCTAACTTTGCACTGGCTATTATGTTGGGATCAATTTTACCTTCAACGATAAATGCCGACACTGCTTTTGAGGCAGACGGAGAGGCTGCTGTAATCTCAACCCAAATTTCTCTAAAAACTGAGGTTGGAATCCAATATCCCACCGAAGAAGTTAAGATCAATCAAGGCTATCATCTGTTCCACCCTGGAATTGACTACGACGGCGAAATCGGCGATCCAGTTTTCCCTATAATGCCAGGTTATGTTGAGTCTATTGATCAAAGTCGCTTTGCCTATGGAAATTCTATTATTCTAAGGCATGGCGATAGCGTAACCTCGCTTTATGCTCATTTGTCCAAAATTCTAGTTGAGGAGGGTCAAACTGTTGACCTTAAAACTGTTATTGGTGAAGTAGGCTCAACTGGACACAGCACAGGGTCTCATTTGCATTTGGAGATCAGGGAAGATAATTATCCTATTAACCCAAATTCTATTTTGCCCCAACAGTAATCACTATATCGTACTCTGAAGAATCCGTGAGCTCATCACCGACCTCAACTGTATAACTAGCCTCAAGAGCCGTTTTAAGCTTAGAAACTACCGATTTAGGCACATCTGCCTTATGCTCGATTATAGTGGAATCAAAGTCAAAACTAGCTGCATTTCCCGTCTTAGACACTGTAAAACCTGCTCCCTCAACCACATCTCGCGCTTTTCCAGCCTCGCCAATCTTACCTGAACCATTCAATATGCTCAATTCATAAACCGAAAGGTCGACATCTTCCTCCATAGCTTCTGGAGTAGGAGACGGTGTAGGAGTAACAGTTGGCTCCGGTGTAGATGTAGCCTCAACTTGAGGCTGATCTTGAGCCTGTTTAACACCTGTGAAGTAAACATAAACTCCACCAGCCACAAATCCAACTACAAGTGCAGTTAAAATAGTAATTATCAAAATAAGCTTAAAATTAGTTTTTTTCTTCACTTTGGGCCCGTCTGAACTCGAATCAGCGGGGTTTGTTTCAGCAACAGAAGCTTCTTTCGGCTCTTCAATTGGTGTTGAAAGCTCGGTTGCGGATGAAGTATTTTCTTCAGGCATTGGTGTCGTTGCAGCCTCAAATGGTGCAGGCTTTGCCTCTTCCTTGGATGGCTCCGAACCAACTTCCTCGACCACAGGACGAATTCTCTTTTTATCTTCAGACATGTCTACCATTATACAATGTGTTCCAGAAAAGATTCAAAGACAAAATGAAGTTACATTCCCATCCCTGGATTGACAGGCATCTCAGGTTTGTCTTTTTCAGGAATATCGGTGACGAGTGCTTCTGTGGTCAAAACCATCATTGCTACACTTGCAGCGTTTTGAATAGCCGATCTGGTAACCTTAAGTGGATCCAAAAGACCAAACTTTGCCATAGAACCAAACTTTCCAGTTAATACGTTGTAACCAAAGTCTGAATCATTCTTTTCCTCAACTTTTCTTAAAACATAACCTTCCTCCTCACCAGCATTCTTTGCCAAAAATCTCATTGGAGCATCTAGAACCGAGTAAACAATATCGATTCCAATTTGCTCATCTTTAATATCCGAGCTTACTTTCTTTGTTTTTAATACTTTTCTTGCCTTTAAAAAGGCGACTCCACCACCTGGAACAACACCCTCTTCAATTGCAGCCTTTGTAGCTCCAACTGCGTCTTTAACACGCTCTTTTTTCTCATTCATTTCAATTTCTGTGGCAGCTCCAACATTAATAACTGCAACACCACCAACCAGCTTTGCATATCGCTCTTCAAGCTTCTCTTTGTCAAAATCTGAGTCTGATTTTTCAATTTGTCGTTTTATCAAGGCTGCTCTGGCTTTTATATCTGTTTCGGTACCTTTTCCACCGATAATTCTTGTACTATCCTTATCGGCCCAAACAGAATCTGCTTGACCCAAATCGGTTACTTCAATATTTTCAAAAGTTCTACCTGTATCCTCACTAATGACTGTTCCACCTGTTAATATTGCAATGTCTTCGAGCATTTCTTTTCTCCTGTCACCAAACCCTGGAGCTTTCACCGCCAAGATATTAAATGCTCCGCGTAGCTTATTAACAACCAACGTAGCCAAAGCTTCGCCTTCAATCTCATCAGCAATAATAACTAAATCTTTGCTGACTTTTACGAATTTTTCCAAGAAAGGGAGTAATTCTTGGATTGAGCTAATCTTTTTATCTGTAATAAGAATATGAGCTTGATCTACTTGTGCTTCCATGTTTTCCTGATCAGTCACAAAGTAAGCGGAAGCATATCCTTTATCAAATTCCATTCCTTCTTTGTAATCAATTTCAAGCTCAAGTCCGCGCCCCTCTTCAACTGTAACGACAGCGTCACGGCCTACTTTCTCAAGCGCTTCTGCGATTCTCCTTCCAATCTCTTCGTCTCCCGCAGAAACTGTGGCAACCTGAGCGATTTCATCCTTACCTTTAACAGGTTTTGCCATGGCTTTTAATTCTTCAACCACAGCGGCAACCGCTTTTTCCATTCCTTTTCTAACAATCATTGGGTTTGCACCTGCGGTAATGTTTTTCAAACCTGCGTGGCTCATTATTTGAGCGAGAAGTGTGCTTGTGGTTGTCCCATCGCCTGCTGCATCATTTGTTTTACTTGCAGCTTCTTTGACAAGTTGTGCACCCATATTTTCAAATGGGTCTTCTAAATCAATGTCCTTAGCAACAGTTACACCATCATGGACGATATTTGGAGCTCCCCATTTCCTATCCAAGGCGACGTTTCTACCTTTAGGGCCGAGTGTAGTTACAACTGCGTTTGCAACAGCGTCAATGCCGTTAAGCAGAGCTTTTCTTGCGTCTTCACTGTATTTTATTTGTTTTGCCATGGTTTACTTTTGAATTGCCAGTATATCTTCGAACTTTGCGAATAGCAAATCTTTTCCATCAATTTTTACCTCAGATCCACCCCATTTTTTATAAATGACTGTGTCTCCAACAGCCACAGGAGATGATCTTTTAATTCCAAATTCTGTCGTTTCGTCCGAGCCAACTGCTAAGACCTCACCTTTAAGTGGTTTTTCTTCACTAGATAAATCGGGGAGATATATGCCAGATTGAGTTTTTGTTTCAGTCTCAATGGGCTTCACCAAAACATAGCCAGGCATAGGAATTAAGTTAATTGAAGATTTCTTTTCTTTTTTTGGTCGTCCGCGTTTTGCCATGTGAGTTTCAATTATATTTAGTTTCTACCTGATGTCAAGGGCATAGTTGGCACTTCTTGTCATCGAGTGCTATTTTAAACGAAAATATTAATATTTGTCAATCGTTTTTTAGAACTCTATTCCTATATAGTCTCCCCCATCTAAAAAATTAATTTTTAATTCGTAATTTGAAATTTTTAAACAGAACGTCTTTGTTTAATAATTAAAAAATATAAATTATAAATTGCCTCCCCTCGCCCAGCGGGGAAGAGGTTTTTTGAAAATTTATCGTAAAACAACTATAATACAACTATCGGATATTATATTGTTTGGAGGTAAGCACTTTGAAGGCATTTAGCGTAGAAGATCTTACTATATTTGAAGGTTTGCAAGTTTGGCGAAATGGTATCCCGGAACTAGCACATTTCGGGATGCCAATAGTTACAAAAGACAGACAACTAGAAGAGTACTCGGAAAAACGTACCCCAGACGAAAGACTATATCTTTGTGATGTTTCGATTGAAGAGGTTGAGATTGAAACTGAAAGTCGCGGCTGGTGGCAAACTTTAATTCAACGACTTAAAGAAAGAGATAACAATGTCGCTCGTTTCCGCATAATACCACCGACTGATAACACAAACGGCGATAGAATAGTTGTTTCCTGGGTTGTTGGGCCAGAAAGCGCAGACAGTACTTTCTTTTCAGGCGGGTGCACAGTTCTTGATAAACACATCTCGTACTCAAGACATTATATGCTCGCAATTATGTGCCCAAACGACGAAATGAGCATGTTTGGAATTCGCTATGACAAATTTGGAAGAAGAGAAAACTACCACCTAGTGTGGGATGGCAAACAAATTCATGCTTATCACGATTTCGATTCCGCCAACAACGAGAAAGTAAAATCTAAAGTTGTCCGCGTATTCGAATAGATAAAACAGGCTGGTTAAACATAAATACATCGCGCCCTAACCAGCCTCTTCTTTTACTCCCCTTTTAATTAGTTCTTTCTCAACTTTTTTACTCCAATCAACCGGATGAAAGAATGCCCGAATTGGAGTCACCACTTCCCTGGTCAGCTTTCTTTTCATATACGCCTTTTGAAAATAGTAAGCTATTAAATTAACCGGCTTTACAAATAAATTATTATTAAGCTTTGTTGACTCAGTTTTTTTATACTCCCCTTTCCAATATTCATAAACCCATTTATTTTCTGACAGTAACTTTTCGTGTGTTTTGTTTTTGTTTATTAATGGCTTTATTTGCAAGATTTCATGGGCTATAAATAAATTTCTTAAATGTGAATTTGTTTTCTTGAAAATCAAATCACTTCCATCTAACCACATATTAATACATAATCTATCGGCTTCCTCTCTATCCCCTGGTTTACGAATCGCAAAGCCAAACAATACTAACAATAAATAAACAATGGACCTTGTTAACCATAAAGTATTTGTTTTGGTGATAATCAATAGGTCGACATCACTCCCCACTCGCGAATTCATCATTGCAAGCGAGCCCGTAATACCCACAAACTGGACGGTTGGAATTTTGCTTAATAAACTAGAAGCTTTATTGGCTATTAATAATTTTTTCTCTGAAATTTTTTTCCTATTTTCTCGCTTTATAAAATCTTTATTATTAATCTTTACACTCTTGCCGCCCTTCAACGTAATATGTGGATTTACAACTTGCCATTTTTTTAGATCACTAGCCCTAAGCGGGTAATCAAAAATATCGTGATAAACATTGCTTAGCTTTTCTGGAGTATTCAAATTATCTTGGTGTAGCTGTGGGAACGGGTTGTGCGAGTCCATAATCTGCTAAAACAGTTTGAACTCCAATTGCAGCAGTTTGAAGAGCGGCTTCAGAACTACTTCTATCGTTAACTGCATTTATTGCGTCTTCAAAGTAACTGGAAAGCCTGGAATTCATACCCGTGTCTCCATCGAAAGTCCTAGAGGCCATGTACCAGCTCTTTGCTGTTGGTGCCAAATCAATAAATCCTCCAGCAACAGAGTCGTTAACTAATAGGTCCCTCATATCGCGCCTCGGATAAGGTTCACCAAAGCGCCTAGTTTTACTCGCATTCGCGTATAGTTTAGTCAAATTTTCCCTACTAGATAAAAACTTTAAGAAATCCCAAGCCTGTTCCTTATTACTACTTTTATCCCAAACGCCTTCGACCCAATAGCTTGCATATGTGATATCTGGCTCGTCTTCAGTTTCTTTTGATAACTGTGGAACAGGATACACTCTGTACTTTAAATTTGGATTAAGCTGATCAATTTCAAAAGCTCTCCAAGACGGAGCCAAATACATTGCCAACTTCCCATTGGCGAAGGCTATCGTTGAAGGCGGCTGAGTTTCGTCCCAAACCTCATCTGTCTTGTAAAACCTTGTAAAGAAATCGAGCGCGCCTTGTGCTAAGACTCCAGTTGGCTTTTTTAGATCAACACCATTTTGAATCATCATTAGTGCGAGTATCTCCTGCCAGTGATCAACATTTTCTGTCCTGCCCAATGCAATGCCGGATTGTTTAATAACTCCGTTTTCATCTTTAATTGTTAAATCTATTGCTGTGTCGCGTAGTTCTATCCAATTATCAGGAACCCTTTTACCAAATGTTGCAAATATTTCCTCATTAACAAACATTCCCAACCCATCATATTCTAAAGGAATTCCTACATATTCCCCTCCGACCGACAAGTCATTGGCTGCAACAGGATAAAAGGTTTCTTGATATTCCTGTGCAGACATTACGTCGCTGGGGATAGTTGACATATATTTAGACAACATCGGAGTCCAGGTGTTATGAAATCTAAAAATATCAGGGCCGCTATTCTGAGCAAATGCATTTGTCAAACGTTCACGATAATCTTCCTTAGATTGACGTTGATAGACAATTTTTACATTGGGATGATCTGCCTGATACTCATCTATTAAGGGCTGAACAATTGAGCTGTCCTCCCACAAACCCCACCAGGTTAACTCCGTTTTTCCTCCAAGGCCAATCAATCCCAACTGAGGTAAAACTAATTTAATCACAGCAAAAGCACCTCCAATCAACAACAGCAAAACTATTAATACAACCACCAACTTCTTTGGAAACTTTCTTCCGCCACCACTACTAGTCACGGGTGGTTTAGAAACTGGCAGTTCATTCGACAGCCCGGGAGGTGGTGGTGGCATAGGCGCACCACTGATTACGGGTGGGATTGTTGGATTCAAATCATTGGCAGCCATGTAATGTTATTATATACCAGTATGAGCAAGAAAATAAAAATTATCAAGTCACTAAAACACTCAAAAGCAATCTTGTTTTTCTTGGGATTAGTGGGCAGTTTAATATTGGCCGTTTTTGCCTTTCTTCTACTATACCACGGGAGAATTTATCCAGGAATTTCGATAGGAGATGTTTATTTAGGAGGATTAACCCCCACTGAAGCAAGCACAAAAATCTCACAATATTATCCATTTCCCAATATGATTAAAATAAACATAGATACACTGAACAACAAACAAAGTTTTGATTTTGACCCAATAAATGTCGGCATTAATTATGATTATGATGAAACGGCTAAGCAAGCATTTAAGACAGGGCGATCAGGTAATCTTGTCGAAGATGGTAAGGCTGTGTTTAACTCAATAGTTCTAAAACCCAAACTTAACCTCGTAGTTACCCATGATGATTCGAAATTTGATGAGTATTTCTCAGTAGTAAAAGGACAGGTTGATACTGAAGAAGTACATCCAAGCGTTGATTTTATAGGAAACGATATTGTCGTAAACGTTGGGTCAAAAGGTGAAGAGCTTGACGTAGATATGCTGAAGATGTTCATAACACACAGAATTTCCCAAGCTGATTTTTCAGATATAAATATCAAAACGGACGTTATCGACCCCACTATTAATGATGATTTGGCTGGACTGGCAAAGGACAGAGCAACAAAATTACTAAACAAGCGGCTAGCTCTCAATTTTGAATATCAAGACTTCGAATACAAGAAAGGTGATTTGATTCGATTTATCGATCCATCCAATAGCATAAATGATGATTATTTAAATCATGTTGTTGGTGAAATCGCAGAGAGCATCGAAAGACCACCTCAAAATTCTGTTTTTCAATTTGAAAACGGCAAGGTCGCAGAGTTTAAGCCTTCAAAAGATGGGGTTTCTCTTGACAAAGAAAAATTGGCAGCTGAAATAATAAATAAAATAAACGAGCTAGAAAGCTCAAATACCGAAAGTGTTCTTATTAACATCCCGACAATCAATGAACCACCACAAATAACCAACGCAGAATTGAACGATTTGGGAATAAACGAACTGATTGGTCGCGGGAAATCTACTTTTAGGGGATCGATCTCATCTCGTCTTTACAATATTAATTTAGCGGCAAACAGGATTAATGGAACATTAATTAAACCAGGAGAAATTTTTTCGTTTAACAAAGCCTTGGGCGAAGTTGATAAATTAACTGGATACAAAGAGGCTTACATTATTCAAGATGGGAAAACAGTTCTTGGTGATGGAGGTGGGGTTTGCCAGGTTTCTACGACATTCTTTAGAGCCGCGCTTGATGCAGGGCTGCCAATTATTGAACGCCGATCCCATTCTTATCGTGTCGGCTATTACGAACAAGATGCGGGGGTAGGATTAGATGCAACGGTGTACTCACCGACCACTGATTTAAAAATTAAAAACGACACACCGGCACACATTCTTGTCCAAGCAATTCCTAATATCAAAAACAGTACGCTCGTGTTTGAGTTGTATGGAACCAGCGATGGAAGAATTTCTGAAATTACCAAACCAATCATTACAGATTCCCAAGCACCTCCCGATGATGTTTATGTTGACGACCCAACCCTTCCCGCAGGGCAAATTAAACAAGTTGAATACAAAGCCTGGGGGGCAAAGAGTGTTTTTGATTACAAAGTTACAAGAGGAGATGAAGTAATTTACCAAAAGAAATTTTATTCTAATTACAAGCCTTGGGGGGCAGTTTATATGAGAGGAACAGGACCTACCAATTAACATGTTGTTACATTTTCTAAATGAGTGCTACCTAAACCTTTTTCTTTCACTTGCACACTTTTGTCGAAGAATTTCAAAACAAAACCTAGAACTGAAACGCAATGGGGCAGGTGTACCAATAATTGTAATCAGTGGACATGGTGGTGGGGCAACAAGAAGTGACTTTCTTTATTTAATTAAAAAATTAAAGAGGCCTGGCATAGTGGTTGATTTTGGACTGCAAACTGGATATGTTGATATCTACTCAAAAAAATTGGATATTTATGCAAAAGATAAGCGTGTAGTATTAATTGGAATAAGCATGGGTGGAATAATCGCAGCGAGATACATTCAAAAACACGGGTGGAAAAATATTAATCAATTGATCACAGTGTGTGCTCCATTTCAAGGAGTTAACGTTCCCAAATTGTTAAATTTTTTAAATTCTGTTCAAGACCTAAGAAGTGGTAGTGCCTTTATGAAAGAAGTGAAATTATTCAAGGCGCCAAAAAATAAAATGGTTTGTATTTATGGAAAATGGGATCAATATATGAAGCCTGAATCAGCAACTGTAAATGGCGCCAAAAATATACAACTCGATACTTATGGTCATTTGACTACCGAGATAAAATCTGTAAATACAATTTATAATTTACTAAAATGAAAATCTTAGGCATTGAAACCAGTTGTGATGAAACGGCGGCGGCGGTTTTAGAAGACAAAACAGTCTTGTCTAACATTGTCGCTTCTTCTCAAAACTTACATATTAAAACTGGTGGAATTATTCCAGAGAACGCTGCTCGCGAGCAAATCAAAAGTGTTATTCCAGTTATCACTGAGGCTTTAGAAAAAGCCAACAAAATGCCTGAAGACTTGGACGCAATCGCAGTTACTTATGGCCCTGGGCTTATTGGATCACTTTTAGTTGGAGTGGAAACCGCTAAAACATTAAGTTATCTGTGGAATAAACCCCTTATCCCAGTTAATCATTTGATTGCACACCTGTATGTAAATTGGATTAAAGAGGAGCCAGAATTTCCTATTGTTGGATTAGTTGTTTCCGGTGGACATACTGATTTAGTAATTATGCAAAGTCATGAAGAAATAAAATGGATCGGTGGGACTCGTGATGATGCGGCAGGTGAAGCTTTCGATAAAACCGCACGACTTCTTAATCTTCCTTATCCAGGAGGTCCATCTATTTCAAAAGCTGCAGAGAGAAATCTTAATGAAAAATTGACTCTTTTCCCCAGACCAATGATACATGAAGACAACTTAGATTTCAGCTTCTCAGGGCTAAAAACAGCAGTCTTAAACTACACAAGAAATAACAATATAAATGTAAATAGGCTTGCAGCTGAAATCCAAGAATCAATAGTTGATGTAATTGTAAATAAATCTTTAAAAGCCATAAAAGCACATAAACCAAAAAGCTTTTTGTTGTCCGGTGGAGTTGCAGCTAATTCTAGATTAAGAGAAAAATTAACTTATGCTCTAAAGAATGAAGGTGTAAAATTCTACATTCCAGAACCAAAACTTTGTACAGACAACGCAGTAAGCACTGCAATAGCAGCCTTTTACCACAACACACAAGTGCCTTGGCAAGAGGTAACCGCAAATCCGAACCTTACAATTGAAGATTAACCCACAAGAAGGAGGTTAAAAAATGAAGTGGTTATGGTTGGTCGTGACGATTCTTTTACTAATACTACTAGCAAAAGAAGTCGATACTTTTCTCAGGTCGTCAAACTATGATGCTGCCAATTGTCAGAGATATGCAATGGAAAGAGGAAACATGCTTGATGGCAAAGTGATCGAAAAACATAAAGTCAACTTCGCAGCATTAATAAGGCTTGATACTGAAGAATTATGCGAAGTGACCCTGTCCCAAGAGCAATATTTTAAATTATTCGTCGGCGACGAGGTACACATTGAGTATTAAAAACAAAAAGGAGTAGGCCCTAAAATCGGATCTACTCCTCAATTTTCTATTCACCCATAAGCGCTTCCAAATTCGCGAGATATCCTTCTCTATCCCGAACCACATCGGATAATAAGCAATAGGTATCTGACAAACTCTGTTTGGGTATATATAAAATACGATAATCAAGAGTTTTCTGCTGCATATTGGCAAAGCCCAAAGCCTGACGAATACTCAAATCCAATCGTAGGTATTCACCGGAATCACCACTGTTTCCAGTGAATAGTAAGTTTGATTTGAAAAGCAACCTGTTTTCCTCAATCACAACGAGAACCCAGTATAAAGTGATTGGACAATCGATCCGATAAGACCTTCGTTTTCCAATGAATGCTTTTATGCGCCCGTCTTCTGTTAAAACCGGTTCTATAGATGCTCCGGTTTCAGCCCTACCCCTGAATTGAATATCCAACAATGCTTTTTTGAGCATCTCCTGAGTCAGAACTTTATCTTTAGGTCTAACTTTTTCAACTTCTATTCTCAAGTCTTCGCCTATATTTACTAGATCAGGAATTCTTTTCCTGCGATCGTAATCGTGGTTAATTTTCATCTAAGACTCCTCACGTTAATTAATGTGCAGTGCGCAATTATACAACATTTGATGTATAATCAAGCTCAAGAATGAATAAAACATACAACCACAAAGATCACGAAGCGGATATTTATAAACTCTGGGAAAAGTCTGGTGCGTTTTCTCCAAGCAAAAACAAAGAAGCTTTTACAATCATTATGCCGCCTCCAAACGCAAGTGATCCACTACACATAGGCCATGCTCGAGAAGTCGCGACTCAGGACACGCTAATTAGATATCATAGAATGCGAGGGGAATCGACTCTTTGGTTGCCAGGTGCAGACCATGCAGGTATCGAAACCCAGTTTGTATTTGAAAAAAAATTAAAAAAAGAAGGCAAGTCTCGCTTTGATTACGATCGAGAAACTCTTTACAAAATGATTTGGGACAATGTCCAAGAAAACAGCGTGATCATGAAAAATCAACTTAAAACCCTTGGTGCTTCATGTGATTGGACAAGATACAAATTCACTCTCGACCCCGACATCATCACTATCGTTTATAAAACATTTAAACAACTTTACGATGATGGCTTGATTTACAGGGGTGAAAGGATGGTTAACTATTGTCCGAGATGTGGAACAAACTTTTCAGAACTAGAAGTTAATCACATTGAAAGAAACGATGATATTTATTATTTAGATTACGGCCCAATTACAATTGCAACTACAAGACCGGAAACTATTTTTGCAGATGTCGCAATCGCGGTTCACCCAAAAGATAAACGTTACAAAAACTTAATTGGCAAGAAAGCCATGATTCCAATTATTAATCGCGAGATTCCAATCATTGCTGATGCATTGGTTGATATGGAATATGCAACAGGGGCCTTAAAAATTACACCAGCTCATGACCCAACCGATTTTGAAATCGGCCAAAAACACAAGCTTCCTACCATTTCTGTAATTGACGAAAATGGCAGAATGATCAACACACCGGCCAAATATGTCGGAACTAAAGCCATTAACGCTAGAGAAGAAGTTGTTGATGATTTGGCTGAAATTGGAAAATTAATAAAAACGGAAAACATTACTCACACTGTCGGGGTTTGTTATAGAGACAAAGGACTAATCGAACCAATGATTTCAAACCAGTGGTTTATCAACGTTAAGCCATTGGCCAAAGAGGCTCTCAAAGCAATTACAACAAAAAGGGTAAAGTTTACTGCTAAAAAGTTTGAAAAAATTGCCAACCATTGGCTTAAAAACTTAAAGGACTGGAATATAAGTCGCCAAATCGTTTGGGGAATTAGAATTCCAGCATGGAGGTGTGATAAATGTTTAGAATGGACAATTACCGATGGTGATATTCCCAAAAAATGTAAAGATTGTGGTAACGAAAAATTAACACAAGACACAGACACTTTTGATACTTGGTTTAGTTCTGGTCAGTGGCCATTCGCCACACTGATGACAAACAAAAATGGAGATTTTGAAAAATTCTATCCAACGAGTGTCATGGATCCATCGTACGACATATTGCCATTTTGGGTCATAAGAATGATTATGTTGGGGCTTTACAAGACTAACAAGGTTCCATTTGAGGAAGTGCTTTTGCATGGTCTTGTAAGAGATAAAAATGGAGAAAAAATAAGTAAATCCAAAGGGAATGTCGTCGATCCGATTGAGATGGTAGATAAATACGGAGCCGATGCTTTGCGTGTTGCATTAATATGGGGATCACTAGTTGCAAATGACAACTCCCTTTCTGAAGAGAACATTAGGGGGCAAAGGAATTTTACCAATAAGCTTTGGAATGTCGCACGATTTATTTCAAGTCAATCCGAGACTAAAAAGGGAGAATTAAATGAAGATGATAAGTGGATCAAGAAAGAGTTAAAACTCACTATTAAAAAAACCACCAAATCACTAGATAAATATCGCCTTAACGAAGCCGCAGAAGAGCTTTATGACTTTGTCTGGAATAAATTTGCTAATACATACTTAGAAAGCACTAAGGATAGACGGGCTGAAGCACAAAAAACCTTGGAATATGTGTTAGAAGAAACACTTAAGCTTCTCCATCCTTTTATGCCGTTTATAACAGAAACTCTTTGGCAAATGAATTATGGAGACAAAAAAAATCTTCTAATTACTCAGAAGTGGCCGGGGGTAAAAAGTCGATAGAATCAATAATATCGTCAACTTCAGCTTGGTACCCTTGATTCTCAGGATCTGCCGTACTATCCACGATTTGTGCATAGTAGTCTGTTCCTAAAGGCAAATAAATATAATCATATTCGCCATTACCAGTAACCGTGAATTTGTAGCCAGTCGTCGAATTAACGCTATATACTTCAACATTCCCAACCGAATAAGCAACAGAGCTATCGCTTTTTATTTTAGCTATCTTTTCATCAACAATATCTTTTAATGATTTGTCCCCTGTTTTGGATGGAATAATTGTAAGCGAAATCCCATCGTAAAACTCAGTCCCTGCTTTTTGTGTAGGCCCAGACTTGCTAATTATTATTTCTCCATCAGGAGATTCAATTAATGAAACGTCTCTTGGATATTTAAAAGTGATCGCCGTCTCTTCGTTGGAATAAGTTAACCTTTCATCAATTTTAAAACCGCTTTCTCCAGAAGTTGCAGGCTCCTGTGTGGGAGCTACTGTAGGAGTTGGGATTAACTCCTCCATCTTATCTCCGCCATTCTTCACAACCAACAAGTAATAAGAAATCCCAGCTGTGATTGCAATCAAAAGGATTGCAACACCAGTGATCATTATTATTTTCGTTTTATCTCCCCCATCACTACCGGTTACAACTGCAGAGACCGGAGCAATTGTCTCATCACTAGCAGGCTCGATCGGTTTTTCCTCCTCTTGATGTTCGTTCTCCATATCGGTAATAATGTCTTTATTGTTTAATTCGTTCTCTTCCATAAGAAAAATATATCATATATGGCTAGTCTAAAAAAGAAGTCAATAATAAACTGGAGCGCTTTTATATATTTCACTTTTACCACCCTCTTACTTTCACTTTCAGTAATTAATTTTATTGTTTATTTTATAAATCAAAAACCTACTATTAACTATTCGTTCGACAACGAAAAGAGATTTTGGCAAAACATAACCCTAAAACATCCTATGTACATTGATGCATATCTGGAGCTTGCAAAAATAAACATGGCAACAGGAAAATTAGATGAGGCAAAAGATAATATTTTAAATGTTTATTCGATTGATCCGAACCTTACTCGAGCTAAAAAAATAGAATCTGTACTAGGAGCGATGACTGAAAACTAACCCTGCTCTTTTGGAGTTTCTTCAACAGCTTCGGCTTCCTTTTCTTCGCCTTCTGGTTTTGCCTCTTCTTCACCCTCGGGCGTTTCCCCTTCTGCGGTTTCAACTGGTTCAGGTTCTTTCTCCTCTTGAATTCCTTCAACCTTAGCAACAATTCCTTCCAGGTCATCAACTATTGTAAGCTTGTCTTTATCGATCTTTAGATCCTTAACCAAAACTGCATCATCAACCTTTTCTAGTTTCTCTACATTGACTTCAATTTTTTCTGGAAAATCGGTCGGCAATGCCTCGACTTCAATTTCGTTAATCATCTGAACAAGTGTTCCGAGTCCTTGTTTCTCGGCTGGGCTTTGCCCAACTACTTCCAAAGGAACTTGTGCAGTAATTTTTTCTTTAAGGTTGACATGTCTAAAATCGACGTGGAGTAAATCATCAGTAACAGGATCGCGCTGAACTTTAGAAACCAAAACTGTGTTTTTTGTTTTTCCCATTACTAAATCGATTAATCCAGTTTCACCAGCTTTTTCAAATACCTTAGAAAACTCTTTTTGATCAATTTGTATGGCTTTTGATTTGAAGTTCTTGCCAAAAATATTTGCAGGAACAACACCTTCTCTTCGAAGGGCCTTTACCTTTCTTCCTGTTACTTTTCTTTCTTCAGCTTCAAGTTTTTGTATATTCATTTTCACCAGTTAAAATTTTGTCTAAAATCACGCGACAGTGTTGTATTATAGCGAAACGGACCAGGCATGGTCAAGCTGGTGTTGTTTTTGACACTCAATTCAAACGGCATATTACTCACCCCAGACTGTTTTCTGATCAAGAAATTGATTTGGCCCGCGCCCTCAAAATCTAAATTATTTTGAGTTCTCCAGTTGTAAACCACCCTAGATTCTGCACCAGGTTGAGTGTTTATCAGAACACCAGCTTCATCGAATCCATCCATGTCTTTAATTTCTGGAGCCACCGAATACACTTCATCACCACTAAAAACTTGAGCAGGTAAAAACTCAACATCTTTATTTGTTATCACCCTCATGTAATTTTTATAACGAACATTGCCATTATTTTGGATACTAACCGCCAATTTATAATCAACATATTCGTTGTTTATTTCTACAAAAAGCTGTGCTTGCCTATCGATTGTGGTGTTCACTTTATTAACTCCAACATTGGCCTCCACCAAGCCAACCGTTGTTTCCTCACAATTATCAATCGCACAACCTGGCAACTGAATAGACCCATCCCAGCCAAGATTTTTTAGAGACTCGGAAGCCGAAGTATTATGAAGATAAATTTGAATATCTCGAGAGTTTAATTTTTCTAATATTTTTTTGTAAAAATCTGTTGCGTTATCGCTATTTATATTAGCAATTCTATTGATTGCGGCATTAGCAACTGCAGTTAAATAATTGGCCTTTTTTCTAGATCCAGGGAAAAAGTCATCCTCAACCTCACTTTGAATTTTTTCGTAGAAATTGCTCGATGTTAAAGTGTCATTATAGTCCGGCAATTCTATCGACCCAGTTGCTTCAATTATTGCTCTCACTGCTTCCAAGTTGATTCCGATTACTCCATCGACTTTCTGATCCAAGCTTTTATCTAAGAACCACTCAGCCCTTTTGCTGGAAGTGGGAAAGTCTGCACTCCAATTAGAGTCCCTCATATACCAAGCAGCTTCTCCCAGATAATCGCGAATTGCCTCTGGAGGAGTTACGTAACCTTTTAGTTGCCCATCCGCACTGTAAACATCATATACATCCTTCTCAACCATTTTGCCCTTGTCGAAGGTCACTAGGGCAAATGATCCAATAAACCCTCCCGTGGGTCTTAACTCCATATTATTTTGAAACAGCACCAGATAAGTTTGCGGCTCATTTAATCCTAACAGAATTGGCAAGCTAGAAGTAATTTCGCGTGCATTGTATAAATAACTTCTTCCTTCTTCTAATTTTTGCTTCGTAACACTACCTGAAAAGATGTTTGTATACTTAACAATATCGTCAACCAAAAATGAAGATTTTTTGTACACATCATCAATTGTTAAATATAATTGATTAGATAAATTCTCCAAATCAGTATCACTTGCCCCCAAAACTTTCCTAGAAACCTCACTAATGTAATCCAAAGCAAGAAAACTATCTGTGCCAATACTGCTAACTTTACTTAGAACATCTGAAGCTTCATAACCTTTTTCATATAAGTCCCCTACCAGATAAACTCTAGAGTAAACCAAAAACATTTCTCGAGAAACACTTGATGTGGCAGATGCGAATTTATTTAAACCTCGAGCCTTAGTGATCTCTCCTTTCAGTGAATACTCCCCCACCAGCAGTATAGAAGCCCCACTCACAACAAGTATGACATAGGGTAAAACCAAAATAGCCACAACAGCCATTATGGTACTTAAAGCATATTTAGGATTAACATGCAGATTTAACGGAATCATAACCTTTTTCTTTTCTACAACAACCTGAGTGATATCTAAATCAATATCCCTTTCCAAATTCATAGGAGTTAAAATTTCCATACCCTCCATAAATACCTGCAAGTGTCTAATCGTTGGATCTCTTAAGATTTCAGTTTTCTTGTGTGTTTTTAAAAGCTTAAAAATTTGATACAAAGAAGTCTTGTACCCTATCACAACATCTTCACCACTGTAGGTAAAAATTTCTCTCAAGATTGGGTCTATAATCGCATTAATTTTAGAAATATAAATGTGTTGGTCTTTATCTTGAATCAGCAGTCTGTTACTTTTAGAAATCTTCGATAAATACTCTCTGATTAAACTTTGATCAGCAGATATTTCCTTGTCCACCAATTCCCCTATTAATATTTTTTTGTCAAAATTTTCTTTTATTTCAAAAATTGTTCTTGTAATCAAAACCTTTTTGGCGTTTACGAATTCTTTCAAATTTTGACTTTTGCCTTTTAAATCAATTAGGATTGCATAATTAATTTTGTCTCCATTTTTACATTTTCCTCTACAAACTTCGACGTTTTTAATCCCCAAATTACGTAATCCTTGTTGCCACTGTTTTTTATCAGCCGTTACGATTTGTATATCGAGATTGTTGGTAGTAAGCCTTTCAACAAGCTTAATGGCAATGGGATTAAAATCACTAACTACTGCACACTTCGGGTTCATTAGCTAATCATACTTGTACTCGCTCTTCACATCAAGAAACGCTCTGGTTTGATGAAGCCAGAAAGATATAGTTCTTCTTCACAGCCTCAAACGTTACACACTAGAGGATATTATCGCTAATAAAAGGCAAATTGGCATTTTTATACCAAAAAAAATAGTAAAAGTTGAATCGTGAACGTGAAGTGTGAAAATTTTATGCGGAGATACTATCAAGCACATTGTTTACAAGGGCGTCTGCTTCTTTATTTAGTTCCCTTTTTACATGGATAAACTTCAACATTTCATATTCTCTTTCCATCTTTTTAATCTTAATCGCCAAAGGGCGAAGAGAGGTACTTTTGATTTTATAGAGACCTTTAAGTTGATTTACCACCAATTGTGAGTCCAAATAAAACTCAAATGAACACTTCTCTTTCTCATTCCTGTCAAAAAGGCTTGATAGTTCGTTAAATGCCATCAGTAACGCTTGGTATTCTGCAAAATTATTAGTATTAACCCCCAAATATTTTTTACCTTCTTTAATCTTTAAATCCCCCTCGTAAACAACAAAAGCTGCAGCGGCCGGACCAGGATTTCCTCTCGATCCCCCATCAGTGAAGATTTTAATAGTTCTCATACGAAGTTTATTTTATCAACATTTTTAGATAATAAAAGTCCTGAAACTATTGCCAGCAACATACGGGTTTGCTGCAATGTTAGCCAATAATGATCAATCAATCCTGTTATTAAGATTGCCAGCAATATAAATGAAAGTATTATATTTTTATTGACTATTAATTTAATCAAGAAAGTTGTAAGTATGAAAAATCCTAAAAAACCTGTTTCACTCACAACAAGCAGATAAACGTTGTGCACTGGCTGTAGCCACCAAATACTTATACTAAGAATTCTTACGTTATTAATCACGTCTGGTATTAGTGGAATAAACCTACCCAAGCCAACTCCGAGTACAGGATTTCTTGCAATTAAATAGCCTGCAATAACAGATAGCTCCAGGCGTTTTTGAATAAACTCTGCAAACAGATTGCCCTGACTTATTAGCTGATATGAAATAATGGGCAGTGTTAGTGAAAAAATTAATCCTAAAAATAAGGCTACCCAATTTACAACAAACACAAATTTTTCATTAATAGCTTTGACTAAATAAATTATAGATAAAGCTAGCCAAACGTTTTGAGAATAAGTTAAAAAGAGTCCTAGCAGAATAAACAACCTTGTGAACTTATATTTTTTAAGAAGAAAAAATGAAACCAACAGGTAACCAGCAAAAGCATTTGGGTGTGGAAAAATTGAATAAGGTCTTAAGAACTCATGGCCAAAGAACATGGCTCGCGCTATTCCTGGATCGGATATAAACATATCGCGTTCCCCCAAAAAATAGAAAATCCCACCAAGACTCCCTCTGGTAATAACTTGTAAAACTGCTATCAAAATAGTGATTATTACAGATATGCGAAGTGGCTTTGTGATTAATGAAGTGTCTTTTGCAACAAACGTTTTTACATAAATACTTAAATAAATAAATTCTAAAATCTTAAGAGACTCATAAATAGACAGCGCATCGCGCGTATAGATAAATAGTAATGGAATTGAGATGATGAATAGCTTTATAAATAACGATCTGTTTTTAGTAAATATCTCGCTTAGGGACGTATATAAAAGAAGTAAAAATATTAAGTCTGTTAAAAATAAAGTCGGAGCCAAATAGTCTACCCTTACTCCTGCGACAAGTGCCCAATCTGGCCAATAGTGAAAAGCTAATTGCACCGGTAGAAGCAGTACTAAAGCTTGGAAGATAAATTTATGAAGCTTCACTCAGATTTAACTACTAAGTATCTTCCCTCTCCTTCACCTTCGGATTCTGTAACAATCCCCTTTTGCCGAGAAAGAGTTAAGTGAACAACCCTTCTTTGCCCTGGAGAAAGGTTGTAAAGGTGTTGTGGTTCCCCTGTTGATTTGGCTCGAGAAGCAGCTTGTTCGGCCAGTTCAATTAATTGTTTTTCTTGGTTTGCTCTCCAATCCCCAATATCGACCATAATACGAACCCAATCCCCGGTTTTCTGTCTGATCGCCATATTTAAAAACGATTGGATTGCGTGAAGGGTTGACCCTCTTGTTCCAATCAAAAGCCCAGCTTCATTCTCAGCATTTATTAACACATGAAAAACTGGCTCACCTGATTCTTTATCTTTATCTTTGGAGACCTCGATTGAAGCTTCTATTCCAACAAGCTCCATGAGCTTTTGCGTAAGCTCTTGAACGTCATTCTTTGTTATCTTTTCTTTCGCCATTTGAGTTCGACAATTTTATCATCCTTAAGCGTTTTATAAAAGGGGTAGCGCCTCCCCAGCCTCCTGAGTTGTATTGTTGATAAACTTGATAGATTGAAAACATTGCCCAATAAATGGCAAGTCCAGAAGGGAATCTCATACCTGCCACGATCGTAATTAGAGGAAATGTATAAATCATTGAGGATTGCATAGCCACAGCAAAGTCGTCAGATTTGCCTTCAGTTTTTTTAGCCAATTTCTTTTCTTCTTCAATATAAGGCTGACTCATTTTGGCTGACAAAAACTGTACTGCTGCGGCGAGGATTAATAGTGGACCTGGAAGGGGAAACTGTAAGCTTGGCAAATTAAACACATCAGGATTTTTAAGATCTAGATATAAAAAGTTCGTAGCGATATGTTGATCTGCTGCAAATTGAAGTGGGGGGTAGAGAAGCTCATTAAATTTCATAGCTAAATCTCCATCATTTCCCAAGACTCCTATAAACATTCTAAAAAAAGCAATTAAAATTACGATCTGTAAAAGGTAGGGGAGACAACCTGCACTTGGATTAATTCCTTTTTCTTTATAAAAATCAGATTGCGCTTGCATTAGTTTGGCTTTATCACCTTTATGACGCTGTTTAAGTTTATTTAACTCCTTTTCATACTTTTTCATATTTTTCATAGAATCCATATAAGGCTTGGTTAGGGGAGACAACGCAGCACGAAGGGCAAGAGAGAAGACAATTATTGCGAGCCCTAAATTTCCACCCAAAATGCGATAAAACAATATTAGACCATTAGCCAGAGGTTGTGTGAGTAATGTGGTGAAAATATTCATGGAAATTAGTTCAAGCTACTGGATCATAACCTGATCCACCCCAGGGGTGACAGCGCGATAATCTTTTTAATGATAAACCAGTGCCTTTGATAATACCATACTTGTCCAAGGCCTCTTTTGCGTATTCTGAACAGGTCGGTTGAAACCTGCAACCTTTGCCAAAAAGTATCCTAAATAGGGTAGATAGGGTGTTTTGATAAATGTTGATTAATATTCTCATGAAATGAGTTTTGCTTTTTTTAATATCCTAGCGACTTCACGGTCGCAATCATTCATAGTTTCAAAGTCACTTCGAGCTACAAGTACAACATCGTAGCCTTTTTTAATATTGTCCAAGTTCTTCCTAATAGCCTCGCGCATCAGTCGTGAAATCCTGTTTCGAACAACTGCTCGTCTGTCTATTTTTCTTGTAACCACAAATCCGAATCTTGTAGCCTTATCATCTTTTCGATTGAAATAGGAAATTAAAAGATAATTAGTTCCAACGCTGTAACCTCGCAATTTAACAAAACGGAATTCTTCTGAATTTTTGAGTCTATTTTCGGTTGGGAGCATAACTACTAACTAGACAGTGAGTTTCTTTCGACCTTTTGCACGCCTTCTCTTAAGCACGGTTCTTCCGTCTTTCGTGCTGTTTCTTTTTCGAAAACCATGAGTCCTCGCCCTTTTTCTTTTACTTGGTTGGTATGTTCTTTTAGTTGACATAACGAGTAGATTATAGCTTTAAATACAAAAAAAAGCCAGCTTTTATTGTCTCACATGTGTGAAACGAAAAGCTGGCTATAGTTCTACTGATAAACAATCACGCCCAAGTAGATTTCTTGATCAAACACATGACCGTCAATGTTCTCGATGTGGACAGATATTGTATACTCCGTGTCATGTACCCAATAATGTGCAATAGGGCCAGACCAGGGTTTTGGTCCAAAGTGCACAGTTCGATTGTCGTTTGACCACATCCAGTGAAGAGTCATGTTTGGAGTTCCATAAACATCAAACGAATCTGGGTCAACATCTTCCATAAACGTCATTGAATGTGTGTATACGCCTGCTCCGTACTCAAACGGGATATCCTCTAACATGTATGATAACGGAGGGTTGGGGAGTGGATTGTTTGTGACATCGATAGCCATCAGATTAACCAGTTTGTTAATTTCAATGGGCAGACTTTCAAGCCTGTTGCCCTTTAGGTATAAACTTTTCAGGTTCACCAAGTTTCCGATCTCTGGTGGAAGCGATGTTAACTTGTTGTTCGAAAGAACAAGCACTTCCAAATTAACCAGATCGCCAATCTCGGTGGGTATTTCATTAAGATGATCACTCTCCAACCAAAGACTCTTTAAGTTGACTAGATGATTTATTGCAATCGGTAAAGAACCGATACTGTTATCAAACAGTAAAAGCTCCTCTAAACTGGTGATTCTTAATATCGAAGGGGGAAGCTTTGTTATGTAGTTTGAATATAGAAACAGCCTCCTTAAGTTCACCAATTTATCCAATTCTTGTGGTAAAGTCGATAATTGATTCTTACCAATAAACAGGACTTCTAAGTTAACTAGCTCACCAATCTCTGGTGGTAATTCAGTCAACAGATTACCATGAACCCACAGTTCTTTTAAATTTACTAGCTCACCAATCTCTGGTGGTAATTCAACAAGCTCATTCTTGTTCAGTCTTAATATCTCCAAATTAATCAACTCACCAATCTCTGGCGGCAACTCAGTCAGACCCATATTCGACAAATCCAGCTCTGTTGCCCCAGTCCTTTCTGCTTCCAGAATCATTTCTAAAGCCTGCTGGTACGCGACTTGTGGGTCAACTTCTTGTGCACCAACAAAGATTGGTACAACAAAGAGAATCAACGAAATCAACAAAATTACTCCAAATCGATTAATGTTCACAAGATACTCCTCAAATTATGATTTAAACGTTCTTGCTAAACTAAATGTTTAGACTTATATATTATAGGTGATTTATTGCACATTTCCAATTATTGCCATAAAAAAACCAGCTTTTCTTCTCGTCAAACCAAGAGAATAATAAGCTGGTTGTAGTGACTACTACGGATTTATCACACCCAAATTAATGTCCGAATCAAAGATTCGGCCATCGAGGCTTTCGGTGTAAACATGGGCTGTGTAACTCACACCATTTTTCCAACGACCACCGGAAACAGTAAACATAATAGTATTACCATCTACGGACCAAATCAATTCTTCGTCGGGTGCGACTGACAACTCAGACCTCCGCGGGCGAAGCTCCGCTTCAAATTCAATAGAGTATGTAATGTCAACACTCGATGTAGCAGGGAAAGTAGTAATCGAATAAGACAGATCACCACTAACTTGAACAAAGGGAGGTTGTGAATATATATATTCAAGGACTGCCTGAGTCCCTTGTGCCACTATTTCTGCTGGTATTTCGGTTTTTGGATTAGTATCCAACCTCAACATGTTTAGACTATCAAAAAATCCATCCAACTCGGGCGGAAATGATGTTAATTGGTTGCGGTTAAGCATTAAGATCTCTAGATTGCTCAGACTCCCAATTTCGGAAGGTATTGCAACCAGATAATTACCACTTAGATATAGCTGTTTCAAGTTGGTCAAGCTTAGAATCTCTTGCGGAAATACAGTTAGCAGGTTGTCTTCCACAGACAAGATTGTTAAATTTTTAAGCTCAGCAATTTCCGGTGGGAGAGAGGTAAGGTCGTTACCTTGCAACCACAATGCATTCAAATTGGTTAGATTCCCAATTTCCGGCGGCAATTCTGTTAAACCCATATCGATAAGGCCGAGTGCCATTGTATTTTCATCAATAGCTTGCTGGATTTTTACCAGGGCTTGTCCGTACGTACTGTTTGGATCAACATCCATGGCTGGACTAGTTGTTTCTGGCTGAGGTTGATCAACGGGTGCTTCAAGATCCGAGTACAAAACACTTCCACCACCCAATCGACCGTGTCCAGAAAATTCAACATTAGAGTGTTTAGTTAGTTCACAGGGGTCAGTGGTACACACAAAATCACTTGGTAAGAGGGTGTAAACACCTGTTCGCTCCTCATAAATTGGTCTCCCCTCACTGTCATTCCCCAAATAATCGTTGAATGAGAAATTCTCATACGGAAACGGCCCTAGATCAGCAGAAAGATCTGACACTTTAACAGCTAACCCATCATAGTTATAAGCCACTTCGCGAGTGGGATCTTCAGAATCAACACCAAGTTCATTTGGTCTATAATCCGAAATTCTATACCCGTTAATAACCAAGCCGTGCCAACTTATTGGATTACCACCATCGCCTCGAACACCACAACAATCGCGAGTTCCATCTCTAAGCTCTATGTGTAAATGAACTTCAGTCGTGGCGGTATTGCCAGCGTACCCAATTGTGTAACCGGGTAACACATGGTACGGCCTACCTTCATTAATCGCATCCAAAATTGGTTGATATATTTCACGAAGGTGTCCATACCTAATTATCGAACCACCATCCTCGTGCTTTATGGCGACCTGCATTCCCAAGTCATTTTCAAGAATCACTCTACTGGCCCATACAACATCGCCTTCCGCCATAGCAGCAACATCAAAACTTTTACCACCATATGCAAAGTCTAAGCCCGAACCAGAATATAAATCCATCCATTTAACCTTCGGTGGTTTACCATACTGATGCGGACCACTGCTCCAATAGGGGCCTGTATCGGCATAGTACGGTAGTTCAAAATCGGGAAGCGGATATCCAGCTTGATATTCAGATTGTGCAAGTGAGATTGATCCAATTGCAACAAAGAATACCAACACAAAAAACAAACACAAACTCAAACATTTAAACATCTTTGCCCTCCACTAGACTTCTGATAAAATATGTAAGGTGCTAGGTAAGAATTTTATCACGATTATATGAATAAAACACCTATAATGTATAAAATGAGTAAGTTAACTAAAAATAAATACGTGTTTTTGTTGGGCTTATTACTGATTGCATTTACATTCTTTTTTGTGTATAAAACCATTAATCAATCGGCGGACAAAAGCAAGACTAATGAGTTGTTACATTTTAAAAGTACCCGTGTACCACTTTCCTTTGATTACCCCAAAGACTTTCCTGTAATTAGCGCAGGGTCTGAATATGAGGGGGGATATCTAAACAATGAAACTCTTGAGCATGTTGAATTTTCGGATACTTTCAAACCAAACGCTCGGTCAGACACCTATGGATACATCATTGTTAAAAACTCTGATGTTGAAGACCTTTACAATTTTCTTACGGAAAAATATTCATCATCACCATCTGTAAGCATATCAATCCATGAATATCAAATAGATAAAATACAGGGATATGAAGTAGATGTTATTCCTGACAGCTCAAATGGTGGGTATCTCTCCCCAGTAGCAAAACAGACATTTTATTTTTACAAAGACGGTTTGCTTTACGAAATGGCACTAACAAATCCCACTTATCAAAATAGCAACCCAGACAATACCAATAATATTTTTATAAACGTAATACTTCAATCGCTCAAGCTTGAATAATAATTGAACTAATATTTCCCTTCGCTCTTTTTGTGGGTTGACGGATTGTGGATAACTTTTCTAATATGCCTTAGTTCTCCTGCTGATTTTCTCTGCCCCACAAAATTTTTTTATGAAAAAAATTGACAAAAAAAGTGTTTGGTATGACGTTTTAGAGAGCGTAAGGGTTTCTGTTTCACCTGCAATTTTTCAAACCTGGTTAACGAACACTCATCTGGCTAGCCTTCGAAAATTAGACAAAAAGAGGTACTTGGCAGAAATTGGCTGCCAAACTCCATACGTTAAAACCACTGTGGAAAAACGCTATTTTGGAATTCTTCAAGACGCTCTTATGCGCCAGCTTGAAATGCCTTGCGATCTAACCTTTGTCGTTCAACAAAACAAAGAGGAATTAATTAAAAACTCACAACTGGCTCCACTATTCGAAGAACGCGATATAAGTGAAGAGGTTCAACGAAAATTGGCAAAAGCCAAGATTAGACCAGGATTTACATTTGAAAATTTTGCAGTTTCGGGATCAAACCAAATGGCATGGGCAGCAGCCGAGGCTATTTCAAAAGAACCGGGCCGCGCTTATAATCCACTCTTTATCTGGGGTGGAGTAGGGGTCGGAAAAACCCACTTAATGCTGGCGGTTGGTGTAAACATGCTCAAAAAGAATTTAGACTCAAGGATTGTGGTTTGTACCGGAGAAGAATTTACAAATGACATTGTCGAGGGGATAAGAAATAAAAGTACTCAGGTTTTTCGCGATAAATATAGAAAGCTAAACGCCCTATTTGTAGATGATATTCAGTTTATTGCAGGAAAAGACGCTGTACAGGAAGAGTTTTTCCACACTTTTAACGCTGTAACCAACGCAGGAGGGCAAATAATATTAACCTCAGATAGGCCCCCGGGTGAGATTTCCAAGCTTGAAGATAGGCTTAGAAGCCGTTTTGAGGCTGGGCTTATTGTTGATATTGCGCCACCCGATTTTGAGCTTAGATGTGCTATCACTCAAATTAAGGCTAAAGAAAAAGGGATTGAACTAGAAACAGAACACGTCCATATGATCGCAGGAAACGCCGAGTCCGCAAGAAAAATTGAAGGATTATTAGTCCGTTTAGCGAGTGAAGTTAAGCTCAAAAACGCTCAGGTAAGCGAAGATTTAATCACAAATGTTCTGGGTAAAGGAGTTGATTCAGAAGAGAGAAAAACAAAAGCAACTCCAGATAAAATGATTGAGGCTGTTTGCACTCATTACTCAATAGGGAAGAGGGCACTTTTAGGTAAAGCAAGGTCAAAATCTATTTCCACACCAAGACAAATACTGATGTATTTACTGCGAACCGAGCTCAATTTGCCACTAGAAGAAGTAGGAAGATTAACGGGTGGGCGAGACCATTCAACCGTAATCCACGGTGTGGACAAAGTGACACGTTTGGCCTCGAACGATGTTAATGTTCGTGAGGATATCCTGCGGATAAAGGGAACTTTTTGAGGATAAGAGTGGATAAAAAAACGGCACTTATCAACTTGTCAACAAATAGTTGGGACTTATCAACATTTTTGTCAACAAATCTTGATAGGTTTTATAAACATCAAACGTCTAGGTTGGTTGAGGGAGAGTATCAACTTTTCCACACTACCTACTACTAGTACTACTATTAAATATAATAAATAATACTACCAATGAAAATATCAGTAATTACAAAAGATTTAGGAAAAGCCTTAAGCGTTGCAAACCGATTTGTTTCTCCTAAAGCGCAATTGCCAATATTGGGAAATGTAAAACTAAGAGCAGATAAAAATCATTTAAGTGTAATGGCTACAAATCTTGAAATGGGAATTGCCATAAAACTGGGAGCAAAAGTAGAAAGTGAGGGAGACATAACTATTCCAGCCAGATCTTTGGGGGACATAATAACAAACCTTAACACCGAAACAGTTGAGTTGTCAGTGAAAGAAGAAGTGCTTTCAATTAATGCATCAGATTTTAGTGCGGAGCTAAATGGAATGAACTCTGCCGATTTTCCCGAGATTCCGGAAAGCCTCGAAAAGGGTGGAAGTGTTAAGACATCTGAAATTGTTTCAGGACTTAACAAAACACTTTTTGCTGTATCTTTAGACGAGACAAGACCAACTCTAACAGGTGTCTTGTTTAAAAAAGAGTCTGGTAATCGTCAAACACTTATTTCCTCTGATGGTTTTCGTTTGTCGCAGGTTGCAATAGGATCTGCTGATGAGAATTTACCGGAAGAAATTATTGTCCCAAAGTCTGTATTGATGGAATTTGCGAAAATTTCCGAGACCGAAGAGACAGCACTCGTTGAATTTGATAAAGAAAACAATCAAATGCTTTTTGGTGTTGGGAACATTGTTTTATCTTCACGAATAATTGAAGGGGAGTTTCCAAATGTTCAAAACATAATTCCAAAATCAACAAGAACTAAAGTTTCTGTTGCTAAGGAGGATTTATTGAGGGCTGTTAAATTAAGTTCCGTAATCGCTCGAGGATCGGGAAACGTTATTAAGTTAGAAGTTCAAAAAGATGGGCTTAGTATAACTGCAGAGAATGCTCAATCGGGAAGCCAGAAAGCAAAAATCGATGCGAAGGTTGATGGGGAATCAGGTCTAACGATTTCTTTTAATTATCGATTTATAGAAGAATTTTTAAATGCTATTAAAGGGAGCTCTATCGAGTTGGGTTTTAATGACACAACTTCGCCCGGATTATTTTTAGATGCTGATGATGAAAATTACTTACACCTCGTGATGCCGGTTAGAGACTAAACTGATTAGTAATAACCAAATTCTTCTGTCGTAGTGTATCCTTCAGCCCAAGTTGACATGAAGTCTTCATCTGAGGTGGGCACAAAAAACCATGATTCGTAAATTGTACCTGTGTTTGGGTTACCAACAAAAGCATAACCCTGATTGGGGTAAGAAAACAAAGCCGCACCCCCACTTAGATTTCTACTGTATAAGACCTGTTCTGGTTGGCCATATAAATTCTCAGCCTCTGCAACTTGTCTGTTTTCTTTTAG
>Ga0066639_10000325_pt1 | contig 40325 bp, 41 predicted proteins | sample CryGeyCG2114_010_2_FD_59504 | JGI IMG/M metagenome (GOLD analysis project Ga0066639, IMG submission 59504) | Groundwater microbial communities from aquifer - Crystal Geyser CG10_big_fil_rev_8/21/14_0.10 | ecosystem: Environmental > Aquatic > Deep subsurface > Groundwater | place: USA: Utah...
GAACACTTTTTGCCCCAGGACGGTCGATTTAAGACCGAACCGGACGGAGTTGGGGCGATTGATGTTCGGGTGTCCATTATGCCAACTTATTATGGAGAGAACGCTGTTCTCAGGCTTTTGGCGGAAACTCACACCTTTACTTTGGAAGATTTAGGGTTTTTACCGGACGAGCTTGAAATTGTTGAGCGGGCGATTCGGAAACCTTATGGGATGATTTTAGCAAACGGCCCAACTGGATCCGGAAAAAGCACGACTCTCTACACCGCCATAAAAAAACTCAACATTCCTGATGTTTCGATTATTACCGTCGAAGATCCAATTGAATACTCGATTGAGGGGATAACTCAAATCCAGGTTAATGCGAGAGTGGGGCTGACTTTCGCCAACGGCCTCCGATCAATTTTGAGGCAGGATCCGAATATTATCATGGTTGGCGAGATTCGGGATCAGGAAACGGCTAACATTGCCGTGAATGCGGCTTTAACCGGCCATCTCCTGCTTTCAACTATTCACACTAATGATTCGGCAACAACTTTCCCCAGGTTGATTGATATGGGTGTCCCGCCGTTTCTTATCGCCTCGACTGTTAATATCGCTATGGGCCAAAGATTAGTAAGAACTCTTTGCCAAGATTGTAAGAAAGAGAAAAAGTTGAGTGATAGTGAAATAAAAAGTTTAAGCGAGATAATCCCGGGTGAAGATATCGGCAAATCTACGTTTTGTGCCGCTATTGGTTGTGATAAATGCGATGGAGATGGCTATAAGGGTCGTACGGGAATTCGGGAGGTATTAGAAGTCAAAGATAATGTTCGGGAACTTATAATGGCTCGGGCCAATGCCCAGGATATTAAAAATGCTGCAGTTAAAAACGGGATGAGGACTATGCTTCAGAGCGGGCTTGAGAAAGCAAAGCAGGGGATAACCAGTTTGGAAGAGATACTTAGGATCGTGCATGGATAGCGTGGTTTGTGACTAATGACTAATGACTAATGACTAATGTTTTTGATTTATAGCTCATGCCAATAAAGCCCAAACATCGAGGAATTAGATTGTTCGAACACCTCCCTCTTCAGGAAAAAATAAATTTTTCTCGTCACTTGTCGATTGTTATTAAGGCCGGCTTGCCCCTCATCGACGGACTTCGGGTTATCAAAAACCAGCTTACTTCTAAGATGCTCATTAAGATTGTTGATCGGATGATTGAGGGGATAGACAGGGGTCAGTCTCTGGCCGACAGTTTGGAAGATCACAAGAATATTTTCGGCGACTTTTTTATCAATATTGTCCGGGTTGGGGAAGCAAGCGGAACTTTATCCCAAAATTTGGTTTATCTTTCCGAAGAGTTGAAAAAATCAAAGGATCTTAAAAGAAAAGTAAAATCAGCCCTGGTTTATCCAATAATAATTCTTATTGCCACGGTGGCGATTACCGCTTTTCTTACTTTTGTGGTTTTTCCTAAGATTATTCCGGTTTTTTCCGGTTTGGATATTGAGTTACCAGCTACGACGAAGATTTTAATCTCAGTATTAGATTTTTCTAAGAATTATGGTTGGCTTCTTCTGGGAGGAATTATTGCGCTTTTAATAGGATTAAAATTTCTTTCCAGAGTTAAGGCAGTTAAATATTTACTCCATCGGTCAGTCTTTTTTATTCCGACCGTATCTAATTTAGTAGCTTATGTGAATATCGCAAATTTTTCCCGGATTCTTGGTCTTCTTCTTAGAAGTGGAGTTCGGATTGTCGAAGCGATTACAATTACGAGTGGCACCTTTGATAATCTTGTCTATCGCCGAATTCTTTCAAAAGCGGAGGACGAAGTTCGTCGGGGCGAACAGTTGGCCGAATATTTGAGCAAGTATTCAAAGTTCTTTCCACCGCTCTTAACCGGAATGGTTCAAATTGGGGAAAACACAGGCAACCTTGAGGAAAATTTGTTTTATTTGGCTGACTATTACACCGAGGAGGTAGATAACAAGATTCACGGCCTGACTAATTTGTTGGAGCCGGTTTTGCTTCTTGTGATGGGGTTATTGGTTGGCTTTGTGGCGATTTCGATTATTATGCCTATTTACTCTATTTCCCAGGGCTTAGGCAGTTAAAGGTAGCTGGTTGAGGGTGCTATAATGTTTCTATGAAGCGTCAAAATAGAGACGGCTTTAGCATTATTGATCTTGTTATCAGCTTGGCGATTATCATTCTTCTTTTTGGCGGCATCTATCTTATTTATTTTTCTATTTTAGACGTTATTAATAATTCCGAATTGAGAAGTGAAGCCGCCTCAATTTTGGAGAGTCGAGTTGAGGTAATAAGGAACATGGCCTATGAGGATATTGGTACTGAGGGGGGGATTCCATCAGGATCAATTTCTCAGGAGCAGGCTTTTTCTTTTGGAAGTACGAGTTTCTTAATAAATACTACGATTCGAAACATTGATGATCCTTTTGATGGAACCCTTGGGGGTGTTCCTAACGACACCGCTCCGGCGGATTATAAATTGGTTGAGCTTCAAATTAGTTGTCCGGATTGTACTAGATTTATTCCAATGATTTTAACGACCACGGTGGCTCCGAAGAATCTAGAGAGTGCCAGTGAGGACGGCTCTCTTTTTGTTGATGTGTTTGACGCCTACGGTATGCCGATTTCCGGAGTGAATGTTCATGTGGTCAACAACAACGTGACGCCGACCATTGACCTAATTGATGCAACTAACAGTAATGGAGTTCTTCAGCTTGTCGGAGTCCCGACAAGTACTCAGTCGTATGAAATCGAGGTTAGCCTAGATGGCTACTCGTCAGAGCGAACTTATTCGCCGGGAGACCCCGAGAATCCGAATCCAAAAAAACCTCACGCGACAGTTGCCGCCCAAACAGTGACCGAAGTTAGTTTTGAAATTGATCGACTAAGTGAGGTTGCTCTAACCACTAAGGATATCGTTTGTTCCCCGATTGGCGATGTCGATTTCTCTATTCAGGGAACAAAACTTATCGGAACCGGTCCCGATGTGTATAAATTATCAACCAGTTCGGTGACTGACGGGAATGGGCAGAAAGTATTTAATAGTCTTGAGTGGGATACTTATTCTTTTTCTTTGACTGATGCGGGGTATGATGTTTTAGGAACTGATCCTTTTTTGCCCTTGGTGGTGAATCCCAGTTCAACTTATAATCTTGATTTTATTGTCCAGTCGGTTGATCCTCGATCACTTCTTATAACTGTTAAGGATTCAGCCGACGGATCTCTTATTCCCGGAGCTTCCGTCGTTTTGTCAAAGACGGGTTTTTCAGAAACGAAGATCACTGGTCGGAGTAGTCTGGAGGATACCGACTGGTCAGGTGGGGAATATTTTGAAAAAGAAGGGGTTGATGTTGACGGTAATCCGGGAGTAATGGAGCTTGAATTAAACGCTTCGTCGACCTATACCACCTCGACGGTTAGTTGGCTTGTCTCTAACACTCTAGATTTTGGCAGTGAAAGTTCAACCTTTTACGATTTTTCCTGGACGCCGACTTCTCAGCCACCTCAAACTGGTAGTGATAGTGTAAAGTTTCAAATTGCTTCTAATAATGATGAGTTAACCTGGAATTTTGTCGGCCCTGGGGGTAGCCCTTCAACATATTACACGAGTAGCGGAGAAGCAATCTGGGAAGGGCACAATGATAATCAATACCTTCGTTACAGGGCTTATTTATCGACTAATAATGAATTTACTACCCCAACAGTTGAAGGTGTTTCTATCGATTTTTCCGGAATTTGCGTTCCTCAATCACAAGTTCTATTTACGAATCTTGATTTAGGGGATTATGACCTTGATATCTCTGCCCCTCTATATGTTCAGGCGACCAGCTCAATTTCAATAACCGGCGACTGGCAGCAGCAGGAAATTTTATTAGACCCACAATAGTTGCGAGTTATGTGTAATTGTCATATGTCATAAGCTATGAGTAAGAGATCAGGTTTTAGTTTAATTGAGGTAATAATTGTAGTAGCGGTGGCAGCTGGAATTTTATTTGTAATTAGTAGTTTGAGAGTCAATGTTTCGGGCTTGGAAAATGTGATTAACCAGAAACTTTTTTCCCGAAAAGATGTTGATCAAGCTTTTCAGATAATGGTTACTGATATTCGCTCGGCGTCTCCTTCCAGCTTGGGGGCTTATCCACTAGAGTCGGCCAGTACCAGTTCATTAATATTTTTCAATGATTTTGATAGTGATGGAGTTTTCGAAAGAATTCGATATTCACTTGTAACAAGCACAATCGAGAAGGGGATTATCGAGCCCTCCGACAACCCCCTGGTTTATTCAAGTAGTAGCGAAACAGTAACTACGATCATTGAAGATGTAATTCCCAGTACAAGCACTGATGTGTTTAGATATTTTGATTCTGACTATACCGGTATCGAAGATCCTCTGCCGGCTAGCAGTACTTCTATTTCTTCAATTCGGGTGGTTAAAGTTGAGATTTTGGTCGACACTAATCCTGGCGAGACGCCCCAGCCGACACTGTTTACTCACACCGTCACAATTAGAAATTTGCGGGGAATATAAATTGACTAATGACATATGACTAATGACCGATAATATATGACTTATGATATTAGACAAATGATTGCGAGTAGAAGGGGGCAGTTGTCGCTCGAGGTTTTGTTTTTTGCCGCTATTGTGGTTGTGCTTATTACCGGCTTTGTTTTTTGGGCTCTATCTTTTCTTCAGTTGTCGGTGCGATCATTTAATCGATCTTTGGCTTTTTCCATTGCTGAATCGGGGATCGAATATTATCGTTGGCATTTAGCCCACGACTCCGATGATTTTTGGGATGGCCAGGGGTCAACCAGTACCGGCCCCTACACTCATAATTATTATGGCAAAAACGGGGACATTATCGGTCAGTTTATTCTTGATATTACGCCTCCGCCGATCGGCTCTACGGTTGTAACTATTGAGAGTACCGGCAAAGTTGTGGCCGATAATTCTGTTGAAAAGATAATCGAGGTTAGGATGGGAATTCCATCCTTCGCCAAATATGCGGTAGCTGCGAATGACACCATGAGATTTGGCGAAGGAACAGAGGTTTTCGGAGAGATTATTTCAAATGGTCGGATAAGATTTGATGGTTTTGCTCACAATATCGTAAAGAGTGCCCTCCCAACTTCGACTGACACCGACTATGATGCTTGTACGAGTAATGTTTGGGGAGTCCATACTTGTGTTGATCCCGATGATCCTGCTCCGCCAACACCGGCGCCGTCTCGTCCAGATGTTTTCGCAGCTGGTCGGGAATTCCCGGTGCCAGCGGTTAATTTTGACGGCCTAACTCAAGATCTATCAAGTTTGAAAACTTTAGCCCAGACTGATGGACTTTATGCTCCTAGTTCCTCTGCTTCTGGTTATGATTTGGTTTTAAAAACTGACGGCACTTTTGTTTTGTATAAAGTGAATTCCCTGGTTAGTCCTCCCGGGGGGTGCAATGATTATCTCGGTCAGTCAGGGTGGGGGACTTGGAGTGTTCAGTCAGAGAGTGTTTATGCCAGTGGAACACTTCCTTCAAATGGTATCTTTTTTGTTGAAGATAATCTTTGGGTAAGAGGCCAGATCGACGATGCCCGATTGACTATTGTTTCTGGTAGGTTTCCCGATAATCCCTCAACGAGAACGAGTATAACTGTTAATAGCGATATTCTCTACACTAATTATGACGGAACGGACGTGATTGCCCTGATTGCTCAAAATAACATCAATATTGGTATGGTGAGCGCTGATGATTTTAGAATTGATGCGGCCTTGGTTGCTCAAAATGGTCGGGTTGGCCGATATTATTACCGGCCTCCCTGGTGGTTTTTTAACGGTTGCTACCCATACCACGAGCGTTACCGGGTTGTTTCATATGGCATGATTGGCACTAATCAGAGATACGGTTTTGCTTATACTGATGGCACTGGTTATGAAGTTAGAGACTTAATTTATGATGCTAATCTTCTCTATGGCCCTCCCCCTAGTTTCCCTTTGACCAGCGACAATTATGTTCAGATGTCGTGGGAAGAAATTAAATAAAGTGATAAATAATTTGTGCTAAAATCTTAATATGAGAAGAATGGGAATAACGCTTTTAGAAATTTTAATCGCCGTTTCAATTCTGGTTATCATTATGGCAATTTGGGTTTTTACCCTTAATCCAGCTGGCCAACTGACTAAGGCTAGAAATAAGCAACGAAGTTTTCATCTAAATAGTATCATGATCGCTATTCAACAAAACGTTGCCGAGAATCGGCTTGGAAGGTTTTTATGTGAGATGTCGGGGGATATTCCTACCTCGACTACTAGAATGAAATCTGGTTCTGGAGGTTATGATATTGCCCCCTGTCTCGTCATTCCGAGCATGCCTTTTGATCCATCTGATGGCGATGCTTACTACGATAGTGTTTCTAGTTATGATAGCGGTTACGATATTGTTCAAAATGCCTCAAGTGGGGAGGTAACGGTTTCTGCCCCTTCGGCGGAATTAGGAGAGGAAGTTTCGGTTACTCGATAGGTTTTCTACGAGTGCCACCTCCAGGGGCACCAGGGCAAAGGGGGAATATCTGATTTCGGTATAAGCTAGTATTAGAGATTTTATTGTCTTAATTAAATCATCTACTTCGGCCAACTTGGCCAATTCCTTGAGGGTTTTTATCTCATCGGTCGTCAATTCACTAGCCATAATTTTTTCTAAAGATTCATCTATTCTTAGAGATAATATTTTTCTGATATAGTGAATCAGATCTTTTGTAAATTGGCTTATATTATGTCCTTCTTCGTTTATCTCCCCCAAATATTCTAGAGATTTCTTTAGGTCTTTTTTGATAATTAACTCAACCAGGCGACTAACTTTTTTAAGGCCGGTTCGGCCGGTTATTTTCTCGGCGATCTCAAGGGTTATTTCATCTCCCGCTGAGCCGAGTTGATCAAGGAGAGATTCAGCATCTCGCAGGCTACCTTCGCCGCTTGCGGCTATGAGCTCTAGAGCCTCAGGGGTTATTTTTATTTTTTCCTTTTGGGTGATTAGGTTTAGTTTTTCTAGGATTCTTGTTTTGGGAACTTTTCGGAAAATGAATCGCTGGGTTCTTGAGGTTATTGTGGCTGGCACTTTTTCATACTCAGTTGTCGCTAGAACAAAAATGACATGGCTGGGTGGTTCTTCCAAGGTTTTTAAGAGGGCATTGAACGCCGCGCCGGTTAGCATGTGAACTTCGTCGATAATATAGACTCGAAATTCTCCCTTGGCCGGAGCGGCCGAAATCCCTTCTTTTAAGTTTCTGATCTCATCTATTCCTCGATTTGAGGCGGCGTCAATCTCGACGACATCAAAAGACATTCCCATATCGGTTTCCTTACAGGATTCGCATTCGCCGCAAGGTTCTCCGAGCTTTTGAAATTTCTCGTTGTTTTTTCTTTTTTCACAATTGAGGAGTTTGGCAATTAGTCTAGCCGTTGTCGTTTTCCCGGTTCCTCGAGGACCGTAGAAGAGGTAAGCGTGGCCAAACCGCCCGGCTTTGGCGGCGTTTTTGAGTATCTCGGTGTTAGTTTCTTGTCCAAGAACTTCTGATAATTTTTTAGGTCGATATTTTCGATATAAAGCTAGAGCCATTTCTGTAATTTAGTCTAACTATAGTATAGGGGACTTTCTGCGTTTCAGTCTAGTTTAATTTTTTAGCCACTCATTCTTATTATTATTCACGCCTTCATATATCGAGTCTATTACACTACTATCATTTTGCTATTATGTTTTACGATCGTGAGATATAATAGTTGGAAAATTCATCTCTGACAGGGTTTATCTTTGTTCACTGTCCTCCCTGTGTCATAATTCATTTGTTTGTTAGCATGTCGAAATCATTTAAGATAATTGTTTTAATTTTGTTGGTAGCTATCCTTGGAACGGGTCTTTTTTATTTTTTAAAAAGTAAGATAACTTATGAATTTGGTCCGGGGGATATTATTGAACCGCCGGAAGCCACCTCTACTGAAAATATAATTGACCAAATAGATGGGGTACACGACATCAAAAACCAATCATCCTTAGCGAATCCCCCAACAACAATTAAGGCGATTTATTCTACTGGTTGGTCGGCGGGTTCAAGAAGTAGACTTGATTATCTTATTGATCTGATTGATTCTACCGAGCTTAACGCTGTGGTTATAGATATCAAAGATTATTCCGGACACGTTTCGTATGAAATCGATAGTCCGATAATTAAAGGATCGGGAGCCGATGAAGAATTAAAGATCTTGCGTCCCAATGCCCTAATCAAGGAACTTCACGATAATGGAATCTACGTAATTGGTCGGATCACTATTTTTCAAGACCCTATTCTCGCTGAGGCTCATCCCGAATGGGCTCTTCAGGTGGGAACTTCGTCTGAGACTTGGTATGACCGAAAAGGCTTAGCTTGGTTGGATCCAGCCTCAAAAAATGTTTGGGATTACAATATCATAGTTGCTAAAGACGCTATTGAACGAGGTTTTGATGAGGTTAATTTTGATTATATCCGTTTTCCCTCAGATGGTGATCTGTCAGTTATTCATTATCCTTTCTGGGATGAGATTCGACCCCGTCACGTTGTTCTTCGGGATTTTTTTAAATACCTCAGGGGACAGATGGGAAAAGCAAGAATTTCGGCTGATCTATTTGGGCTTTCCACTGTTGATATTGGGGATCTTGGGATAGGACAGGTTATTGAGGACGCTTATTTATATTTCGATTTCGTGGCTCCGATGGTGTACCCATCGCACTATGCGGCAGGATCATTTGGGTATAACAACCCAGCCCTCAACCCCTATGAAATGGTAAAATACTCGTTAGAAGGGGCTTTAAACCGCTTAAATCTACTGGAAAAAGAACTTACCTCCGTGAGTTCCAGCGCCACTTCTTCGCCGATTGAGAAACCAGATGTCGTCTTGGCCAAGATCCGTCCTTGGCTTCAGGATTTTGATTTGGGGGCCGATTATGATGCCGGGAAAGTTAGAGCTCAAATACAAGCAACTTACGATGTGTTTTGCGGCGGCGCCGGAGTTAATATTGAGACCAGCACTGATTTGTTTGGGTCGAAGATGATGAATGGATGTGATCCTGGGCTTAGTGGTTGGATGTTGTGGGATCCAAGCAATATTTACACCAAGGAGGCGTTAGTTCAAGAATCAGGCTCTTAACGATTATTTTGAAATTCTTGGGTAAAAATTTATGCCCGGAGTTTGCTGTTTCAATATCTAGAAATGTTTAATAAATTATTCAAAACAGAAATACCCTCCTGGATGGTTGTCCTCATTGTTTTAATGATGGCCGGGGGACTTATAATCGGACTTAGAGTATTCGGCGATGTTCGTTATGACTATCGATTAATTATTCCAGGCTATGATGGCAAAAGTTTGTCTCTTAACTACGGATCGTGGCCAGCTCTTGAGAACTCTGATTTTTTTGAAGATGTTAAGGAAAAATTTATTGATGATAAGGTTAGCTTTGTAGAGAGCAATCTTTCAAAAATGATTCTGCGAATTTATAAGGAGGGGATTGTAGTTAAGGAGGCCCCCATCCTTTCGAGGGGCAAGGATGGATCTTGGTGGGAAACTCCGGCAGGATTGTACAAAATAGAAGGCAAAGAAGAAAATCATTTTTCCTCTTTCGGTCAGGTTTATATGCCTTGGAGTATGCCTTTTCAGGGAAATTTTTTTATTCACGGCTGGCCTTATTATCCTGACGGTCGACCGGTCGAATCTACTTATTCCGGTGGTTGTATTCGATTGTCTGATAGCGATGCCGAGGAAGTTTTTAATTTGGTTGATGTCGGAATGCCGGTTTTGGTGTTCGATCAAGATTTTTCCAGTGATAACTTTACCTACCCGACAACGAAACCGGAAGTTTCCGCCGAAAGCTTTTTAGCCGCTGATTTGAAAAACAATTTTGTTTTATTGGAAAAGAATATCGGAGAAGTAAAATCTATAGCTTCGTTGACTAAGCTTGTTTCTGCGCTTGTCGCCACTGAATACATAAATATAGAACAAGAAATTTCTATTACTTCTAATACAATTATTGAAACGTCTAGACCGAGACTGGTTGCTGGCCAAAGAATCTCCGTTCTTGATCTTCTCCAGCTTCTTCTTGTGGAGTCGTCAAACGAGGCGGCCGAGGCTCTGGTCCAATATATGCCCCCCGATAGATTTGTTGAGCTTATGAACAAGAAAGCAAAATCGGTGGGAATGAAAAGTAGTAACTTCGTTGATGCGTCTGGGGTCTCGGGGGATGATAAGGCTACTGCCGAGGATCTTTTTGGATTGGCAAAATATCTCTATCATAATCGGAGCTTTATCCTGAAAATGAGCGCTGGCGACATTAATCGTTCCGTGTATGGCCAACCAGTATTTTCTGATTTGGATAATTTTAATGGTTTCGATGATGATCCTGATTTTGTCGGCGGGAAGGTTGGTAAGAGTTCCAGCGCTCACGAAACTTCGTTGTCCGTGTTCGAAATTAATATAAATGGAGAGAAAAGGCCGGTTGCGATTATTGTTCTTGACTCTGAAAATTCCCTAGCTGATTCCTCAGTCATAATAAACTATCTTCGATCTAACTATTAGATGTCCTACGAATTAAAAACAGAAAAATTTTCTGGTCCCCTTAATAAGCTCCTGGAGTTGATTGAAAGTAGAGAAATGGAGATAAGCGAAATAAGCCTGTCGGCTGTAACGGATGATTTCTTAGATTTCATAAAAAGCCTGAATGAGATTGAGGTGCCAATTTTGGTTGATTTTATCTCCATTGCTAGTCGCCTTGTTCTCTTGAAGTCAAAATCTCTTTTATCAATCCAGGAAGAAGATGAGGAGGAAGAAATAGAAGATTTAGAAACACGACTGCGGCTTTACCGAGAAATAAAGCCAACAATGAAAATTATAGCCAGCCTTTGGGAGGTGAGGGCTATTCAATATGATCGTCCCTATTTTTTGGGGAGTAAATTATCGTTGGTAGGGGTAGGCGCCAGCCAGGGAATTTTCTATCCCGGTACGAAGTTATCATCGAAAATACTTAGAGTGTCTATAAATAATATTCTAGAAACTTTCCAAGCCTTTGCTGTTGAAGAAGGGACTATCAAGGAAAAGATTATTACCCTAGAACAAAAAATTAAGGAGATTCTTGTCGGCCTTAATCAATTTGGAAACTCAAGTTTTGGCAATGTTGCAAGAACTAAAAATAAAGTTGAGGTGATTATAGCTTTTTTAGCTATTCTTCATCTGGCTCACGATAAATTGATATCCCTAGAACAAGAGAATTCTTTTTCTGATATAATGATTAAAAAATTGGAATCTTAATCGAGTATGGAGGGTTTTGATAAAAAAATAGCTGGTTTGGAAGCACTCCTTTTTGTTCACGGAGAGTCTTTGTCGATTGAAAAAATAGAGCAGTGTTTGGGATTGGAGAAGGGAGAGGGTAATAAATTGGTTGATCAATTAGCCGAGGTTACCAGTAACGATTCCAGGGGTCTTAGGATAATAAAAGATTTCGACAAGATTCAGATGGTTACTAAGCCTGAGTTTGGGAAGATTTTGGAAAATTTTGTTCGTGCTGAACTTAGTGAGGAATTAACTCCAGCCAGCTTGGAGACTTTGTCGATTATTTCATATCTCGGCCCGATTTCCCGAAGTCAAATAGAGTATCTTAGGGGGGTAAACTCAGTTTTTACTTTAAGGAACTTATTACTTCGAGGATTGATTGATAGATATCCCGATCCAAAGAGAGCGAATGCTTACCTTTATCGGCCAAGCATGGAATTAATAAGATACCTTGGAGTTGGAGAAATAAACGAATTGCCCGATTACGAAAAAGTGAGATTGGCAGTTATAAATTTTGATTCCGAGAACAAAAATATTAAAGATGAGGGGTAATTTTCAGAAGGTATTATTTGTTGTTGTTTTGGTAGTTGCCGCGCTTTTGGTCGGCCGGAATTCAATTGGTAATTCCGGCGTTTTGGAAATTAATGGGGATGACAGGGCAAATATTGTTTCCGTGGTTACGGGCAGGGAAATTATTAACGTGAATGGCGAAGGGGGTTCTAGCTTGCTTGATTCTAATGCCGGTGAAAGTTTTGGGGAAGGAGAAGACTATATTTATCGTGGGACTTTGGTTGGCGATACCGGTTTTCGGCGAGTAGCCAATGAGCCTGTTTATGAGAAAAATTTTTCAGCTTCTGCGGTGGTCGATTTGGAATCCGAGACATTTTATTTTGAACACAATAAAAATAAACAATGGCCGTTAGCATCAATTACCAAATTGATGACAGCGGTTATAGTTGAAGATAATTTTGCCCGGGAAAAAACCATTACTCTTAGTAATGAAGATTTTGATAAATTTGGGGACTGGATTGGCGTCCTTGAGGCTGGAGAGTCTTACTCAGTTGACGATCTTATCTGGGCGGCGCTTTTGTCTTCCAGTAATGAAGCGGTTAATGCTTTGGCAAGAACCTATGGTTGGGATAGTTTTATCGAGAAAATGAATTCAAAAGCAACTGAGTGGGGCTTGAGTAATACTCACTTTTCAGATCCAGCGGGTTTGTCGGTTTCAAGTCAGTCGACGGTTTTTGATATTGTTATTTTGGTTGGCAGAATATACAACGATTATCCGGATATTTTAGAGCGGACCAGGCGGCAAGGTTGGACAATTAAGGAGTTGGAATCGGGGAAATTTAAGAAAATATACAGTAATAATGAGTTTGCCGGCCATTATAATTTTCTTGGGGGCAAGACCGGCTATACTGACGAAGCCGTCGGTAATTTAATATCATTGTTTTCATACAAAGAGCGTCCTGTGGTGGTGGTTATTTTTGGGTCGAGTGATAGGTTTGGGGTAACTGAATCTCTCTACAGCTGGTTTAGGTTTAATTTCGAATAACATTCACGATGTTTTTATCTCATAACGTTATTTTGGCTGAAACCATCAGAATAATAATTTTAACAGTTGTTGGTTTTTTAGCCGCCCTAGCCGTCACTCCTTTTTGGTTTCGACTTTTAAAAAAGTATCGAGTTAATAAACAAATAAGAGACTCTGCTGACGCTCCGGTTTTTAATAAACTTCATAAAAAGAAGGAGGGGACGCCGACCTCCGGTGGAATTATAATTTGGTCAACAGTTCTTGGCTTAGCGATTCTTTTTGGGATTTTAAATTTATTGTTTGATGGTGTTTGGGGATATTTCAATTTTATTGACCGAGCTCAGACATATTTGCCTTTGGCGGCCCTTCTCATCGCGGCCATCATGGGTTTATTAGATGATTGGTTGGGAGTGATGAGAATTGGTTCCAATGGCGGCGGCCTTAAGATTAGGTATAAGCTTGTTTTTTATACCGTGGCCGCCGCAGTCGGGGCTTGGTGGTTTTATTTTAAACTGGATTGGGATGTTATCGCTGTTCCGTTTCTTGGTAATTTTGAAATTGGTTTTTGGTACGTCCCTCTTTTTATGTTTATTATTATCGCCAGTTCATTCTCAGCTAACGAGACCGATGGTCTTGACGGTCTTTTGGGGGGCGTCTCTCTTTTTGCCTTTTTCGCCCTGACGGTTGTAGCTTTTGTTTTGGGGCGGTATGACCTGGCGGCCTTTGGGGGAGTAATAATCGGGAGCTTATTGGCGTTTTTGTGGTTCAATATTTATCCGGCCAAATTTTTTATGGGGGACACCGGCTCGATGTCTTTGGGGGTGACTATCGGAGTGGTGGCGATGCTTACCAACACTGCTTTATTTTTGCCTTTCTTTGCCGCTATTTTAGTAGCCGAAGCCCTATCGGTGATAATTCAAGTGGTAAGTAAAAAGTTTTGGGGCAGAAAAGTTTTTCGATCGGCCCCAATTCACCATCACTTCGAAGCTCTTGGTTGGCCGGAGTCTCGAGTAACAATGAGATTTTGGATAATTTCGGCAGTCTTTACCTCCCTGGGTCTAGTTATTTTCTTTTTGGCTAGGTTTTTGTGATGGGAGATAAAATAAAGCAAAGATAAATTAGTTAATTATCTAATTTAAAAGTGTCAATAATTTGTCGGAACATCGCCATAACTGCATTGTCTTCATTAGGAAAAGTGCCGGCGTCGATTTCGACATTAAAATTGTCTCCATAGAAATTGATGATTTGTCTGCGCCCCGTACCAGACACATTTGATGAGCTATAAGTGATACCATAGGGGTTTTGTTCCAAGTAGTAACCTTCCTGGTTTTGGATGTCTTGTTCTCCATAATTTTTAAGTTGTGACCCAGATGTTTTTGTAACTATTATTTTTGGGGTATCAAAGGGGCCATGCGAATCACGACTTTCTTTGGGAAAGAAAGGAATGGCACATTCCTTATTTTCCCCGCCCTCTTTCTTAGCGGGCTGAAGTGTTGGCATAGTTCTTATTTCTAGATCCCCAGCGACCCAGTTGCCGATAAACGAGGGATAATCAAACATAAAACCATTGGTGGCGCTACATCGAAAACTTTTCGATTCACCCATATTGGGTATAAACAGTGATTTAATTATTGTGTCCCAGAAAATTTTTCGGGAAAAGCCTGGATCCTCGTCGAAGATACTAAATGTCACAAAAATGGTTTTATCGTCTCCAAAAAACCGAACAGTGTCCTCAATCCTGTATTTTATATACGAGTATCGAATACCGTTCGGGTTGACTTCTAACGCGTTAACAGAATCTATATCGGCAGATATTTCCTTAACCACGACATTTAAGTAGATAGGCGCTTGTTTTTTTGAAGGGGGGATTGAGGTCGGAACGTTGAATGTAATTTGGCAGGTATTTCCTGAATATTCCCTTTTAATCTCCGAGAATTCTTTAAAAGATGGAAATTCAAAATAGACACCATTGCAATAGACATCCCTGTATCGGATAATTTCTGGCTTGTTAGTCATGTTTTCTCCCGAGAACCCTAGAAACGTTAGAAGTGATAGAAAGAGCACCAGAATATTTTTCATAAGTCTTTACTTCTTTGGGGCCGGTTATTTTCTTTTTAGCTAGATTTTTTTAGAGACCAGGGATTAATCTTTATTTATAACTGATCGAAGCTTGTCTTCGAGGTTTGCGATTTCGTGAACTGGCGGATAATCTGAGGCGAAAACTTTGTATTTATTATTTTTTTTGATTATCAACTTAAAATTATTCGATAGACCCCGTGTTTTATGCGTGCCTGATTGAAATTCCTGGTAGGATCTATCGGTATTCAATAGCGTATCGATTGTTGCCCGAATCGTTTCTAGGCTCTCGGAATTAAGTGAGGTTGAGTGCTGGTCTATGGCGTTGCCCACTTCATCAAGCTCGGATGATGGCTTTTCGTCTCGGCTGACCCAACGACTTATTTCTTTTTTATCAAAATCAACCACCAACTCATTATAAACATAAGTATATTTTTCTTCGCCGCTGGCAACAAAGATAAATCCGTTTTCAGGAATTTTTTGGATTAAACTTTCCCATAAAATAGTAAAATGAAAAATTAAATTATCATTTACGGTCAGAATGTAATCTCCCTCTGATAAATTTTTAGTGGCGAACCAAATAGCTCCATTCTTTTCTATCTTGGATTGGAAGAATTCGGAATTTAGCGTGTCAGAAGTAATTGGGGCTTTGTCGAACAAGACTGTGGTTATGGGCGCTGGCCCACTGAATTCCATATAATCTATGCCGTCAAAGTTGGCGGTGGAGGCCGCCCAGTCATCAGGCAAGTCGAACACTATTTTGTTTACCATCTTTTCGTTTTTTGATTTATTATAAACGGTCGTAAAAATTAGTAACACTCCAATAATAATTACGATTAGGATAGCAAATATGAGGTAGGCCGATTTCATATAGCTGTGATTATAGCAATTTAACTGGACTTGGGTAATTTGTGATTTATATATCTTTCCTCGGTGACATTTTTGTGATAATTTTAACCCAATGAAGCAATCCGAGATTTTCTCTAGGGCTCAAAAAAACTTCCCCAAAGACGAGGAGGCTAATAATGCCCGGCTTCTAATAAGGGCCGGATTTATTAATAAGGAAATGGCCGGAGTATATTCTCTCCTCCCTCTTGGACTTCGAGTTATTAAGAATATAGAGCAAATTATCAGGGAAGAAATGGAGGCGATGGGGGGGCGGGAAATGTTGATGTCGGTTATGCATCCTAAAGAAAATTGGGATAAGACTGGCCGCTGGGGTAGCTTTGATGCTCTCTATAGAGTCAAAGCTCGAGATGGAAAAGAATTTGCTCTAGGCCCGACCCACGAGGAAATAGTAGTTCCATTAATGAAAAAATTTATTGAGTCGTATAAAGACCTCCCTGTTTATGTGTATCAAATTCAAAATAAGCTTCGAGATGAACCTAGGGCGAAATCCGGGCTATTGAGGGGGCGAGAATTTCTAATGAAGGACTTCTATAGCTTCCATTCTTCCGAGGATGATTTGGATGAATTTTATAAGAAAATGATGGAAGCCTACTCGCGCCTGTTTGGTAAAATAGGCCTTAGTACCATGATTGTTGAGGCGTCTGGTGGGACGTTTTGTAAGTATTCCCATGAATTTCAGGTTTTGTCTGATGTTGGAGAGGACACAATTTTTTATTGTGATCGAATTGATTCGGGTAAGCCATGTTTATTCGCTCAAAATAAAGAACTGGCTGACAAGAAGGGGGGATCACCGTGTCCAAAATGCGACCATCCAATAAAAGTAGCTTCTGGAATTGAGGTGGGAAATATTTTTAAATTGGGAACAAATTTCTCTCTTCCTTTTGATTTGTCCTATAAAGATAAATCAGGAAAAGAGCGTAATGTCTTTATGGGGTGTTATGGAATTGGAATAACCAGGGTTATGGGAGCGATTGTTGAGACTTTAAGTGATAAGGATGGATTAGTCTGGCCGGAGAGTGTTTCGCCATTTAAGGTTCATCTGTTGGAGCTTGAGGGAGCATCAGCCGAAAATATTTATCAAGTTTTACTCAAGCGAGGTGTGGAAGTTCTCTATGATGACAGAAGAATTTCCGCTGGGGAAAAATTTGCCGAAGCGGATATGGTCGGCATTCCTTATCGAGTGGTTATAAGTCCGAAAACTGGTGATAAAGTTGAGTTAAAGGAAAGGGCTGGCAAGGATGTGCGATTAATTGATTTCAATGAATTAGTAGCTATACTGACAAAAACACGATAATCATGGCTTTTGGAAATTATTTTTTTAGAGATGTAGGCATAGACCTTGGAACGGCTAATTCTTTAGTCTATCTTCGAAGCCAGGGAGTAGTTATTAATGAGCCGTCAATGGTGGCCGTGAACACAAAAACAAATCAGATCCTTTCGGTTGGAAATGAGGCCAAGGGAATGTATGGCCGAACTCCGGCCCATATTAACGTTATTCGTCCGTTGGTTAGTGGGGTTATTTCTGACTTTGAAATGGCCCAGGAGTTGCTTCGATTTTTCCTAAAGCAAGTTAGTAGCCGTTCATTTTTTAGTTACAGGAGGGGGATATTGGCTATCCCTAATGATTTAACTGAAGTAGAGAGAAAATCAATGGAGGATGCGGCCATGAACGCCGGTTGTAGTAAGGTTTATTTAGTTGAATCTCCGGTAGCGGCCGCCCTTGGGGCTAATTTACCCATAAATTCCCCGACGGCTAGTTTAATTGTTGATATCGGAGGAGGGACAACCGATGTGGCCGTTATATCCATGGGGGGAACAGTTGTTTCTAAAACCCTGAAGGTGGCTGGAGATAAGCTAAATGAAGATATTATTCACTTTGTTCGGGACGAATTTAAATTAGCGATAGGAGAGTCGACTGCCGAGTTTGCTAAGATCGCCGCCGGTTCCGCCCTGCCCTTGGGCGAAAAGTTAGAGGTTAATTTGCGGGGGCGGGATCTGGCTACTGGTTTGCCCAGAGAGGTTGTTCTTAAGGATACTCAAATTCGGTCCGCTCTAAGTAAGTCGATCAAGTTAATTGTGGGGGCTGTTAAGGAGGTGATTGAGCTTGCCCCGCCGGAGCTTGCGGGAGATATGATTAAGCAGGGAATTTGCCTATGTGGAGGAGGGGCCCTCTTGAGAGGCACCGATCAGATTATTGAGAAAGAGACTTCAGTTACCACTCAGGTCATTGATGATCCGGGGATGTGCGTAGCCAGGGGTTTGGGATATATCGTCGATAACTTTAATAATCACCGACAGCTTTTAGACAACCCCCTACGACCCCTGGAAATTAACTTGTAAATATTGCAGTAATTTCGGAAAAATGAGAAAGGAAAATTTATTTCTGGGAATTGTTACAGTTGTTGTTATGGGCTTGATTTTAATAAAGCCTAATTTGAGTTGGCAGTTGGGAAGGGTTTTAAATTACGGTCAATCGGTTGATCAAAATGCAGTTATTTTGGAAAATCAGGTTTTGAAATCACTAGTTGCCGAGTCTAAGGTAATAGATTCTCTGTTGAAAAAACATTCCGACTATATTCCTGCGGCGGTGTATTCTCGATATCCTTTTGAATTTAGAGATGAGCTCCTTATAGACGTAGGAGGCTCCGATGGGGTAGAGGAAGGAAAAGAGGTAATTTTACCAGTTGATTCTTATTCCCGGGGAATATTATTAGGGAAAATAAAAAAGGTTTTTTCTAGAACTTCTATTATTTCCACTATTTTTGATGATGGATGGCGGTCGTCGGTAAGGATCGGAGATAGTCCTGGCGTTGACGCTCTGCTTATCGGCGGGAGTGAGCCGATTTTATCGTTTATCGATAAAGAGGTCGATTTGAAGGAGGGGGATATAGTTTATGTCGTAGATCCAGGATTTACTTATGCTCTTCCCGTTGGCGAGATTGGAGATTTTTATGAAACTTCGGATAAGTTGTTTAAAGAGGCAGTGTTAAATGTTGGCTATAATCCCTCTAATATACGTGGGGTTTTGGTAATTAATAATTAAAATTGTGATTTCTACAATTTACCGATTATTGGGAGCTCTTCTAGTAATTATCCTGGGGTTAATTTTTCAGTTTAATATTTCGATTTTAGGGTCGGAACCTGATTTCGTTTTAGCGGCCCTTATTTCTTTGGCATTCTTTTTAAATTTTTTCGAGACCATATTTTTTATCGTTCTTGTTGATTTTATTATTAATTGGCAACCGATTATTGGTTGGGAACTCATTTTATTATCCTTAATCCCGATATTATTTTTATTTCTAAAAAAAATAATTCCCGGGAAATTGTGGTTTACTAATTTAATCTTTCTGGCCGTTGGTATTATTGTTTTTAATTTAGGAGCTAATACCTCTCTATTTCTGGAGAATTTAGATTCTTTTATCCCGGGCTTTATAATCAGTCTGCTTTTCGGAATAGTAATATTTTGGGCTTTTCGGCGATCTTTTACTCCCGCTCCATCTGCTTTCTCTGGGGACTATGGTTCGGGCGAGTCTTGGTAGTCTTGAGGAGATTTAAAATTTATAAATTTGCTATTATTTTTACATGGCTTGGTTAAATAGAAGGAAAGAAGCAGTTTCTTTTGAAGAGATTTTAAGTGACGATTGGGGCGGCCGGGAGGTGGCAGAAGAGCCAATTGGTTCCAGATCTTTATTTTTTATTGTTATTGCCTTGATTCTGTTGGGATTTGTTGTTTTGGGCCGAATATTTTATCTAGGCATTATTGATGGCGAATTTTATCGAGCGAGAGCGGAAGCTAATTTAAGTCAAACATATGTTCTGCCAGCCCCCAGGGGGATAATTTATGACGTGAACGGAGAGGAGTTAGTTAGTAACATCCCGGTATTTATGGCTCTTCTCGACTTAGGGGAATTTCTTCGGAGCAACGAGAATCAGAACGATATTATCGCCGGTGTGTCGACTGTCATTGGCACCGAGGAGAGTAAAATTTGGGAGAAAATAGAAAATGATAATTCCAGTTTTATTAGGGGGGCAGTTGTTTTGAGCGCAGACTTATCTGGCGATCAATTAATTAAGCTTCAGAGTATGACCTTGCCAGCTATTAGTATATTGCCTGGTTTTAAGAGGGATTATAAGGACGGTGAAATTTTCTCTTCAATTGTTGGTTATACGGGTTTTGCCGACGCTGATGACCTGATGCGTTTTCCCGATTTGGGTATAAGAGATCTGGTAGGGAAAACCGGAGTGGAGTCGTTTTATAATGATGTTCTCTTGGGTCAGTCGGGTAAGCTTGTAAAGATAAGAGATTCTCTCGGAAATATTTTAGAGGAACAAGAGGGGGAAGAACCCGAGATTGGAGATGATGTTCATTTAACCATTGATGCTGATTTTCAAAGATATTTTTATAATCGTCTTCAGGATGGACTTCGTTCGTTGGGTCGTTCTAGTGGGGCGGGGATTGCCCTTGATCCTCAAAGCGGAAAAGTGTTGGCCCTCATTAGTTTACCGAGTTTTGATAGTAATGTTTTTAGCGATCCTGGAAGATCGGAAGACAGAATTGATCTTCTTAATTCCCCCCTTAAACCGTTGTTTAATCGAGTTGTGAGCGGACTTTATTCTCCCGGATCAACAATAAAACCCCTTGATGCCCTAGCGGCTCTTGCCGAAGGGGTGATAACTCCGGATCAAAAAATATTTTCTCCCGGCTTTCTAGATATACCAAATCCCTACAATCCTGATCAACCAACTCGATATCTAGATTGGCGATATCAGGGATATGTTGATTTATCTGGAGCAATTGCTCAGTCAAGTAACGTTTATTTTTATATTGTCGGAGGAGGTTTACCGCCCGGGGCTGATGTAAAAGAAATTTCAGGAGGAGCTCAGATAGGGGGTCTAGGAATAGATAAGCTTAACGATTGGTGGAGTAAATTTAACCTTGGTAGTCCTCTAGGTATTGATATCCCGGGAGAAAGAGGCGGGTTTTTACCCAATGAGGAAAATTCAGAGCGAGACAGGGGTTGGCTTTTGGGGGATACTTATAATGTCAGTATCGGCCAAGGAGATCTCCTGGTCACTCCGCTTCAAATTGTCAATTATATTAGCGCCATAGCAAACGGAGGCAAAGTTTATGAGCCATTCATCTCGGAACTTAAAAAGTCCGATATTATTAGTGATTTTTCCTATCTTTCCTCATCAATAGAAGAAGTTAAGAAGGGTATGGAGGAGTCTGTTAGCTCTAATTTGGGAACGGCTCATTTGCTTGATAGTCTTCCGTTTCGGGTGGCTGGCAAGACCGGAAGTGCCCAGACAAATAATAACACTCGGGAAAACGCATTTTTTGTTGGCTATGCTCCGGCCGATGACCCTGAAATTGCGATCCTAATCTTGGTTGAAAATTCAAAAGAAGGAAGCTTAAACACAATTCCAATTGCTAGAGATGTTTTAGATTGGTACTATAGCAACAGGATTATATCCAAGTAGGAGAATATTATGAAATTGAAAAAAATTTTCCGACTCCGAATAGTTAATTTATTTTTCTGGATTAGCGTAATTTTTATCGTGGGGGGATGTATCTGGGCGATTATAATTCTTGGAGGAATTTCTGAGCCCCTAATTATTCACTATAGTCAGTCGTCGGGAATAGATAGGATTGGTGGCCTAGGAACTTTAATTGGCATCGCCGTGCTAGGATTGATAATGGCGATTGTCGATTTTTTTATTTCTCTGGAGCTTGAAAAAAAGAATATTCTTTTTAGTCGATTAACCTCTTTGGTGGGGTTGTTTGTCGGATTCTTGATTTTTATTTATTTTGCCGCTATTATAAGCATCAACTAAACAAGTTAAGCCCCTTAGTATTAAAGTCCTAAAATAGATTTTAAATTTAAGCTATTATGACAAAGTTTGCAGTTATTGAAACCGGAGGGAAACAATATCGTGTTTCTCCCGGGGAAAAAATAAAAATTGAGAAAATAGAAACCCCCGAAGGGGAGGAGTGTGTTTTTGATAAGGTTCTTCTTTTGGGTGGAGATGGCGACCCAAAGATAGGTGCCCCTTATCTTGGTGGTGTTAAGGTTGGCGCAAAAGTAATTAAGCAAGATCGGGAAAAGAAGAAAATTGTTTTTCGTTATAAATCCAAAACTAGATATCGAAAGAAAAAGGGGCATCGCCAGCCCTATACCGAGATTGAAATAACCTCTATCTAATTGCGACGGCCTCTTGTTTTTATTTTTTTAGCCGCCGCCTTTATTAGGCCTAAAAATAGCGGATGGGGGTTCATTGGTCTAGACTTGAACTCTGGATGAAATTGAACGGCCAGAAAGAAGGGATGGTCTTTTATTTCGACTATTTCTATCAAGTTTCTTTTCGGATTAACACCCGAGAGAATCAAGCCTTTTTTCTCCAGTTTTTCCCTGTACTTATTATTAAATTCATATCGATGACGATGGCGCTCGCTTGTCAAATTTTGTTTGTATAATTTATGCGCAAGTGTATTTTTTGCCAGCCTGCATTTATAGGAACCAAGACGCATTGATCCTCCAAAATTATCATTGTTAAGATTTTGTTTTTGTTCAGGAATGATATCGATCACTGGATTTGGAGTCCTTGAATTTATCTCGGTGGTATGGGCTTGTTTTATTCCGGCGGCGTTTCTAGCAAACTCAACAACCGCTAATTGGAGACCATAACATAGTCCCAGAAATGGGATCTTATTTTTTCGAACATAGTTGATCGCCTTTATTTTCCCCTCTGTTCCCGTTGAGCCAAAACCACCAGGAACGATAATCGCATCAAAATTTTTAAGATCTTTCAGCTTTGATGGCCTCTTTTCAAATTCTTTTGCGTCAATCCATTGAATTTCGGGGTCAAAACCAACCTGCCAGCTAGCATGTTTAATAGCTTCAATTACTGAAATATAAGAGTCTTTAAGAATAAATTTTCCGGTTGTGAAATATTTTCCAACTATGCCAATCCTGATTGGTTTTTTAATTCGGGAAATTTTTCTGGTGAGTTTTTTCCAATTAGACCCTCCGTTTTTCTTTGCTGGCAAATTGAATTTTTTGAGAATTCTTGAAGTTAAATCTTCTTTTTCAAAATTAACCGGAATTTCATAAATATTACTTACGTCAGGAGCTGAAATTATGTCTTTTGGAGGAAGGTTGCAAAAGATAGAAAGCTTTTTCTTTCTTGGTTGATCTAGGGGCGTTTTTGATCGGGCGAGAATTATGTCTGGTTGAATTCCGGCGGAATTCAACGTCCGGACAGCATATTGGGTTGGTTTGGTTTTCATCTCGCCGAGGGCGCCGGGAGTTGGCAAGTAACTTACAATCATGAAAAGAACCGACTCGGGATTTGATAGTTTCATCATTCGAGCCGCCTCGAGGAATAAAATGTTTTGATACTCACCAACCGTCCCACCTATCTCGATTAGAACAAAATCAGCTTTCGATTTTCTGCCGGCAAGTTTTATTCGACGGATTACTTCTTCCGGGATGTGGGGAACAACTTCGACACACCGTCCGTCATACTTAAGAGCTCGCTCATTAGAGATTACGGTTTGATAAACCAGGCCAGTAGTCATGTAATTGGCCCGGAGAATATTTTTATCAAGAAATCTTTCGTAGTTGCCGATATCCTGGTCGCACTCAAGGCCGTCTTCGGTCACAAAAACTTCCCCGTGTTCTTTTGGGTTCATTGTGCCGGCATCGACATTTATATAGGGGTCTATCTTTATTGCTGTTGTCCGATAGCCTCTTTCTTGGAGAAGTGAGGCCGTCGAGGCAGTAGCAACCCCTTTGCCGATTCCTGACATTACTCCTCCAACTACGAAAATGTAACGAGTCATACTTTGTGATTATAATTGTCCTTTATTCTTGTATGATATAATAAACAAAGACGAGGGATTCTCGTCTTATCAATAAGCTAGGGTAATTATAACACTCCTTACTACAACTAACCTGTGGAAAATATGACTGGGGGGCATTCATCAGAGTTCAAACATAAGGCCTTTGAGGCCGATATTGGGCGTCTTGAAACAGAAATCCAAAATCTGAGAGAAAAGCCTGAGTTTCGGGGGGTTGGCGATCACGAAGTAATGAAAGAGGCGATAAAAACAATTACCCCGAGCTCTCAAAATTCTTTCCAGGAGGGCAGTGGAGGCGGTGGTTCGGCGGACCAAGTTGGATTTGAGCCGGTTCCCGAAGAAATTAAGTTGGAGGTGGAAAACTTGGTTAATTTAGCTTTTAGTGAGGGGATTCAAAAAGCGATAAAGAAAGCCGATAAGTCGAGTGCGTTTGTTATTGATACTTTCCACGATATTCTTGCCGGCCGGTTGCGCGAAGAATTTAAAAAGAGGGGGCTTGCAATTTAACTCAAGAGCTTTTTTATAATTAATGTTTATTGATATTCTTGGGGGAATTGCAATTGGGTTTATCGTCGCTATTGCTGTTTTTTTTATTCGTTCGGCTAGAAAGAAAGCGATTCTTGAATCTTTTAATCTTTCTTTATTGTTGGTTAGAATTCCCCGGGAAGATTATTTGAGTTCGAATAAACGAGATTTTAAGGATGAGATTAACAAATTTGAAAATCTTTTAAGCGGTCTTACTAGTATTAGGAGACCGATTATTTTTGAGGCGGCCGTTCCGCACATCGGCGAGGGAATTCATTTCTATCTGGCTGTCCCGGGAAAATTTAGAGAGACTGCCCTAAATCAGATTCATGGCTTGTGGAACGGAGCAAGCGTTGAACACATAAAAGATGATTATAGTATTTTTAATCCTAGTGGATCAGTTGCCGGGGCCTATGTTGTTTCAAAACAATCTTTCGCTCTTCCGATTCGAACTTATCGAGAGATAAATGAAGATTCGTTTTCTCTTATCGCTGGTGGATTTTCGGAGATCAATGAAATTGGCGAGGGGGCTGCCCTTCAAGTGATTATTTCTTCGGCTGATTCTAGTTATCGCCGGAAAATTAATGATTACGTGAAAAAGATTAAAAGTGGGGCATCTTTGGCGGAAGTTGTTGGCGGAGACGGGTCTTCTTTTTCCGGCTTTAAAGAAGCCCTAATACCTAAAAAACAAGAAGAAAAAGAAGACGCTCATCAAATAAAATCAGTTGACGAGGGGGCGCTTAAAACATTGGAAGCTAAAATGTCGAAGCCGATTTTTATGACCAATATAAGAATCCTCGCTTCTTCCGGATCGCCCTTTCAGGCTGAAAATATTTTAGGAGGAATGACTTCTGGGTTCTCTCAATTTTCCTCTCCTAGCAGGAACGAATTAAAAATAGTTAAACCGAGAAACCTTAAAAAACTAATTCACAATTTTTGTTTTCGGAGTTTTAGCGCTAATCAGGCCGTGATTCTAAACAGCGAAGAAATTGCCAGTTTGTTTCATTTCCCCACCTCATTTACAGAAACTCCCAAAATAGAGTGGCTAAAAGCAAAGGAGTCTCCTCCGCCTGACAATCTCCCCGATCGCGGACTTTTTATTGGTCGGAGTAATTTTCGGGGCGAGGGGCGGCCAATTTATATAACCGAGGAAGATAAGGGCCGCCATATTTATATTGTTGGCCAGACCGGGACCGGTAAGTCGACTCTTTTGGCCAATATGATTATTGATGAAATAAAGCGGGGTGGGGGAGTGGCGATGATTGATCCCCATGGCGATTTGACTGAAGGGGTTTTGGAACATATTCCCAGTGATCGGTTGGCTGATGTTATTTATTTCAATCCTTCCGATCTGGATAAACCCCTAGGCCTTAATATGATCGATCACGATCCTAATCGTCCGGAAGAAAAGACCTTTATCGTAAACGAGATGCAAAGTATTTTTAATAAATTATTCCCGCCGGAGACGATGGGGCCGATGTTCGAACAATATATGAGAAATTCTTTGTTGCTTTTAATGGAAGACATAAATAATGAACCGGCCACCCTTATTGAAATTCCTAGAGTTCTTACCGATCCGGAGTATCGGAATCGGAAATTAGCCCGCATTCATAATCCGGTAGTTATTGATTTCTGGAAAAAAGAAGTAGCTCGGGCTGGCGGTGACGCTTCTTTAGTTAATATGACACCTTACATAACTTCAAAGTTTAACAACTTTATCGCCAACGATTATATTCGGCCGATTATCGGCCAGCCGAAATCGGTCGTTAACTTCCGTCAAATTATGGACGGCGGAAAAATTCTCTTGGTCAATTTGTCTAAGGGGAGAATAGGGGATATCAATGCCGGCCTTTTGGGGATGATAATATCTGGCAAAATTCTGATGGCCGCCCTATCTCGGGCTGATTTGCCGGAAGGAGGTCGTCGGGGATTTAGTTTATATGTTGATGAGTTCCAGAATTTTACCACCGATTTAATTTCAGCGATATTATCAGAGGCGAGAAAATATAAATTGAGCTTAGTGATGGCTCATCAATTTATTGCCCAACTGACGGAGAAAACCCGAGATGCGGTTTTCGGCAATGTTGGCTCTCAAATTGCTTTTCGGGTTGGTGTTCAGGATGCTGAGTTTTTAGTTAAACAATTTGAGCCGGTCTTTGGCGTCAATGATCTCGTGAACATCGATAACTTTAACGCTTACGTAAAAATTTTAGTTCGAGGAGAGACTTCTCGGCCATTCAATATAAAAACCTTACCCTTTGAGTCGGGCGATGGCGACCGGGCGTTTGAGCTTAAAAAAATGTCCCGGGAAAAATATGGCCGGGATCGGGTTGAGGTCGAGGAGGGTATTTATCGAAGACTGAGGGGATAGAAAAAAGCTCTCCTACGTTAGATATAATAGTGAGATTTGCCCAATGTTCGTCAATTGCGGGATGGTCAGATTGATTTTTTGATATAATTACTTAGTGATTAAGTATTTAAGTAAAATATCTAAAAAAAATCTTAAGGGGACGGCTGTTTTAGCTCTTGATTTTAACACCGAAGATGAATGGCGAATGGAGATTACTCTGCCGACCGTGAGACTCTTGAGTAAGGCTGGGTGTCGGGTTTTGATTTTAAGCCATCGGGGACGGCCGAAAGGCGTTGAACCAAAATTGAGTCAGCGAAAGAATGCTCGGGACCTTGGTCGGATGATGAATCAGAAAGTTTTTTTTATTCCCCACTTCCGGTTTAAAGAGATAAAAACTCAAATTGATAATTCGCCCAAGGGGTCAATTTTTGTTCTGGAAAATATGAGGTTTCTTAAGGGCGAATACGATAACGATCCCAAGCTAGCTAAAAAAATAGCCGAGGTGGGTGATTTTTATGTGAATGACGCCTTCCCAAATTCTCATCGAGATGATGTTTCGGTCGATGCAATTGCCAGATTCCTACCGAGTTATGCTGGGCTCCAAATGGAGCAGGAGATTAAACACCTTTCCAGGATAATGAAAAAACCGAAAAAGCCGCTGGTGGTTGTGGTGGGCGGTGGAAAAGCGGATGATAAAGTCGGCGTTTTGAAATATTTTAAAAACAAAGCCGACAGATTTCTGGTTGGCGGAGCGGTGGCCAACACTCTTTTGCTAATTGATGGTAAGTATATTGGTGACTCAATTGCTGACCGGGATCGGGAGGATAGAAAAAAGTTTTACAATATTCTTAGATTTAAAAACTTGGTCATGCCGGTTGATTTTAAGTGGTCGGGTGGAAAAATGCTTGATATTAGCAAGGAAACAATCAAGGTTTTCAGAAAAGAGATAAGAAAAGCGGGGACGATTATTTGGAACGGCCCCCTGGGTTTTATTGAAAAAAAGAATTATGAAGAGGGCAGTTTAGACATTGCCCGGGCAATTGCCCAAAATAAGCGAGCCTTTAGCTTGGCTGGCGGTGGGGAGACGGTGATGTTTCTAAAAAAGTATAATCTTGATAAAAAATTCACCTTCATTTCCACCGGCGGTGGAGCAATGCTTGACTTCCTGGCCGGTAAAAGATTGCCCGGAATTGAAGCTCTCAGAAATTCAAAATTAAAATAATTTATGAAGTGGTCATTGTATTTTCACAACGACTTTGATGGTTACGCCTCGGCGGCGATATTTTCAAAATTTCTTAAGAATAGGGGGGAAGGAGTCGGGGGCTTCTATCCTGTCGATCACGACATAAAACCTAGATGGGCAAAATTAAAATTTAATAATCCGACAGCGATTTTTGATTTCTACTATCACCCTAAAGCAACTTTCTGGGTCGATCATCATTTAACCACTTTTATCAAAGAGAGTTGGAAAAAAGATTTTAAGAAAACAAAACATCTCAACTTTAATCCCAAATACAACTCTTGTTGTCACCTGACCCTCGATATTCTAGAGGAAAATTTCGGCTTTCGCCCCCCGGCTCATTTTCGGGAATTAGTTCGATGGCTTGATGTGATTGATATGGCTAAGTATAAATCGGCCAAACAGGTTATTGATTTTAAGGACGTCGCTATCCAAATAGGTGATTTTATAGATCAGGCAAGGGGGAAAAGACCGATAATTTGGATGATTGATCTGTTGAGAGAAAAATCGTTGAGGCAGGTTGCCGCTAATCCTCGCGTGAAGAAGGGGATAAATATTCTAAAGAAACGAAGAGAAAAAGATTTAGCATATTTTCAAAAACATCTCCAAATTTTCGACGAAGTTTCTTTTATGGATATTTCCGAAGTTAGAGTTCCCCATATTGATGTTGCTCCGTTTTATCTCTGTCCCGATTTGAAACATTCAGTTACTCTCAGTAGGGAAGACGGTTTATTCAAAATATCTCTACGGACTAATCCCTGGAAGATAAAAGGTGTCAGGATTCACCTTGGCGGTGTTGCTCGGCGATATGGTGGTGGTGGACACAAGGGTGCGGCCGGGATGGAAATTAAAACGAAAAAGAAAGCGCTCGGGGTTTCATTTAAAATTATTAAAGAATTAAATAATAGCTATGGTCGAAAATAAAATGTTTGAAGATAAAAAAATAATTGTTTATACCGATGGGGGCTCCAGGGGAAATCCTGGGCCTTCGGCAATCGGAGTGGTGGTTGTCGACAAGGAATACGGTGAGTATATTGGCTTGGGAACTAATAATCAGGCCGAGTACAAAGCAATTATTTTTGCCCTCAAGAAGATAAGGCAGATAATTGGGAAGAAAAAATCTAAAGAATCAGAGATAGAAATTCGGACTGATAGTGAATTAATTGTTAATCATCTAGGGGGGCGATATAAAATTTTGGAACCCGATCTTCAGTTGTTATTTCTAGAAGTTTGGAATTTGCGTCTAGATTTTAAGAGTGTTGATTTTAAATATATTCCCAGAACTAAGAATAAAAAAGCAGATCTGTTGGTTAATAACGTCCTTGACAATCATTAGTTTTTCTCTAAAATAATAAGCGGTAATTCAGGCAACAGCTCTTTAGTGTTACGCTAGGGAGAGGAAAGTCCGGACACTCGTTGATCTATCCCTAGGATGGATTGGCAAAGGTAGCGGCTAACGGCCGTCGGGAGTAATCCTAGAGGTGCGAACAGTGACGCCCCGAGGCGAAAGCCAAGGGGAGACCCGATCTCAAGCTAGATGGTCTAACTCTGCCATAGAGATGAAAAAGCAGAGGTGAAACGGCTAAATCCTTGCTGGGTGCAAGACCGTACCCCCTCGCGCTTGGCGCGAGGTGGAGTGTCGCTTGAGCCTGAGAGTAATTGATGGCCCAGATAAATTGTTGCCCAAGACAGAATCCGGCTTATGAATTGCCCAAAAACATCCCTCCGGGGATGTTTTTTGTTATTTTGATTTTGTATGAGAAAGATTATTAAGGAGAATTTTTTTGATCGGCCGACTCCCAAAGTTGTTTGGAAGTTATGGGGAAGATATTTGGCCCGAGAGTCGGAATAGGTTATGTCAGCAAGCCATAGATATTGAAGAAGCGGGGATTTCGGTTGAATTCGTTGGTTTTTACAACTGGACATTGTGTTTAGTTAGTGGTAGTGTTTCTTCGGTTTTTCTACAGCGAAATATCACAATGATTATTTTGGATAAGGAGATATTGTCATGAGGGTTAAGATTGAATTTGACGGTTCCGGTCTGATGTTCGCGCCTGGCATTGAATTTATTGAGGCGTTGAAGAAGGCGAAACATCGCCTACCCAATTTCCATAAATGGGCAAAGCGGCGAGCAAGACACCACCAGGAGCTCCGGAGATTTACTAAAACCGGTAATCGCCGAGAATTAGTCAGGAGACTAATTTACTTTTATAGGGAGAATGTAACCTCAGGGAGTTCAGGCGGCGCAGATGTTGATAGGAGGGAGTGGTTCTTGGGAAATATCGTTCGAGTTAGCGTGTCGATCGAGGAATTTTGGCTGGCCAACATCCTTGTTCAGAAAGCCATGCCCGAGATGATCGTTTTACCCGCTGAAGGGGAAGAAGAAAAAGATATGAAGTTCGATTCGTTCTTTGTCCAAGCTCTCGCTGGATGCTTTCTTCCTGAGTGGCCGTTTTCAAAATTCATTCAGCCAGGTCAATTTCCCACGAGGACTAACTAATGATTAGGGTTTTGCCGGCTTCCCCAAAAAGCCGGCTTTTTGTTAATTTTAAAAATAAAAAATCGGCGCTTTCGGCCGAAAAAGTTCCGTTGAATTAGTTTATTTTATCTATTTTTTCGGACACCCTTATTTTCCTAGTGAAATAGAGAAGTCCAGCAACAAGGATGGTGGCGACAACGGCAAATTCCGTTAGGCCCAGGCCGGCCAATACCCCAATGGCCGCCGTTGTCCAAATTGCGGCGGCGGTGGTGAGTCCGTGGATGTGTTCTTCGGTTTTTATAATAATTCCTGCCCCTAGAAAACCTATACCGACAACGATGTTGGCGATTACAGTAATAAATCCACTATTTCGGGCAAGAATTTCCGTTAAATTTTCCGGTGTTTGGGCAATGAGGTAGGGAAGAATTAATCCTATCATCGAGAAAATAGCCGACCCGCCCGCGACGAGCATCGCCGTTCTGATCCCGGCTTCCTTACCAGCAAACTCCCGTTCAATTCCAATAAGCGCTCCCAAGATTAGGGCGACCAATAAATTAGCAACCATTTGCTGAAAGGTCATCATTACAATATAATTCTAAAATAGACATAAAGTTAGTCAATGAAAAGAATCCACACACAGGAAGTATCAGAACTTAACGGCTCTGAGGTTGAGCTTTTTGGTTGGGTAGATGCTCGCCGTGATCATGGCGGAGTTATTTTTATTGACCTTCGAGATCGGACAGGAATTGTTCAGGTTGTTTTGTCAAAAAGTATAGAGGGGGCAGAAGATGTTCGGTTGGAATATGTTATTAGAGTTTCTGGAATAGTGAAGGAGAGGCCGGATTCAATGATCAACGATAAAATTTCCACTGGCCGCTATGAAATAAAGGCAACTAAGCTTGAAATTATTAGCTCGTCAGAAGAAGTTCCGATCCCAGTTGAGGGTGACGGGTACGATGTTAATGAGGAGGCTCGAATGAAGTATCGATATTTAGATCTAAGGAGAAAGCGATTAAAAGAAAATTTAATTGTTCGTCACAAAGTTAATAAGTATATTCGGGATTTTTTGAGTGAGCGAAGGTTTATCGAAATCGAGACTCCGATTTTAGGTAAGTCAACACCCGAGGGGGCGCGAGACTACCTTGTTCCTTCTCGCCTTGAAGAAGGAAAATTTTATGCTCTACCTCAATCTCCTCAGCAGTACAAGCAACTTTTGATGGTTGCCGGTATGGAAAAATATTTTCAGATTGTCCGTTGTTTTCGGGATGAGGATACCCGGGGCGATCGTCAACCGGAATTCACCCAACTTGATATTGAGATGAGTTTTGTAAGCCAGGAAGATATTTTGTCTCTAGCCGAAGAACTATTTACTTCCCTAGTAAAAGAACTATTTCCTGATAAAAAATTGACCCTTAGGGATGGAAAGTTTTCGCGATTAACTTATAAAGAAGCAATGGAGAAATATGGTTCGGATCGGCCCGACTTGAGAGATAATAAAGAAAATAAAGATGAGCTAGCTTTTGTTTTTATTGTGGACTTCCCGATGTTTGAAAAAAAAGACGACGGCTCGCTCGGGGCGGTTCATCATCCCTTTACCCTCCCGACTTTTGACACCAAGATTAATCCGGAAGAATTTCAGCGCGAAGGAAAAAATTGGCAGACTTTAATGAAGATGCTTGAGTCTGAGGAAGAATCACTAAAACTGTCGGCTTATCAATATGATCTTGTTTTAAATGGTTTTGAGGTTGGGGGAGGATCAATCAGGATTTATGATCCCCGTCTTTTAGCCAAGGTTTTTGAGCGATTAGGGAATAAATCGAAGGATATCGAGATACAATTCGGGCATATGTTTGAGGCCTTTAAATATGGAGTTCCGCCCCACGGCGGGATAGCTCCGGGCCTAGATCGATTAATTATGATTCTCCAGGGGGAGCCTAATATTCGAGAAGTTATTGCTTTTCCAAAAACCGGGGATGGACGAGATTTGATGATGGGCGCGCCCAGTGAGGTGGACAAGAAGCAATTGGATGAGTTAGGCTTAAAACTCAAAAAATAAAAAAATATGAAAGGTGTAGATTTTCCAATTTTTAATACCAAAGTTCCCGGCGTCGATGAAAAGTTTAATCTTAATAATCCTGATGAGCGAAAAAAATATTTTGAAGCTAAGGCCGGGCCAGAAATAGGAAAGCTAAAAAAATATCTGGAAAAGAACACTTTTCTGGCTTTTCTTTTGGGAAAAAAGAATTCCGGCAAGGGGACTTATTCGAAGCTTTTTATGGAGGCGATTGGCGAAGACCTGGTTGGCCATGTTTCGGTTGGTGATATTGTCCGCGATGTTCACGGAGCGATTGAGACAGGAAGCGGTAAAAATGAATTGAAAGAATTCTTAAAACAACACTATCGAGGCTTCCATTCACTTGAAGAAATTGAGGCGAGCATTATGGGTCGAGACACTAAATCTTTAATTTCGTCGGAGTTGGTTGTTGCCCTATTGGAATATGAGATTTCCAAGCGGCCCAAAAAGGCAATTTTTATTGATGGGTTCCCCCGAGCTCTTGATCAGATCGGTTATTCCCTGATGTTGAAGCAAGTTCTTGGCTATCGGGATGACCCAGACTTTTTGGTTTTTATTAGTGTGCCGGAGACGGTGATCGATGCTCGGATCAGGGCCCGGGTGATTTGTCCTATTTGCAAGGTTCCCCGGAGTCCAAAACTGGCGCCCACGGCTTTTGTGGGGCAGGACGAAAAAACAAGCGAGTTCTATCTTATGTGTGATAATCCAGGTTGCAACAAGGCCCGAATGGTGGCTAAAGAAGGTGACGAGTTGGGGATTGAGCCGATTAGAGAGCGCCTGGAACTGGATGATAAAATTTTTAACCAACTTCTTAATCTCAAGGGTTTACCCCAGGTGAAGCTTAGAAATTCTATTCCGGCCGATAAGGCCAGGGAGTACATTGATAAATATGAGGTGACGCCGATGTATAGCTATAAAAAAGGAGCCGACGGGAAAATAGAAATCATTGAAGAGCCCTGGCTTGTCCCCGACGATAGTGGAGCAGAGTCGGTTAGTCTATTGCCGGCGCCAGTAGCACTTAGTTTTATCAAGCAAACCGCCGAAGTTTTGGGATTGTAAGTTTATGAGCGATAAGGAGAAGACAATAAGACCCGGAGTTGGTTTCGGGGTCATTCTATTGAGAGGTAGCCAGGTTTTACTTGGTCATCGTCACGAAGATCCAAAGAAGGCTGATAGTGAATTACGTGGTGAGGGAACCTGGACTCTGCCGGGCGGAAAGCTTGAATTTAAAGAAAGTCTTGAGGATGGAATGTTTCGGGAAGTTTTTGAGGAGACGGGGATTAAGATAAATAAAGATAAATTAAAACTAGTCAGTGTTTCAAACGATATAGTTCCCGATGCCCACTTTGTTACCTTGGGATTTCTTTGCGAGGATTTCTCGGGCGAGGCGGCCGTCAAAGAGCCGGACGAGATTACCGAGTGGCAATGGTTTGAGTTTAACAACCTTCCCACGCCGATGTATTTTCCAAGCGGAAAAGTGATTGAAAATTATCTAGCTGGCGTGATCTATCGGAGTTAGGAATTATTTTTTTTGGTCAGAATTAGATTCAGTTTTCCCGAATGCTTTCACGATCGGATCCATATTACCATTTAGAACATCCTCAATCCGGCTGAATTTTTTTCCCAGTCGGTGATCGGTTATCCGGTCCTGGGGAAAATTATAGGTTCTTATCTTCTCCGCTCTCTCGGCAGTTCCGATTTGATCTTTCCTGAGTCCTCCAATTTCTTGGCTGTTTTTTTGCTGTTGAGCTTCGAAGAGTTTTGCCCGAAGAATTCCCATTGCTTTTTCCTTGTTTGAAGCCTGGGATCTCTCAACCTGAGAAGAAACAACAATGCCGCTTGGTTTATGGAGAATTCTAACCGCCGTCTCAACTTTGTTGACATTTTGTCCTCCGGGGCCGGAAGATCGGAAGAAAGACATTTCTAAATCTTGAGGGTTTATTTGAATTTCAGTTGGGGCAACCTGGGGGAGAACTGCAACCGAAGCGGTTGAGGTGTGAACTCGTCCGGATTTTTCAGTTTCCGGGATTCTCTGGACTCGATGAACTCCCGATTCGTTTTTAAGCATCTTAACAATTTCCCGACCAGCTACCTCAGCCACCAGGGTCTTGTAGCCGCCCAGAGAAGTTTGGTTATAATCGAGGATACTAAACTTCCATCCCTCTTTTTCGGCATATCGTTGATACATTCTAACTAAATCAGCGGCAAATATAGAAGCCTCATCTCCGCCGGTTCCGGCTCTTATTTCAAGAATAACTTTTTCTTTGTCGTCCATGTTTGGGGATGATTGATATTTTCACGCAGTATTGTATCATATAGAAGATAACTCAAAAAGAGGGGTGGGTTTTGTTAATTTACTTAGTAGAATTAAAATATGGAAATTCAAAAGAATATACTAATTGTCGACGACGATGATAATTTTTTAGAAATCTTTTCCGCCAAGCTTAAGGCCGCCGGTTTTGACGTGAAAACAGCGGAAGGGGGAGAAAACGGAGTCAAGGCGGCAAAAGCTATTAAGCCCGACATGATCCTTATGGATATGGAAATGCCAGACCTAAACGGCGCCGCGGTGACAATGAAGCTCAAAGAAGATCCGGTGACAAAAGATATTAAAATTGTGTTTTTGACCAACTACGGCGACCCGAGGATTGACGCCAAAAATACAGACATCCACTTCTCCAAGGAACTAGGAGCTTTTGATTACCTCCGCAAGACCGATGACTTAGATTCTACTGTGAGTCGGGTTAAAGAAATTTTAGGTGTTGAATAAGATGAGAGACAAACCTCTTATTTTAATCGTTGATGACGACAAAAATTTTTTGGAGATTTTCTCGGTCAAATTACAGTCGGTTGGTTTTGATGTTAATACCGCCAAAAATGAAGAAGAAGCTCTTGGGAAATCTAACGAACTTTTGCCCGATTTGATATTAATGGATATTTATATGCCCCCGGGAGCGAGTGGAACAGATATTGCCTTAAATATTAAACAAAACCCGGCAACCAAAGATGTTAAAATCGCTTTTTTGACCAGCCTAAAAGATCCGTGGCCGGCTATTGACGGAGACCATAAAAATATAAGCCGGGAACTCGGAATGGAGGATTTCTTACAAAAAACTGACGATTTGGATAATCTTGTAAATCAGGTGAAGAGCATTCTTTCTCAATCAGCGGGTAGCGGCGCCAATAATACTAATACTACTCTTAATCAAGGTTGATATTATTCAAATTAAGGTAAGTAATCCCTGCCCGTTGATTTTTTCGCCGCTTGGGTTATAATGCTCCTGTTTTAAATATGTTAGCTATAAGACTAAAAAGAATTGGCCGGAAGCATCAACCGAGTTATCGGGTAGTGGTTGCCGAGAGGCGATCAAAGCTGGGCGGCCCTCCGGTGGAAGATTTGGGTTCTTATAATCCATTCAATAAGGCTGACACCATAAACAAAGAAAGAGTTAAATATTGGTTAGGTGTTGGAGCCAAACCCAGTGTTACAACCCACAATCTTTTAGTTAGTCGGGGAATAATTGAAGGCGAGAAAGCAAAAGTGAAAATAAGACCGAAAAAGGGAGACGGGAAAGGAGAAAAAGCTTCCGAAGAAAAAATGTCTCCGAACGTCGTAAATAAAGAAGAATCCAGCGATTCTCCCCCAGAAGGCGAGGGTAAGATTGAGGGTGAGGGTAAAAAGACCGAAGAATTGAAGCCGGAAACTAAAGAGGGGGTGACTATGGAGGAAAAGATCATTAAGGACGAGGAGGGTGGCGCTCCCGAAAAGGACCAAGAGGGAAAAAAGGAATAATGGAGGTAGCCCTGCTATAGATTTTTGGGAAATTTTTAACAGGATTGACATTTACAATTTATTGTATATAATCAAAGCAATGAGAAAAGGTCGGTAAATTTTAGAAAGTCAGTGATTACTGAATTACAAAATGCCAGTAGCAGACAAGGATTTCCTAGAATATCTCGTTAAAGCCCTGGTTGATCATCCTGATGACGTGAAGGTTGATCGAAAAGTTGACGAAATGGGGGTTTTGCTTTCATTGAAAGTTAATCCCTTGGATATGGGGCAGGTTGTTGGCCGACAGGGAGCGACCGCGAAGGCGATTCGTTCACTATTGAGAATTGTCGGTATTAAACACAACGCCCGCGTCAATTTGAAAATCGAGGAACCAGAAGGAGGTTCCCGGGGGCCCCGACGCCAAGAAGGCGAAGGCGAGGGTTCTGCGGAGTAACTTCTTCTAGAAGTAAATAAATCAAAACACCCCCCTTTGGGGGTGTTTTGATTTTGGGAGGAGTTTTTGTTAGGATTCATTTTGATAATCTATGCTTTCTTATACCGACCTGAAAAAGGGAATAATTTTTTCCATGAGCGGCGAGCCGTATGAGGTTTTGGAGTCTAGTTTTTTAAGAATGCAGCAAAGGAAAGCCGTCGTCCAGACTAAGATTAAAAACCTTATTACGGGTAAAGTCTTAGATCGAAATTTCCAACCCAGCGATCAATTCGAAGAAGTCGAAATAGAAAAGAAAAAATCTGTCTTTATCTATTCTCGCAAGGGTGAGTTTTGGTTTCATGAGACTGGAAAACCTAGCGAACGTTTTTCTCTTGCCGAGGACGTTGTTGGTTCTCCGGGTCAATTTTTAAAATCAGGAACCGAGGTGGAACTGTCTTTTTTCAAAGAAAAAGTTATCAGGGCATTTCTTCCAGTTAAGATGGATTTAAAAGTTACTGAAGCTCCGCCGGCTATCAGGGGTGATACTGCTCAGGGAGGAACAAAGACGGTTACCCTTGAGACGGGTGCCAAAATTTCCACCCCTCTTTTTATCGAGGAAGGGGACATTGTAAGAGTTAATACTGAGACTGGCGAATACGCCGAGCGAGCAGAAAAGAAATAGCATTTTTTTCGGTAGTTTTTTCTAGGGATTTACTTTTGTCCCTGTTTTTATTATCGTCTAGCCAGTTAGTTCATAAAATTAAGAAAATGCCGTAAGGAGGTTTCTAGTGAGTGCCTGGAAAGTATTAGTTCTGATTTTAGTGATGATTTTTGCTCTTGCGTCAATCATCGGCCCAGTCGTGTTGGGGATTGTTTTCAACAAAAATCCCGGGCTTTCTTTGGGGATGGGCATCTTCTTTCTTCTCTTTAGCGGCATGTGCATAAAGGGGGAGAAGTTTAGAAGTGTGATTATTACACTGATACTCCTCTCTGTAGTATCGCTGTCATTAAACCTTTACGCGAATAACTACCTTCTGGATGCGACTATCTATGGTGATTATGCCGTGATTGAGGATGATGATGGGGCCCTATATGTCCTTGCCGACACCTCGGTCTCTGGTTTCTACCATGTTGCCGCTCGATATCCGGGTATTTATTGTTTTCGAGACGGAAAGAAAAATTCCCTAAAACTTGTCTTTACTCCCGGGGACACGGTCGAAATTGAGTCCATCAATAGTTCGATGTTTCTCTATCAAGATTCGGTGAGTTTGTTGGCTCTCTATCGGGCTAGGGGTGGCAATTATCACGAATTCTTGGTCGAAGAGCTTAGGTCCCAGGTTCGCCAAGCCTTAATCAACGAAGGGTATCGCCCCCTAGATCCACTTAGTTCTCCTGGAAAAGATCCAACTCTCTCGATTCACTTTACTCATTCTCGAGTTTTGCCTGACGTAAAACTTGAGGGTTGGCTGGTGATTAGGGTTCACTGGTAATTTCGGCCAAGTTCCAAAACTTGCGCGAGCGGTTTTCACTAACCGCTCGCTTTTTTTATTTATCCTTTCGCTAAAATAGTTTGAGATAAATCTTTTACCGGGTCATCAGAACTACCTACCCGATTTATCTTTCGATAAAAGAATTTTCTTATCTCTTCAATTATTATTATCGAAGAGGCAACTGCGATTGACGCCAACCATTCGCCAAGAGTCAGGGGAGTAGTATTTAATATTTTTTGCATAAAGGGTGTGTAGATTGCTAAGGCTTGGAGAAAAATCACTAAAATGGTGGCGCCAACTAAAAATTTGTTTGAGAAAAGATTGGTTTTAAATAGTGACTGACTCTCCGATCGGCAATTCCAGGCATTTAGCCATTGAAAAATTGCCAGGGTGGTTAAAGAGATGGTCAAAGCCTTTGAGCCGTTGCCGTTATTCAGGGATCGGGCGAAGAGATAAAGGGTTCCCAAAATCATCGGAGTGGCCATAAAAATAATTCTTTGAATCATCAACCCGTCAATTATTTTTCTTGATTGTTTGAAGTCTCGCCTTAAAAGCCCGCTATCTTTCTTTTCCATCCCCAAGGCCACATCTAGAAAGCCGTCAGTAACAAGATTTAACCAGATAATCTGGGCGGCTAATATCGGTAGGGGGAGTTTTATAGCCAGAGCTAAAATTATTAATCCGACCTCTCCGGTGTTTGTCGATAAAAGATAGAGAATGACTTTTTTTATCGTTTTGTAGATTCCCCGCCCTTCTTCGGCGGCGGAAATAATGTTGCCGAAATTGTCGTCTAAAAGAATTATGTCGGAAGCTTCTTTCGCAACTTCGGTTCCGATTTTCCCCATAGCAATGCCGAGGTCGGCCGCTACCAGGGGCGGGGCATCATTTACGCCGTCGCCGGTCATGGCGATGATTTTTCCTTGTCGACGGTAGCTTTGGATTATTTTCATTTTGTCCTCCGGGGTAACTCTGGCGAAAACCAGGGTGTTCATAACTTTTTCATCTAATTCTTCTTGGTTCAAATTGTTTATTTCATCGCCGGTTAAAATTTCCCCACCTTCCTGCCAAATGCCGGCTTCTTTCGCAATGGCGGTGGCAGTTAGTTTGTGGTCGCCGGTGATCATGACAACCCTAAGGCCAGCTGCTTGCGCTCTCTGAACTGCCAGGGGTGCTTCTTCTCGAAGTGAATCTTCCATAGCATAAAATCCGCCAAAAACCAGTCCTTTGATTTCTTTAATTATTTCCGGCTCTTTCTTTTTTATTTCTCGATAACCAAAAGCAACCACCCTTAATCCGTTTCTTGATAATTGGTGGAACGTTTTTTCCAGTTCTTCTGCCTTTTTCTTAGTCAAGACAGTTTCCGTTCCAGTTTCTGAAAATAGTTTGCTAGATAAGGATAAAATTGCTTCCGGGGCACCGGTGGTTGTAAGTAGGAATCCGTCTTTAGTCTTATTAAGAGTGGCGTGGTATTTTGATTTGTAATCAAAGGGTAGTTCACTTATTTTCGGATTTTCTTGTTCTAGAGTGTTTTTTTTGAAACCAATTTTTTCTCCGGCGATGAGCATCGCCGCTTCTGTCGGATCGCCAGAAACTCGCCATATTTTTTCTTCTTCATTAAAAGCCACTCCGGCGCTAGCAGATATTGAAGCTAGACGGCCAGCTAAGAGGAGCTCGTTGTGATCGAGGGGCTCAACGACTTGATTGTTAATTTTTATTTCTCCTTTTGTTTCATAGCCAACTCCTCCCAGCTCAAACATTTTTCCCCCGACAAATATTTTTCTTACCACCAGTTCATTTTTGGTGATTGTTCCTGTCTTATCAACCGCAATCACGTGAGCTTTTCCAAGGGCTTCCACGGCCTGGAGTTTTTTAACCAGGACATTCTTTTTTGCCATACTCCAAACTCCTTTTGCCAAAACCAAAGTTAGCACTATCGGCAATCCTTCGGGAATAGTGGAGACCGCTAAAGAGATTACGGTTTTGAACATTTCAGCGGCCGAAAGGTGGTCTAAAAATACTCCCAAAGAAAAGACTAATAATCCGCTTGCCGCCACAATTATCATAATTGCTTTGGAGAGTCGGCGAATATCTCTCCGAAGAGGTATCTCTGTATCAATGGCGGCTATTTTCTCACCTATTTTTCCTATCCTTGTTTTAGCGCCAGTGGCAACCACGATGGCTTTGCCTTGACCCCTGGCTACGTTGGTTCCCAAGAAGACCATATTTTCT
>Ga0066639_10000329_pt1 | contig 40152 bp, 39 predicted proteins | sample CryGeyCG2114_010_2_FD_59504 | JGI IMG/M metagenome (GOLD analysis project Ga0066639, IMG submission 59504) | Groundwater microbial communities from aquifer - Crystal Geyser CG10_big_fil_rev_8/21/14_0.10 | ecosystem: Environmental > Aquatic > Deep subsurface > Groundwater | place: USA: Utah...
TTTTAAGTGGAAGAATAATATTTAAGTCTTCTTTTAGGGGTAAATTATTATTTTTAATCTTCTTTTCAGATAAACGAAATGAATCTGTAGCCACAAAAACTAAATTATCATCTTTAGTGTAAATATAAACACTCGATATTTCTGGTTTTATATCTGATAAGGCTGAAGCGTAAATTACAGATTTAAGACTATTTATAAATTCTTGTTTATTGATTTTTAATAGGTTGGTTGGATTTATTTTAGGGATAATAGGGAAATCATCAGGTTTAGTTGTTTTGATTGAAATTGAGCCATTTTTGGTCTTTATGTGGAGGTTATTATCTATATCTTCAATCTCTATTTTATCTTCATTAAAAAGATTGGATAATAAATTATTTAAAACCATAGGGTTTAGAGCTGTTATATAATCCCCTTCTACTTTAGCACTTACTTCTAATTCTAAACCAATTTCTAAATTGGTTGATTTTATAAATAATTTTTTATTTTTAACTTCTAAAATAATATTATTTAAAATAGGTAAACTAGTTTTTTTACTAGTTGATCTCTCCGCTTGGATAATCGCATTATGTAGTTTTTCTTTAATAGATTCTATTTTCATATTTAAATACTTATTATTAATATATAACCTGTGGATTTGTTGATAAGTTTGATTTGTTTATAATTTTAAACATATTTTTTTGTTTTAAATGTGGATAATTTTAGAATAAAAATTTAATAATCATTTATAACTTTTGTGTATTTATAAATAATTTTTAATATTTGGTTATTATTATTTATTTTATTCATATTTTTCTACTATTTATCCTTATATTTTTAAATACTTATACACAAGTTTTAAACATTATATTTAATTGTTATACATAAGGTTTCTAATTTGTTCTAACTCTTGTAATAGGTTGTTATTTTCTTTTATTTCTTTTTTTATCTTCTCATAAGCATGCATTACTGTGGTGTGATCTCTACCTCCAAGTTTTTGACCTATATAAGGGTAAGAGGTATTAAAATCTTCTCTAAGTAAATACATAATAATTTGTCTAGGTCTAACTATTTCTTTACGTCTTGTTTTTTCATATAAAAACTTTTCTTCTAGGTTATAAAAATCAGACACTATTTTTATAATGTCTTTAATGGAAATAGTTTTTTTAGGTTTAATATTGTTTTTAATAAGATTTTTTACTTCATTTACATTAAGCATTCTTTTTTTAACTTGGACTTGGCATAAAATAGTGTTTAAAGATCCTTCAAGTTCACGAACATTGTCTTGAATATTGGTGGCTAGATATTCTAATACATCGTCAGGGGTGTTTAGGCCCATGTTTTTAGCTTTGGTTTGTAAAATAGCCAATCTAGATTCGTAGTTTGGTTTATTTACATCTACAATCATTCCCCCTTCAAAACGAGATCTTAGTCGGTCGTCTATATTGTTGATAAATTTAGGTGATTTATCGGAAGAAAAGATTATTTGTTTATTGTTTTCGTAAAAACTATTAAATAAATGGAATAATTCTTCTTGGGTACCTTCTTTTTTAGAGAAGAATTGAATATCATCTATGATGAGGAGGTCGTATTTTCTGTATTTTTCCTTAAAATAATTACCTTTTCCTGATCGGACTAAGTTTACATAATCAACAGTATAGTCTTCAGAGGTAATATAATAGACTTTTTTATCGTTGTTTATTTTTTTTAAATAATTTCCAATTGCTTGAAGGAGGTGGGTTTTACCTAGTCCTGTATTTCCGTAAATATATAAAGGGTTGTAGTTGTTGCCAGGATTTTTTATAACCGCTTGGGCGGCTGAGTAAGCTACTTCGTTGAAAGGTCCAATTACAAAGTTATCAAAAGTATATTTAGGGTTTAGATTACTATCTCTATTTATATATAGATCATTAAAACCAAGGTTATCTGGGGTGGTCTCTACTTTGTTTTGGATCACCATCTGTTCTTTTTGGGTTGGAGACTCACCTAGTTTAGTGATTATATATTCAATACTGCGTATTTCTGGGTAATTTGCCCTAAGAGAGGTTAAAATACTTTTGTGATATTTATTAGCTAACCAATCTCGAACAAAAGCGTTTGGGACACTAATAAACACTATTCCTTCCTCTTGTTTGTATATATTTGTATGTTTAAACCAAGTTCCAAAGTTGGCTCTAGAGAGAGATATTTCCATCTCAGTTAAGACATTATTCCAAAGGGTTTTGTTATCCATATAAATATTAAAGAATTTAAATTAGGTTTACTAGTAAGTATAAACCCCTGTGGATATCTATGAAACTAGACAAAATTGTTGATAACCAGTGGATTAATGTGGACAAGTTTTAAAACTTGAAAAAGGTAAATTCTTATGTATAATAAGTAGTCTATGTCAGTTACATACAATCCAAAAAAGAAAAAACGCCGCCGAACCCATGGTTTTTTGGCTAGAAAAAACAGTCCTACAGGCAAGCTTATTCTAGTTCGACGTCGTCGTAAAAAACGAGCCAAATTAACGGTTTAATCCCCCTAAACCCATATCTTATGGTTTTAAAGGAGAGTAAAATTACCAGAAAGTCGTTTAAAGATATTTTAGACAACGGTCAAGGTTTTTACTCCCCTTTTTTTAACCTTAAAGTTCTCAAATTAGACCACCCTACAAACAAGCCGGTTTTTAAGGTGGTAGTATCGTCAAAAGTGGCCAAAAAAGCTCATGATAGGAATTTTTTAAAAAGAAGAGTTAAAAGTGTTGTTTATACTACTCCCCAATTAAATCCTAACCTTTGTTTTATTGTATTTACCAAACCAGGGCTTAAAGACAAAAGTTTTGCTATAATCAAAGATGATTTACAAAAACTATTAAAAAGCTCTGGTGTTATATTAAAATAACAAACTATGATCTCATTTTTTAAACTAACTCTTTATATCCCCCTTTATAACCTATTAGTATTTTTAGCATCAGTGATGCCGAAAAACGACATAGGTTTGGCTATTGTAGTCCTAACTCTAGGTGTAAAAACTGCTCTTTTCCCTCTTCAACACAAAGCTTCTAAAACTCAATCAAAAATGAAGACGATTGAGCCAGAATTAAGTAAAATTAAGGAAAACAAAAACAAAGAAGAGCAAGCTAAGCAGATGATGGAGCTTTACAAAGAGCATGGTATCAATCCTTTTTCTAGTATTTTACTGTTATTTATCCAAATTCCAATTATTATGGCGCTTTATTTTGTTTTTCTGAAGGGTTTTAGTTTGAATTTAGATATTTTATACACTTTTACCCCAAAACCAGCGACCACAAACTCAATATTTTTAGGTTTAGTTGATATTCATACAAAAAGCTATCTATTTGCCTTGTTGGTTGGAGTGACACAGTTCTTCCAAATCAGACTAGCAATGCCTGCTGTAACCCCAAATCCTGACTCTAAGGGCACTTTTGGAGCTGACTTTCAAAAAAGTATGAATGTACAAATGCGTTATGTAATGCCAGTGATTATTATGTTTGTTTCCGCTTCTCTACCAGTAGCTGTTTCCATTTACTGGATTACTAGTAATGTATTCTCTATCTGCCACGAGTTGTTTGTGAAGCGATTGTTAGTTAAAAACTAGAATCATAACTATAAATATCATAAACCCATAAGTCATTATTTTTATCTAACATAACCAAAGAGGATTCATTTTTATTAATTTTAACACTAACAAAGTCTAGATTTGTATCGATGTTTCTTTCTAAAAATGATCTACTATTGTCGACGTCAATACTAAAAATATTATCAGAAAAAGAAATTAAACCTTTATACCAATCGTCGATACTTATTTTAGTTGGAAAAGTTTTTGGTACTAAACAAAAAATAGTCGCGTCATCTTTAGTCCAAGTACATTTTTCATAGGGGAAGGTTTTTATATTTAAAACCTTACTTTTTTTATTTTCAATATCATAAAGAATCGTTGTCAATTCTCCAGAGGGTTCATTTTTAGTAAAAATAACTTTTTTACCATCATGACTAACTAAAGATTCTAAACCGTTTATATTGCCGAGAATTTTGTTTTTTGATAGTTTATTTAAGTCTAATAAATATAAAAATCCTGGGTACAAAGAAGAAGTTTTTGTTTGTAAAGAAATCAGACTGTTTGATAAAAAATTTATATTCCAATCATCATAACTTTCTTTACCAATATAACTTTGTTTTCCGGTGTCGAAGTCATAAACTAAAAGATAGCCATCACCATTTTTATTTTCTAACACAACAGAGCTTTTTTTGTAAGGGTTTATATCAATAGAATTGATAGAAATTGGGATTTTTACGGTCTTGTTTAAAGTGGAGGTGCTGTTTTTTAAATCAATATATTGTAAGACGTTGGTATTTTTGTCTACAAAAGACACAATTAAAGTGTCGTCATCGTATGTTTGTAGAGTTGGTTTGTCTACATTAATAAAAGTGTTGTTTGAAAGCCTTGTTTCCTCTTCTGAATCAGGATTTATAGAAAATACGTTTCCATTATTTTTGTCAATAAATATAATATTACCATCGTTATCAAAAGTAAAAGTTAAAACCTTGTCTCTTATTTTTCTGAATTGTTTTGGTGAATTTTTGGTGTCAGAGATAGGATTTATATTATCAACAATGTCGCTAATATTATTACCAAAAATTATCTCTTTAACTTTTTCCAAAGAAGGGAACAAAGTATTTATTTCAGGATTAGTAGTAGTTGATGTATTTTTATTTATTATTAAAAAATAACCTAAAACACTAATTAAAATAATTAAAACAAACAGAACTGTGATAATTGTTATTTTTTTCATCATAATTTAAGAAATATTAATTTGGGTTCCTGATTGGATTAAAGGAGCTATTAATTCTAGGTCTTCATTTTTCATACGAATACATCCATTAGTTGGTCTGAGTCTATTATCGTTTGACCCATGTATTCCTATTCCCCTATCTACTCCACCACTATCGGTAGCTCCTATATTTACAAAAGCAGCACCCATGTTTGTTTGACCATTACTAGTAAAAACAGCTTGACCATTTTCACCAATTCTAATATCACTATTTACACTAAAAGTACCTGTTGGGGTTTTGTTGTCGCCTTGGTAACCTTCTCCAGGAGCTGAGAAACCACTTTGTCCTATATTTATATCCCTAACAATAGTTTCTCCAGAACTGTTTGTTAAAGTCATTTTTTTAGTTTGAGGGTCGATATCTATTTTACTAATAGTTTTACCGTCGCTAGTAAAATCTACCATATCTTGTTGTGGTTCATCTTTAAAATATTCACCGGCGTCAATGTTTCCTTGTTGACCTGGGTCTGTTTGGCCATTTCCTCCTCCAGATGTATTAGGTGGTGGGGTGGATATATTACTTAAAGATAAATCAAATTGGGTAATTTTGGGGTTTAAAATCTGTAACAGTAAAACACTAGATAAAGCTAAAGCGAGGCCGGTTAGAGCTGCATAAATACGTTGTTTACCTTGAACTTTTACCCCAGGTACTTGACTGACTATGATCTCTACTCCACCTACTACCATCAACAAAACAGACAAAACAATAGTAACTACTAAAAACAAAGTAAAACCATTTTGAATATAGTCTACCAAATTTGTATTTGCTGTTGTTACTCCAATAGATTCAAACAAAGTTGGTTCCAAAGCTTGATATTCACCCTGAGCTAATGCAAAAATAGGAGTCAGACTAAATAGTGGAGTTAGTAAGAGGTAGTATTTTTTCATAATTAATTAAAAAAAGAAAAAGGGTCAGATATTTTTAAATTAAAATCTTTTTTTGTGGTGGGTTTTAGTCTATTTGTAAAATCAGTTGCTTCTATAGACATCAAGATGTCGCCTTCTCTAGTCTCTGGTATAGATAGGTTTAAGATACCTTGTTTATTAGCAAAGTCATCTATTATTTTTTTACCATCAATAGTCCAGTTGAAAAATATTAAATTTGAGTTGACTGATCCTCTATTGATAAAATAAGGCTCAGCTTTTATGGATAAGTCACCACTTTTTTCAATCTCTTTTTTTATAGCTATAGCACTCTTACCTTCTAGTGGTTTGATTGGGTAGAGGATTATTTCTGGCTCGACAGTGTTGATGGTGATTTTTTTAGAAGCGTCTAGACCATAAGTGGTTGACTTTGCTATCGCTTCGATAGTTACTTTTTTTTCAGGGATGATAAAAGTGATACTGTCTTTTCCACGACCGGATTCAGTATTTAATTTACGACCATTAACCCTCCATTCATAAGTTAAGGTTTCTGAACGCAGGAGACTACCTAGATACATCATCTGGGGTATGGCCACCACTTTTACCTGAGTACCAATAGTAGGTAAAGCTGCCCCTCGATAATCCTTAGGAGTGTAAGTGTTGGCTTCATATAATAAATCTACTTCGGCTGGTTGGAAAATAAGTTCCTTGGCTATAGTTCGGTTGGTTCGAGTTTGGACAACTGCGTTTACTTTGGTCTTTGATCCAAGAGGTCCTAAGGTGACAGCAAATTCTGTCTTAGCTACCCCTTGAATCTGTACTTTATCATCTACCAACCAAGAAATAATACTATCATCTAAATTGAAACCATAACCAGTTAAACTTATAGTGACCACCTCGTTTGGTTTTGGATATTGAGGATTTAGGTTTGCTATCAAACTCCCCCCGATAGTGGTTTCTTGAACAGCATAACTTGAAAAAGGTAAAAAACTTACCACCAAAAGACAAATAAATAATATATTTTTAACTACCACTAAAGATTTAAACATATAAGTATAATATCATTTTATTATATCAAATAAAACAAATTTAGATGATCTTTTGGATTTTTTGTAGAGTTTCGTTGTTTATCATCATAATATTGGCGATCAGACCTATAGTTAGACACGGCAACATACTAACAATAGGGGTTATTTCTAAGAGAGAGGTGACCCCAGTCACACCCAGTCTTTTTTTCTCAAACGGATCAAACCCAAGTAGCCAAAACCAAGTTGGCATTATCATCCAAGAAAAAGTGATGGTAGTCAGGATACTAACTATTGGGATAAGGCTAAGTAGGTCGAAAAATAGTGCTACCACTACCATAGCTGAAGCCATAATCGGGTCTATTTTCTTCTTTTTGGGAATCTGTTCTTCGGTAGCCATTTATTTTTGTGATTCTTTTAAATCTTGTTTAGCTTTTTTAATGGCTAATAGTTGGGATGGGTCGGAAGTAATGATTTGGTTTTCGGTGTAAGAAGAAATGATTTTTATAGCCACTCGTTTTATACCAGCAAAAAAGATACCCTCCCCTACTGCAGACTCAAGCAAGAGGTATTTTTCTTCGTCGGTTAGGTTGAAAGTTTGTTGAACTAGGTCTATGGAAGCCGGAGATTGCTTAAGGAGGAGTTGAATAGAAGAGTTGGTAATAATAGGTAGTCCATAAGGTGATTTCATAAAGTCTCCTACGTCTTGAGTAATAGTAGCGACCCCTAGATAGTATTTTCGGCCACGTTTTACCAAAGAAAAAAGGAAAGAAGCCGTATCTTCTGCTTTCATCATCCACCAAGCCTCATCTACTACCAGTAGACGCTTTTTCATGTTTCGACGAATAGCATTCCAGATGTGATGAATAACAATATACATAGCTACTGGTTTTAATTCGTCTTCCATATCTCGGACAGAAAAGACGACGAATTTCTTGTTGATATCGACATTGGTTGGTTTGTTGAGGAAACCAGCCCAAGTCCCTTGAGTAAATTTTAATAGGCGGGTAGCCAAGGACTCCCCACCTTCCATACCAGCTAGTACTAATTCCAAATCAGATAAAAGAGGGGCGGGTTTATTGGAAAAATCACTATCAGCGGTGATATCTTTTAGAGCGTAGGTCTCGCTGATAGCATTGTCTAGTATAGAATCTTCTTCTGGAGTTAAGCCACCAAGCATGATACGGAAAAGGCCTACTAAGTTGATAATGTTTGATCGGAGGACATCAGCTGGGGATTCGTCTTCTCGAGCAACAGGTAGATCAAAAGGGTTGATATGGTGTTCGGAGGTTAGGGAAATATTGAAATATCGCCCCCCTACAGCTTCAGCCAAAAACTCATATTCTCGTTCTGGGTCGATGACGATTACGTCGGTATCAAACATAAGACTTCGGAGGATTTCTAGTTTAGTAGCGTAAGATTTACCAGAACCAGATTTAGCAAAGGTGACAGAATTGTAGTTTTCTAAAGAAAATCTATCAAAAAGTACCAGAGAGTTGTTGTGTCGGTTGACCCCAAAGAGTACACCTTTGTTTGAAGTTAAATCAAAAGATATAAAAGGGAAAAGGCTGGACAGTGGAGTAGTGTTTAATTTGGAATAAACAGCTAGACCGTCGCTTGCTACGGGGACTATACTAGCAAAACCTTCTTCTTGTTGAAAAAGAGCAGGTTTGAGATAGACTAATTTGGCATCTAAAATAGATTTGATGGCTCCTTCGGTTTTATCTAATTCGGTTTCTGAATTAGCATAAATAGTTAGATAAATGCCAACGTCAAATATTTTTTCCTGAGCTTGTTGTAAAGCGTCGCGGAGAGACTCAATATCTTTATAAGCGGTATCCAATATAGGATCACGAACAAATCCCCTTTCTTCTTTTATGCTTATTTGACTTTGAACTTCAGCCAATTTTTTTTGTAGTTGCTTTAATGCTAGAGATGAATCTATAGGATTTACAAAGATAGATACATCGAAAACTTTATCCAAATCAATGACGGGAGAAAACCAATCTTCGGTTAAATAGCGGGGGTAAGATATAACAAAAAGGGTTCGAGCCATCTTTTCTCCCAAATTTAAATTTTTAGAATTAACTTTTAGAGCAGATGGAGCAATAATATCTCGGAGTTGCAAAATACCACTATCATAAACATCTTTAGGTAAAATAGCTGTGATAGTCGGGTCTTCTTTATTTTTGGTAAATTTATCAAATGGCCACATATTTTTATTGTATTGTTGGGGTTACTTTTTCTCCAGGGTTGAATATTTTAAAGTATAATTCTATCAGTTCTTCAGTTTCTAATTTTTTAGTTCTAATACCAATACTGCTCAGTCCCCCAGCGACCACATTTATCCTTTGTTCTAGCTGATTTTTGTTTTCTTCAAAATCGTCAGATTCCTGACTAGGTAGTGGTTTGCTACCAGGGAGACTTATTTTTGAGAAGATAGAATTTTTATTTTTATAAATAGGTGGATCATAAGGTACTACAATAAAAAAAGTCTTATTCATAATATTATATTCACCAACAAACTGTTTAATAAACCCTATATATTCAGTAATTTGAATTTTTAAAAGCTCATTAGTTTGCTCGGCAAGATTTGATTCCAATATAGAGATATAGGGGTTTATGTCTAAAAGCCTAGACTGGATTAATATTTGAATTTGAAAATCAAGTGAATTTAAGAAATTTTGATATTGCAACAAAATAGCCCTTTTTTCATCATTAGATTTTAAGGCAAAATTTATAGAGGTGGCTATGATCACCGATCTGAGTGCTCCACTATTTAAAATCACCACCCCATCACGGATTTCTTTGATAGGAACAAATTCTTGAGTACTTGTTTTTTCTAAGCCGATCATATTTATTCTAATTTATCTTTTACATTCAAACTCCAAGCCAAATCCTCCAATCGACTCTTAGTTAATTTTGGTATTGGTGTGGGAGTATTGGATTGATTGGTTACTGTTTGTGATATTGCTGGGGGTGCTTTTTTCCACAAGTATAGTTTTCGATTTATATAATATTTTATCATAGATTGGAGTATAAAAACAAAAGGTCGGTTATTTATTTTATAAAAAGCCAAACTAAAACCCAAACTCACCACTAAAATCATTGGTACTAGGGCTATAAAAGTGGGTAAATATACATATAAAATGAAAGCTACCCCAACAGAGCCAATGATGTAAATAAATTGTTTAAACGAAAAAGGACCAAAAACCTTATCTTCAATCTCAATAAATTGTGGTACTTGAAATTGCATACAATAAATATATTGTAGCATAAAAAAATAAGAGAAAGTAAAAATACTATTACTCAGTAGACTCTCGATAAGGGTCAATATCGCCTATTCTAGGTGGAGGTGACATTGGAGGATTGGTTTTCGGAGCAGAAGTAAATAAAGAAGACATTTTTTGGTCAAAAGCATTATTAGAATCGCTTCTTTTAGGTCCATCTTCTTTGTGGTGATCAGTAGACTTAATATGATGAACCTCTTTTAAATGTTCTTTGATAGGGGTAAAAAGTTTTTCGTTTAGTTCAGTCGCTATAGATCTAGCTTGGATTTGGGGGATGCGCATTTTTAAGGCGATAGTGGGGATGAAGTCGGCTGGTTTGGAAAAGCCGAGCATTAGAGCCCCTGCTTCTTCAGCTAAGACACCTATTTGATCTATATGAAGCTTAAATTTTTGCTCAATATCCGTCATAATATCTACCGTTTCTACAGACGTTAAAGCATCTTGCACCGCTTCTGGTAAGCTTTTAAATCTTTCTTGTAGTTGTTCGTAAGTGTAGTTGGCCATAGTTTTATTATTGGTTCTGTTCTCTTATGTTTTGCTCTCTTAATTGTTGAGTTGCCGCTTCCCGGGCTCTTTCCCAATCTGTAGAATGTCCAGTGTTTGGACTAGATGAACCTTCACTTTGTCCTCCTGACGGACTCGCCGCTTCCTCAGCTTTTTTTATTGGTGATTTTTTGTAAAAACTTTTAGCACTTTCAGTTCCACCTTGTTCAACTATTTTCTTTATAATTTCTCTGTCGGTATTACTAATATCACTTTCTCGACTGTGGATTTGAGCTATGTGGTCTTTATTCATAAGTTTGACAATCTGTTCATTTTTTAGAATTTCAGGATCAAAACCTAACACATCTTTAGCTGATAGATTATTAAAATTATTTTTTAATTGATCCAACTGTTCTGGACTCAAGGTGCCTTCAAGATTCATTAAGTTTTTTACTACCCCCTTAGCTTTTTTAGAAGCAATCTTTCTATTAGATTTTTTCAGCTCACTATTTACTTTATCTCCTTTTTCACCTAAGAGTTTACCTCTCAAGTCAGACAACATTTTTGCTTTTTCATCCTTAGCGTCAACCATATAAGCTTCCATATCGGCTTTTTCGACGTCAGATAGTTTTTCGTATAACATTTTACGATCTTCCTCACTTTGTTTTTCTATAAATTCAGCCATACGAGCATAGCGAGCTTCAGGTTTTTGGTCGTCCCCTTCTTCTCCTTGAGCGGCCTTATTCATAGCTTTTTGTTTTTCACTTTCGACTGCTTTTTCTAATGATTCTTTCTTTTCGCCCTTTAGACCTTCACGGATTTTCTTGAAATCAATATTGTGACCAGCTTTTTGAGCCTCAAGTTCGACTTGGGCTTTTTCTTTATCACTCAAAGAAGCATAAATATCAGCTTGTTCAGCAGTGCTAGCCCCAGACATATACTTAGCTTTTTGTTCGTCAGTCATATTGGCCATAGCAGCTTTTAATGATGCTTGGCGAGCCTCAGTATTTGTTTTTGTTTTGTTTTCATAACGACTACCCACTGTGGTTAAACCACTTTTAAGGCTACTAGCCAAACCTCTTGAGACGACATTTCCACGATTGGCGACAAAATCTTGGAGCCCTTTACTAGAAGCGAATCTATTTGCTAGACCACTAGGAGTAAATCCTCTAACAGTATCAGCTGTTCTAGTATTAGCTAGCCTACCAATAGTGGATGCAGTCAATCCGCCAGCTACTCCACCAGCAAAACCAGTAATCTTGTTCCAACCTTGACGACCGTATTTACTAGATTGACTTGCCCCCTCGGCACCAAGTTTTTTGGCGATTAAAGTAGAAGAGAACATGAGGCCTATTATCAATGCAAACCAAAAGATGTCATTAAAAATACTGTCATCAGAATTTGGTAAATTATTTTTAGCTTCAGCAATAGTTAGGGTTACATAAAAACAAAACATAAAAATCGGGGCAAACAAAGCTTGAGCTTTTAATTGTTGCCACCACCTGTTGGTAATATTTGATTTTAAGAAAGGTATAACGTAACCCATAAAGGCAAAAGGCGAAGAAATAATAAGGACAACAATAATTATTCCTCGAATTAAAAACATTCCAGACGTTATAAATAAAACAAAAATAGTCATTACATAGAAGATGGTCATGCCTATGTTTTTTACCATTTCTTTCACGTAGTTATTTTCAGTGCTTCCATGATCTGGATAACTGGGCAACTTACTACTTGAATCTGGGCTACCTATATTTATTTTTTCTATTTCATTTATTCCAACATTAGCTGTAAATTTGTTAGCAATATTTTTGTTATCACCTTCACCGACTATTAGATCATAAAAAGTAATAGTAGCTATATTAGAAACGTCAAACACAGACCTAGTTATAACAGCGCTGAAGTTTATGATAATAGCGATAATAATGACATTGGTTATTATTTTTTTAGCATCAATCCCCCCAAGTTGAAGGACGGTACCAATCGCTGCGTAAAGTAATATAAAAATAAAGAAGATATTGCTAAAATCTCGAGCGAGTACCCACATATCTTCCACAGCCTTATTTGTAGCTAAATCTCTAAAGTTTATAATAGTAGCTAAAATAATATTATTAAAAAACCAACCAACTACTGTTAGCAACCAAGCGGCAGCACTTTTTATGGCTGCTGTTGCCCACAGGGTAGATTCTTGGAAACAAATTGAAAGTTTGTTGATACTACATTGAGAAATGTCTATTACTTGCCCAGCTCTTCCCTCGGCTACAGCTGAAGTCCAAGCTTCAGATATTTGGTTATTAGCGTAGTCTAGTTGGAGCTGATCTGGTTCTATTTGAGCTATGTCAAGACTTAAGTCATTTGATCTATTATTAGGTATTTGAGTAGGGTAGGTTTCTTGGAGACTTCTAACTTGAGTTATGATGTCTGTTATGTTTTGGGGTGCGCCACCGCTTTGAGTTTGATTATTAGATAAAACACTTTGTATATTACTTATAATTTGTTGTATAGGATCTTGTAATTCCGTAAATCCACTATTTTGAATTTGTTCTAGAGTATCTTGGAGGGATAATAGTCGAGCGTTTCTATGTTCCCTGATTTGATCTCGTAAACGTACTAAAATATTTTGTTGTTCGGCTGGACTAACCTCATCTAAATTTATAGAATAACTAAAAGGTGTGGTTGCGTTACCACTATAATCAACCCCCCCTCCATATTGAGAGAAAGATATTTTTGGCGATAAAAAAAATAATCCAAAAAGTAACACAAAAAACAGAAAACGATATTTTTTTGTTTTTTTGAATAAATTATCGGTCATAATTATCTTTTTATAGTCACTTCTTTTTGTAAAGTAGTCTCTATAATGTTTCCATCATTATCTTCTGCATCGTAAACACAGGACATTTTATAAGTTAGATTTGGAGTAATTTCTATTTTACCATTAGCTATAGTGAAAGTATAAAGGTTGAAGAGATTTTTCTGATTTAGATTTTCTCCAGCAGTTCTTATATTATTGATAGCTGTTTGTAATTTATTTAAAATGGCACTAGATTCTATTGTATCTAGAGATATTTTAACTGAAGACTCAGGAATAAACGGCCAAAAACTAATAGAAAACTCATCCCCAGATTGAAATTGGTCAACTGGTAAGTCAAAATCTTTTTTGTCATAAGCTAGAGATATTTGTGTACTAGTAGCTTGAAGTGAGTTTTCAATACCGTTTCTAACTCGGACAAATCGGACGTCGAAAGTCAGAGGCAATGTGATAGAATAAGAACCGTTTATTGGTAGTGGGTCTCCCGCCTTGTTTATACTAGAGAGAGCGCTGGCACCAGATTTGACTACCCAACCACTCACCACTTGGCAAGATTTTAGATTTTCCCCTGACCAACTCAAGGTCGATATATTGGCTGCTTGACCAGCTTGGACAGCACTAAAAGGGGTGGTGTTGGCGTTAAAAGTGAGTTGGCCGGCTTGTAAATCGATGTTTGGCCCATCACCACGTATATTTTGGATCAACCCAAGAAGTGTTTTTATAATGTTGCCGATATTTTTACCACTCGGCGCCGCTCCTCCCCCACCAGAAGTAGAAGGTTTGAAATTTAGAAGTTCTTCTATCTGGGGCTCATTTCCAGGAGCTACGTCACCTGTTTGGGGATTTATATAGTTGTCTATACGAAAGTCATATACTTTGGCGGTAGTTTCTTTGACTTGTACTTGGGGGGTGGTGGTCTCCCAACGTTTGCAGGCGGTGTTGTCGGCCGTTCTTTCGATACATTTTCGTACTGGCAAATACCCTTCACCGATAGCTAATTGGTTTTTAGCCTCCTCCTCTTTTTGGACGATAAAGGAATTTAATTTTTCTCGATTGATACGTGTAGATGTTTCTGGGCTATTTGGTCGAGAAATATCATTGATTGCTAAAAAGATCCGATTCCACTCTTGTGGATCATCAGCTAATTGTCCAGAAGTAAATTTATTGTAATCTTCTTTTGTTATAGTTGAAACATTTGATTGATCAGAAAATTCTGAACGTAATACAAATTCTGTTTCGTCTTTAAATATATTATCAGACTCTTTTAAAGCATCGAAATACACATTTTTAGCTTCTTCGCGATTGTCAGACACGTAGTCCTGATAGTTTTGAACATAAAGTGGAGCGTCTGGTTGGCCATCTCCGTCGGTATCATATCCTTTGTCTAACCAATCAGTATGAGCTTGGCGAAATAGCTCTGCAGCTTGAGTGGCGTCTCTATTCATTTTTGGATCTTCAACAAAGTTTTTTTGTTCATTAGCTTTAGATTGTCGTTCTAAAGCTTTGGTTTTAGTACAGATATCTACAGTCAACTTTTCCATACTTTTTGTAGTCTTGTCTATTTGACTAGTATTATTGGCAGTACTGTCAGTATTTCCTTGGACTTGGCCAGTGAGGGTGGTGAGTTGGCCCGGAGTTTCTTTTGTTGGCACAAATAGGAGTCCTCCTGTGACGGCGCTGGTGATAGTACCTATTGGATCGGTCAAAACACCACCTAGTGGTCCGAGGATGTTACCTACTAGATTGTTGATTGGAGCCATAATAGTGCCCATAACATTATTCAAAGCCCCGGTAATAGGGCTTAGGACACTGTTCATAACACTGTCTAAAGCTCCCGTAATAGGACTTAAAGCGTCACCTAAAACACCGTTTAGACCGTCGGTAATAGGGGAAAGTAGGTCTCCAGCTACTCCACCCAAAGCTCCACCAAGGGCGTCATCCAAAACTCCACCTAGTAGATTTCCAGTCAAATTGCCGGTTAAATCAGTAGTTAAACTACTTACAATATTACTAAAATCTCCCCCGCTGGCTATGTCTCCTACAATATTTTCTAGACTACCACCGAGAGCTTGCTCGATAGAAGAGTTTAAATTTGGAGCGACTTGGGTACCAACAGACCCAAGAGGAATATTTGCTAATAAATCATCTAAAATAGTTGAAGAAATACCAGTAGAAGGGTTTGTTTGGGATGTCTCTAGTCCGGCTAATATTTGATCTATGGTTTGTTGCTGGAAACTATCTGGGCCTTCTTTTGTTAGTTCAGCCAATATATCATTGGTCATTTTATCTACCTCACCTTCTTCCGAGACCTCTTTTCCAAGAAATTTGTTGTAACCCTTGTAGCCATAAGTTTGTTTTTCTAAAGCATCTGAAGAATTAGTGGAAAATTGTCCTAGAGTGGCAATAATGTTTCCAAGGAAATCAGTATCACTTCCTATTATTGGGCTGGCTCCGTTTTCTTGTTTTTCGCTAAGTTTACTAAAAATAGTTGGACCAAGTCTGGTTGAAATATTTTCTCTCAAAGTTCCTTTTAGAGATGGGTTTAATGTGGGATCTAAACCATCAGTCACTCCTTTTTCTATTAGTTCTGGTAGAGCGAGTTTGAAACTGTTTTTAACAGCTATTGGTAGGGCCTCTTTGACACTTAGTTTTATGGCTTCAGGAATGGATTCATGAATAGTTTGTTTTAGGGTGGTAGATGTTATCTCGTTTAAATATGCGTCATCTAAGTTGGTGATAGTCCCTCCGTTTGTAGCATTGTCTAAGGCTACTGCCAAATTGAACTTCATTTTTTCAGTGACAATTTTGTTGATATTTTTATTTAAAATAGATGGCTTGGTTGGGTCAGATTGGTCTGACAAAGCAGCTTGGAGGGTTTTTACTAAGTCAGCTCCACCAGCTACTCTATTGCCTGCTTTACCTACTTCTTTGTTGTTTCCTGGGGTTAGAAAATCCCCTAAGCCACTACTAACAGTTTCTTGGATTTTTTTATTAAGGACATCTTTTATAGTCGATTCCATCACATCTTTGAACTTGTTGCTCAAAGCCGCCCCTCCTTTGGCGTCGGATTCACATTTATTTTTATCTTCGTCTTGTTGTTGTTTTAAGGTTTCAGCTTCGGATTTAGCTTGCTCAGCGTTTTTCTCGACATAGTTTTCTGGGCCAGCTGTAGTGGCAGACTGGTAGAGACTGTCAGTATAAGAAGTAGGAGTGTATATGGTAGTAGTATTACCAACATTAAATCCTGAATTCGAATAGTAATCATTATTAGTGGGACCATTAGGGTTACCTGTAACAGCTAAAACAGGAGTAGAAAGACTAGGAAAAAGTATTCCCAAAATAATTGTTGTAGCTAGAATTTTTTTAAACTTTATTTTCATTGTAACGTAAAATCAACAAATATTATTTTGTTTTTATCATCAAATATTATACCACTATTTTGAAAATATTTGTTAATAAAATTGAAGTCAGATAGCATTGTTTTGAAAGCTTCAGAGAAATATTCTCCAGCTTGAGTGGCTTTGAGTGGTTCGGTTTGGATTTCGGCCATAGCAGAAGTAATCAAATAGAGTTCATTTAGAGTATTAATAAGTCTTAAATGAGCGACAGTGGCTGTAGATGGTACAGAGGTGGCTACCAATTGAGTAACGGCGGTTTGATAGAGACTACTGATAGTGAGTATTTTTTTAACTGGTTCAGTGTTTTGACTATCAATAGCTATCAAAAGCAAAGCTATTGGATTTTGGTCAATGAGAGATATGGGAGCCAAAGCTTTTTTTAGATCTTGGCTATAGGTTTGGATAGTAGGTCTAGTGTTATCCTGTAGAACATTTAAATCTGCTGTCTTATATACCTTGGCTACTTTTCCTGGTTCGAAGTCAGCGAAGTTCCCTGTGGTTTTACCAGCGCTGTTTATTATATTGGTGATTTTCGCATTTTCTATCAAGACAGCTTCTTGTTCGGGGGTTAAAACTTGGTTTGGGTTTGTTTTGCCTATAAACCACAAAACACCCAAACCAATCAGTATTAAAACAATTAAAATAAAAAGTATTTTTTTGTAGCTTAAAGTACGTAATCTCCACATATTATTGTCTATAATTATAACCCGAATATAGGTTTTACTTCAGTGCTTTATAGTACTTTTAGTGGATAAATGATTTGTTATGATATAATTTAAACAAATGAAAAAAGTATTAGGTTTATTTTTAGTATTAGGTTTGTTTTTGCCTTCATTTGCTTATGCAATACCTTTTGGTGGGCTCATGATAACCCCACCCCTTCCTTGTACTTGTACGCCAGGGCTTTTTATTATAGGTATAATACCGATAGGTAAAAGCTCTCCTCTTGCTGTTATGTATAATCCCCTTACGAGTTTTCTTTATCAGTTTAAAATTTTGAGACCAGGAGGCTATTTATTAGGAGATTATTGGCCGGCACCTGTCCCTTGTTTACAAATTACACCAGTGGGGTGTATTCCTCTACCACTTCCTGGGGTGCCGATTCCTATTGCACCCATGATTAATTATACTGGTACTTCCATGTAAACAAAAAACCACCCGAGGGCTGACCTCGGGTGGTTTTTTAGTTGAAGTTTTTATTTTAGTTCACCAGCATTGGTCTCCAAGACATATTTTATAGGCTTAGATGGGGTGAAAGTTTTAGGATAAGTATCAGGTGAGACATTTTTCTCAATACTCACAATCTTCCAGTCGGCATCTATCCAGAGGATATCGATCGGGAAATTCATATCTTTCATCCAAAAGCCATAAATATCTGGCTTATCAAAAATAAATATCATACCCGTCCCAGTTTGTAGAGAAGGTCTGTTAGACAAGCCTTTGCTTCGCAGGGTGGCAGTATCGGCTATTTCGACAGATAAAATCTGCCCCCCTATTTCCAATGTTTTGGCCTGTGGTTTAAAAACCACTTTTTCAACCGGCGGATTCTCAGTTTTTATTGAGGCTTTATAGTCGGAAGCTTGAAGTCGAACTTTATTTATAGATAAAGCTAAAGAAGTGATAGATAGAGATAAAAGGAAAACTAAGATGGCTAAGCCAATGTTTAGGTGACGCATATACAATATAGAATACAATTTAAATCTTAAAGAGCCAAGCGAAGCCAATCAGTCAATTTTAAATCCTCGGCGCGAATGTTGGGAGACAATCCTAAATCTTTCATTTGTTCATCAGTTAGACTTAAATTGTTTTTAAGTTTTTTACGTTTTTGAGCAAAACCAGCTTTAAGGGTCGTGAAGAATTTTTTCTCGTCAATATTTTTTAAATTATTTTTGGAAATATTGGAAATAGAGAGAATAGCTGAATCCACCTTTGGCTTAGGAGTGAAACTACCAGCTTTGACGGTGGCTATGTAGGTTGGTTCACCATATATTTTGACACTCATAGATAAAATACTCTCTTTTTTGTCGCTAGCTACAATACGCCTGGCTACTTCTTTTTGAACGAGTAGGACGATTTTTTCCGGTTGATGGTCGCTTTCCAAAAACTGACGAATAACTTCACCTGTGATGTAGTATGGGATATTTGCTAGCAGTTTGTATTTTTTAGGTAGTTTTATTTTTAGTCCAGAGTCGAGTATGTCGCCCTCTATAATAGTAAGCTGGCCGGATTTTATTTCACTTTCAAAAATATAATTTAGTTCGTCGATTAGCCGATGATCTTTTTCTACCGCTATCACTTTGGCGCCGGTAGTGAGTAAAGCGCGAGTTAGCGCGCCTTTACCCGGGCCTATCTCAAGCACAGTCTCTCCTGTTTTTAATTCTCCAGCACCAACTATTTTATCAATCGCCGATGGTGAATTTAGCCAGTTTTGCCCGAGAGATTTTTTTGCTTGAATTTTCATTTTTTAGTTTTCTAAAATTCTAAATAATTTGTCACCTCATAAGTATCTCCAGTATCTGTCTCAGCTTCTACTAATTCGTCTGGTAGGTCAAGGATAAATTCCGATGGCATGTTGACCTGACGAGAACCAAAAATCATCCTGGTTTGAGCATAAGATAAATATAATTTTCGGCCAGCTCTGGTGACTGCTACATAACAAAGTCGCCTCTCCTCTTCTTCATCGCGATCTTCATTTGAACCAGGTAAACCTTGATGCGGAAAAAGTCCTTGCTCTAGTCCGGTCACAAATACAGTATCAAACTCTAATCCTTTGGACGCATGAATGGTCATAATCTTGACTCCGGTTTTGGCTTGACCAAGAGTGTCTTGATCGGACACGAGACTAGCTTCAGATATAAGACTATGCAAACCTTCTTCACCACTTAAGTGGTTGTATTTTTCGGCAATGGTCACCAACTCTTTAATGTTTTCTAATCGCTCGACATCTTCTTCGGTGCTTTGCTTGAGCATGCTTTCTATTCCACTGGTCGATAAAATATATTTAATAGTTTCTCCAGCGGAATGACTTTGAACATGCTCCCTGATTTTTTCTATAATAGATATAATCTCGTGATAAGAGGCGCGAGCTTTAGCGGGAAGTTTGTCGGCTTGACCGGCTGCTATTTTAGCGAAAGTCACTTTACCTATCCCTCGTGGTGGAACATTGGATAAACGTTTGAAACTTTCTAAGTCAGCATCATTGAGCGCAAACTTGGCATAACTTAAAATATCTTTTATTTCTTGGCGTTCAAAAAATCTGGTGCCTAACACTTGATAAGGGACTCCGGTTTTAAGCAAAGCTTCTTCGATAGCTCGTGATTGAAAGTTGGCGCGATAAAGGACAGCTATCGATTCTGATGGTATGCCAGTGCGGATAAGTTCGAAACATTTTTCAGCAATAAAACCAGCCTCCCCTTTTTCATCTAAAGTAGCAGCTAGAGATATTTTTTCGCCATCAGTATTTTCTGTAAATAGATTTTTATCTTTCCTTTGAATATTTTTTTTAATAATCTCATTGGCGACTGTCAAAATATTTTTAGTGGAGCGATAATTTTGTTCGAGTAATACCACTTTGGCTTCTGGATAATCTTCTTCAAATCGATTGAGATTAGCAAAGTCAGCTCCGCGCCAACTGTATATAGATTGATCGACATCACCCACAACACAAATATTTTTATGACCACCCGCTAAAGCTTGAACTAAGTTGTATTGAATACCGTTGGTGTCTTGATACTCATCTATATGAATGTATTGCCACTGATCACGATAAGCCTTTAATACTTCTGGGAAGCGTCGAAAAAGAATAACCGTTTTTAAAAGTAAATCATCAAAGTCCAAAGCTTTTTCTTTAGTGATGGATACTTCATAAGTATCCCAAAGAGAAGAAATAATATTACCAAAAGGGTGTTTAAGAACCTCTTCTCGATAGTCGATGTTAGTCATTCCTTTACCTTTGTAGTGAGATATTTTATTTAAAATTTTTCGTGGTTCAAATTGTTTGGGATTGATGTCTAGTTGTTTCATGGCATTTTTTATATGTCTCAAAGAGTCGTCACGATCAAGAATGGTGAAATATTTTGATAGACCCAAATAACCACCATGCCCTCGGAGGATATGGACACACAAGCTATGAAACGTGCTTAAAAAAGGTTTATCTTCACTACGCAGTGGTTGGGGTATAGAACTGGAGTCAGCTAGGAGTTTGGTCACTCGTTCGAGCATTTCAGCCGCAGATTTATTTGTAAAAGTAACAGCGAGGATGGAACTTGGTGAAACACCACTATCTATTAATTTTAAGATTCTGTGAGTAATAGTCTTGGTTTTACCAGCACCAGCACCAGCTACAATAAGAAGCGGTCCCTGCAAATGGTTGACCGCTTCGAGTTGGCGAGGATTGAGATTATGAGAAATAGAATTCACAAAAACCACTATAACATAAAAACTTTTTAGCGTTTAAGCCACGAAGTAAAACGGGATACAGTGTTAGAAAAACGATCCTTGAGAGTTGGAGTATTTACCATTTGGTCGAGTTTAGTATTGATTACTTTATCTTGTTGGCGCGTGTTTTGTTTTTGTAAGTGTTTGACTTTATATTGCAGAGGCATAGGTAGTAAATCAAAGCGACCAACTTCGATATATTTGATGATAGTCTCACTAGCTAACATTTTACCATTTATATCGGGCAACATATCATGTTCTTGGAGAACAATTTTTAAATTGTCGACACTATTTATTTTTTCTAAATCAAGATTAGCTAAGCCTGCAAACTCGGGTCTTTGCATATATTCTTCGGCTAGGCGATAAGCAGTTTCGCGCAGACGGTGACGCAAAGTAATCTTAGTCCAATCTTTATTGAAGCTCTGGCGATTGAGTACGCGGTCATAGATTAGGTCGGTTACAATGTCGGCTGGCACCCGCTCTCCTATTCCGTTGATAATATATTTTTGATTTTCCACCATTCGGATGAGTTGCTCTATGTTTTGAGCGGAAGAAAAATCTACATGTTCACCAACATCGTTGAGAAAATCTTTTTCAGGTAGTTTTGGGGCCAACTCTGAAATATATTTTTCCTTATCCTCTTTTTTTAATAGTTTCTTCCAATCTTCTGGTTTAAATTGAGCTTCAATCTTTTGTTTTGAAAATCGTTGTTGACGCTCTTCTTGATCGGTAGGAGTAGCCGTTAGATTGCCTTTAGAGTCAAAATAAAGAGACCTCGTTTCTGGTTCCCTACTCTTTCTTTTAAAAGGAAAAAGATCTTCAAATTTTTCTTTGGAAACTTCTTCTTGTTGTCCAAGTTCTGGGTACTCATCAAAAGTAGGAGTTTCAAATGATGGCATCTCTTTATCTGGGATTGGTTCAAATTTTTCTAACATAATAAATAATATTTTCTTTAGAAGTTTTATTGTATAATAGTATTATGCCTGAAAATATAAATTGGAACAAATCAAAAGATCTCGAAAGTGAGATTGCTTTACTTTCCGAACAAATCGATAACAAGCGTCGTCTCCTCGAAGCAGAGCGTGGTATGGTGTCAGACAAAGAGGTTTTAAAAGAAACTGTCGCTGAAAATTTTTTTACTGATACAGAGCTAAATAAATCTGGGACAAGTGAGTCTGTGGGTTTAAACATAAAATCTGATAGTACTCATCAATCAGCCAGTTACTTAGATTCTTTGGATGATACTTCTGTTGAGCAGGTAAATACTCTCGTTCAAATGGTTTCAGACCAAGGTATTAGGAAAACTATCAAACACGCTATTTCCAACACCCCTTTTATCCTAGACGCTTTTCATGATTTATTGGTCGACAAATTGTATGATGAGTTAAAGTCTCGAGGTTTAATTTCTTAATTTGTAGATTATGTCCATAGAAAATATTTTAATTCTCAGTGTAGCTTCTTTTTTTATACTAACAGCTTTATCCCTAATTTTTATTTTTCGTAAAAAATCTTTTGATGCTTTAAATTTGAAAGTAATTAGTGTTCAGTTGCCAGAAGCTAAGGCGGATGAAGGTAAAGATTATGTTGAGGCTATCAACAAGACCGAGCAATTACTCAGTTCCCTATCAGCTTTAAAGAGCCATTTTATCTTAGAGGTAGCTGTTCACAATGTGGGTGCTAATATAAATTTTTATTTAGCTATTCCTCGAGACACTATTGATTTCGTCAACCAAGAGATTCGAGGGTTTTTTCCTGAAGCGAAGGTGTCTGATGCGCCCGACTATACTATTTTCCATCCAGACGGTGGCAATGCTGGAGCTTATTTAACACTCACTCAAAATGAAGTCTTACCAATACGAACTTATAGAGAGAGTGGGACAGACACTTTTGCTGGAGTGGTGAGTACTTTATCTAAATTGTCTGAAAGTGGTGACGGGGCATGTCTTCAAGTAGTCTTGAGGCCAGCTGAAGACGGAGCTAAGGGTCGGATTATGAAAATTATAAATGACCTAAAAGAAGGAAAGAAGTTTTCTGATTTGGTTAAAAAAGATACTGCCCTTGATATGGTTGGTCAACTCATAGCTGGCTCAGACAACAAACCAAAAGAAGAAAAAGAGCTCAAACCAGTCATTGTCGACGAAGAAATGGTCAAAGCTCTCGGTCAAAAAGTGTCTAGCCCTCTATTTGAAGCCAATATTCGGGTAATTACTTCTTCAAATCTCCAAGCTCGAGCTGATGATATCTTGTTGTCTATGGCTGGATCTTTTTCTCAATATACTTCCCCTCTACGCAATGGATTTAAAATAGTAAAACCTAGAAAAATAAAAACCTTAATTTACAATTATATTTTTCGTGAATTTGATACTAAAACATCCATAGTTTTAAATACTGAGGAAGTAGCTAGTATTTTTCATTTGCCGACTGCTACAACCGATGTGCCAAGGATAAATTGGATTAAATCTAGAGAAGCCCCACCACCAGCTAATCTGCCCGATCAAGGTATAGCGATTGGAACTAGTGTTTTCCGAGGGGAAGAAAAAATAGTTCGTTTACCTGACGCTGATCGTCGTCGACATTTTTATATAGTAGGTCAAACTGGTACTGGTAAGTCATATTTGATGATCAATAAAGCCATTCAAGATATGAAAAATGGAAAGAGTCTGTGTGTTATAGATCCGCACGGCGACCTCGTGGACAAGATACTAGAGCGGGTGCCGGCTGATCGGGTCAATGATGTGATAGTTTTCAACCCTGGCGATCTGTCTCGTCCACTAGGACTCAATATGCTCGAATATGATTATACTCGGCCGGAAGAAAAAACTTTTATCGTCAATGAAATACAAGCCATTTTCAATAGCCTTTTTGACAAGGAGACTATGGGGCCAATGTTTGAGCAGTATATGCGCAATGCCCTACTCCTACTGATGGAAGATAGTAAAAATGAACCAGCTACTTTGATGGAGGTTCCGCGTATATTTACTGATCCAGAATTTCGCAACAAAAAATTATCTAGGATTCATAATCCGGCTGTTATCGACTTTTGGACTAAAGAAGCTGCCAAGACCACTGGTGAGCAGGGCCTTGCGAACATGACTCCCTACATCACTTCCAAGTTTGGCAACTTTATCGCCAACGACTATATGCGACCAATTATTGGTCAACCAAAATCAGCTTTCAATTTCCGCGAAGTGATGGATAACAATAAAATCCTTTTGGTCAATTTGGCTAAAGGAAGAATTGGCGATCTCAATGCGGGACTACTTGGTATGATAGTGACCGGCCGTATCCTCCTCGCCGCCCTCTCTCGCACTGACATCGACGAAAAAGATAGAAAAGACTTTTATCTATATATAGATGAGTTTCAAAACTTCACTACGGATTCTATCTCGGTCATTCTCGCTGAAGCTCGCAAGTATAGACTAAATCTGGTCATCGCTCACCAATTCATCGCTCAGCTGACCGACAATATTCGTGAATCAGTCTTTGGCAACGTGGGCTCTATGGTCTCTTTCCGGGTAGGTGCGACCGATGCTGACTCTCTAGTCAAACACTTTGGCCCAGCTTTCAATGAGAAAGACCTGATAACCGTGGAAAATCAAAACGCTTTCGCCAAGTTGCTCATAAACGGTGAGCCGACCAAACCCTTCAACTTCAAAACCCTCAATGTCGAAGCTGGTTCAGTAGAAGTCCGCGAAAAACTAAAAGAACTCTCCCGCCTGACTTATGGTCAAGATCTAGTAGAAATAGAGCAAGATATTTTGAATCGATTGAGACAGTAAAGTCGCTCGCCAAGCACTCAAAATAAGAATTTAACTCTCGAAGCCTGTCCGAAATCGGAGCACGAATATTCGCCTGCTGGCGAATTTCTCCGTCTCGGCTACCCGCTTGCGAAGTCTCCGATTTCGGACAGGCTTCGCTCGTTTGAAAATTCTTTTTTGGTTGGCCCAGCTGCCAACTTTACACATACATCTTTTAGTGTTAGAAATATAGTTGGAATGGTATTAGAATTGTCTAATGCTCAAAAACCTAAAATGCTAAGTCGGCGTTTCGCATAGGGTGAAATAATGAGGCGGCAAAGGAGCGAGATTATGAGTGAGAAGAAGAAGTTGGATTGGAAAGAGTTGGGTAAATTTGTGCCCAAAGCTCTGGACTTGTTTATGCTGATTAGATCAGTTTTTGAATCTAAAGGGATTGGTCTGGAAATTGTGGGTTGGCTCACTGGTGAAGGCAAACACATTTTCCATGAACATCTGAAAATACTTAGCAAAGAGTTCCTAGTGGCTAAATCAAAATTTCCTGAAATAGTAAAAACCTTTTCCTTGAAAGATTTATCTTCCACCTTGTGGGCTGTCGATAGTGAAGGTAACACCCATTTAACAGTTACTTCAAACGGTATGACCGGTGAGGAGTGGGAACAGTATTTCAAACGTTGTGGTTGCCAAATGGATGATTGGTCTAGAGGGATGCTTCATTGTGTTAGTGAAGCACCGACTAACGGCGTGACATACCATATTGTAATGCCACCTAGTCACAGAATAAGTTTGTCGCGTGATAATCCTGTTAATAAGAAAATTCGCGCGGTAGCTGAGGAGTGTGGCTGGGTTGAGCCTCACTGGGAAGTGGCTTGTCTTCTTTGCGAAAAATTTACGGCCGAACAGTTTAAACAGATAGGTTTGACTTGTATAGTTACAATGCATGAACCCATAGAAGATTCTGATCCTAATCTTGGGCCAATGTTATTCATTTCGGGTTGGAATAACTCTAAGTGTTGTTTCTCTGGTATTAGTGGTGGACATGATTATAACTACCACTGTTTAGATGGGTTCGCGTTTGTTGTCCCATAAACTGATTCTCAAAACTAAAACACTCTGGACTCTAGCCCTTAGAAAATTAGTCCTTAGCCCCGCCCGATTCGTCGGAGCGGGGCTTTTTTTGCACCGTAGTAAAAAATAGAGTCGCTTAATCCCGAAGGGATTAAGCCGCCCTACAGGGCAACGCTATTTTTTACTACAGGGTTTGACAAATTTAGCTATCTGAAGTCTTATTTTACTACTTATTGCCCCAAACTGGTGGGGTGGTAAAATTAACAGGTATCAATTTTTTTCCGCCTTCCCGCTCTGTCCCCCTGTCCTGTGTTTTACAAATTTAATTTAAGACTTATTTTACGTACCCTAACAAAGATTCTGAGTTCTATTTTTGACAGAATCCATATAAATAGAGAGGATATGGTCCCTAAAAAGCTGGAATTAGCCTTTTTGGGTCTCCTTGTATTAGGGCTTTCCACTACTGCTTCAGCGGGTGTTTTTTCTCCTTTTGATATATTAAAACCAAAATCTTCCCTATTGGCAGGCGTTGATAGTGGTAGTAATTCCCAGAACGTATATTTATTAGATACTGATGTTTCTATAAATTCCAAACTGGTCGCTTTAGAAAACGGTAATATTACTATTATAGACAATGCTCTTGTGGCTGATGTTGGTCCACTTGGTACATCTGGCGACGTGGTAGAGATATCTGGCAGTGACCAAATCAGTGTCTACGTTGTTCACAGCGGGGATACTTTGTCAGAAATTGCCAACATGTTTGATGTATCTATAAATACTATAGTTTGGGCCAATGACTTAGACAGAAGTAAATCTTTGCGAGAAGGACAGGTGTTGGTCATATTACCAGTCAACGGAGTGCGTCATATTGTGAAAAAAGGTGACACTATTGCTTCTATTGCTAAAAAATACAAAGGTGATTCTACAGAAATAGCTTTATTCAACGATTTGCATTTAGACGGCGTTTTAGTAGCTGGCACAGAAGTTGTTATTCCAAATGGTGAAATTACTACTCCGCCGGCTTCGAAAAAATCATCTACTTTAGCTAAAGGTGGTAAAGGTGTGACTAATTACGTCGGTTATTATATGAGACCAATTAAGGGTGGACGTCGAACTACGGGTATTCATGGTAACAATGGTGTAGACTTGGCTACTTCGGCTGGATCAAATGTTTATGCAGCCGCTTCTGGAACAGTGATTATTTCAAGAGCTTCTGGTTGGAATGGTGGTTATGGAAACTATGTCGTTATCAAACACAACAATGGCACCCAAACTCTCTATGCTCACTTACAAAATGTCTCTGTAGGTACAGGGACTCAAGTTGGACAAGGAGATGTGGTTGGTCATGTGGGTTCAACTGGAAAATCTACAGGTAATCATCTGCATTTTGAAATCCGTGGTGCTACTAATCCTTTTTAAGTAATTTACTTTTGTGTTAAAATTGGTTCATGTCAAATTTAAATACAGATACTTATAGTGTTAGTGATCCTAATAAACTCCAGATAAATGTACCGGAGAGAGATCTTCCGATTGAGCCCATGACCATGCAAGATCTTGATAGGGAGATCCATCGTAGTATAGATACTGTTAGCGAAGAATTTTCTGGAGGTTTAGAATTTATTAAAAAATTTCACAAGTCAGTTACTTTTTTTGGTTCAGCTCGGTCTCCACAAGATGATCCTTATTATCAAAAAGCTAAAGAGTTAGCTATCAAACTATCCAACAATGGTTATGCTGTAGTGACTGGTGGTGGGCCTGGGATTATGGAGGGTGCTAATCGTGGGGCGTATGAAGCGGGTGGGCCGTCGCTTGGTTTGACTATCGAACTACCAAACGAACAAGTTACTAACCCTTTTGTGACCGAAAATTTTGGTTTTAAGTATTTCTTTACTCGTAAAGTTTGTTTATCTTTTTCAGCTGAGGCTTATGTTTATTTTCCAGGCGGATTTGGTACTTTAGACGAATTTTTTGAAATAATGACTCTTGTTCAAACTAAAAAAATAGCTAAAGTGCCTATCATTTTAGTAGGTAGAGAATATTGGATTCCTCTCTATGAATTTATTCAAAAAACAATGTATGAAAAATTTAAAGCTATAGACGAGTTAGATATGGAATTGTTCAATATTTTGGATGATACTGACACTATCGTGGATCTGATCAAGACAGCCCCGATCAGGTTTGAAGGATGATTTAGAAATAAAAAAAACCGCTGTTTTATAAAACAGCGGTTTTTTTTATTTCTATTCAAATCGATATCTCCACACTTGATCAATTTTTCTTTTTGGCTGACTATCTTCGTTTGTGCCATAGGTGATGTGATGTATTTGGGGAGTTTGTTTATTATAGGAGTTGCTAATTGCTTGATCGTCTCCAATATAAAAACCAATATGCGTATTTGCGCTATTACCAACAAAAGCTTCTTCCCAAATTATTACATCACCTATCTGTAAATCTGGCCCACCTTCTATTTCCAGCCAGTTATTTTTTTTCATATCTAAAACAGTGCTAGCTACCGTAGCGTGAACCTCTGATATAAGTTTACAAATAACCAAAATAGAGCTTGCGAAAAAAGCACAAGAGATCCTACCGTCTTCAGTGGCGTCTTTTTTTACTTCATCTATCAAAACATAACAATTTCGGAACATGTTTGATCCAACACTGTTTTTTATCATACCAATGTAAGTATCACGAATTAGAGGTGTTGTCGTCTTCATATTTTTTTTTAATTTAAACTTTTTGGTCTGTATTGTAAAGCTTCCAATAAATGTTTTTCGTTTATACTCTCGTCCCCTTCTAGATCGGCTATAGTCCGGGCTAGTTTGATTAGTCGGTGGTAAACTCGGGCTGATAAATCTAGATGGCTAGCGGAATCATTTAATATTTTTTTACAAGTATCAGTCAATGGAGCAAATTTATTTAAATCTTTAACAGTTATTTCACTGTTCATTTTTATATTAGTGTCGGCAAACCTCTTGCTTTGTTTCCCTCTTGCTTTTAAAATTCTTTCGCGGACTTTGGTCGATGATTCTTCTTTATGTATGTCATCTAAGAGTTTACTATGGTCAACCGGGGGAACTGATAGCCAGATATCTATTCTGTCCATAATCGGTCCCGATAGTTTTCGGTCATAGCGAATAAGGTCTATAGGGGCACACTTACACTCTTTTCCTTTAGTTCCACGATTACCACAGGGGCAAGGATTCATGGAGGCGACCAAAATAAAATTAGCTGGAAAACGAATTGTTTGTTTTGATCTGGCGACCGTTATCACCCTGTCTTCCAGTGGTTGCCTGAGCGCTTCGATAACTCTTTTTTCAAATTCTGGAAATTCATCTAAAAACAAAACTCCACGATGAGCTAAAGTGATTTCACCTGGCCTAGGGTAAGCTCCTCCGCCAACAAGTGAAACATAGCTAGATGTATGATGAGGCGATCTAAATGGCGGATGATTAACCAGCTCTTCTTCCAAAGCACCAGCGACAGAGTGGATACTAGTCACTTCTAAAATCTGATCAAAAGGTAGAGGAGGTAAAATACCCGCAAAAGCTTTAGCGAGCATGGTTTTACCGGTTCCAGGTGGTCCAAACATAGCCACATTGTGTCCACCAGCAGCTGCTATCTCGAGTCCCCTTTTAGCTCCACTTTGACTACGAATATCGGAGAAATCTATTAAATAAGATATATCAGTATCATCGACAATCGTTTCTGGTTCAGGTTCAATTTTCTCTTGAACACTTTCACCAACTTTTGATAAATGTTTTATTAGGGAAGATAAATCAGTAAAACTAAAAATACTAATTCCTCGAATAAGAGCTGCTTCCCTCGCATTTTCTTTTGGGACATAAACTTCAGTGAAACCGGCTTCTTTAGCTTTTTTAACTAAAAGAAGGACTCCTTTGACTGGCTTTATATCCCCAGCTAATCCAAGTTCTCCGATAAATATCTTTTTTTGATAATCAAAATCGATGTCTTGATTAGCTAGTAGATAACCTAAGGCAATAGGTAAATCAAAATGGGTACCTTCTTTTTTAATATTAGCCGGAGCTAAGGAAATAACTATTTTTTTGTTACCTTTAGAAGGGGCTTTGAAACCAGAATTTTTAATAGCGGCATTGATACGGTCTTTAGCTTCGTCGACCGCTTTGTCAGCTAAGCCAACAATAGAAAAAGAATGCAAGCCTTTGGAAATATCTATTTCTATATCAATAATGTCGGCTTTGAGGCCGACAATTTGAACTGAGTGAAGTTTGGCAAACATAAGAAATATTTACTTTACATGTGAGCTTTACAAGTAAGAGCGGCTGGATTTGCTTCCAGACGATCAACTTCTATTTCGGTGCCACAAATTGAGCAAGTCCCATAGATGCCAGAATCTATTTTTTCTAAAGCAGTAGAAACTTCATGGAGAGATTTTTCCAGATTAGATTCAGTCGCTTCGTTTATTTGGAGGTCTTCTAGTTTGTCAGCCACTTCTTCTCGAAATTCAACTTCTGATCTATCAGATGGAGCTGGATGCCAATCTCCGGCGTGTTTTGAGTCAGGCAAACCAACAGTCCCCAAATCAGCTTTCAAATCAGCTTTCATTTGTAATAGTTTTTCTTTGAAATGTGTAGTATCAATCATCTGTAAATCTTATCATAACCAGTTTTTGTGGACAACCATTACAGATTTAGATGGATTTTTTCGGGGCTTGAAAGGCGGTTAGGAGATCTGTAAAAGCTTGAGAATTTGTCGTAATTAAAACATTGTTTCTGTCTAAGAATCCATAGATGGCTGTTATTTCTCCTGATAAGTCATAACTAATCCGAGTGTCTATATTGGAGATTATTTTATCTTCAAAAACATTATTAATATATAAAGGGTTGGTTAAGAAAGGGTTTAAAATATTGGGGATTAAAACAGTCTCGTTTCGGAGTAGTGCGTCTAAAGTGTTTTCAAAAGATCTGGTTTGTAAAATAACAAATGGACTATTGATACCAGTTGGCGACCCTATTACTCCAATCATAAATTTATCAAGTAAAAAATGAGTAAAGTTGGCTGGTAAATCTATACCCAAACTAGCAATCAAATCTTTACTAACCGCTAAAGTTTTTAAAGTGTTTCCGTCGATGGTCATCTGTTTGGTTGGGTAAATATTTATTATTTGAATTCCTTGGGCAGGAGTACCAACTATATTTTGTAGTTCGCTATTTATGTCCGATGAATTTTTATTATCTAAAATAAGTTCTTGGTGTTTGTTGGCAAAAATAATAGAGTCAATAGTCAGGGGTTTTATGGTGGAAGAAGTGGGGCTAGTTAGGTTTAGGCTAAAAAAGACAGCCAAACTACCTAAAGTAACAAAACTAATAACGGCGATAACTATTAAAATACTTCTAGTATTTATTGGTTTTTTTGTTGGTAGAGTGGCGAGTCGACGGCGGGCCTCTTCTTCCATAGCTATTTTTGCCATAGTCAATTTACCTGAAGATATTTGCTGATTTAAATCTGAGTTTAAGGTATGGTAATTGCCGACGCTAGTTTTGGAGTCGTTGGCAATATTTGAAATAAGTTCTTTTGAAGTTTGAAGTCTTTTTTGATAAAGCTCCTCCTCCCTTCGCCTTTTTTCTTCATCGTAAATAAGTTTTGATTTAGAATCTAACCCTCTCTTTCTTTCTAATTCAATCCTAGCTTGTTTTAATTCTAGAACTTTTTCAATCATTAACTTTCTATCTTTTTCAGCTTTTTCTTTTCCTTCCCGACGTTTTTTATATTCAGCGCTTTCCATAGCTAATCTGGCTTCGATCTTTCTTTTTTCTAAGTCTTCTGGTGAAAGAGTGGAGTTGTTATTGGTCGCCAGATCAGAAGGACTTAATTGCAGACTAGACTTTCTTTTGTCTACCAAAGAATTTACCAACAAATCTGGAGAGATATGTCTTTTGTCTCCACCCATAGCTAGTTTCGCTCTGGCTATTTTTTGTTGTAGGTCGTCATTTTGGTTTTGCATATTGAATCTATTTATTAAACCAAGGCAGGTTTTTATCGCCTTTGTTTAAATCCCCCGCTTGCATACGGGCAGTGTCAGTTTTAAGAGTTCGAACTTTTGGTAAATCGTACTCTTCTTCCATATTAAGATTAACTGGTTTCATAGACGGAAGATCCAAACCAGTTGGTACTGTTTTTTCGATTTGCTTTTCCTTTGGTTTGTTTTCGGTGATTGGTGAAACGAGTGGTTGTGATGTTTGGGGTTTTTTATCACCAGTATTTAAACGGTTTATTTCTTGAGCTCCTCGAGCTCGTAGTTCGGCTAATTTAGCTTCACGTTTTTTAGCTTCATCAATAGCTTTATCAGCTACTGATAAAACATCTGTGTGACTGTCTGTCATTGCCACGCGGACTCCTGGAGTATTTTGATTTTTTATTTTAGCTGATAGTTCAGCCTTTTTTTCTTCATCTAATTTTTTGGCTTCGGCTTCCTTTTTTTCTTTAGCCAATTTAGCTTCTGCTTCCGCTTTCTCTTTTTTCTCAGCTTCTTCTTTTTTTCTCTGACTAGATGTAGCTATTTCTTTTTTTTCTATTTCTTCTCGTTTTTTTCTTTCAGCTTCTACTTCGGCCAGTTCTATTTTGTGGATTTTTTCTTCTTGTTCGAGTTTTATTTGTTCTGACATTAAAATAAGGTCGCTATCCAAATCCTCTAGTTTTTGAGTAATTTCTTCTTCTTCATCTAAAAGAATCTGGTACTTGTCGGTATTCTCTTTTACTAGTTCCTCTATTTTAATTATCTTGTTCTCATAATCCCATTTTTGTTTTTCTAAAGTGTGACGTTTGTCTTGTATTTCCCATCTTTCTTTTTCGATAACTTGGCGATCTGTTGGGGTGATAGTAGTTCTTTCTTTACCTTCGAGTCCCTCCTCTTTTAATTCCAAAGCTTCTTCTTCGGTTAAAATAGGGGCTAAAATCTTTTTCAAGTCGAGTCTTTTGTTATCGAGTACCACCCAACCTATTTCTAAGTCTTCTTTTTTCTTTAACACCAAAGCTAAAGCCTGATTCAATTTAGCTTTTTCGGCTTCGATCTTTTTTTCTTTTTCTTCCCGTTCTCGCTTGATAGTTCGTTCGGGTCCCTCCATCGCCAATCTGGCATAGCGGATTTTATCAGCCATGCTCAGATTTTGATTAGCTTCGTGGGTTAGCTCTGGCAAACTCGCTGATTCATCGATAGGTATGAAATCATCACTAGTTGGAGCAGTTTGTTTGTTGGTAAGGTCTTCACTCATTCGTCTTATTATATATTGAAATAGAAAACGATTCTAGCAAAAATGTGTATGAAGTTTATTTTTTCAAAACTCTTTTAAATCACGAGCAGTTGTATTAAGATAGAAGGAATGAAAAACAAGTTTGAAAATCTAGGGTCTATTGAAACAAATTCTGAACAAACTAAACCTAAAAAAGTAGGGGGCTATGATTTGACAGCTTCTGGTTATGGTCTAAAAAGGAGTGGTTATGGTTTTGAAAAAACAGGATACAAAGATACAAAAAGTGGCCATTATGACATAGAAGATATTAGACAAGTAATAGAAGAAATAAACAGTGGCTACGAAGATCAAGAAACTAAAGAAGAGGAAATCAAAAAAATAATTAGCGAAGTTTATGAGTTGTTACAAACAGAAGCTTTGGAAAATGGAGCTAGGCTCGCTTTTTCTCAAAACGACATACTCAAACTCTCAACTGAAGAAAATGTGGTTGTGAGGAGTGAAGCACCAGAAAAGGTCTGGTCTATCTTTGACAAAGGTGAAGAAGAAATAGAAAAACTAGAAGGTGTCAGTGCTAAGTATGCCAATGCTATCTTGTGGAACCCTAAAAAGGGTTTGGAAGCTATCAACCCTGTTTATGAAGGGCGACGGAGTTTGGAGGGCTTTTTTACTACAGTCGGATTCAAACCTTCAGAAGTTGTCGTCTCCCCTGTTGATGAAGAGACCTATCAACAAAAAAGCGCCCTATCTTTGCGAAAAGGATATGGATTTGAAAATTTCTGCCATATAGACGGCAATATAAACAAAGAAGATATCAAGTTTTTACTGACCAGAATGCCTGCCAAGTATTTTCCAGAAGAGGAGATGACAGATGAAGAGTTGGAAGATTTTTTACGGTATCAAAAAGAGATGACAGATTTTGCTTATTATGAACAAGAAAAAGAAGAAGCAAAGAGAAGAAGGATGTTAGCCGAGTTGCCGGTCAAGAGTAAGCCTGCTCCGTTTTTTATTTATCGAGCTTTTATTTTTGATAAAGAAAAAGACGACAACACTAAAAGTATTGCCGCCTAAAATATCGTTAGTTCTTTAAAGTTTTGGAAAGACAAGATGGTGCTCTGGGTGAGCTCATCTTGGTCCTTTGCTTCCAACTTCAAAAAACAATTCGAGCCAAGTTTGGTAGACAGTATTTCGTCCACCATCTGGGCCCATTTGTCTCTGACAGTTTGAGGATCTATCTCCTCCTCTTCTAACTGTCGTGAAGTGATTTCAAAAATAGCTTTCGTCATCACTCCTCTTTGTTCTTTTGTTAACAACTCTTTTCTCCTTTCTCCCACTGCGACTGGCAGTGGGTGCAACGGATTGCTCCAGGGACAGCTTCCAGACGTTCGTTGGGGATGTTTTTTTTACAATCCCGACAAACTCCGTAAGTTCCATTGTTGATAGCCTGAAGAGCTATTTGGATATCATCAATCCGAGCATGCTTTGTCAGCCTGTAATGCTCTGGACGATCACCAGGTTTGAAGCCATTGTATCTTTTGATACGGGCTTCGAGTTCTCCTTTTTTTATTTGAAGGTCCAACTTACCACCTACCTTTCTTTTTATTTAAAGTTGGGTGACCTTTTTAATACTACCATATTATAATATTAAAGTCAATGACTACTTCTTTCTGTTTTGAGGAGCTCCGCCGATGAGGTATTTTCGGTGATTTACATCTAAGTCTAGAAAATCGTCGGTCGCTTCTTTTAATTTACCGGATGAACTTCGACCAAAAGACACTACCTCTACCTGACAACCGATAGATTGGAGGTGTTCGACTAGCGGGATAAAGTCACCGTCACCGGAGACTATCACTACTACGTCGAGCTTAGGTGCCATTTCAATAGCATCCACCGCTAAACCTACATCCCAGTCAGCTTTTTTACCGCCACCAGCAAAGATTTGTAGATCTTTTGATCGGACTTCGATACCGATTTTTCCTAGAGCTTCGAGAAAAGCTTTTTCATCTCCAGCTTCAGTGTTGACCACATAAGCCATAGCTCGCACCAATACTCGCCCGCCAATAATATCTTTGAGGATAGCAGCGAAGTTTACTCGAGCATGGTACAGATTTTTAGCTGTATGATATAGGTTTTGGGTATCGATAAAAATACCGACACGTTGGCCCTTGTGTTTAATTATAGACATATTTGATTATTAAAAAATTAAAATTACTCTACTTAAGCAGTAGAAATGTATAAAAATTACTTACCTCCTAATTTTAGCACACTATCAAACAAAATCCCCTATGAATAGGGGATTTTGTTTTTAATTTAAGCCTCCTTTTCTACTTTTTTCTTCTCTTCTTTCTTGGTCTGAGTATCCATATATTTCATATGAGTTCGTCTCTTGGCTACCAGCTTCAAAAGTCCCCTACGAGAGTGGTGATCTTTGTTGTGTTTTTTTAAGTGGTCGGCAAGTTCGTTTATTCGCTCAGACAATAAAGCCACTTGGACTTTAGACGAGCCAGTATCACTGTCGTGAACCTTGCTTTTCTTTATGATAGTTTGCTTTTTCTTAGTTGTAAGCATGGGACGAGTATAGCATGAATACCTTTGATTTGCAAGCCAAATAAAAATCCCGTCGCAACTTTCGTTACGACGGGTGATACATAAGTGTGAGGTTGGCTATACCATAATCTCTTCTTGGTCCGCTGGCTCAAAATTTCCAGCCAGTTCTACCAAAGCAGAACGGTATACTTTTATCCATTCTTCGAAATTCTCATACCATGGTCCGGCTTGATGGTCGGCTATATCAGCCGCCCTTTGAGCGGGGTCTTCCGTGTAATGGTGTCTCATTTTATTATTTCCCCGATGACCAAAACTGCCTGCGTCCATACTTACAAATAGCAGCTTCACCATAGACATTGGATTTTGGAAAGTGAGACAGTATCACTTTTCCAGTGATACTTACCAGAGAGTATCCATCATTTATACATATATTACCTGAGACTTCAAAATAAATTTGCTTTCCCAGACCGTATTTCATCATATCAGACGGGAACAATACCATTAGGTCGTTTTCGTTTTTGACTCCGGTTTCACTGGCAACAAACATCTCGACAATTGCTTCATGTAAACCATTTAGTTGTTCCTCAGTCATTTCCGGTAGACACCAAACTTTAACAATGATCATATCTGATTCTCCTTTTTTTGTTTTCACCCTAATTTTTTAAAACAAAGTAGTTTCTTTAGGTTTTATATCATACATCCAATAAAAAAGCAATAGCGATGTCAAAATCCATTTATTGATAGCAAACCATCTCACTTCAAATAAAACCCCCGTCGCGACACTACGTGCGCGACGGAGGTAGAGTAGAAATTACATGGTTTTATTCAAAATCTTTTCCATTTCTTGTAAAAATTCTTCTTCTGATAAGACCTTTTTTAATTCCTCCACTTCATTTTTTTTGAATGAAAATAAAGCCTCATCAGATTTTGGAAAACCGTGATCATTCCACCATTTGGCTGCTTCTGGGCTTACCTCTTCTAAAGCACCTATGGCTTGTATTTGAGCGACAACATAAACACTTGAAGTTTCTGTTTGTTGTTGGCTAAAGATTCCAAATGATTCAGAACCTTTCTCTAAATAATAAACGCAGGGCATTTCTACTCCTATCCAAGCGTCTCTTATTTTTTCTGGGGCTTCCCCACTTGGTGTGGAGATTATTTTTATAGACCCAAATAAATCGAAAATATTCATTTCCATACCAGCTTCCTTTTTTGTTTAAGTTCAATCCCTAAGTGTATTACTATCGCTTTTGGTATTTTTTGTCAAAATTATTAGGGTCGCACCCTGTAGTGAAAAATAGCATCGCCCTATGGGCAGCTCAATCCTTGTGGGATTGAGTAATACTATTTTCTACTACAGGGTCGCACAATATTTTCTTATTTCGTGATATTATTTAGGGAATGGACATCCAAACTATCAAACGTGAGTTTCTCGAGTATCAGGAGATTGAAAAAGGTCGGAGTTTGAAGACGGTGGAAAATTATGACCGCTATTTGACGCGCTTCATTAAACAAATGGCAATCAAAACCCCAGCTGATATTACCGACGACTCCCTGCGGACTTTTCGGGTGTGGCTCAACCGCCAGGCTTCCCCTACTGCTCGTGGCGCTACCCTCAAGAAAAATACTCAAAATTATCATCTAATTGCCTTGCGGATGTTTCTGAAGTATCTCGCTCGTCGAGGGGTGACTTCGCTTGCGCCAGAGCGGATAGAGCTAGCCAAGACGCCTGGACGCGAGCTAGACCTCATCACTTCGGCTGAGCTGGAAAGAATATTTAAAGCGACAGAGGGTAGTAGTTTGAAATCTCTACGAGATAGGGCTATGCTCGAACTCCTCTTTTCTACTGGTTTGCGTGTATCAGAGCTGTGCAACCTCGATCAAGACTCTATAGATCTGACTCGTGACGAGTTTTCGGTTCGAGGAAAAGGTGAAAAAGTCAGATTGGTTTTTATTTCCGACTTAGCCAAAGAAAAGCTCCAAACCTATTTAGACAAACGAGATGATATGAGCGAAGCTTTGTTTGTGCACCTCGCCAAACCAAAGACGGAGCCCGAGCGTCTGACTCCTCGCAGTGTGGAGCGAATAGTCAAAGCTTATGCCATAAAAGCTGGTATTTCCAACAAGAAAGTTACTCCGCATGTGATTCGTCACTCCTTTGCTACCGATCTCCTGCAAAACGGTGCTGATATCCGTTCAGTCCAAGTCATGCTTGGTCACGCCAATGTCGCTACCACGCAAATATATACTCACGTAACTGATCGCCAACTAAAAGATATCCACAGTAAATTTCACGGCAAAAATAGAAAAGAATAAATTGTTTTTTATAAGACAAATAGTTATCCACAACTTTTTTGTAACTTAGTATTGTCCTTTAATATCGGACAGATGTATAATGGACAACAGATACGATTTGGTCTTTACAGAATGTGCTATGCACTAGGATATGGTTTGTCTTATAAGATATGTAAATCTCCACTTCATATCTCATAAGTAGTTTAGTTTTTAGAGAAATCTTTTTTAATTTTTATTTTCTCTGTATTTGTTTTTTTTACAAACATACTCCTTTCGTTGCCGCACTTCCCCGCCTCATGCAAATCGCTATCTGAGGCGGTTTTTGTTTCCCGGTAGTAGGTTTTGGTATCGCTCCGTCCCCAGGGCGGAGCGGGCTACGCCCGATGCCAAAATTCACTACGGGGTTTCCCAAAATTTTTAATTAACGAACCTTGTGTCGTTTGCGGATTTTAGCCAATTCTTCGCCTTCTATTTCTTCTTTTTTATCTTTACCAGCGTCACTCAGCTTTTTTAGTTCTTCTAAAGGGAGGGAGTCTAGTTCCGCTACTCTATTATTTAGATATTCAATAGTGTTTAAATCAGGATTTTCCAACACTTCTTCCATTAAAGCGTTTAAAATAAAGCCTATTTTTGGTCCAGGTTTATCTCCAAGCAGTTTCATGATCTCGTTGCCACCTACTTTAAGCATAGCTACTGAAGTGGGAGCTCGCATAGCTTCTTCTACCATAGCTTCATATTTACGTAGCCGATAAGGGTCTTCTTTTGGTCGACCCATGCCAATACGGTCGCAAGCGCGAACAGTCATCAGGTCCCAGACCAAGTCGGGTCCGACTTTGGCGATGATTCGCCTGACAGCCGAGAGGGTTATTTGGTCAGTGTCAGCAAAAAACATATGGTTACGAACCAATTTTTCTACTATATCAATAGTTTTTTGAGGAAATTTTAGATTTTCCAAGGCTTGTTTAGCTATGCGAGCGCCTACTACTTCGTGACCATAAAAAGTATGATCTTTTTTGGCCGGATCAAAGCGCTTGGTTTTTGGTTTTCCTACATCGTGAAGCAAGGCACCAAGGCGGATCTCAAGACTTGTCCCCTTGTCGGCCGCGTGCTGTAGAGCACGTAAGCAGTGTTCCCAAACATCGTATATGTGAACACCATTTTGTCCTACGCCAATCATCACTTCTGTTTCACGTATAACATATGGCAAAAGATCGTTGTTTTTTAACATTTTCATACCAATCATAGGTTGATTCGACATAATCATTTTTTGAAATTCGTCACGAATGCGCTCTTTTGATATGAAACCAAGATCCGAAGCTTGAGTTTTTAGAGCGGTGAGAGTTTTTGATTCAATATTGAAGTCTAATTCAGTAGCAAAACGAATAGCTCGCATGATTCGGAGAGGGTCTTCAGTAAAACGAGTACTAGCTTCCCCTACCGCTCTTACTATTTTGTCTTTTATGTCTTTAACTCCCCCAAATTCATCGATGAGCTGTCCTTTTGAGACTTCATAAGCTAAAGCATTGGCGGTAAAGTCCCGACGAGACAAATCTTCATTTAAATTTTTACCAAATTTTACTTCATCTGGATGTCGCTTGTCAGTATACTTCCCTTCGGTCCTAAATGGAGTAATTTCTATGTTCCTTAGGGTTTTATCCTCGGTTTCTTCGCTTACTACTGTTACTGTGCCAAAATCGTTTTCATAGACCGTTTTGACGAAAAGAGACTCTATTTCTTCTGGTGTTGCGTCGGTAGTGATGTCCCAATCTTTTGGTGAGCGGTTCATGAGTAGATCTCTCACGCACCCACCGACTAAATATGCCAAAAAACCACCTTTTTCAAGGGTTTCTGTTACATATGAAACTTCTGCTGGTATAGGAAGTTCTATTTTCATAAGATGATTTTAAGGTTTATTGCCTTAAATTGATTAGAAACCTCTGTGTGCGGGTAGGGGTAATCGAAACCCCGTCTCATCCTTGGCAAGGACGTGTTCTACCACTAAACCATACCCGCTTGTGCCTTGGAAACAAAAACTATTATAACAAAAAGTTAAGATTATTCAACCAAATAAATCTAAAATCAATCACAACGTTGATTTTTGGTCGTTTTTGTTGTATTTTATATAAGTCACGTATTGCTCTC
>Ga0066639_10000344_pt1 | contig 39529 bp, 30 predicted proteins | sample CryGeyCG2114_010_2_FD_59504 | JGI IMG/M metagenome (GOLD analysis project Ga0066639, IMG submission 59504) | Groundwater microbial communities from aquifer - Crystal Geyser CG10_big_fil_rev_8/21/14_0.10 | ecosystem: Environmental > Aquatic > Deep subsurface > Groundwater | place: USA: Utah...
CTTCAAGCAGCTGACCGACACCGTCAATTCTGTCCTTAGGACCAGATAAAACACCTTGGTCGTCGGTGTTTATAACCGCCACATCAACGTCAAATTCTTTCGCCAGAGCCTGACGCTCTTGTTCAGTTAGACCATTTATCACAATCATTGCCCCACCACCGTTTATTTGAGCGTTTGCTTGATCCATTGCATTCTGTCTTTCGTGAATAATTTCTATTCCTTTTCTGAGACCGAAAGCTCCAGCCGCAAAAAGCGCTGAGTACTCACCCATGCTATGTCCCGTAACAGCCTTGGGGAGCCTTCCTTTTTTATAAAGAACAGCTACTGCTGCGGCGGAAAGTACAAATATTGCTAACTGAGAGTGTCTATCAAGCAACTCTTTTGGCCCGTCTCTGCAAATCTCACTTATTCTCCGGCCTGTTAGCCGCAAGGTCTCTTCATCGGCCTCGTCAAAAACGTCTCTGGCTTCTGGGTGTTCCTCGAGTAATTCAGCGCCCATCCCTACTTCTTGAGTCCCTTGCCCCTGGAAACCAAAAACATCTGATTCACGTATTACCATTTAGCAGTAAGTATACTACTTACTAGTTTTAGCAATAATCTCTTGGGCGACGTTGCCCGGTACATCGGCGTAGTGGTCTAGCTCCATGGAGCTACTGGCCCGGCCTTGGGTCATGCTGCGAAGGTTGGTGGTGTAGCCAAACATCTCGCCAAGCGGCACGAAGGCGGTTATTTGTTTGATATTATTTGCCAGGTCGTCAATGCTTTCCACGCGGCCGCGTTTACTATTAAGATCCCCGATTACGTCTCCCATAGAGGCCTCGGGTGTTACGACTACGACTTTCATTATGGGTTCCAGTAAAACCGGAGCGGCTTTTTTAACGCCGTCTTGAAGAGCAATAGAACCGGCAATCTTAAAGGCCATTTCTGAAGAGTCAACGTCGTGGTAGCTGCCGTCATAAAGCACGACCTTAACGTCTACTACCGGATATCCGGCGATAACACCGTTGTTCATGGCTTCTTCGATACCGGACTTTACGGCGGGAATATATTCGCTGGGAACCGATCCGCCCTTGATGCTGTTGATAAATTCAAAGCCTTTGCCGGCCTCGTTTTGGCTCAGCCGGATCCAAACATGGCCGTATTGGCCGCGGCCGCCGCTTTGGCGGATAAATTTACCTTCGGACTCAACGCCATCTTTTCTAATGGTCTCGCGGTAAGCGACCTGGGGCTGGCCAACGTTGGCCTCCACGGTAAACTCGCGCTTCATACGGTCTACGATAATTTCTAGGTGCAGTTCGCCCATACCCGAAATAATCGTTTGCCCGGTTTCGTGGTCGGCTTTGATACGAAAAGTTGGATCTTCCTCGGCTAGCCGCTGCAAGGCGATGCCCATCTTTTCTTGGTCGGCTTTGGTTTTTGGCTCAATGGCGATGCTGACCGGCGGTTCCGGGAAGGTAATACTCTCTAATATTATCGGGTTGCCCGCGTCGCACAGAGTATGTCCGGTGGTGGTGCCTTTTAGTCCAACAATGGCCGCAATGTCACCAGCCTCTACCTCAGTTACGTCTTCTCGCTTATCAGCATGCATTCTAACAATCCGGCCGACGCGCTCTTTTTCGCCCGTTGAGCTGTTTAGGATATAACTACCGGCCAAAACCTTACCGGAATACACCCTAAAAAATGCCAGTTTGCCCACGAATGGATCGGTAGCTATTTTGAAAGCCAAGGCCACGAATGGCTCTGTACCAGCTGGCTTGCGCTCGACTTCATCGCCGGTCTTGGGGTTTACGCCCCATGTGCTGCCCCTGTCCAGCGGGCTTGGAAGGAAATCGTTAACGGCATCTAGCAGTTTTTCTACTATCACTCCTCGGCCATCACCACCGGAAACTACGAAGAATTTGCCAGAAAGCACGGCACTACGGACAGCCTGCCTGATTTCGTCCTCGGACAAGCCCGCTTCGCCAACCTCGAAGTATTTCTCCATGACTGTTTCATCTTCGGCCACGGCATTTTCTACCAATAGCGAGCGATATTTTTTGGCCTGGTCTATCATATCGGCCGGTACTTCACCCTCAACTAGCTCTTTATCAGTAAAGTCTTTGTACGTGTAGCTCTTCATTTTTATAAGGTCTACTATGCCGCTGACACCCTGTTCGAAACCGATGGGCAGATGGATTGGGAAGGCGTGTTTACTTAATCTGACGTGAATGCTTTCCAGGCTCTTGTAAAAGTCGCCGCCGGTCTGGTTGATTTTGTTGATGAAACAGATGCGTGGCACACCGTATTTGTCGGCCTGGCGCCAAACAGTTTCACTCTGGCTCTCGACGCCCATTTTACCATCAAAAACAACCACGGCGCCGTCTAGCACGCGAAGTGAGCGCTCGACCTCGACCGTAAAGTCGATGTGGCCGGGCGTATCGATGATGTTGATTTTGTGGTCTTTCCAGAAACAGGTAACCGCCGCAGCCGTAATGGTAATTCCTCGTTCTTTTTCCTGGGCCATCCAGTCGGTAGTGGTTTCGCCCTCGTGGACAGCGCCGATTTTGTGCTTTAAACCGGTACGGTAAAGAATCCCCTCAGTAGTAGTGGTTTTACCGGCGTCAATATGAGCGATAATGCCAATATTGCGCACTTTCTCTAATTCGTATTTTTTCTCAGCCATAACTTCATACTATGAACCTCTCCTTGGGTCCAAACCAATCTCTGTGATTTTTGTTCCATTCTCAAGAATTTCCTCCTGTTTTGAACCAGGACTATTTGGTAGTAGCTGCTCACCCTTGCGTATCAGACGCAAGACAAACTCGCCTTTGGCGCGGGGAAATGTTCTATCTACTATATCAGCTGCCTGCTCATGCCGGTTTCGTTCTCCATGAAATTCAACTTTTTTTCTTCCTATTGGAACGTCTCTGCCATAGTAATCTTCTGGATAGTAGGCCGTGAGCTCGTACTGACATATGGAGGTCCCCATCATTTTAGCTCCTGGCGAAGTGGGCCCATTCGACAAGCTCAGGGCGCACTTCATTATTTATTTCGCAGTCTATAATTTCTATAAAAATCATCTTAAATTCTTAGTCAATAGCTTATGTGCGAGCAAAATGTGCGAAGGCGCGGTTGGCTTCGGCCATTTTGTGAACATCTTCTTTTTTCTTAACGGCCGCGCCGGTATTGTTATAGGCATCCACTAGTTCTAGCGCGATGCGGTCTTTCATACTCATGCCTTTGCGGTCACGGGCGGCAGCTACAAACCACATGGTATTCAGGTGCTGCTGGCGCTGGCTCTTAACCTCAAACGGAATCTGATAGTTAGCACCGCCGACCCGGCGGGAACGGGTTTCTAGATGAGGCTGGATGTTTTTCATGGCTTGCTCAAAAACTTCCAGCGGATTATCTATCTTAAGTTTTTTGGCGGCCTTTTCCATGCCTCCATATACAAGCCGTTCGGCCATCTGTTTTTTGCCGTCACGCATTACGCGGTTAATCAACTTCGAGACAGCCGTATTGTTATATAGACGGTCTGGCGGTGCGCTTCGAACCAGTGATTTGGTAGTTTTACGTGGCATTACACAGCTCTTCTCTCAGCGGCAACACGTACAAGGGCTGACACAAGAATACAAGCTCCGTTGTTTGCAAAATCACAATTTTCCACAATCTCTTCTGCTCTTATTGGATAAAAGGGCTGTCCTTCATCTAAGCCAACTTTTGTGGCCTCACACGCAGCCTGACAATTAGGATTTTGTTCGCAAATCAATGCGCAAGTTCTTAAATCTACCCCTGGAATGCTACTTTCAATACCCATTATTTACCGCCTTTTTTAGCGCCGTATTTGGAACGGCCTTGTTTACGATTCTGAACGCCTTGAAGATCCAGGCTGCCGCGGACAATATGATAACGCACACCCGGAAGATCCTTAACGCGCCCGCCCCGTACCAGTACTACGGCGTGTTCCTGTAAGTTATGCCCCTCACCACCAATATAAGCCCAGACTTCGTGGCCGTTGGTTAAACGTACACGGGCAACTTTACGCAACGCCGAGTTAGGCTTTTTAGGAGTCTTAGTAGTTACTCTTACGCATACACCACGCTTAAAAGGCGACGGTTTTTCATAGCTTTTAGTCTTAAGATTGTTGGTAACACGCTGCAAAGCCGGCGATTTGGTCTTGCCGACGGCGCTTTTTCTGGGTTTTCTTACCAATTGGTTAATTGTGGGCACTAAAAATTCTCCTTTAGAATTTTTAAGGTTACAGTGAACAGGTTGTAGGTTACAGTATTTTTTTTCTGTAACCTGTCACCCGTAACCTGTAACCTTTTGGATGATTTTAGCACTTTTACTCCTTACCTGCAACTTCGGCTTTGGCGGGCTGTTTCTCTTTTATCGAACGCGCGCCGGTGCCAACCGGGATGCGCCGTCCCAAAATAACGTTTTCTTTAAGACCGTAAAGCTTATCAACTTTTCCACTGGTAGCTGCCGCAATAAGTACTCTGGTAGTGTCCTGGAAAGAAGCGGCCGACAAGAACGAGTCGGTGCTGAGTGACGCCTTAGTGATACCTAGCAGTAGTTGGCTATATTTAACCAGTTGTTTGCCTCTGTTGGCCAGCTGCTCATTAGCCTCCACCACTGCCAGTTTACTGGCAATATCGCCGGTTATGAACTTGCTGTCGCCGGATTCTTCAACCTGCACGCGGCTGAACATCTGGCGAACAATTACCTCTAAGTGCTTATCGGCAATGGTTTGTCCCTGGCTGGCAAAGATGTGAAGGATCTCATTCATGATGTAGCGCTGGGTGGGCTCGATTCCAGACAAGCGCATCAGTTCATGGAGATTGATTGAACCGTTGGTTAGGCGCTGGCCGGCCTCAACAACATCGCCGTCTTTGACTAGCAGTTGCTTAAAGCTTGGTATTTCGTAGCGCACCACGCTTTTAGCTGTTGGGGTGATAGTAACAGACGTCTCGGTAACACGAACTTTGCCGGCCATAGCGGCAGTCATGGGTTCACTGCCATCTTCGTGAGCGGCAACGGTATCGCCAATAGCTACTTCATTGCCATCTTCAACTTGGGCTTGACGGCCAGCCAGTGGTAGCTTAAGGGGTTTTTGTTCTTTAGCGGTAACCTGTACGATGTATTGATCGCCTTCTTCCCAAACGTTGGCTTGTCCGCTGATATCTGTTAGATACGCTTGGCCCTTAGGAGTTCGAACTTCCAGGAGCTCTTCTACGCGAGTAAGACCCTGGGTAACATCATCTCTGGCCGTAATAGCACCAGCACGGTGCTTGGAGTCAAGCGACAACTGTGTGCCCGGCTCACCGATTGACTGGGCTGCAATCACACCTATTGGAAAATCCCGGGCAACCAGTATGCCGGTGGCTAAATCAACACCGTAGGATTGTGGGCTCACACCTCTTACGTTCGTGCAGCTTAAAGCGCTCATAATGCGCAGGCTTTGAATTTTTTCATCTTCATCGATGGCTTTGGCGATCTCACGGGTTATTGGTTGGCCGCCCTTGACGTATTTGCCGACTTTTTCGGCCGCAAAGCGGCCTTCTAACCTGCCGGCAAAGCTCACACCGACTACTTCTGAGTCGCTGCGATACATTGGGAACCCGGGGTCGACCGCATCGCTCACAACTGTAAATACGTCCTGAGCTACGTCTACCAGGCGGCGGGTCAGATAGCCTGAATCAGCAGTCCTAAGCGCAATGTCAATCAATGACTTTCTGGTGCCGCGGGTTGCCGTAAAATATTCCAGTGGTGTAAGGCCGTACTTGTAGTTACTGCGAACCGGCAGCTCTATGGCCCTACCGGTAGCGTCGGCTCGAATGCCGATCATGCCCACAGAATCTTTCATCTGGGAGATATTACCGCGGGCGCCAGAGTTAACAGCGATAGACATGGTGTTTTCTTCGGTTACGAATTGGCTGGCTAGGGCAGCCTCCACCTTACCGTCCACATCAGTCCAAGCTTCGACGGTTAGACGATAACGCTCGTCGTCCGTAATAAATCCGGCTTCATACTGCTGACTGATTTCGGTAGCCTGCTTCTCGCCCTCTGCGACCAAGCCGCCAAGTACCTTAAGGTCGGAAAAATCAGTCATACCCACGGAAAGTCCAGAGCTGGTGGCAAAACGAAAACCAAGATCTTTAAGTTCATCGGCGAGTTTCGCCGTAACATCCTGTCCATAACGTTCATGGGTTAGCGCCATCACGGTTGCCAATTTTTTCTTGGTCATAGCTTCATTTTGGAACGGAAAATCCTCGGGCAGAATTTCGTTGAACAACAACCGGCCAACGGTGGTATTACGTAGTTCACCGCGGAACGGTACCTCTACTTTGGTCTGTAAAATAACCTTTCCGGCATCATAGGCCAGAATTATCTCATCTATGCTACTGAATGAGCGGGGCTTGACCTTGGCGGTTCTGGACTTTTCATAGGTCAGATAGTAACAACCCAACACGATGTCCTGTTCAACGTGCAAAATCGGTGAGCCATCAGCCGGCTTTAGAAGATTTTTGTTTGATGCCATGATATCGCGAGCCTCAGTCTGAGCGGCCTCAGATAATGGTAAATGGACGGCCATTTGGTCGCCATCAAAGTCCGCGCCAAAGCCCCTGCAAACCAGTGGGTGAAGCTGGATGGCTTTACCCTCAATGAGTACTGGCTGAAAGGCCTGAATACTCAAACGGTGCAAGCTTGGGGCACGGTTAAGCAGTACATATTTACCATCGATAACCTCATCCAGTGCATCCCAGACAGCGGTTTCACCGGTCTCAATCATACGGGTTGCACTACGAATATTATGGGCCAACTCCAAGTCTATCAACCGGCCGATTACAAACGGTTTGAATAACTCGAGGGCCATAGTCTTCGGCAAGCCACATTGGTGCAATTTAAGATCCGGACCAGAAACGATTACCGACCGGCCGGAATAATCCACCCGTTTGCCGAGTAGGTTCTGGCGAAAGCGGCCCTGCTTACCCTTGAGTGTGTCGCTTAAGCTCTTTAAACGCCGGCGCTGGCCAGTAGCAGCTACGGCACGGCCGGAACGGGCACTGTTGTTATCTATTAAAGCGTCAACCGCTTCCTGAAGCATGCGTTGCTCGTTGCGACGGATAACTTCCGGCGCGTTAAGATCCATCAGCTTCTTTAAGCGGTTATTGCGGTTAATAACCCGGCGGTACAGGTCATTAAGATCTGAGGTTGCAAACCGGCCGCCAGTCAACTGGACCATAGGCCGCAGGTCCGGTGGGATAACCGGCAAAACCGTAATACACAAACTAGAGGGTTTGATGCCAGCCCGTTGCATACTTTCAATCAGCCGCAAGCGTTTCATAATCTTCTTTTTGCGTTGGCCTTTGGCTTCTTCGGCTTCTTTGCCTAAGTCTTTGACTAATTTACTCAGTTCAACGGCTTCCAGAAGCTCTTTGAGAGCGGTACCGCCCATGCCTACTTTAATCAAAGCCTGCAGCTCATCGGGCAGATTGCGATAGTCCGTTTCAGATAGCAGGCGCATTTTTTCTAAACTGGCCACCTGAACCTTGAATAGCTCCATGTCTTCGGCCAGCTCTTCCAGCTCTTTGGTTTGTGATTCGGCCAGCGCTTTGACATTGGCGTCTTTTGCGGCAGCTTCTTTTTCGTAGCGGGCCTTGGTAGCCGCCTCTGCGGCGGCAACCTCGGCTTCACGGTCAGCTTGGATCTTGTCACGCTGAGCAGTTTCAACACTTTGGACAACATAGCTGGCAAAGTACGCTACTCTTTCTAGGCTTTTTACGGTCATTCCCAGCAACAGGCCAATGGCGCTGGGCGTACCCCGTAAAAACCATATATGGGCTACCGGAGCCGCCAGCGACACGTGTCCCATGCGTTCGCGACGGACGATGCTTCTAGTTACCAGCTCACCATTCTTATCAACGGCCGCCTCGCGAGAACGGACGCCTTTATACTTGGCGTCGTGAGGGTTGATGTCCTTTACCGGCCCAAAAATCCGCTCGCAGAATAATCCATCACGTTCTGGTTTTTGGGTACGATAGTTGATAGTCTCAGGCTTGGTAACTTCGCCGTTGCTCCACTCAGCAATATCTTCTGGGCTGGCGATGGCCAGCCGTACAGCATCAAAATCAGCAATATTAGTTCCGTGGTTATAGTGTCGCATTTAAGCTGCCTCCTCCATTAGTTCAGTGCCCGTTTCCGGTTGTGAAACCTCCGTCAAGCCTTCTTCGTTTAAAACAATACTGTCTTCTGCATCTTCAACTTCCATGGCGCTAAAGTCTTCGGCCACAGCTGCTTCGGTAACATCAGTGTTATCAATAACCGTCTGGCCCGGCTGCAGTGACGGAGTATGCTTAGCCTCGTCTTTGATGTTTTGAGCCAACACTGTTTCGGCGTCAACCACTTTGTTGTTAGCCAACAGATCAACTTTGAGGCCCAAGCCTTGGAGCTCCTTAACGAGCACATTAAAGCTTTCAGGTACTTTTGGACCTTGGATTTCAGTACCTTTAATGATGCTTTCGTAGGCTTTGGCGCGTCCGTATACATCGTCGGACTTGATGGTTAGCATCTCCTGAAGAGTGTTGCTAGCACCATACGCCTCAAGTGCCCAAACCTCCATTTCGCCAAAGCGTTGACCGCCGTTTTGGGCCTTACCGCCTAGCGGCTGCTGAGTAACCATCGTGTATGGACCAGTCGAGCGGGCGTGAATTTTGTCGCTAACCATGTGGTCGAGCTTAATGATGTACATATTTCCAACAGTTGTGCGCTCGGCAAACGCTTCACCGGTACGGCCGTCGTAAAGCTGTTGCTTACCGTCGTCGGGCAGGCCAACTTGCTTTAGTAAATCTTTTATCTTTTCAATAGGCACACCGTTAAAGGCCGGGCTGGCAACTTTAATGCCAAGGGCTTCGGCTGCCATACCCAAGTGTGTTTCGAATAGCTGGCCAATGTTCATGCGCGAAGGCACGCCAAGAGGGTTCAAGATTACGTCGACAGCAATTCCCTCTTTGTTAAATGGCATATCCTCAATTGGCAAGATACGGGCAATAACGCCTTTGTTACCGTGGCGGCCGCCGAGCTTATCGCCAACGTCAATTTTACGCATCTGGGCTACAAACACCTGAATTTGCATAATTACGCCGGCCTTGAGCTCGTGCCCATTAGCTCGTGAAAACACTTTTACACCAACCACCTTACCGTGGCGGCCGGTACTCATACGCTGTGAAGTATCACGGACTTCTTTAGCCTTTTCGCCAAAGATAGCTCGCAGTAAACGTTCCTCGCTACTAAGTTCCTGTTCGCCCTTTGGTGTAATTTTACCCACCAAGATATCGCCAGGGTGAACCTCGGCGCCGATACGTACAATTCCATCCTCATCCAAATGTCTCAGAGCTTCTTCGCTAACGTTTGGGATGTCACGGGTAACAATCTCTGGGCCCAGCTTGGTCTCACGCACTTCGGTCATGTAATCAACAATGTGAATACTGGTCAAGGTGTCGTCTTCTACTAATCTACGGCTAAGGATGATAGCATCCTCAAAGTTGTAGCCACCCCATGGCATAAAGGCCGTCAACAGGTCTTTGCCGAGGGCCAATTCACCGCCGGCGATACTCATACCTTCAATTAATGGATCACCTTTTTTAACCTTGTTACCACTTTCTGCGACTACGGTTTGGTTGATACAACTGCCATCATTGCTACGGGCAAAATGGACCGGCAAGTAAGAAACACTCTTGCCGTCTTTGTACTTTACGGTCACTTCGTCGGCTGTTGCTTTGGTTACTTCGCCATCAGCCGCAGCAAGTACCAATTGGCCGGAGTTTTCGGCTACTACCGATTCAAAACCGGTGCCAACAATCGGGCTTTCGGGTTTTATAAGTGGTACGGCCTGGCGCTGCTGGTTACTGCCCATCAGAGAACGGAGTACGTAGTTCTTTTCAATAAAAGGTACCAAGCTGGCACTGGAACCGATAGTCTGATTACGACTGGCATCCATATGGTCAACTTCGTCGGCATCAACATCGCCGGGCGCCAGGTGGTACCGGGCACTGACACGTTGTTCTTTAAAGTAGCCTTTGTCGTCTACTTCGTTACCGGCGCCGGCCACGACAGCCAATTCTTCTTGGGCAGCATCCAAGTATACAATCTTATCAGTAACTTTAGCCTTAACCGGCCAGGTTGCCCGGCCGGAAACCGCGGCTAGTTTTTTAGCGGCAGCCTCGGTGATTACGGCGCCTTTTTTAACGATAACCGTGCCTTTTTCATTTTCAAAGTCAACAGCTGCGATATGGCCGGCGGCGTCCTTGGAGATAACGGCGTTAATGACCTTGCGGTAAGGGGTCTCCATGAAACCATACTCATTGATGCGCGAGTGGCTGGCGAGGTTCAGTACCAAGCCGATGTTGGCTCCTTCCGGCGTTTCTACCGAACAGATACGCCCATAGTGGGTCGCATGGGCGTCACGAACTTCAAAACCGGCGCGTTCGCGCGACAAACCGCCGGGGCCCATTGAACTCAAGCGGCGTTTGTGAGCCAGCTCAGAGAGCGGATTTGTTTGATCCATAAACTGCGATAGCTGGGAACTAGCAAAGAATTCACGTACAGCCGCTACCACCGGGCGGGCATTTATAAGCTGTGCCGGCGTAACAGTTTCTATCTCACTCATACTCATGCGGTCTTTGGCGTTACGCTCCATGCGCAGAAGGCCGATGCGAAACTGGCGTTGCACCAGCTCGCCGACCAACTTAACGCGGCGGTTGGCCAGAGAGTCAATCTCGTCAGGCGGATCTTGGGTGACATTTAAACGGATAACCTCGGCGATGATGGCCAGCAGGTCATCAATGCGCATTACACGGTTTTCGATAGTGTTGGGCACATTCAGGTCTAAGCGCTTGTTAATCTTGTAGCGTCCGACGCGGCCAAAATCAAAACGTTTGAAGTTGTAAAACATGTTTTCAATCAAGCTTCTAGCATTATCTACGGTAGCTAGATCACCAGGACGCAAGCGCCGGTAAACCTCAATCAACGCCTCGTTGCTGCCGCGTGACGGATCTTTTTCGAAAGTTGCGTCAATATAGCTGGCCGGACCCTGGTCAACGTGTTTAAAGGCCTCGCGAATCTGTTGCTCGGGCAAGCCAAGAGCCCTAAGCAAAGTAGTAACGGCAATTTTGCGTTTGCGGTCAATTTTTACATATAACGCCCCGTTGGCTGCCGTTTCGAACTCCAGCCAAGCACCGCGCACAGGGATGACCTTGGCCCCATATATACTCGCATTACCGCGTTGCTCGGCAGTAAAGAATACGCCACTGCTACGGATCAGCTGGCTAACCACTACCCGCTCGGAGCCGTTAATTACAAACGTACCCCGGCTTGTCATCCAGGGGTAGTCGCCTAAGTAAATTTCTTGTTCTTTAATTTCACCGGTAACTTTATTGGTCAACTCGGCCGTGGCTTTGAGCGACGCATCAAAACTTACGTTGTTTTCCCGGGCCTCAGCCTCGGTAGTTTTTGGCTTTTCAAAATGATAATCTTTAAATCTAATACTCAATTTGCCACCGGTATAATCATCAATTGGGCTGATTTCGGCCAACAGCTCACCCAGACCTTCATCTATGAACCACTGAAATGATTGATTCTGGTGGTCTACAAGATTGGGTGATTCAAGTACGTCATCTGATTTTGTAAAGTACGTGCGTTTTTGCAATAAAATATCTGCCTTCTTAGCCATTAACAGCAATGCTCCCTTTGCTTTATAAAATTAGTTTCCGCTTTATATTTAGCGAAGCCCACTACGTTCGGCATGTGGCCCCCAAGCATTAGCCACATAAAAACGCCAAAGTACACTACTTCTTAAATAAAGAATACAGAATCATGAACGAAGAGTCAAATTTGAAACGTTCGTAGTAACGGTAAGGGGTTTGATGGTGGATACCGAAGTGACAGCAAGTCAGGGCCCCATTGTTGCCATGGCCGTGATAGTAGTCGAGCCACTTGAGGCGGGCTTTAGCCTCCCTGCTGAGAGTTACTGTTGGTCTGATGCTGGACAGCCTGGGTACGACCACGCCTATCCTAGCCTGAGTGCCGGTGTGTTTCATACGCTCCTCCTAAAATTATTATTCAGAAGTGGCGCTTATCTATCTGAACCTGGACAGCAAGCAAGACAGTTACACACACGGAAGATTATACGAATGTCCGTCTTGAGGTTAGCGCCAAGCTTCAATGTAATGGTCCTTAGGTACCACTGATTGTAACTCAGGGGACATGTTAAGTAGTAATCCAAGGATACCAGTTATGCCTAGATCTGTATGGGCAGTGTAGCGAGCTTCCCTCCAGGATTCTGGGCGACCTTGTAAACGAACGTCGATAATTTCCGCAGATGGTCTGAATATTCTACTGTGGTTAATGAGTTGATCAACTCCTTCTTGTACTTCACCGGTGTCGTTCATTCGTGCGTAAAGCTTTAAGCCTGCTCCAATCGTTCCGGGCTGACCACTGAAGTGACTTAGCGCAACGTATGGTAGCGCTGCCGAAACTAGCGAACGAATACGCCGCGGGTTACTAGGACCAGCAACCAACTCTCTGATAATCGGAACTTCGGCTGCCCTTAAGTTACTCGCTCGAGCTGATTGTATCTCCAGGGCACCAATAATAGCGCTTGTTGCCACTTCTCGCGCAATCCACACCGTTTTGATAGCGGATGGTTTTCTTGGATTGATTGGTTTTTTTAAAAAGTGATCGCGCAGCTCAGATATTTGTTGACTACCTGGCGTAGGCGAAACATATAGAGGTGCCCTAAGCGGCACCCTCGTGGGTCTATAAAATTTCCTTAGCGAGTTATACATGAACTCTAAATATGCCTGAAGGTTCTCATCATCTCTTGGCAAGTGTTCAATAGCTATTTCGGGGTTGCGGTCGGTTTCGGGTAATACTAACTCGGTTATTGGAGTGTGCCGTTCAGCCATGGTAAGCAAAGTAAAACACGTCTTAGCAGATAACACAAACTAGGAGCTACTTAGTCAATTTTAGTGCATAAAAGCATTAACGCTTGATGATTACTTTGTCGATCAGGCCGTATTGTCTAGCATCTTCGGCGCTCAGCCAAAAATCTCGGTCTACATCAGCCTCGATCTTGGACAATTTTTGGCCAGTGTTTTTGGCCATAATCTCATTAAGCAGCTTCTTTAGCCGCAGGCCCTCTTTTAAGTCTATTTCCATATCCGTGACCTTGCCGCGAGTACCGGCAGACGGTTGGTGAATCATGACCGTAGCATTGGGCAGCAGCAACCGCTTGCCCTTAGTGCCAGAGCTTAGCAAAAATGCCGCCGCGCTGGCCTGCACGCCAACTCCTACGGTTTGGATATCACTTTTTACATACTGCATAGTATCGTAAATTGCCAGTGCGTCATAGGCACTGCCACCAGGGCTATTTATATAAAAAATAATGTCCTTGTTAGAGTCCTGATTTTCCAAAAACAGCATCTGGGCGATTATAAGGTTGGCCGAGTGCTCTGTCACTTCACCGCCCAAAAAGATAATCCGGTCACGCAACAGGCGGCTGTATATGTCGTAAGCTCGCTCAAAACGGCCCTCTTGCTCTATAACTGTGGGGACTAGTACTTGATTAGTTGGTTTACTCATATAAAACAGTATAAACCGACGAATTAGCACTCGTCAAGTGAGAGTGCCAGAACGTTCTTTTTCAAAGAACCAAATTATTGACACTTTGGACCGCCAAAGTGTCGCAAAACTTCCGGGCGGCTGCGTCCACTTGATGCAGCTGTAGTAAAAAAATAGCTTGCCTTTGAAACTCCTCGCAAACTTGCCACCGGCAACTTTGCTCATCAAACAGCCAAAGGAAGCCAAGCCCGCTACTTTTTTACCTCATCTGCCCTGGTGCGCTCCGCATGTCCGGACTCATTCAAACTTCGGTTTTTCGGATTTTATAGCTAACTATCACAAAATAACACCTATAGAAGTACGGCCTCTAGCCTCCTCAAGCAGAGCCGCCCATAGTTTGGCGCCACCTTTTCGGTAAAAGGTGGCAAATTTGTTTGGTTCTTTGGAGAAGAACATCTCGAGCTAGCCTTTGCTAGCATACTCAACCAGTTTGACGATGGTTTTTTCGGTTAGTAGGCGGGCGGCGATATTACGGCGGTTATCGGGGTTATTAAGTTCTTCAAGCATAGCCGGATCCTGGTGTTGACTTTTTAGAAGCTGCAGCCGGATTTCCAGCTCCTGAGGCGTAACATCAATTTTTTCAATTTCCGATATCTCGCTTAGTACCAGACCGGCTTTAACGCGCTGCTCGGCCTCACCTTGATGGCGATTGCGATGCTCGGCCTCGGTTAAACCTTCTTCTTTTAAATGCTCCTGCCAAGTTTGACCCCTATAGGCCAAGTTACGTTTTTCCTCTTCCTCTAGGCTGGTTATTTGCTGCTCGATTAAAACATCTGGAATTTGGACACTGGAACTATCGGTAATTTTTTTGACCAGTTCGTTTTCGTAGTCACGCTCAGCCTGCGTCTGTTTTTCAACGCCAAGCTGTTTTTTAATATCAGCCTTTAGCTCGGCAACCGTTTTAAACGGCCCGATCTTGCCGGCAAACTCATCATCTACGGTCGGGTCTACGATTTCACTGACTCTTTTGACATCAACGGTAAATGTAACTTTCTTGCCTTGCAAAGCTTTTACGCTGTAATCGCCGGGAAAGGTAATTCCAAATTCTTTGTTATCGCCGGCTTTAGCGCCCAAAAGATAATCCTCAAAGCCAGGTATAAAGGCGTTGCTACCCAAAATTAATGGATAGTCTTTGCCTTCAGAGCCATTGACCGGCTGGTCTTTACTATCGCGCCCGAAAAAATCAATCAAGACTTCGTCGCCGCTTTTGGCTGCCCGGTCTACCTGGTTGCGCTGGGCAGCCCGCTGCTTTAGCGAGTCAATAACATTATTTACGTCTTTGGCGGATACGCTCACCGGAGTTTTAGCAATTTTAATCTTTTTATAATCGGGCAACTTAACCTCTCCGATTGTTTCTATTTGGGCCTCAAACTCCAAGCTAGTATATGGTACGAACTTTTTAAGTTCTACTTTGGGCTGAGCCACGGGGTGCAGCTTTTGCTCGTCCAGCGCCCGCCCATAAAGCTCGTTTAGGGCATGCTCTATGAATTCGTCAAGCATGGCTTGCTGGTTAACATGCTTCTCTACCATGTTCATTGGCGCTTTACCGGCCCTGAAGCCGGGAACTTTCACATTTTTAGCGAAATGGCTTAACACGTGCCCCTTAATAGGCTCCAGCTCAGGGGCATTAGCGCTAACGTAAAGCGTCAGCTCGGTTGGACTTTTAATAGTTTTAGTAACTTGCATCGAGTGCTGATTATAACCTAAAACAATGGACAAATGCGACAATTGGACTAATGGACAAACGAATAATCAATGTCAGCAATGCTCAGAGCATTAGTTCATTGAACATTCGTCCACTTGTTCATTGCCTAAAGCTCTGATGCGGGACGGTGACGGGCAGCTAATTTACTGACCAGGCGCTCTAGGCCAAGTTCTTTTTCCTCACCCAACCTCAGGTCTTTCAACTTAAATCGCTGGGTCGCAAGCTCGTGCTCGCCTAAAAATATCACGTAGAGAATCCCTGATTTAACAGCTGCTTTTATCTGGGCATCCAGCTTGCGGCCGCTGCTGTCTACAGCAATCCGCAATCCTTCGTTTCTCAGGACGGCCAGAGTTTTTTGAGCCGCCTCATAAACATCTCCTACTAGAATGACTATGGCATCAGTTTCCGGCGCTAAAGTTGGCAAGAGGCTATGACCGGTTAGGAAATTCTGCAGCGTAACATCCCCCATACCGAAACCAACCGTAGGCACCGGGTTAACGCCAAACTCAGCCACCAACCCGTCATACCGGCCGCCGCCGAACATAGAGCGGTTATTATCTGGGTGCTTGTCAAAAATTTCAAAAACGATGTTGGTGTAGTAGTCAAAACCACGCATTAGGGTCAGGTCAAAAACGGCGTTATTTACCCCGTTTTCACGCAGAATCTGGAGTAATTTGGCCAGCTCGGCTACCGCCGGGTGCTGCTGTGTAGCTAGGGGTAACTCAACCAAACGTTTGACTTTTAATAGCGCCATCAGCCGTTGCAGCACATCGGTTTCGCGCTGGGCGGGGCTTAGCAGGGCATCGGCAAGCGTTACAAATTCTTTTTGGCTAATTTTAGCCATTCTGTCGATTAATCGCATAAACGCCGCGGCCTGCGTAAAGTCCAAGCGCAAGTATTCCAGCATCAGCCAATTTATCAAGGCCCGGCTGCTGATACGGATTTCGTAAAAACTCCGTTTGGCGCCGAATGCTTGCAAGATAGAGTCGGCTATCAAAATCACTTCGTGGTCGGCAGCGATACTGGGGACACCGAATATATCGACGTTAAGCTGCCAATGCTCACGCAACCGTCCATGCTGCGGCCGCTCATAGCGCCACAGATTGGGGATACTGTAAAGGCGCAGCGGATAAGCCAGCTCCTGGCGCCGGGCGGCTACCATCCGGCTAACCGACGGAGTCATCTCTGGCCTCAGCGTTATACTTCGCCCACCGCGGTCTGTAAAACTAAAGGTTTGTTCGGCCACTATTTCCTCACTGGTCTTGGCAAGGTAGAGCTCCAGCGGCTCGATAATCGGAGCATCATACTCCTGGTAGCCAAAACTCTCTACCACTTTCCTTAGTACGCTGAACATATACTTCTGCACCCGCTTGTCTTCGGGGTAGAAATCGCGCGCACCTTTATAGGGCTGAGTAGATAGACTCATAACTTGAGCTTTATTATAATGCACCCCTTGCCGAGTACCTAGCATCACGAATTCTGACCGTAAACGGACACACGTAGTACTCGATACCGGACTTGCCTTAGGGGCCTTAGCCATGCGATAGTTTAATCAGTAACTTAAGGATAAAAAATGTCAAAACCTAAACATTTAGTCCAAACCGATAGCGCTTTTAAGTTATTCAGCAAGAGCTATGCTCTGGTTAAAGAAAATCTGACTATATTCATATTTGTCTATTCGGTATCCGCGTTGTTTGCGCTTTGGAATTTTTTAAGCCGGCTATCGGAAAGCAATAACCTACAAGAAAGCGGCACAAATGCCTATTACGGCTTTTTTTCGTCTTTTACTGGTTTACATTTTACCTCTCCAACCGGTATCGGACTGGGTTTAGCTCTTTTACTAGGTTTTCTGGCCGTACTGTTTGGGCTTTTACAAATCATCTTGGTGCTTCGGGTCGCCCAGGGCGAGAAACCCAGTTTTGGCAGCCTATGGGGAGAATTCAAGAAAAAGGGTGCCCGGCTTGTGGGTCTTGAGATAATGATGGGTGTTGGTATTTTAGTCGGCTTTCTTTTGCTAATAGTACCGGGCGTTATCTTACTTGGGCGGTGGTTTTTGGCGCCATACATTTTAGTAGATAAAAATACTCCTGTCAGCGAGGCTCTTGTGCAAAGCTGGGAAATGACAAAAGGCTACGCTTGGCCGATTTATTCTGTGATTTTGGTGGGTATTTTATGGAGCCTGACCGGAGCCGTACCCATCGTAGGTGCTATAATCAGCTTTTTGTTGGCCGTAGCCTACTCGGTCGCGCCAGCTTTGCGGTACCAAGAACTCAAGAAGCACTCTTCTTAGGCCTGCCCGGTAGGGAGCCTTCGAGACTATCCGCTTACAGCGAATAATAATTTGCGAAGCAAAAACTCAAAAGTCTACTACTGAGCCTGTTGGCACAACAGTTCAAAGTAGCGGGTGCTGCCAAAGGGTATTTTTTGCTTGATTTTAGTTTTGGCATCAGCACTGATAGCAAAAGTAATAGTATGATTGCCAAACCGGCGATTGACCTCATCTACCGCTTCAGTTAACCAAATCTCTTTGTTAACCTCTTCTAAGATGCTCACCTGATTCATATTTGAAGCCTCCAGCAGACAGCAACTTACACCCATCTCTGTTACATAATCCAGGTTTGGATGTTTATTAAAAAGTAGCGTGGCCCGCCGATAAATTTCGGCGTTGGTAAAAAAACTACTCTTAAAGGCTTTCCGGCTATGCCAGTAGTCGCCGCTTTTATAACGGATAGAAACACTCATACCCCTAGCACACAGGCCCTTATAGCGCATTTTTAGACCCGTGCTTTCACATAAGTGAGCCAAGCGGCTGCGGACCTTTTCTTCACTGGCCCGATAATCATCCATAACAAACTGTCGGCCGATTGTCTTAGTAGACCATTCGTGATCATCTACTTCCCAGCCACGCAGCCGTTGGTGCCAGTCTTCTCCACAAACACTCCTAAAAACGTGCTTCTTAAGAAGATCCGATGGCGCGTCCAGAAACTGCAGCGGCGTCATGATGCCGCGGGCATTGAGGCGGGCCTCATTTTTATCAGCGATGCCGGTTAAGTCGGTTAATTTAAGTTCCGACATGACTTTACGCAGGTTCCTATGCTCGATTACGTCCAACCCGTCGGGTTTATGTAGGCCCGCAGCCGTTTTAGCTAAAAAGCGGTTAGGGGCGATACCGATGTTGCAGCGCATCCAGCAGCCAACATCTTCCTTCAAACGCCGCTTTATTTCATAGCCGATATCCGTCAGCGAGCGAGTGTTTACTGCCTGCCGGGTGCCATGAAAGTCAATTATGCCTTCATCTATGCTTTTCATGGTTACGGCCGGCGAGTAGCTTTTCATAATTTTAATCAGTTTTTTATAGGCGTAGTGGTACTTGGGCGGATCGGTTTCTAGAGCTACCAGGTCCGGTACCAGTATGCGGGCATCCACCAGGCCCATACCAACTTTTATGCCAAGGGCTTTGGCTTCATAGCTGGCGGCAATAACACAAGCACTTTTGGTTAGACGATTAGTAACAGCTACCGGACGGCCTCGCAGCAACGGCCTGGCCTGTTGCTCCACAGTAGCAAAGCAACTATTCAGGTCTATATGCATCACCTGCGGCTCTTCAGTGTTTAAACCAAAATTCATGGCCCCCTACCATCTGTTCAAAACCTTTTTGCTAAAAGTTGCTGAAAGAATGAGTTGCTACAAGGATAATCCTTGTAGCAACTCAGCATAGACAACTTGAGACATATCCGGATTATTTTCGGTCTGTGTGTCGGCTATGTACATCAGTGTCCAGTCCAAAGTTTCGGCGTCAAACTCCAGGCGGTAATCGGCTTGGCCGTCGGTCATGTCAAAGACATGGATCATGCGGGAGCCTTTTCGTACCGGGTGCAGCAGACCTGTCTCGGTAAAGTTTATGCTGCGGCCGGCGTATTCCATGCGCTTGGGGAAACACTTTAGCCGCTGGCCGGCGTTTTTGAAGTAAAAAGCTACCACGCTTACGGTTTTGTTAACCTGTACTACATTTTCCATTTTATTAAGTCTCCTTGAAGGGTTTTAAGAGTTATTTAAAGAGTTCCGTATTCTTTTTATAGAATCGGCGAACGGCTTTTTAGGAGTTAGCTGCCTGGAGAAGAATTAGATAACCGTTCCGATATCTGATTTCCGTTTACCAGTGAGCTTTGAGCCTGTGAGGTTTGGCAGTGACGTCCAACTAGCGCGTTGGAATGTAAGTATGCCTACCCAGTGTGATTTAAAAGTCTGCATGGAGGAACCCCGATTTATCGGGGAGCCCATACATGGCTAAGTTCAATTATAAGACTAGGTTTAGCTTTTGCAATATAGAAAATAAAGGCGGTTTATTGTTTTACTAAGCGGTCCATGGCGACGGCAAAAGCGGCTTCTTTAAGGGTCATCTTGGCCTTGGTAGATCGGGAGTAAATTTCATCTGTAGCTTTTACCAAATAATCCTCCAGCTGGCTATTTACCCTGGCCTCAGACCATTGCTCACTGGCACGGTTTTGCAGCCACTCCAGATGGCTGACCACAACTCCGCCGGCATTAGCTAAAATATCCGGTACTACCAGCATACCGCGGGCGTTTAAGGCTTTATAAGCCGGTTCACTTACCGGGCCGTTGGCTAGCTCCAAAATGATGCCAGCCTTAACGTCTTTGGCGTTTTTGGCGGTTACCGCGCCCCCCAAGGCAGCCAATACCAAGACGTCAACCTCTAGACTAATTAGTTCCTCGTTAGAAATCGCTTTGGCGTCTGGAGGATATTCGGCGAGCCTTCCGCTTCCGGCTTTATAAGCAGCCAGCTTCTGCGCTGAGAGGCCTTTTGGCTCGTAAGTACCGCCGCTGGAATCCGTAGCTGCTACCATTTTCCAGTTTTGGTGTTCCTGCTCAGCAACCAGGCCAAAAAAAGAACCAACATTGCCAAAACCCTGTACGCCATATGTGATTAGCCCGCGCTTGCCCAGTTTATCCAGCAGCTCACGTAAAACTATCACTCCGCCGCGGCCGGTAGCCGCGTCACGTCCCAAACTGCCGCCCTTTTCCACGCTTTTGCCAGTAAAGCTGGCCCTAGAAGTGTCTCCTGTCAAATTCTCGTACTCATGAACCATCCAGTCGATGATTCGGGGGTCGGTATTAACATCTGGCGCCGGCACATCCTTATCCGGACCAATATGCTGCTGAAGATGCCTGACGTATTTACGGGACAGCTCTTCCAGCTCCTCTGCGGTTAGCATTTTGGGGTTGACGCTCACGCCGCCTTTGCCGCCGCCCAGGGGTAAACCAACCGCTGCGGCCTTAAAGCTCATCAACATAGCCAAAGCCCGCACCTCTTCTAAATCCACATCGGGGTGAAAGCGTATACCGCCTTTATAAAGCCCTAGTTTATTATTGTGCTGGACTCGGTAAGCCTTATGGGATTTGCCCGAATCCATCTTTATTTCAAACTGATGCTCGGCATTTATTGCAATGAGTCTATCTATCTGCCAATCTGTTAAACCAATTTTTTTGCCAACATCGCGTATCAAGCTATGGGCCGTTTCTAGCATAAACCCTCTCTTTATTTTTCGCTCTGGCTATTCGCGCAGGGCTAACCTAACGCCTTATATTGTCTTTCAATAAATGGTGCCGGGAAGAGGACTCGAACCTCCACAGATTGCTCCGCTAGGTCCTAAACCTAGTGCGTCTACCAATTTCGCCATCCCGGCGTGTTCTACGTGTTCTAACAGAGTAATTTTACTTGTTTTTACGGTAAAAAACCAGCTGCGAGTCACCATATTTTTTATCGCTGATGATCGAACAAGCGTCAAACGCTGGCGGCAACTCATGGCCGGGCCAAGATACCACCACCAAGCCGCCCGTTTTGGCGTGCTTGGTTAGCTTGCTTAGAAGATTTATCTGTAAATCCTGATACGGCGGGTCTAGCAGCATAATATCAAATTGTTTAGTCTGATTATGAGAGCTCCAACTGCCAGCGTCGGCGTTAACGGCTTTAACTTGCTGTGCAAGCCCCAATTCTTTAATACTCTTGGTGATGGCTTCATGCGGCCCACGCTTTTGCTCAATGGCAACCGCACTTTTTGCGCCTCGGCTGACAGCCTCAAAACTAAGCGCGCCGCTTCCAGCCATGGCATCCAAAACAGTCAACCCATCTATGTCTCCAAGCATGTTAAACAACGCTCCCCGGACTTTATCACTCATGGGGTGCGAGTGATGCCCCGGCGGATCATGGAATATCCGCCCCTTCAACGTTCCGGCGATAATTCTCATAATGTATTCTCCTGTCTTCTATTAAATATAAACCATTGTTAATTCAGGTTGGTAACTGCTCGGAGGGCTGAGACTCTGGAATTTAGGTGGGGGTATTTTTTCAGGTTTTCTTTGCGGTCTATGAAATTTTGGGCGGCGTTCCTGGCCGCGGCAATAAGTTTTATGTCTGTTAGCTCGGCAACGCGCAAATCCAATGCTCCGTGTTGCATAGAGCCATAAATGGCGCCCGGGCCACGTAGCTGCAGGTCCAACTCTGCCAATTTAAAGCCGTCACTGATGGTTTCTAGAGCTCTTAAGCGCTGGCTGGGCGCGCGGCTATCACTGGGCACTAAATAACAGTAACTTTGATGCTCACCCCGTCCAACCCGCCCGCGTAACTGATGGATTTGGGCCAAACCAAACCGTTCCGCGCCCTCGATAAGCATTATGGTAGCGTTAGGCACATCCACGCCTACCTCAATCACCGTGGTACTGACCAAGATATCGTACCGATGAGCCACAAACTTTTTCATTACAGCGTCTTTTTCGGCCGATTTCATTTTGCCGTGTAATAGGCCAACACGGCGATGCTTGAAGTCATGTTGAGCCAATTGTTCGTAAACTTCTTCTACGGACACTCCGCCGCTAGTTTCGGTATCTGTTATTAACGGGCAAACCACAAACATTTGCTGTCCTGCTTTTAGCTGCTTATCAATACTCGCATATAAAGTTTTACGAGAATTTGGCGAGACAATTTCGGTGATGATTGTTTGGCGATCCGGCGGCAGCTCGTCCAACACCGAAATGTCCAGCTCACCATACAAAGTAAGCGCCAGACTGCGCGGAATCGGCGTGGCGCTCATGTGTAACACATGCGGCATGTGCCCTGCTTTAGCCTGCAGCTTTTTGCGTTGCTCGACACCAAAACGGTGCTGTTCGTCGATAATCACCAGGCCGAGTTTATGCATATCAACCTTTTCACTGATTAGCGCATGTGTACCAACCATAAATTTAATGTCGCCGTTTTTAATGCGCTTATGGGCATTTGATTTTTGCTTAGGTGTTAAGCCGCCAATCAGCAAGCTGACCTTGTCGCCTTGGCCAACACTACTCATCAGTAGGTATATCGTATCGGCATGTTGCCGGGCTAAAATTTCGGTTGGCGCCATCAGCGCTACCTGAAACCCCTGTTCGATGGCCATTAGCGCCGCCATAGCGGCTACCACGGTTTTGCCTGACCCCACATCGCCCTCTATAAGCCTGTTCATAGGTTGAGTCTTTTCGAGGTCTTGATAGATTCGCCATATCACCTTGCGCTGGGCATTAGTCAGCTTAAAGGGCAGGCTGCCTACAAAATCTTTTGCCAACTTCTGTTTGAATATGATTGCCAGCGCCTTACCCTTGGAAAATTCATATTTATTGAGTAGCGCCGCCAGAGTAAGTTCAAATATCTCCTCAAAGCCTAGCCGGCGTTTAGCTTTATCTAGCGCCGTAACAGATGACGGAAAATGCATTTCAGAAACCGCTCGGCTATAGACCACCAGTTTCTCCCCATCAATCAGCCACTTTGGCAGGTGCTCGTCGAGGTCTTTAACGGATTTGATGGCTTGCAGCACTAGTTTACGAATAACGGAAGATTTTAACCCCTTAGTTTCACGGTAGATCGGCACAATGCGGGCCGTGTTAACTGGAAAGTCGCTAGCAAGTTCAATAGACGGATTTAAGATACTGAATCTGCTGCGCCTAAGCGCATATTCCCCAGCGATAAAGTACGAAGCGCCGTGTTTTACAGCCCCAGCGCGGTAAGGTTGGTTAAACCAGATAAGACGTACGCTGCCGCTATCATCACTGGCAATGGCCTCGGTGATATGCATGCCCCGCCGTACATAGCGGCCCGTGGCCTGGCTTATTTTGGCTTCGATAGTAACTACACCCGGGCGTAATTTATCGATAGCGCTCATATGGGAATAATCTTCGTAGCGACGTGGATAATAGCCTATAAGATTTCCAATACTATGCACACCAAGAACGGCCAGTTTTTTAACTAGCTCCGGACCCGCCCCCTTAAGCTCATTTACGGGTGAGTTAACAGTCACTGCCTAACAGTGTAGCAAGTGTTCTTAGGCAACTTCGAGTTCAGTTATGCGAGTTTGGTGGTTTTTAAGTTCGTTGCTGTGGTTTTTGATGGCTGTTTAATAACTTTGACCTCAGTTTTTACCTGGGCCACGTCATCTTTAAGCTGGGTAACATCCTGCCATTTGCGGCAATGGAGCTAGTCCTTCCAAGATAGCCTTGTTTTGGTCTCTTATCTCCTCCAGCGATGCGTCTTCGCAATGATCATTTTGCACAATGGTATTTTATCATTTCTTACGGAGTTTTAGCCAAATACTAGGGCCAAAGTATAGCGGCGCCAACATCGGCTGAAGTACGCTCTCGGCGGCCAGTAGCGGTTTTTTGCCAAGGACTTTTTTAAGTTTAGGGGAGCGTAAGTTAGAGCCACTCAAAACCGACTCTACCTCAAAGCCAGCTTTATGGAGTAGTTTAATAATGGCTTTTGGATGGTGGTTAACAAAAGGAAGCTCTTTATCATTTTTATTAGCCTCGCTACTGATGTCAACTGGTTTTATTGGCACGGATTTACCTCGAACACCGTAGCGCAAACGATTCAAAAAATGAGCATCGTTGGCAAATTCTAAAATAAAGTTTCCGCCCGGCTTTAAAACCCGAGATATTTCATTAAATTCTGCTGATGGATCCGGCAAATGATGCAAAACCCGTACTACTAACACTAAATCTACTGAACTGGCCGGCATTTTTAGATCGGCCGCCTGTAAGAGCTTGCGCTCAACTGAAGGCATATCTTTAAGATAAATTTTACCAATATCCAGCTGCTGCTGGCTAGGTTCGGCTAATGTTACCTTATCGGCATACTTAGTCAAGAATTTACTAAGCCTTCCGTATCCGCCGCCTACATCTATAGCTTGCTCAAAATGCTTACCCTTTAGCAAACGATTAATGGCCATTTCTTCCGCGGCATGCTCGTATTCCCGGCCAGTCCAGTAATCCTGGTAGTTGTATTTGGGGTCATTATACTGGTCGGCCTTACGAGTAGTTTTTTTAGCGGTCTTCGTTGTAGCCATTTACTTTAATTCTACCAGAGCCGAGTCTTTATAGGCTTTGCCCCGGCGCAGCAACAATCGGCCATTCAGAAAATCAGCCTCACTCAGGTTATTCTTTGTATCATTAATTGGTTTGCCGTTGATATAGATGGAACCCGAGGCAAGCAGGCGCCTGGCATCAGAGTTCGATGAGGCCAAGCCTGCCTCAACGAGAGTGGCGATGATAGGGCTTCCAGATTCAACCTTAACTGATGATAATTCCTGCCTAATCGCTGCCAAGTCCTCCGCGGAGGCTTCACCAATAGATACTTGACTAGTCAAGTATCTTGTAACTGTAGTAGCTGCCGTATTATCCTGGCTGCCATGGACCATGTGTGTAAGTTCTTCGGCCAACGCTTTCTGGGCGACCCTGGAAGCCGGATCGGCCTTTTGGGCTGACATAACCTGCTCTATTTCCCCTTTAGGCTTCAAGCTGTAATACTTTAAATAATCCCCTACATCGGCATCGTCAGTATTAATCCAAAATTGATAAAACTGAGTCGGTGTGGTTTTTACGGGATCTAACCAAATCGCTCCACCCTCAGACTTGCCAAATTTCTTACCTGTAGTCTTGTCTATTACAAGCGGCATAGAAAAAGCGTTAACTTCTGCACCTTCTTTTTTGCGAATCAACGATACGCCAGACAGCATATTTCCCCACTGGTCGGAGGCGCCAATCTGTAATACCACGCCATGGTTCTTATTTAGGTGCCAAAAATCATAGCCCTGGATTAACGAGTAGCTAAACTCAGCATAACTAATACCAGAGGCACCCTCGCCCATCCGCTCTGTTATAAAGTCCCGCTGCATAAGCTCGGCCATGGAGAAATTCTTGCCTACGTCACGCAAAAACTCTAAGTAACCAATATCTTTAAACCAGTCGTAGTTATCAACGGGGACAAAATCTTTGCCAGCGAATAGTTTATTAATCTGCTGCTTGATAGCCTCGACATTCTTCTGGATTTCTTCGCGTGGTTTTAGCTCGCGCTCGCTGGATTTGCCACCCGGGTCGCCTATTAAACTCGTAGCCCCACCGGCTAGAATGACTGCTTTCCAACCAGCATCGATTAATCGCCGGGCCAGCATCATCGCTGCCAGATTGCCAATGGTCATGCTATCGCTCGAGGCATCGACCCCATGGTAAAAAGTCTGGGGCATATCCAGCCACTTATTATCTGCAAAGGTTTTGTCTTTTATCAATCCGCGCCAGGTTAAATTTTCGCTTAAGCTCATTATATTTAATTCAGTTAATACTCATCTTACCAGTCTAGTATAACTCAAAGATGAAGACAGCTATTAGTGCTTATGTTTTGTGGTACATTTATAGGAGCATCGGGTTTGGTATAATATTGCGAGAAAGGTCCGTTAAACCTATACATGAGTAGCCGCTTGGGCAAAGGTAGTAATCGACCGCGCCGGTCTAGTAGCAAATATGTTACCACTCACAGTGGTAGCCAATTAAAGATACACCGTTCTCTGGGCGAACGCTGGATGGCGCGCCGGGAGCTTAAGGCCAGGCGCAAGGTACAACGTATGCAGGGCTTGCCCAAGTCACGGTTTAAGCGAACCCTGTGGCGGCTCCATCCTAAACGCTTAGCAGCCTACTGGTTCAGCCGTGACGGCGCGATTATGGCGTTAAAAATCGCCGGTATCGGCATATTGGTCTTGTTCATTGTGACTTTGGCGGTTTTTGCATATTTCCGCAAAGATTTGCCCTCAATTACCGATATATCCGGCGGCAACCTGGGTGGCAGCATTAGTTATTATGACCGCAGCGGCCAGACTTTACTCTGGCAAGACTACAACGCGATTAAACGCGTCCCTGTTGCCAGCGGCGATATATCCAAATATGTAAAAGACGCCACCATCGCCACCGAAGATCGTAATTTTTATAACGAAAAAGGCTTTGACATAAAAAGCATTATCCGGGCCGCATTTAACGACATATTTCACAGAGGCGGAACCCAAGGAGGCTCTACCATAACCCAACAACTGGTAAAAATTACCCAGGAATGGACCAAAGAGCGTACGTTGACGCGAAAAGTTAAAGAGTTGATTTTGGCCGTGGAGCTAGAGCGCAGCTACACTAAAGATGAAATTTTGACTGGTTATCTTAACGCTGCACCTTATGGCGGTGTAGACCACGGTGTTCAGGCCGCCGCCAGCGACTACTTTCATAAATCCGCCAAAGATTTGACGTTGCCGGAATCTGCAATGCTGGCAGCTATCCCTAAAGCACCCGGCTACTACTCACCGTACAGCCCTTACTTTGAAAGGTCGTTATTCAATGCCCGCTACAACTATGTGCTTGACTCTATGGTCCAAACCGGAAAAATTAAGAAATCCGAAGCAGAGGCTGCTAAAAAGTTTGACGTTATCGCTACGGTCCAGCCACAGCAAACCAAATATGCCGGTATCCGTTCACCATACTTTGTGCTAGCCGCCAAAAACGAATTATCCAATACCTTTTTGAGCGGCGAAAACGGCAGCGGCTCATCCAAAGCCGGCGGCTGGAAAGTTATTACCACGCTAGATACCAAACTGCAGGATCTTGCCGAACAGCAGGTCCAAAAGGGCATCGCCCAAGTTAGACGTCAAGGCGGGGATGAAGCGGCCTTGGCCGCTGAAGATGTTAAGACCGGCCAGATGGTCGCTTTGGTCGGCGGGGTAGACTTTGCTAATTCCGAATATGGCCAGATAAACTATGCTCAAACCCCGCTGCCGCCTGGCTCCAGCTTTAAACCGTATGACTACACGGCTCTGATAGAAAACAGTAACAGTGCTGGTGCTGGCTCTGTATTATATGATGTCCAACAGGCTATCCCTGGTTATCCGTGTACCAACAAAGCTTTGCCAAAAAATGGAGGGAACTGTCTGGAGGACTATGATTTTCGCTATCCCGGCCCGATGACATTGCGCTACGCGCTGGGCGGCTCACGCAACGTTCCAGCCGTTAAAGCCATGCTCATAACTGGAGTAGATAAAACTATCAAGACTGCCGAGGCTATGGGCTTAAAAAGTGGCTATAAGTGCTACTCTGATCAAAAGTTAACCCAAACCACCCAATGCTATGGGGCTTCGGGCATTGGTGACGGCGCATTCTTGCATCTTGACGAACACGTGCATGGGTTTTCCACCATTTCCCGGCTGGGTAACTACATTCCCCAAACTTATATTATGAAGATTTACGGCTCTAAAAGCAGCACTAAGCCGTTCTACGAATGGAAACAACCTAAAGGCAAGCAAGTTGTCCGGCAGGATGCGGCATATATTGTTGCTGATATAATTTCTGACCCTAAGCCTAGCTACTTCCCGGCTGGACGTAAACCGCATCGTTTTAAAGGCTGGAACTTTGCCATGAAGACCGGTACGACCGCCGAGGGCAAGGATGGCTGGATGATAGGCTTTTCAACCAAGTACGCAGCCGGTGCGTGGGTTGGCTACCACACTAGGCAAAAGACGCTGTCAGGCACCATGGAAAATATGACCCAGCCAATTTGGCAGGGCTGGATGAATGCTGCCCATGACGGCGTTACGCCAGCCAACTGGACCGAACCAAGCGATATACAGCACCAACCTGCTTATGTAGTTACCAGCCACGTTGGCATTGGATCGGTTGAACCCTCACCTGGTACGGAGATTTATCCATCGTGGTACAAGCCCAAGGCCACTACTACCAAAAACGCCACTATCGATAAAGTATCCGGGAAGCTAGCCACCGATTGCACACCCAGTCTTGCCAAGCAGACCCAGGGCGGTAACAGCACGGCCGACCACTTTTCAATAGATATCTTTTACGGTAATGGCGCGGCCACCAATCCTAACAACACCACTGCCAACGATGATGCCCACAGCTGTAGCGATTCCAAACCGACTATTAGTGTGTTTATAGACGGAACAGATGTTAGCAACGGCGGAAATGCCACCTGTACGGGCAGCTGTAGCATCACCGCTACTGTTTCCGCAGGTACTCACCCGTTCAATGACCCGGCTCATCCGCAGTTTCCGGGTACGGTAAACTTATTAGTCAACGGCCAGGTAGTCCAGTCACAATCAGCTGCCGATCCATCTGATACAAAGACATTTACCTATTCCGGTTCAGGCAGCGTAACGATAGCCGTTCAGGTTATCGATAGCGTGCTTTATGACGCTACTTCAGGTAACGCTACAGTGAGCTTTGCTGCAGCAGCACCAGCGACACCAACATTCTCTATTAGTAGATCAGGTACTAACGACAATAAGATTGATTGGTCTAGTGTTAGTGGAGCTACATCCTATAAGGTCTATTGGACCGGTGCTGGCGGCTCGTCACCGCAGACCGTTGTTACCACTACTTACACAATTCCAGGCGGCAGTAGTGCCAGTAATGTCAGAGTTGAAGCTTATACCGGAACTACGCTAATTGCACAGTCAAGCTAGCCTTTAGTCTTTTTCTAAAAATGTATTAAGAGCAGTTCGGATGTCAGCTACCGGCATTAAAATCGCCGGTTTTTTACCAGAACGCACTCTTGGCCCGATAGCAGCTTCAAAACCGAGCTTTTTGGTTTCTGCCAACCTTTTTTCCAGGTACGGCACATGACGAACTTCACCGGAAAGCCCCACTTCGCCAAATACCACGGCATTTTTCTTAAGCTTCAAACCTTTGGCAGCGCTGGCAATCGCCATGCAAACAGCCAGGTCGGCAGCCGGCTCGCCAAGGCGTATGCCGCCCACAATATTAACATAGATGTCTTTGTCTGCCAGTTTTAGCTTGGTGCGCTTTTCTAGCATGGCAATCAGTAGATTTACGCGAGTTAAGTCTATGCCGCTGGCAGTACGTTTTGGATACCCATAGCTAGTCGTGTTAACCAGGGCCTGTACCTCAACCAACAACGGTCGGCTGCCTTCCATTGTGGCATGAACTATCGAGCCATCACTTACTTGCCGTTCGGCTAGTAGCGCCTTCGATGGGTTTTCTACCGGTTTTAGGCCCTGCTCGCCCATTTCAAAAATACCGGTTTCATTTGTCGAGCCATAACGATTTTTTATAGCCCGCAGAATTTTAAAACCTCCATAACGATCGCCTTCCAGCTGCAAAACTACGTCAACAATATGCTCCAACACTTTGGGACCGGCAATCGAACCCTCTTTGGTGACGTGGCCAACCAGCAAGAGTGCGGTACCGGTGGCTTTAGCGGCCGCTGTAAGTAATTGCGTACTGTTAGTAATTTGGCTTACCGTACCGGCAGCCGAGGCTATTTCGTTGACCGATACAGCCTGCACCGAGTCCACCACCACTACGTCATACTTTCCCTCAACAATCGTGGCGGCAATGTCGTTGGCAACAGTTGAAACAGCCAGTTGCATGTCCTTGTGTGAGGCGCCCAGGCGCTCAGCCCGTAAGCCTACCTGTCGGGCAGATTCCTCACCACTAACATATAAAACTTTGTGCTCTTTTGCGATGTTATAAGCTACTTGAAGTAGTAGTGTGCTTTTACCGATACCAGGTTGCCCGGCCAGTAAGTTAACGCTTCCAGCCACCAAACCTCCACCCAAAACCCCGTCGACTTCGGAAATATTGGTCAGTATTCGGGGCGTTTTGGTGGAGGCCGCTTTGACAACCGATTCTATTTTTAAGGTATGCCCGCTAGCCCCGGCAGTTGCCGTGGTAATCTCTACCTGTTGTTCCAGCGTGTTCCACTCGCCACACTGAACACAACGCCCGGTATAACTCGAAGACACCGCCCCGCAGTTGCTACATACGTAGCGCATTCCCAAACTCTTTGCCATACAAAAAGTGTAGCAGATGCACATTTTTTTAGTGACGGAGGTTTTATTGAATTTGGGCCATGCACGCAGATCCTGAGCAAATGTAGCCAAAAAATTGCGAGTTTGGCTGCCTGCGGTTGTTTGACGAAAAAATTATCCGGTGGATGATTTTTGAGGAGTTCTGCAGGCAAGCTATTTTTTGGCTATCAGGTGTATCAAGAGATGCGGGCGGCCCAAATTTAATAAAACAGGAGCAATTATTGAATGGCTTGGGGTGTTAGACGAGTGTCGATGACGCTATCTAAATTTCTAAGCTCGGCAGCCAGGCCGTTGCGTGTCTCAACAAGAGCATTAAATGTATCAATGTCGCTTTTTAGCCGGGTTACACCACTGTTATATGATGTGATTTCTGCGTTAAACCCTGGAACGGCGCCGTTATAGGCCGCGAAATCACCAGAACTTTTTAACCTATCCAAGCGAACCTGATCACTTTCTATCTGAGATAGTAAGTTCTTTAAACTAGCTTCCTGACTATCAATATCCTGTTTCATTGCGCTCAGCTGCTGATCGTAGTTAGTGATTCTGGCTATCCGGTCGGTGAATTCTCCTTTATAGCTAGCCGAAAACGCGACCACAGCCGCCCGATTAGTAAAATACTGCTTGTAGTAACTTTCCAGTGGCGTCGGCAAGTCAGCTATTTCAGTGCCAAAAATAGAGTGCATCTCGTTCACTACATCATTAGGCTCGCTCTTTTTATAGGCGTCGATGGTATCTTTGATGCGTTGATCCGTCTGAGTGGCGTAATAACTTTGTAGCAAACCATTCACGTAGTTTTTATCCTTGGTGTTAAGCCGGTCATAGGCGGCGTGCAGCATTTCGTGGGCGGCTGTAACCTGCACCACCCCCTCCAGGCGCGGATCAGTTATGCTGAACAAAAAGATAACGGGACTGGTGAGGTTTAGCTGTTCAGATTGACGGGCGATGTAGCAGCCCAGAACAATCGTCTGCTCATTTTGCGGACAGTCTTGTCTAAAAGTGGCAGCCTGGGCGACCAAAGTCGGATGAGTAACATAAAAAGCATGTCGGGCCTTATTAGTCATAGTGTCATCACTGGCTAGTTGAGCAACAGCAACTGGCGGACTATAGCCTCGCAACCTCACGAAGTCAAATATGGCCTGGCGCTGGGCATACGCAACAATCGGCACAACCAAAACCAGCGCGCTTAAAGTAATTGTCGATAGTCGCTTAACGGCCTTCATATACTACTGGGCAAGTATAGCAGCCCGGCTTATTATTCAGGGAGAGCGGCGTATGTTAGCTCGGACTTTTTAGCGCCAACGCTGACAATGTCACCTTTGTGATATTTCTCGTCCAGCAGTCCGCCGGCAATCGCGTCTTCCAGTGTCTCTTGCAGCAAACGCCGCATCGGCCGGGCACCATTAAGAGCGTCATAGCCCTCACTCAGCAGACGAGCCTTGGCGGCCTTGCTGACTTCGAGGCCGATACCTTTCTTTACCAATCGTTCCCGCAAATCCTCAAGTTGCAGATCTAAAATCTTCAGTGCATCATTTCTAGTCAATGCCCTAAACACAATAATTTTATCAATCCTGTTCAGCAGTTCCGGCAGCATCATTTTCTTGAGTTCTTCGTGCACTTTGTCTTTATTGGCAGCGTGTAGTTCATCCAGATTATTTAGTTCGCTGCGCGAAGAGGCAGAAAAACCAAAGCTGGCTTCTTTTTGCAGTTTTTCAGCGCCAAGGTTGCTGGTCATTATTACAATCGTGTTAGTAAAGTCAATCTTACGGCCTTTAGCGTCGCTTAGCGCGCCATCTTCCAGGATCTGTAATAGCACATTAAAGACATCTGGGTGAGCTTTTTCAATCTCATCAAACAGCACCACGCTATACGGCTGGCGGCGGATTTTATCAGTTAGCTGGCCGCTGTCATCGTAGCCAACGTAGCCAGCCGGTGCGCCCACCAAACGCGCTACGGTGTGATGTTCGCCAAATTCACTCATATCTATCTTAATCAGTGTTTCGTCGGAGCCAAAAAATTCTCTGGCCAGCACCCGTGCCAGTTCGGTTTTACCCACGCCGGTTGGGCCTAGAAACACAAATGAGCCTATGGGTCGCTTCTCGCTGGATATACCGGAACGACTGCGGCGCACTGCCCGGGATACGGTTCCTACGGCTTCGGCTTGGCCAATTATGTATTTACTCAGATTCTTTTCAAGGTTCACTAAATATTTAGCTTCCGAGCGGATAACCTTGGTTACCGGCACGCCGGTCATTCTGGCCACTGTTTCCGCTACATCATCGCCAGTGATAGTAATTGGCTTACCTGTTTTGTGCTTAGCTTCCAGCTTTTTTATCTCTTCGCTAATCTGGCTGGCCTTTTGTTTTTGCCGAGCGGCTTTCTCGTAATCTTCGGCGTCTACAGCATCATCAATCCGAGTGTTAGCCAGTTTTAGCTCCTTCTGCAAGCTGCGCAATTGGGGCGGGGTTTTTCCTTTGTTGACCCTTAAATAAGCCGATGTTTCATCTAATAGGTCGATGGCTTTGTCCGGCATAAAACGGTCTTTAATATAGCGCCGGGCAAACTGGGCAGTATCGGCTAGCACCTCGTCATTAACTTTTACTCCGTGGAATTCCTCGTAATGTCCCCTTAGGCCCTTTAATATAGACACTGTTTCCGCGAGCGTAGCCTCAGGTACCTGGATCGGCTGGAAACGGCGCTCCAGCGCCGCATCTTTTTCTACGTGGCGGGTGTACTCATCGGTGGTTGTAGCGCCTATCATACGGATTTTGCCGCGCGCCAAGCTGGGTTTTAAGATATTTCCGGCATCCATGCTGCCCTCAGCTGAGCCAGCCCCAACAATTAGATGCAGCTCATCAATAAAGATAATTACGTTTTTGTCCTGCTCGAGTTCGGCAATAACCTTTTTAAGACGCTCCTCAAACTCACCACGATATTTGGTGCCGGCTATCATGCCTGCTAAGTCCAGGGTAATAATTCGCTTATCCAGCAGACTATCAGGCACTTCTTCGTTAACGATACGCTGAGCAATGCCCTCCACGATGGCAGTTTTACCAACACCAGGTTCACCTATAAGCACGGGGTTATTCTTGGTACGGCGGTTTAAAATCGTGATTACACGGCGGATTTGCGGTTCGCGTCCAACTACCGGGTCCAGTTTGCCTTTGCGGGCTAGCTCGGTCATGTCGGTACCAAAAAATTCCAGAGCGGTTTTTTTGCCGCCACTCCGCCGGCGCGAGCCTCCGGCCGCTCTTTCACCGTCTTCGTATTGCTGGCGATTCAAAAATTGCTCGACTTCGTTGCTTAAACGGTCGGTATCAATGCTCATGTCCCGCATTAACGTGGTAGCCCGGGCGTTTTTTTGGCTAAGAATACTATATAAAATGTGCTCTGTACCACAGTGGTCTTGGCTAAACTCCTGGGCAATCTCCCAGGCCATCTTTAAGGTCAATTTAGCGGTTTCAGAGAGACCTTTGCCGCCCATATTTATAACTAGGGTTTTAGGCGTCAGGTTAAGCGCCAAACGGGCCCGGTCTAGGGTTACTCCGGCGCCTTCCAGTATTTTGGCGGCCAGTGAGCCGTCTTGGGCCAGTACACCTAGTAATAGGTGCTCCGTACCAATATAGGCGCTGCCGCTAGCTCTGGCAATCGCGTCGGCGTGCTTTAAGCTTTGCAGCGCGTTATTGGTTAAATGAGATAAAAAATCCTGAAAATCAGGTGAGTTTGGCATCATAAAAAATTTACCCTGTTAAATTTTTAGTCTCTAGCCCCCGGTCTATAGCCTCTAGCGACTAATGACTAACTACTAGTGACTATTACCATTATAGCAGAACTTAGCACTCTCAAGTCAAGAGTGCCAGAATTGTCGCGCCTGGATGATATCTGGCCTCAGCCAACCAAAACCCGATGATTATGGCGACGTGAGCTTTCAAAGGCTACTACTATGATAGCTAGTCCCACCAGTCCGGTTACGGCTTCTGGTATTTCAAACCGAATACCGGCCAGCAGCAGAACCGATAACGACAAAATGGCATAATGGGCGCCGTGTATCAGGTAGCGATAGTTAGTCAATGTGCCCCGCTCTAGAAGATGTAGGGTCATCGATCTTAAGTACAGTGCCCCAATACCCAGTCCAGCGACTATTAAAAACACGTCTTTGGTGATAGCAAAGGCCGCTACAACTCCGTCAAAACTAAACGAAGCGTCTAGTAGTTCTAGATATATAAATTGGATAAGCCCATGACGGGCCGAGTTTTGACTGCGGCTCAGCAAAAAGTTGCTAATGCCTTTGACAACTAAAAATATTAAAGCGCCAGCAATGCCTGCGACAACCACTTTTTCGTTACCTGGCGCCAAAACCATATAGACAAGCAAGATAGCTATAACCGCGCCGGCGATAGACGCTCGCCATGGCCGATTAAACTTGCCAAAGGTCTTTTCGATACTTTTAAGCCAGTTGACTTTTTTGCGCTCACCAAAAAACATCAAACCAACCATCAGTAAAAAGACTCCGCCAAACGCCGCGATTATCGGATAGCCTGATTTTAGCTCTTCGGCGTAGACATCTGGGTGATGCAATGCCTGGTCTAGTACTTGTGACAGCGAACTGTCTGATGCCCAAGACACTAGTACTAGGGGCAGTATGGCTCTCACTCCAAAGACGGCTACAGCGATTCCGAGCGTTAAAAATAAAGTCCGCCAGATTCGGCTCATTCCGGCTAGTACCTGGCTATTTAAAACAGCATTATCGAAACTAAAGGTTATTTCTATGGCTGCCAGGGCAATGATCGGCAGTAAAACGTATGGCCCGCCAAATATTATTGCGCCAACCACTACTAAAAGCGAAACCCCCGTCACAAAGCCGTACCGCTGTAAAAGTCTCGGTTGGGCGGTTGCAATCATTTGTCTTATGCTAGCATGTTGGGTTTCAAAATATACAAAAAAGAGCCTTTTGAGGGGCTCTTTTTTGCCGCAACTTCCGCCATTGCTGACTTGGCTACTGATTCACCTCACGATGAACTGCCACCAGTGTATTACTAGCCCAAAAACTTGTCAATTGCTTGTGTTTATTTTATAAAAAAGCCTACGTTTAAAATCTGTGGATAAGTGGTCAATTAACACCTTAAGAATCCCAACGGAAACCATGGCCAAAATGCCCATAGCGAGCGGTTTGTTCGTACTGGGGCTTACGTAAGTCCAAATACTTAATAATGCCTTTTGGTGTCAGGTCGTAACCCTTAACAATCTGTGACTTACCATCCAATACTACTGTGGCCTCTAGTGGCTCTGCCACGCCTATCGCGTAAGCCAAATAACAAAAAACCTCGCGGGCCTTATGTTTTTTAATGTAGTCAACAGCAATCCGTCTGGCCATATAGGCAGCCGAACGGTCCACTTTGGTGGCATCTTTGCCAGAAAACGCGCCGCCGCCAATCGGTATCTGAGGCCCATAGTTGTCTACGACCAATTTACGGCCAGTCAGCCCGCTATCGGCGTCAAAGCCGCCCTGGTCCCAATCCCCTGACGGATTGGCATAAATCAGCGCACCTTCAACCTGTGGTTTATCCGCTAGCCACTTGGCCACGGCGGAATGTAAATCATTGCTCTTAGCATGTTGAAAACTAGCCACCAAAGCTACTATTTTGCTATCTTTTAAGGTCACCTGGGTCTTGCCATCGTGCGGCCAGAGCTTGTAGAGGTATTGGTTTAGCTGTCGTGCTAGCACTACTTCTAGGGGCAGCAGCTCTTTTGTCTCCGACGTCGCGTAGCCCACCATAATCCCCTGGTCACCGGCACCACCAGTGTCAACTCCCGCGGCGATTTCTGGGCTTTGGTGCACAATTTTATGCCTAATCGTAAGATTATCACCAGCCAACCGTTTGACAATTGGCTCAACGTCAACTTTGTCGTGCGCTGTTACTTCGCCAACTACAAATACCTCGCCATGCCCGCCTACCGTCTCAACCGCTACTCGTGCCCCTGGGTCCCGTTTTAAGTAAGCATCTAATATTGCATCTGATATCTGGTCACACAGCTTATCCGGATGTTTTGGTGATACGCTCTCGGCCGTTCTGTAAGTTGACATAAAAAAAACCCTTCTTTTTCCCGTTACTGTGGGACAGAAAAGGCAGTAAGCTTATCTATCCCGAGATTCGGGCTGGACTTGGCACCCTTCGACAAGCTCAGGGTAAACCTCTGCTTGACTGGGTTGCCGGCGGATCATCGGGCCATTTCCCTAACCGCACTCTTGATAATTAATTTTTTAAAACGTATTCAGTATAGCATGGCCAAACTTTGCAAAAATCGTTGGTCTTGCCGGCACTCTGGTCACCATCTGGTGTTGTTTCTTAAGCATAAGTTTATTGTACAACTTCCGGCGGAGATGTATAGTCTATAATTGCCAAAATAAAACAAAAAGGTTCCAAAAATTTACCGCCGTTCTAAGGTTAGTTTCAGCCTAATAATTTAGCACTTGAAGGCTAGAATCATCTTAGGTTGTGCGGATATATCATATGCAGACCCCTCGGAGCACAGCTCCAAATTCTAATTACTACTACAGGCCCGCTTATCAGATGCAGCCTGTAAAGCGCCAGCGTAAGCGTAAGCTTCTGCGGGCTCTGCTATTTTTGAGCTTGGCCATAGGTCTTTTCTACCATTTTGTTGGATTGCCCGGCTCATCGAGCCATCCAGGTTATAGTAGTAGCAAGAAGATAACAGCCGCAAACACTATGCCCGTCCTAATAAGCCAAGCTCAATCAGATACTATGGCCGCCCATATCAATGCGGTCATAGCTGCTCACCCCGAACTCGACATAGGTGTTGCCGTCCAGAACCTCAACGATGGCAAAACTTACCAATACGGGGAAAACCAGCCGTTTATAGCAGCCAGTATTTCCAAAGTCCTTACTGCTGTGCTTTTTTTGCACCAAGTAGAAAATGGCAACGCCAGTTTAACGGATACACTCGGCGGCTCAACTACACAATATCAACTGCAGCAACTGATTGAACAAAGCGACAACACTGCCTGGGAAAACTTTAACTCACTACTTGGCCATCAGGAACTTAGCGACTACGCCAACCAAATCGGATTGAATAACTACGACCCTGATCAAAACATACTAACGGTTGATACCGTAGCAACTTTGTTTGGCAAGTTATATAAGCAGAAATTACTCAACGGCTCAGACACAAAACTTTTGCTCTCATATATGCAAAATGCCAACGAGACCGAATATATATCAGCATCCGTTCCTGCCGGTGCAAAAGTCTACCATAAGGCCGGATGGTTAGAGGATCGCGTCCATGACGCGGCAATTATCGATAATGGTAAGCACCCCTATGTATTGGTAATTTTAAGTAAAGCCCGTAGCGGCACCTATGACACAAATGCGGGCAAGCAAGTATTTGCAGATATCACTTCGGCGACTGCTAAAGTCTTTTTGTAGTTATCCGATTACTTGAAAGGTTTCTTTTAGGTTAGCCAGAGCTACCTTTTCGGTTTTCCCGAAACTGGATACGTCAATATTAAGACACTGGGCAACAAAGTACTTGCCTTCTTTATAAACTACAGATTGAAATTCTAAACTCTTCATAACACCTACGTTTTATCATATTTTTTGCTTGACCCGTGGAATTAGAGTTGGTACTTCTGGGGAGATTCAATCCGTTCGGCAAGGCTCACCATAAATGGGAGGATTTTCTTTGCCATCTGAGTTTTCTGTCATTTTTATTGACACCAAGAGTATACTGTTAAATAGGAACTAAATAATAAAATATCAAAATGACTTCCAATGAATTGTTACATAGTCCTGTTAGTCAACTGGATTATCAACGCGGCAAAACAAGCGCCTTACCACCGGATGAGCTCCACCATGGCGAGCTATATACAGCTAGACTACTGCTTGGTGAGGTAGTGAGGCCGGCAGAAACAAAAACTGGAATATATGCAGTTAGTGCGTTCGTGGAAGTAGAACATGTATCTGATGACAGACGCCGCTTCGCGGTAATACGTTATGTGTCAGAAGATGGCCTTCCCGAGGGCCCAGCCTATAGGCCCAACTTAAGTGAAGATGGGATTATGCAAGGTACGGCCGCTCCCCTACCCACCAGAGAAGGGTACTTGCTTCACTCTACGGGCCCGTTAGAAGAAGAGCTTCGAGAACTGGAAGAAGGAATGCTGGTACGCGTTCCGGCAGCACGTACTCGTGCAATCGCTATAGAGCAACCCTTACCATATCAAAAAGCACAGCGGCGATAAGCAACTGTGCTAGAGGTTCAAACGTTAAAGTCTATCTTGTACGATTTACGACTCTGGCGCACATTGTGCCGTTATATGAGTTTGTAAACGTCCCGCGCTAGGCGGAAAAAACTTTTTATTCAATCAAACTCAAATTTTTGATTTCAAAGAGAATACGTTTGTCAGCTACATAGTAACATAGGGTTGATATACTGTCAAGAGTATTTTACTATCTTTCGTAAAATTTTACACTGTCGGCAAAGCCGGTGATCATAGAGCAACTTTTACCCGGGAAGGGCTCGGCTTTCAGTATCCTCGTGCTAGTAAGTTGCGCTAGCAAACAACCTACACCTTGGCCGCTACTTTTAGCAGTTAAGCCTTTGGCAACAGAGTCTCGGTTCCAGTTCGCGCCGGTACTGGTAAGGTAATTCCAGGATGTTAGGTCGTACTTAACAAGCCCGGCATCAACACCGACAGTGGCTGGATCGGGCGCGTTGTCTAGATCTTCAAATTGTTCAGCCTGTCCGCCGTAATCGCCTAGTGAGATCGTGAAGTGGCTGGGGTCGTAAAGGTCAGGCGCGATTGATAGATGAGTTTTCCAGTACTCCTGTTTTTGGCCGCCTATATAGCCGCCGCTGGCCCGCACAAACCAGTTGCCTACTAATTTTCCATCAATATCATAGTCTATTTTGCCCTCCACCGGCTCGGCGACTCTTGGGTTGCGGGCTTCAACTATGGCTC
>Ga0066639_10000345_pt1 | contig 39428 bp, 39 predicted proteins | sample CryGeyCG2114_010_2_FD_59504 | JGI IMG/M metagenome (GOLD analysis project Ga0066639, IMG submission 59504) | Groundwater microbial communities from aquifer - Crystal Geyser CG10_big_fil_rev_8/21/14_0.10 | ecosystem: Environmental > Aquatic > Deep subsurface > Groundwater | place: USA: Utah...
GAACCCTCGACCTTTCGATTATCAGTCGAATGCTCCACCAAACTAAGCTACTCTCCCAAACGTTTCGCCGTTTGAGCACGATGCACGGCATTCGCTTCGCTCAGCCGAGCTGTCATGCTATTCAAATATTTAAACAAAAAAGTAAGTAAATAATTAAAGCTTTTGCGGAAGAATCCGTGGATCCCTTCTGTAATTCATTAAGAAATTTTAATAGAAAGGGAATTTAAACTTAATTAAATCAAGTTATTTATATACGCTAGTTCTATTTTGTTACTGATTACAGTAATAGCCCCGTAGTCTAGTGGCCAAGGATGACGGGCTTTGAACCCGTTGACAGGAGTTCGAATCTCCTCGGGGCTACTATAAACAAGCCTAGCTCAAGCCATAGAATCAGGTTCAGTTCTCCTTGGGGCCATTAATTTCGTGATGCAAATAAAGTAAAGCAGGATTTTTTTAGTCCAGCTTATTTTGTTTTAAATATTTTTAAGAGTTCTTTTGCGCTTTCTGTCAGGCATTTTTGAGGAGAAATTCCATCAACTTTTTTCCCTGTTTTTTTGTCTTTAAATGAATTAAAGTCTTTTTCAGCAAGCCAGAATCTGTAATCCAGTGTAATTTCTTTTCCTTTTAAAATATCTTTTTTTGCAAAACAAATTCCTAATTGATAGATAAGGCAAGGGGTAAAAGAATGATTTATGAAATCTTCTTTTTCAATTTCTGTTCCATAAAGAAACGTTTTTTCAATCCATCTGACTCCAGTGAAAGATATTAGTTTGTTTCCTTTTTTTTGTTCTTCTTGGTATTTTTTTTCAGAAATAAATTCAGCATCTATTGCCATGTTTGCAACTATTGTTCCTTTTGGAATAAATTCTCCAGCAAATAATCCTTTTTTGTTTATATCAGATTTTTTAACTTTTGTTTTAACATAAATCATAATATTTTTTGGTATAATTATCTTTAAATTATTATTTGTGATGCCTTTTGTTTTAATTAAATAAAAAACTTAAAAAAAATCAAAACAACCAAGCGTGATGGTTGGGCTGTTTGTTTTTTAATTGCTTTTACTTTTTTTTGTTTATGAAGTTTGTTGTGTTTGATATTGATGGGACTTTGGTTAAGGAAAGTGTTGGCAGAGATTTTATTGTCTGGTTAACATATAAAGGAAAGTTTCCAAAAAAAGTTCTGGAAGAAATTTATACAATCAAAAAAACCTATAAAAAAAAGAAAATAAGTTATGCTCGCCACCAAAAAGAAATAATGGCTGCTTGGTTGAAAGGATTTAAAGGAATTAAAAAAAATGAATTAAAGAATCTTTCAGAAAAATTCGGAAAAAATTACAGGGAGTTTTTTCCCGGTTCATTGGAATTAGTGAAATTTTTTAGAGAAAAAGGATTTTATTGTATTGTAATTTCCGGTGCGTTTGAAGAAGCAATAAATGTAATCCAGCCAAAATTTAAGTTTGATTTAATTGTTGGAACAAAATTTGAGTCAAAGAAAGGAAAATACACTGGAAAAATACTGGATAAAATGTGGCACAGAAAAATAAAGAAAAGATTGTTGAAAAAAATAATCAAGGAAAAAAAGCTGGATTTAAAGGATTCTTTTTGTTTTGGCGATTCTGAACAGGATTCGCATATGATGGGATTAGTTGAATATCCTGTTGCATTGCATCCAAACAAAGAACTTTTGGGGATTGCAGAAAGAAATAACTGGAAGAAGTTTTTTGATGCAAAAAAAGCTTTGGCTTTTGCAAATTGGAATAGTTAATAAAAAAATTCACGATATACTAATTGAGGATTTGTTTAAGCTTTTTAATTAATTTTTTTGAATTAAAAACCCAAAGGATTAATAATAGAGAAAACCTATTTTTTTCATGTTGCCTGAATGGTTTGATGGATTAAAAAAAGCTTCAGGAAAATCTAAAGCAGTTAAAATCTGGATTGCTGTTTTGGTAATGGCTGTTATTTGGATTCTTCAAGGATTCTTTTGGTTTTTCAGAATGTTTTTTGATGAAGCTGTTGATTATTTGCTTTACGGAAAATCTATTCCTCCAGATATTGTATTATTATTTTATTTGGTAATGATTTGCTTTGGTTTTTTTGTAGTGATAATGCTTGTCTGGCATAATATCTTGAAAAAAATGTTTGCCCCAAGAAAGTCAAAATAGCTTTTTAAATGTTTTCAGTTATTATCTATTTTTCTGGAATTGAATCAGGGGGAATTTTTTTTGTCTGGTGGGGAATCAGTTATATTTGAAATAATGCTGAAACTAATTATAATTTTGTTTGCAGCAAAATTAGCGGGTTACATTTTTGACAGGATTAAGCAGCCAAGGGTTTTAGGCGAATTATTGGTTGGTGTTTTGCTTGGGCCTAGCTTGTTTGGCTTTATTGTGGGTAATGAAGAAATTTTGTTGTTTTTATCTGAAATTGGTGTGATAATTTTATTGTTTTTAGTTGGATTAGAATCTAATATTCATGAATTATTAAAGAGTGGTAAAAGTGCTTTGGCAGTGGCAGTAATTGGTGTTGCTTCTCCTATTTTGTTGGCTTTGCCTTATTTAATTTTTATTGAAGCATTGGATATGACTACTGCTTTTTTTATTGGCGCTACTTTAACTGCAACTAGTGTTGGGGTAACCATGCGTGTTTTAAGTGAAATGAATAAAATTACTTCTCTTGAAGGAAAAGTTATTCTTGGGGCTGCAGTAATTGATGATATTCTTGGATTAATCCTTTTGTCTGTTTTGGTTGGAATATCTGAAACAGGTAGTGTAGAAATAATGAATGTAGCAACAACAATTCTTATGGCAGTAGTGTTTTTGGCTGCAACTATTTTGATTGGAATGAAATTAGAGGAACCAATTTTAAGATTAATTAAGCATCTTAAAGTCAAGAGAACTTTTGTTGTTACCTCAGTAATTTTTGCTTTGATTTTAGGTTATTTAGCTCAGTTAATTGGTTTGGCTGCTATTGTTGGAGCTTTTGCTGCTGGATTGATTCTTGAAAGAGAAGAACATAAAGAACACATAATGAAAAAAACTGAAGTAATTGGAGATGTTTTTACTCCAATTTTTTTTGTTATGGCTGGAGTAGCAGTTAATATTACTACAATTAATATTGATTTGTTGCCTATGGCTGGAATTCTTTTTGTTATTGCTTTGGTTGGGAAAGTTGTTGCTGGCTTTGGTGCTTTTGGCGGCAATATTTCAAAAAAAGCTGTTGGGGTTGGAATGATTCCAAGAGGAGAAGTTGGATTAATTTTTGCAGCTTTTGGTTTGTCTTCTGGTTTGCTTGCAAAAGGAATGGGAAGTGAGTTAGCCGCACAAGGAGTTTATTCTGTTTTGGTTGTAGTGGTAATGCTGACAACTTTAGTTACTCCTCCAATTTTAAAGAAGTTAATGGAAAACAAATAGAGCTTCCATTTTCTTTTTTTATTTTTTTCTATTTCTTTTTTCTAATTAAAATTAGAACTGCAAAAACGATTAATGCAATTAGTGTTGGGTGAATTTCTGGTGCCTGAATAAATGGCAGTGTTGCTGGCCCTAATTCAATTATTTGGTTGCCTGAATTGTTTGATTTGTGGTTTTCTGGAATCTGGTTTTCAGGAATGTTATATGGTTCTCCGTCATCCCAGTAAGCGCTATCCGGATCAATTGGATCAACAAAGTATTCAGATGAAGATTCTACTTCATTGCTCACTACCAAGAATTCAACTTTGTAGTTTCTTCTTTCTATGAAATTATAATTGCTTAAGTCAATTAATAAATCATATTCTGCTGAATCAGCTGAATCAAAATCAATATAATATGCTGAAGGCCCATAAATTGCTTTATGGGTTACTGCGTCACTTATTATCAGAAATGCTTTCCCTTGTATTGGCTGGTTAAGATAATAATTTAATTTTGCTTGAACTCTTATTTTTCCGTTGACTGAATACCTGTCTATTGGTTCAACTTTAATTATCCCAAATTCAGTTATGGAAAAAACATCATTTGTTACTGGTTTAATGCTTATTATTATTGAATCTTTTTTTTCTATTATTCCTTCAGTTAGTGTTATTGTAATATTATGGTCTCCAATGTTTAGTTCAGATGAAAAAAAGTTTTCTTCTGAATGGTTCCAGTAAATGTCTTTGTTTGAGTCCCATTTGACACTATAACTTGTGCCAAGGGCTGAAACAATTTCTGAGTTAAAGTCTATTGATGAACCAACAAAGAAGGTGCTTCCATTACTTGGGGAAGTAATTGAAACGCTTGATTCAGGTGTTTCCATTATTAATTCTCTGCCTGTAAGGCTTGCATCCTCTAATCCTGTTGCTGTTGCAATTATTTTTAGTTTATAAGTTTGTCCATATTCAGCTTCTGGCCATTGGATTCCCCAGTCAACCGTTTTTTCTCCGCTGAAATCCCCTAAATTTTGTGTCGTTGGATCTTTTTTGATGTTTTCTATTTGCAGTCCTTGTGTTTTGTCAGTCATATTAATATAACTTGAACAGCTTGCCCCAATGCAATACTGAATTTTTGCCGTAACGTTTTCGCATTCTGCAATGCCGTCACAGGTTATTTTAACAGTGACATCAAGTTTTTCTTTTTCTGTAATTTCATAAGGGGTTGTGTTTGGTTCCACCCATGTTAATGAAAGGGACCCGACAGGGATTTCAGGGGGCCTTGCGGCAAAAGCATTTAATGCACTGAATAAAAGAATTAACAAAAGCAAAATGATTTTTTTGTTCATGCAATTATTAACTGCTTTCTTTTATTTATTTGTTGCTTTTATGCGTTTGGTTTGTTTCTTTTATAGGGTTGGTTTAAAAGCATTTTATTTTTGTATTTAGATGATACAAATGGGTTTAACTGATTTTTTAAACAAAAAAGAAGAAGTAAAAAAAGAGGAAAAAAAGCCTGAGCCTGAAGGAAAATTCAATGAAGCTTGTGCTTTATGTGGCGGGGCAGGAACTGATAAGAAATGGGCAGGGCAATACTGGCACAAGCGTTGCCTAAGGAAAAGCAAGCGCATGGCAAAGGGAATGATGTAATTACTTTTAATCATCGGCAGTCACGTGTTTGAAACTGTTTTTAAATAACTAAAAATAAAATTTACTGTGAACAAAATAGTTGTTAATCAGGAAAAATTTATTTCCATATTTTCTTCAAAAGCCAGAAAAAATACAACGCAATATTTTAAAGCAATTGAATTATCTGAGAATATTAACAACAAATCAGAAATTGCGAGAATTATTAATCAACCTGTAAGAACTGTAATTAATTGGTTAAGTGAAGAAAAAATTCCTTGTGCTGTAAAAGCTAGTAATGAATTAAAATCAAATGGTCTTTTCCCTTTGGTATATGATGATGCGTCTGATTCTTTTAACTTATTTGTTGACGTATTTGCTTTTGTTTATGGAGACGGCTCAGTAAAAAAAGATTTTTCAGGGGTTATCTTATGTGGGCAAAAACAGGATTTGATTTTATTAAAAAACAAACTTGATTTTGTTTTCAGTTTTAATAGCAAAATAACTTTAAACAAAACCTCAAGCAAAATAACAAAATTAAATAAAGGGGTTATTGTTAATAAAACAGTTATTGGTTCTTGTCACAGGTTAAGTATTTATTCCGCGCAACTCGCCAAACTTTTATATTTGGCAGGTGCCCCAAAAGGAGACAAAGTTGCTCAAAAAGTTCTGGTTCCTTATTGGCTTATGAATTCTTCAAAAGAAACTAAACGAAGATTTCTGGGCGTTTTATTTGGGAATGAATTGCAATGCCCCCAAATCAGAGCAAAAAACGCTTTTAATTCTCCTCAATTTGGTTTGCACAAAGTTGAAAATAAGAAAAAGGATTTGAAAGTTCTTCTTGGGCAAATAAAACAGCTTCTTGGAGAATTTGGAGTTTCAACTTCTGCAATAGCCTATGAGAAGTGTAGAACAATAAGAAAGGATGGAAATCATTCAATGAAAATCTACTTTTATATTGATTCTCACAGCCCTAACATTTTGCGTTTATTTAAGGAAATTCCATTTAAATATGCAGAAGAAAAACAGAAAAGATTTGAAGAAGCTGTTCATCAGTTTTTGAAAAACTTGGAACAGCTGAAGCAAGAATGGAAACTTTATGAAAAAGTAATACAAATGCATTCTGAAGGGCTGGGCAGAAGAAAGATATTTAGACAGCTTGAATTACCAAAAAAGTATTTTTATAAAATAAATGCATGGATTCATTACAACCAAAAACCGTTGTATTATGATGAACGAAAACATTTTTTTAATTGTTAAAACGCAAGAAAATCAGCTAAAGGAATGTTTTAATGAAACCTGATTCCTTTTCCATTGAGTGTTTTTCCTAAAACCACTGCGTTCATTCCGAATTGTTCTTTTAGTTCTGAAATGATTTTTTCTGCATCTTTTTTTGATACAATCAATACCATTCCTATTCCCATGTTAAATGTTCTGAACATTTCTGTTTCCGGAACATTTCCTTTTTCCTGAATTAATTTAAAAATAAACGGGGCTTCAATTCTTTTTTTGATTATTTTTGCGCCGATTCCTTTTGGAAAAATTCTCGGCAGGTTATCTATTAAGCCGCCGCCTGTAATATGGGCGATTCCTTTTAATTCAAATTTTTTCATTAAATAACTTACTTCTTTTAAATAGCTTTTGTGGATTTTAAGCAGTTCTTTTCCCAGTGTATTGTTTAATTCAATGTAATGCTGGTTTAAGCTTAATCCTGTTTTTTCAATTACTTTTCTTGCTAAAGAATAACCATTTGTATGAAGTCCATTTGAAGGCAATCCAATTAATATGTCTGATTCTTTTATTTTTTTTCCTGTAATTAGCATGTTTTTTTCTGCTAATCCAATTATTGTTCCTGCTACATCCACTTCATTTTCTTGGTATGTTCCTGGCATTTCTGCTGTTTCCCCTGCAATTAATGCAATGCCTTGTTTTTTGCATGCTAAACTCATTCCTTCAACTATTTTTTCTATTTGTTCTGGTTCAATTTTTGCTGAAGCAATATAGTCAAGGAAAGCAATTGGTTTTCCTCCATGACATAAAATGTCGTTGACTGAATGATTAACTAAATCCTGCCCTATTGTATCCCATATATCCATTTCTTTTGCTATGGATATTTTTGTTCCGACTCCGTCAATGCTTGCAAGCATTACTGGATCAGAATATTGTTTTATTTTTTTAAAGTCTATTGCCCCTGCAAACAATCCTGTGTCAGTTAATACATCTGAATTAAATGTTGATTTAACGTGTTTTTTTATTCTGTTGACTGTTTCATTTCCTTTTTCTATGTTGACTCCTGCTTCAGAATAAGTTGTAGTCATTTTTTCACTTTACATTGTTTTTGTTCCGTTTTTTGTTCCTATAATTATAGTGCAGTCTTTTGTAAATAATCCGTTTGCTTTTACTCCATGAATTAAATCAATTTTTTTTTCCAGTTCTTTTGCATTTTTTATTGGAGAATGTAATTGCATTGAAATTACATAGTTTTTGTTTTCTGTTTCTAATGGCATGCATTTCTGTGAAACCTGCACTATTTCTGCATCAAATGAATCACTTAATTTCAGGAGTATTGAATGAGTCATTGCTGGTTCAACTTCAATTAATATTTCTTCAGTTAATTCTTCTGAAAGTTTTTTTTCATCGATTATTACAATGAATTTTTTTGCTTTGTAGTCAATTCTTTTTTCTTTCAAAAAAGCATATGCCCCCATTCCTTTTAATAATTCTTTTTTGTTGTTTACCTGATCTGCTCCGTCTACTGCAATATCAATTTTTTTAACTGAGTCTAATCCCACAACCCTTAACCCTAAATCAATTGCTTTTCCTGTTGTTTTATCTGAAGTGGATACACAGGTTAAGTCAAGTTTTTCTTTTTTGTTTTTTTCTGCCAGGAATTTTACAAATAGTTCTGCTGTGCTTCCGCTTCCTAATCCTACAATATTTCCTTTTTTTATGTATTTAACTGCTTCTTTTGCAGCATTTTCTTTTTGGTTTATTTCTTCTTTCATTTACTCACCACATAAAGTTTATTACCCAAAATTATTTTAATTGGATTTGAGTGCAAGTAATCCCGCCCCAATCATTCCTGCCTTGTTTTTGAATTTTGCTTTTAATATTTTAGTGTTTTTTGTTCTTTTAAATGCTCTTTTTTTCATTTCTTTTTTTGCTTCTTTAATTAATATGTCTGAATTGCTTAAACCCCCACCTAAAACAATTACGTCAGGATTCAGGAAATTCACTATGTTTGTTAATCCAATTCCTAAATAAGTTCCTGTTTGTTTCAGCACTGAAACTGCTACTTTGTCTTTTTTTCTTGCTGCTTCGTCAACTTTTTTCGGGGTTAAAGGCCACATTTTGTTTAGTTTGGTTGGATAAAATTCCATTCTTGCTTCGGTTAATTTCATTAAAGGTTTTATTCCAATGTATTGTTCTAAACAGCCATTGTTTCCGCAAGAACATTTTGGTCCATTAAAATGAATTACTGTGTGTCCTATTTCTGTTACATTGTTTTTTCCTGTGTAAATTTTTTTGTTTATTATTATTCCAGAGCCGATTCCTGTTCCTGCAGTTAATCCAATTACTATATTGAATTTTTTTGCTGTTCCGATTAATGCTTCTGCATAAGTCATTAAAACAGCGTCATTTTGTAATACAATTTTTTTCCTGAATTTTTTTTTTAATTCTTTTATCAATAGTGTGTTGTTCATAAACGGAATGTTTGCGCTTTGAATTATTTTTCCTTTTTTTTCGTCAACGTCTCCTGCAAACCCTATTCCGATTGCTTTGATTTCTTTTGAATCAAGTTTTTCTATTATTCTTTTAATGTTTTCAATCATTCTTTTTTTCCCGGCAGATGAACTGGTTTCAATTGAAATTTCTTTGAATATTTTTCCTTTTGAATCAATTATTCCTGCTTTTATTTCTGTTCCGCCTATGTCGATTCCTATTGCTTTCATATGTATTCATACCTTAATTTGTAGTTTTCTTTTAATTTCAGTTCTTTTTTAAGTTCATTGATTACAGGAACCGGATAAGGGTCGACTTTGTTTAGTAAAGCTAAATAATATGAAACAAAGTCTCCTAAGTAGATTACATAAAACAGTTTGCAGAACAATGCCTGTCCTTTTGTGGTGAATTCAATTATTTTGTTGTGTTTAGAGAAAACTTTTTTTGTAAAACTGATTCTTTTTTTCATTTGAGTGCTTTCATTGTTTGTTTTCAGGAAAACAAAAACTCCTTTTTTGTATTTCATGTTTATTTCGTTATGGTTTAATTCAGGGAGAACGTTTGCGTGGCAGAAATCTTTTGAGTTTTCATTTATTTGTGTCATCCATCTGAATGAACTGATGCCGATTGACTGGGTTGAATAAACAAAAATTTGTTTTTTGAATAATTTTTTTGCTGTGTCTTTTGCTTTGTTTTCAATGTCTTTTTTTTCTGTTTCTGCTAATTTAATAAATTCCTGTATTTGTTTTTCTTTTGATTTAATTAATCCAAGTTTTTCTAATGCAAAAATTAATGGAATAACTAAAAAAGCTGAGGCAGCTCTTGGGGGGTATCCTTCAGGTATTTTGATTAAGTAATTGCATTCGTCGCTGAATTTTTTTCCTGAACTAATACCTAAAATAAATGCTTTTTTTTCTTTTGCTTTTCTTGTTCCCTGTAATGTTTCTTCTGTTGCTCCTGAGTAACTCACTGCAATAAACAAAGTGTTTTTTGAAACAAATTCCGGAATATTATAATCTTTGTTTGTCTGTATTGGGATTTTTAGTTCGTTTTCAAACAGGCATTCAAGGATTTTTCCTGTTATTCCTGACCCGCCCATTCCATGCACAATAATGTTTTCAAATTTTCTTTTTTTTAATTTAATTTTTTTTCCTATTTCAATTCCCTGTTTTATTTGTTCTGGAAAGTTTTCAAGCAAGGCAAGGTATCGTTCTGAATCAATTTTTTTTATTTCGTTTTTTTTCATTTAATCCCCTTTATTGCAGTAAAATAATCTCCTTTACTTTTATATATTAATTCCTTTTTTCTTTAGTTCTTCTTTTAGGATTTTGCTTGAGTCTTTTCCTGAAACTTTTCCTTTTGCATGAATCATCACTTCCCCCATTAACACTGAAAAAATATTTCCTTGTTTTTTGTTTATCAGGCTTGAGTTTTTTTCAATTATTTCTTTGATTATATTTCTGATTTTTTCTTCTGAAAGCTGTTCTTCCTGTAGTTCTTCAATTATTTCGCTGACAGTTTTTGTTTTTTTTCCTGTCCATAAATTTAATGCATTTAATTGATTGTCTTTGACTAATTTTCCTTTTTTTACTGCAGTTAATATTTCAAAAATCATTTTTTCAGTTATGTTTTCTGTTTTAATGCCTTGCCTTTTCATAGTAGTCAACCCTTCAAGTAAAAGTATTGCTGTGTTGGTTGCATTAAATCCTTTTTCTGCGAGTTCTTCAAAGAATCCGGCAAAATTGCTTGATTTCATTTTTTCTGCTAATTGTTCTGAAATTTTGTATTTGTTAATATATTTTAGTTTTCTTTGTTCAAAAGTCAAAGGAAGGTTTTCTTTTAGTTCCTGCAGTTTGTTTTTGTTTATTATTTTTACAGGAATGTCTGTTTCAGGATACATTCTTGCTTCTCCTGCTAATGGTCTTGAATATTCTGTGTTGCCGTCAATTAATGCATTTCTTGTTTCTTCTGGAACTCCTTTTAGTGCCTGAACACATCTTTTGTTTACTGTAGTTAGTGCTTTTATTGCAGTGTTCTCTTCTGCTGAAACCAATACAAAAGCATCTTTTTCTTGGCATTGAAGTTTTTCCATTACTTTTCTTACTTCTTTTTCTGTAATTCCATATTTCGGCAGTTCATCTGAATGAAATATTCCTTTTAATCCAGTTCTTGTTTTTACATAATTAGCTAATTCTGTTCCAAATCTTCTTCCTTCTTGTAATTCTTTCCCAATTAATCCATTAAATTTTTGTAGTTTTATTCCAAAAACTTTTTTTTCTTTTAGCATTTTGCATTCAGTTGAATTAAATATTTCTGTTAATTCAATCGGGTTTTCTTTTAATTCATTTTCATTTAGTTCTCTTTTTTCTAATTCTTTTTTTAATTCGATTAATTTTGTCTGCCTTTTAATTTCGTTTTCAACAAATTTATCTATCATTTGAAGTTCTTGTACTCCTTTTATTTCAATTCTTGCCCCGTCTTTTATTGAAACATTAATGTCTTGTCTTATGCTTCCTAATCCTCTTTTTGTTTTTCCTGTTCTTCTGAATATTTCCCCTATTTTTAATGCAGTTTCTTTTGCTTCTTTTGGAGAAAAAATTTCCGGTTTTGTAGTCAATTCAATTAATGGAATTCCTAGTCTGTCAAGCGAGTAAATTATTTCTTTTTCTTTTTTTTCAATTGTTTTGGCTGAATCTTCTTCTAATGCAATTGTTTCTATTCTTATTTCTTTGTTTTTTAATTTAATTTTTCCGCCTAATGCAATCATTGCAGTTCTCTGAAAGCCTGTTGTGTTACTTCCGTCAATTACTGTTTTTCTCATTACATGAATTTCATCTAATACTTTTGCTTCTGCTATTAAAGCAACCTGAAGAGTTGTGTTTAATGCAGTTTTATTCATTTTTTTTGGCGGTTCTTCGTCTGCGTCAATTAAACAACAGCTTTCGTTAAAGAATTTGTAGGAATAAATTAGTTTTTTTTTATAGGCTTCTAATGCTGCTGGATCAAATTTTCCTAATTCTGATGCAACTGGTCTTAGTTTTCTTTTGAATTCAGTGTCTGCTGTTCCTTCTTTTATTATTGAAGGGCATCTGCAAAATAATTTTCCTGTATCTAATTGTTGGTGTACTTCTAATCCGACTTTTAATCCTATTTCGTTTAATTCGTTGTTCATTAAATAACCTTTATAGATAAAGGGAAAAGTTAATTTAAAAGTTTTAGTACATGCACAGCATTAAAAACACTAAAAGCTATTTATTTAGTGAATGCCTTTAACAAAATTTATTAGGAAAGCTTCAGGAAAGGTTGGGGATTCCCCGGGAACAATGCTTTTTGTAGGAAAGAACACAACAGAAAAAGTCAGAATTTCTTTGATTGATTACACTGAAAAAGATTTTGAGGAAAAAGAAATCAAGGACATTAAAGAAATTTTTCCTTTCAGGCAAAAACCTTCAGTTACTTGGATTAATGTAGATGGGCTTCATGAAACAAAAATAATTGAAGAAATAGGAAAACATTTTGAATCTCATCCATTGATTTTAGAGGATATTGTTGATACAAATCAGAGGCCTAAACTTGAGGATTTTGAATCTTATTTGTTTTTGGTTCTTAAAATGATTTCTTATGAAATCAAAGGTAATGGAATGAATATTGAACAAATCAGTTTGATTTTAGGGGATAATTTTGTTGTTTCTTTTCAGGAAACTTCAGGGGATTTATTTGATTCTGTCAGGGACAGAATAAGGGCTTCCAAGGGAAAAATAAGAAAAATGGGGACAGATTATCTTGCTTATGCTTTGATTGATGCAATAGTTGATGGTTATTTTTTGGTTTTGGAAAAAGTCGGGGAAGAAATTGAGGTTTTAGAAGAAAAAATAATGGTGAGTCCTGAGCCAGAAGAATTAAACACTATTTACAGGCTAAAACATAATCTTATTTTTTTGAGAAGGGCTGTTTGGCCTTTAAGAGAAGTAATTAATGCAATGCAGAGAGGTGAATCAAAATTAATCAAAAAAACTACTGCGGTGTTTTTAAGGGATGTTTATGATCATACAATTCAGGTGATTGATACAGTTGAAACATTCAGGGATATGGTTTCTGGTTTGCTTGAAGTTTATCTTTCAAGTATAAGTAACAAAATGAATGAAGTAATGAAAGTGCTGACAATTATTGCAACTATTTTTATTCCTTTGACTTTTATTGCAGGGGTTTATGGAATGAATTTCAAGTATATGCCTGAATTGGAAACGCCTTGGGCTTATCCTTTGCTTTGGGTTATAATGATTTCAGTTGGCTTTTCAATGTTTTTGTTTTTCAGAAGAAAGAAATGGCTGTAAAAAAATAATTTATTTTTTCATGTAAATTGTGTGTGTAGGGAAAGGTATTCCAATTTTGTTTTTGTTTAATCCGTTGTAAATTTCTTTTGTTAATGCTCTTTCTGTTGACCATACATCCCCATAATCATTGCACCAGAATTTTGCAGTGAAATTTAATGAATAGTCTCCCATTGAAAGAAATTCTACTACTGGTTGCTTATCTTCTTTTTTTGATACTTTAATATTTTTTTTCATTATGTCTGTAACAGTTTTTTCTACTTTGTCTGGATCGCTTCCATAAACTACTCCAAATTTTATTTCTCCTCTGCCGTATGAGTTTGGCTGGGCATAATTAACTATTTTTCCGTTTGCCATTTTTGAATTAGGAACAATAATTACTTCATTGGAAAAAGTCCTTATTCTAGTGCTTCTTAATCCTACTTCATCAACTAATCCTACTTCGCCTGATTCTAATCTGATTTTGTCTCCTATTTTAATGGATTTATCTAAAATTAATGATACTCCGCCGAATAAATTTGATACTGTTTCTTGTGCGGCAAAAGCTAAAGCCAATCCGCCTATTCCTAATCCAGCAAGCAATGCAGTTACATCAAAACCAATTACATCTAAAATCATTATTAAAGTAATAATTACAATTATTGCTTTTCCTCCTTTTGAAACCAAGGGAACCATCTGGTCATCAAAAGAAGATTTTGTTTTTGCTGTCAACGGAACAAGGATTTTTTTTACAAATGCATTAACAAATCGCATTGCACTCCATGCAATAACTGCTATTGTTGCCACTTTTAGCATTGCATTAAATGTTCCGTTTATTCCAATGTCTTCAACTCTTAAATAGCCAAATGCAATATACACCCCAACTAAAAAAATTATTGCCACTATTGGCTCTTCTATTATGTCAATTAAAATGTCATCAAATTCTGTTTTTGTTTTTGCAGTCAACCTTCTGCCGACTGTTTTAAACAAATAATAAACTATTTTTCCTACTAAAACTGAACCAAGGACTATTCCTAAAGCAATCAGTAAATTCTGGAAAGTTATTCCAAAAAATGTTTGGGATAAAATTTCTATTGCCATTAAACCACTTTCAATAATTAATCAAAGAATATTGATTTAAATATGTCTTTTTCATCCAACGTTTATTTGCACTTTTTTGTTTATGTCAAATCCTTTGTCTATGTCCAGTGTTGCCTGAACATACCATTCAATCCTGTTTGAGCTTCCTGAAAGAAACTGAACTGCGCTTAATGCGGCTCCCACATTTCCCCCCGGCCCTGAACCTCTTTGCATTATGTCTGACGGAACAAGTATTTCTAAATTGTATTCTCCTTGAGTGTATTCTTTTTCTCCATCTAAAGGCATCTCAAATTTATGAATGAATTCTGTTGTAGTGTTTTTTCTGGGCTGGTTTCCTGTTTTCATTCCGACCCTGAAATTTGAATTTCCCACCTCTATACTTGAAGAACCAGTTGTTTTGACTCCTGCAAAAACCACTTTTAACTGCTTTGCTTTAGTCGGCTTTTTCATTTTTACTAAAACTTTTCCTTTAATTGTTTCTCCTGGTTTAAAATTCATTTTTTCTAATGCAATTTCAATTTTTCCTTTTCCAAACCCAAACACAATATCACCTGTTAAACTAAATAGTTTGTTTTATTTAAACATTGCTTTTATTGAAAACCATGTTTTTTTCCTTTAATTTATTTTTTTTCTTATACTCCAAAAACAGTTTTAGATAGTTTTTTGTAATGCGGTTTTTTGTTTTTAATCCAAGAACTTTTTCTGTTTCTTCAATGCCTTTTTTTGTTCCTTCTAATTCTAAATAAAATCCAATAAAAGGCAGTTCATCAACCAAAATTTCAGTTCCATCAAATTCATAGTGTTCCCGTTTTTTTTCATAAACAAAAACAGGAAAAAAGTTCATTTCTTCAAGCAGTTTTTTTGTTTTATCAAAATTCTTAACTTGAATTTCAGTTTCTTTTCTTTCTTTAAAATCAGATTTGTTTTTAACAGGGCTTTTAAAAGTTAAAGTGTTTTTTGAATCCTTTCTTAATCTAAGAAGAAAATTGTTTTTTTTGAAATAGTAATCCGAAGAATCAAAAACTAAATTAATTTCTTTCTCTTTTTTTTTATATTCTGCGTTTTTCTTTAATTTTAATTTAATTTTATTCAGTTTGTTTTTGTTTTTTATTCTGTGTTTTATTTCTGTTTCAATCATTTGAATCCTAAAAATGATTTGATTTTGTCTGAAAGGCTTTTTTCTTTGTGTTCAAATTTGTCTGCTTCAAATAAAATTCTTTGTTCTAAAATAAATGAATCAAATGGGTGATTGTTAATTAATTTTGCTATTTGGTGTTTTTTGTCTTCATGGTAATCTAATTCGCTTAATATTGATAGTGCTTTCATTGAGCTTTCCATTCTTGTGGTTCCTGCTTCGTGCAATAAAGCCGAAATTTCTATTATTTCTTTGTCTGTTTCCATTCCTTCTGTTAATCTTAATGCGTTTTCTCTTACAGCATATGCGTGCTGTAATTTTTTTGGTTCAAAATTTGTCCTTACATGTTCTTCTACTTTTGATACAAAACTCATTTTTTTTCACCTCATTCAGTTTCAAATCCTCTTATGTCGCTTCTTTCAGTTATTTCTCCTCTTAAATTTTTTCCGATTAATCTTTTTGTTTCTTCTTCAGAATAATTTCCTAATAACCATGCTAATTTGATAAAAGCTGTTTCTGGTGTCATGTCTTCTGCTGGAATTACTCCTGCAGTTAATAAATCTTTTCCTGTTGAATAAACATTCATGTTAATTCTTCCATAAAATGCCTGTGAAGCCATTACCACAACTGCTTTTTCGCTTAATTTTTTTATTGCTTCAAGATTTTTTTTGTTTTTTTCTGTATTTTTTCCTTTGCTTCCAACTGGTGCATGCCCTAATCCTGTTCCTTCTAATACAATTCCTTTATAATTTTGTTTTTCATAGAATTCAATTTCTTCTGATGAAATATTTGGATGGATTTTAATCAAAGCAGTTTTTTCTTCCATTTCAGTTTTCAAAATCAAGTGTTTGTTTTCTTCTTTTTTTGAATAATTTTCTTTTAAGTAATCTATTTTTCTTGTTTCAAAATTAATTCTTGCTATTGGCACATCATTTATTGGTTTAAATGTATCTCTTCTGCTTGAATGCATTTTCCTGCTTTTTGTTCCTGACAAAATTACGCAATTATCATCTGCAGAACTTTCATGCATGCAGATTCCCACCCCTACAAAATCTGTTTTTGAAATAAATTCTGTTGCGCAAATTAAATTCATTGCTGCATCAGAACTTCCTCTGTCTGAACTTCTTTGTGAACCAACTAATATTACTGGAATATTTATTCCTTCTAGCATAAAAGAAAGTGCAGCTGAAGTGTAATGCATTGTGTCTGTTCCGTGGCCTAAAATTATTCCTTTTGGTTTTTTTTCTTTTATTTCGTTTTCTATTTCTTCTGCTATTTTTTTGTAATGAGTAAAATTCATGTCTTCTGAAAACATTTCTGAAATCATTTTTGTTTCAATGTTTGCTGTTTCCATTAATTCAGGAATATTAGTTATTAGTTTTTCCTGTTCTATTGCAGGAGAAACTGCTCCTGTTCTATAATCAACTCTTGAAGCAATTGTTCCTCCGGTGTTTAAGATTGATATTGTTGGCAGTCCGTCTATTTTCATTATTTTTTTTCCTTCTCCGCCTTTTTGAGAAAAAGGCAGGTTGCCAAAAACCTTTTTTTCTGTTTCTCCTGTTTTTTCTATTTTTATTACGCTTTCAGCTAAAATTCCTATATTGTATCCTGATTTCATTTTTATTGTTAGTGCTTTTTTTCCTGTTGAAGGTAATATTGTTCCGATAAATTCTTCGTTTTCAGTGAATACTTTTACTTCATCTAATTCTTTAACTGAAAACTTTTCTTTTAACTCATCTAAATTCATTTAAACCAGTTAAATTTAGAACAAAAAAGTATTTAATTACTTTTTAGTCATTTTTTCCTGAATTTCTGCAGGATGCCTTCCCTGAGCTTTTCTGCAATAAACCTGTCTTTGAAGAAAGTGAACTTTATTTTTGTTTTTTCTTCCACTATTCTCTGGAATTTTTTTGCATGCCTGTCAAAGGAATGATGTTTTGAGTAAAAGTCAAAGATTTTTTTGAGTGTTTTTTTTGGGTATTCAATTTCAACAACATTGTCTCCATAAACAAGGAACTCTTTTTCATTTTCAAATATCTTGTTTTTAAGAACAATGGATTTTACTCCCATTTCTTCATAATTTTTTGCTGCAAAATGGTTCAAAGGAAAATCTTTTGTAAAAATCTGAAATTGTTTTACGCTATTTTGTTTGTAGGCATTATGGAGTTTTGTATCGCTTGCAAAGTTAATTAAAACCCACCATCCAAAAGGGCATTGCCCTGCAGAAATTTTTTCTTCTCCTTTCTGGATATTGTTAAGCCAGTCAAACATCAGGTCAGCCCAGAAATTGTCCAATGAATAAAGGTCTGAAAAAAACATTGTGTTGATATTTTCTGGTTCCCCTAAAATTCCTCTTCTAGTTCCTATTTTAGATACATTTCTTGAAGTTAATTTGTCAAAAAATTTTTTTGATTCAGAAATCCATTTCCTGTCAAGAGAAAAAGCTTTTCCTTCTTTTTTTATTATTCCTTCTTCTTCCAAGGCATTAACTGCTTTCTTCACTGCCTGAAAAGAAACTTCAACAGAAAACTCTTGTTTAAGTTTTTTCTTTATTTCAATCAACTGCAAAGGAAATTCCCTGCTTAAAAGCAAAACAGACAGCTCTTTGACGCCCTTGTTTTTTGTTGCCAGAGGATTAAATAATTTTCCCATTAAACAATAACGCAAAAACAATTTATTAAACCTTTTGGTTTAATTGTTTTTTAACTTTGGTTATATTAATTCTGAAAAAGAATATTGTTTTATGTATAAGAATTTTGATTCACTCAAAAAATATAACTGGGTTTGGTTCTGGTCAGGGAACTGGCCTTTGTTTGATTCTTCTTCTGCGGAAGAAGGAAAGGAATTCAAAAAAGTTTTTGTTAAGCTTATAGGAACTGTCCCGACTCTTTCTGTTCTTTTGTATAAAGGGCACAATGTAACAAAGTATCAGGCAGAAGAGCACTATTCAAGGTTAAGGAAAGTTTTTTTCAGGAATTACAATGAAAATCCGGCTTATTTTTCCGGAGTTTTTTCTTTTTTTGATTCAGAGATGAAAGAGAAAAAAGAACTGATTGAGAAAGTTTCTTCTGAAAATTTTTCTGCCAAAACCAATGATGAATTAATTGAATTGTTTGCTCTTGCAAAAAAAGCTTTGGGTTTTGTTCTTGCAATGGATTTCTGGTGCTGGTACACAGAATATTTTTTTACTCCAAGACTTGAAAAAATTATTTCTCAAAGATTTTCAGATAAAAGCAAGATTTCTGAAATTATGATTAAACTTACAACCCCTTTTTTTCCTTCAAAAACTTTAGAAGAAGAGGAAAGCATTGTTGTTCTTGCAAAAACAGCTTTAAATGAAAAAATAAATCTTCAAAGCTTTAATGAAATTGATTTTCCAGAATTCAGTGAAAAGATAAACGGTCATTTGAAAAAATTTTGCTGGATTCCTGTTTTGGTAAATAATAATCCTTTAACTAAACAGGATGTTTTGAATGAAATAAAAAATAAAGCAAATGAAGATTTATCTGAATACAAAGGAATGAATTCAAAGCTTGAGAAAATAAAATCAGATTTTAATTCTGCATTAAATGAGCTTAATCTCAAGGAAAAAGAGTTAAAATTTGTTAAAGAATTGAACAGAACTGCTTTTTACAGAAGCGAATCAAATTTTCTTCTGAGTTATTTCTCTTTTAAGTTAATCCCTTTTTATTCAGAGATGGCAAAAAGAATTGGCTTAACTTACAGTGAAATGAAAAATTTAACTGATGAAGAAGTTGAAAGATATTTGGGGTATAATGCTAAAGCTGATAAACAGATTTTAAATGAAAGGACTGAATTCTGTTATGTAATGGAGGAAGGAAAGTATTTTCTTGAAACAGGGGAAAATGCTTTAAGGATAAAATCAATAGTTGAAGGAACTTCTTCTGCTTTTAATGAAGAAGTTTTTTTTGGAATGCCTGCTTCTCAGGGAACTGCTTTCGGAACAGCAAGGGTTCTGAAGGATTCAAGCGAAATTTCTAAAGTGAATAAAGGGGATATTTTAATTGCTCCTGCAACAAGCGTTGATTTTGTTCCTGCAATGAAAAAGGCTTCTGCAATAATAACAGAGTTTGGCGGAATAACTTCTCATGCTGCAATTGTTTCAAGGGAATTAGGGATTCCTTGTATTGTAGGAGTAAAAAATGTCACTAAATTGTTGAAGAACGGGGAAAAAATTAAAGTGGATGCCACTGTGGGAACAATTGAGAGGGTTAAATAATGCCGCAGAAATTAATGCAGGGAAAAACCCTTAGGGTTACACTTGATTCTGATGACATAGAAAAATTAGAATATGAAAAAAGAGAAGATATCATAAATAAATGGATTAAATGGAATATAGAAGATTTGAAACTAAAATCTCAGTTAAATGCCTGTCTTGGTTTGTGCTTGTTAAGTGTTTTGGCTGGTTTTGTTGTCTGGAGCGGTTTTTATTTGGTTTTGATTCTGTTGTTTCCGAAACTTTTAAACCTGCAGTATGTTTATGGAGACTCTAGTTCAGACAGGAAAAGATGGATGAAAAAGTATGTAACAAGAATTGATGGTTTTAATCTGGCTAAAAGGTGAAAGAAATGTTTAAACTGATAAAAGGGAAACAGATTTTGTTTGATGTTGAAACAGACAAAGCAGACATTCAGTTCAGGGAACATATCGGAAAAAATTATTTGGATATGAAAATAAATGAAGGAAAAACTTTGGGGATTTTTTATATCAGTTTTGGTTTTTTGCTTTTGAATGTTTTTCTGGCTGTTTTGGTGTCAGAAATTTTTGTTATAGGGATTTTATTAGGGGTTTATTCAGGCTATAAAAGCCATGACAATTATTTAGAAGCATGGAGCAAGAGAAACAAATTCGGAAGAAAAAAAGTAATCAGAATAGACATAGATAAAAGGCCGGCAATAATTGACAAAGGGCCAAGAGTTCCTTGGATTAAAGCAGAGAAAACTTTTCTTTAATCAGTTAATTCAAATCCAATTCTGTCTCTGTCTTTTCCTTTGTTTTTTCTTTCGGTTATTTTTATTTTGCCAATTTCTTTTGTGTTTTTAACATGAGTTCCCCCACAAGGGCATTTATCTATTCCAGCGATTTCAATTACTCTGATTTCTTTTATTGTTTCAGGCAATCTGGAAAAAAGAATGCGCCGTTTTTCATCCACTTCATCCAAAACAGTTTCTCTGTCCTTGAAAGAAATTGTTATTGGCAGTTCTTTTTCCACTAATTCATTGAATTTTTCCTGCATTTCTTTCAGCATTAGTTCATCAAACTTTATTGGATGAAAATCCATTCTGCTTTTTTCATAACCAATCTGATTGCCGACAGTTGAAGCACCGTATTTATCTAAAATTAAGGCAGAAAGAAGATGCTGGGCTGAATGCATTTTCATAAATTTGTATCTAAGACTCCAATCCAAAATTAATTTTATTTCAGTTCCTTTATCAGGAATTTCTCCATCCAAAAAATGTAATATCTTTCCATCTCTTTTTTTCACTTCAATTACTTTGCTTTTTATTCCGTTAAATTCAATCGTCCCTTTGTCAGAAGGCTGTCCTCCTGATTCAGCATAAAAAATTGTTTTATTTAATGCAATCCATTTCTCTTCTGTGTTAGATTCAGTTACCAAAGCACCGGTTTCTTCTACATAAGAATCTTTTAGGTAAATTAATTCAGTTTCCATGAAAAACTAAAAGCAGGAAATAAATTAATATGTTTGTGTTTATTTTTTCCAGAGAATTTGTTCAATGTTTGTTTTACTCAGAGTTATTGTTTTGTTGCATGTCTGGTTTAAGTGGAATGATTTAGTTTTTGGGAAACAGATATTTGTTACTTCTTTCCCAAAATCTTGAACCGCTTTTATTGCAGGAACAAAATCAGCGTCTCCTGAAACGAGTATTGCAGTGTCAAAAATATTTGAATATGCGTGAGTTACCAAATCAACTGCGATTCTTACATCAACTCCTTTTTCAACTAAACCTCCTTTAGGCCTTTTTTCCAGCCTTCCTAATTTAATTTCAAGATTTTGGATTTTATTTAGATAAGAAAAAAACTTTTGTTGCATTCTGTATTTTTCTGGATTATCTTTTTGATTTAATGGAACATTATAATAATAAATTTGTATGAGTTTATTGTCTTTAGAAAGAAATTTAGCAAAAGCTGAAAAGTCAATTTTAACTTTTCCAAAATTTTTGGTTAATCCGTGATAGAAGTTACTCCCGTCTATAAAGATAACTATCTTTTTCTTCAAGCTCATAAAAATCAGTGACCTGCCGTTGCAAAAGCAAAGGCAGGGAGTTAATACAAACAGAAGAATGCTCTAAGCAATATAAAAGCTTATTGATACGGCAATAAACGAAAAATAAATTAATATTTAATGATTTTTGAAGCTAATTTTTTGATGAAATTAGCTGGTTTGTTTTCAGGAGGCAAAGATTCTTGTTATGCAGTTAACTGGGCAATAGAACAAAAATATGAAATAGCAGTTTTAATTTCAATTGTTTCAAAAAATCCCTTTAGTTTTATGTTTCACACCCCTAATATCAAATTAACTTCTTTTCAGGGAAAGGCAGCCAAACTGCCAGTTAGGTATACAAAAACTCTTGGCGAGGAAGAAAAAGAATTAGCTGATTTAAAAAATGCTTTAATCAAAGCAAAAAAAGATTTTCAGATTCAGGGAATTACTACTGGCGCTCTTGCTTCAACTTACCAAAAAAAAAGAATTGAATCAATTTGCTCTGAATTAAACCTTGAATGCTTTTCTCCGTTATGGCAGAAGAACCAAACAGAGTATGTCAGGGAATTAATTGAAAAAGGGTTTGAAGTGTTAATTGTTGGTGTTGCTGCTAAAGGTTTAGATGAGAAATGGCTTGGAAGACTTCTGGATAAAAATGCATTAAATGAATTAATTGAATTAGATAAAAAGATTGGATTAAACGTTGCTGGTGAAGGTGGGGAATATGAATCTTTTGTTTTAAATGCGCCTTTTTTTAAAAAGAAATTAAAAGTGATTGAATCAAAAAAACACTGGCAAAAGGATTCAGGTTTTTTGGAAATAAAAAAAATTGAATTAGTGGAAAAATAAAGTTCTTTTTGATTAAACTTTTGGAAAAAGTTTACTTTTTTGCTTTTTTCCAGTCGTCCAAAAACTTTTGTATTCCTTTGTCTGTTAATGGATGCTTAATCATTTTGTCCAGTACATCAAATGGTATTGTTGCTGTATCGCATCCGGCTTTTGCTGATTCAATTACATGGATTGGGTTTCTAATGCTTGCTGAAATAACCTTGCTTTTTATTTCAAATGCCTTGAATATCTGCATTGTGTCTCTTATTACATCCATTCCTTTGTTTCCTGCGTCATCTAATCTGCCTACAAAAACACTGACATAAGTTGCTCCGGCTTTTGCTGCAAGTAATGCTTGGTTAGCAGAAAAAATTAATGTACAATTTGTTTTGATATTCTTTTTTGTTAGTTCTTTTATTGCTTTTAGTCCTTCTGAATTCATTGCTACTTTAATTACGATATTTTTGTGAATTTTTGAGTATTTTATTCCTTCTTTTATAATATCTTGTGCTTTTTCTGCTGTTGCTTCTACACTAATTGGTCCGTCAACAACTTCGACAATTTCTTTTATTATTTCTTTAAATGGCTTGTTTTCTTTTGCTATTAATGAAGGGTTTGTTGTTACTCCGTCTACAAAACCCATTTCATAATATTTTTTTATTTCTTTTATGTTTGCTGTGTCAATAAATATTTCCATGCTTTCACCTAAATAATTATATTGCAATTAATTTTTAATTATTCACTTAATCTTAATAAAAAAGGCGGTAAATTTGCTTTATGAAGAATTAACTAATAATCTTGCTGAAATAAAAAAAAATATTGAATTAAGTTGTATTAAAGCAGGAAAAAATCCGGATTCAGTTAAGATTCTTGCTGCAACCAAAGGCCAGCCAGTTGAAAAAATTAATTCAGTAATTGCTAATGGAATAAAAATTTGCGGGGAAAATTATGTTAAAGAAGCAGAAAATAAAATAAATGAAATTGGTAACAGAGCAGAATGGCATTTTATTGGTCATCTTCAATCCAACAAAGTTAAAAAAGCGGTTGAGATTTTTGATTGCATTCAGACACTTGATTCAGTTAAATTAGCAAAAAAGATTGATGACATTGCAGAAAAACCTTTTCCTGTTTTGATTGAAGTCAATATAGGAAAAGAAAAAAATAAATTTGGAATAAAACCAGAAGGTGTTTTTTCATTTTATGATTCTTTGAATGAATTTCATAATTTAAATATTAAGGGTTTGTTTTGCATGGCTCCTTTTGTTCCTGCAGAACAAGCCAGAAAATATTTTCAGTTAATGAAACAACTAAACAGCAAACTTTGTTTAAGCGAATTAAGCATGGGAATGAGCAATGATTATTTTGTTGCAATAGAAGAAGACAGTTCAATGATTAGAATTGGAACTGCTTTATTTGGAGAAAGAAAATAGTTTTTTCAGTTTGTTTTGCAGTTGGTTCCTTTTGCTTTCTCTGCAGTGTATTCTTTTGTTTTTATTTCAAATGTTTTTTTCGGGTTTTCTTCTTTCCATAATTCTTTGCATTCAAATGCCTGCACACAATCAGTACAAAATCTTTTTATGTCACATTCAACTATTTTTGTTTCTGCTACTGTTTTTGGGTCAATCACTATTTCTGTTTTTGTCGTGTCTTTTCTGCATTTATATTCAGGCTCTCCTGTTGCATTAACTGTAAAACTTTTTTCTATGCTCCCAAAGTCTCTTCCTGTTAATTTCACTTTAATTAAATATTTTCCCGGTGTTTTTAATTCAATTTCTTGTTCTATTATTTTTGTTTCCCCTGAATCAATCCTTGTGCTTTTGCTGGTGAATTCGTTTACTGATTCTGTTTTTTCTTCTTCACCATCAAAATAATAAATAAATGTTTTTGTCTGCATTAATGCAGCTTCTTCTGCTATTCCTCCTGAATTTGTTATTATTACATTTACTTTTAGTTTTTCTGAATTAAATGAAATGTTTTCATCATAGTTTAGTTCAATTAATTGAATTTGTGCCGGAACTTTCCCTATGTAAATTTTGCAGTGGTTTTTTTCATTTTGTTTTTCGCATCTAATACTTGTTATTGGGTTAATGTCTTTATTGAATTTAATTTTGTTTTTTGTCCATGAAATTTTTTCAGTGCATTCTTCGTTTTCTCCACAGCATTTTTCATAGTCATTGCATTGAAATTCTATTGTTGTGTTTTGTGTTTGAAAATCTTCTTTTACTAATTCCAGCCCCTGCTTAAATTCAATGTTATATTTTGAATTAAATGTTCCTTGGTTTTTTTCTGCTGCTATTACTAGAAAGTTTATTTCTTCTGTTATTCCTTGTTTTGCAAAAGCATAAGGAAAAAAAGTATTGATTAAGAAAAAGCCCACATAAATTAACACTATTGCTAAAATTATCATTCTTGTCCAGTTCATTTTTTTTTCCTTCTTTTTATTCCTGCTTCTTTTCTATATACTTGAAGCAGCAGTTTCCTTAGCACATAGCTTATTCCTAAAGTAATTATAATTAATGCTAAAACTTCTGCATAGTTTCCTGTTCTGAAATAATAATCTCTGAATTCTCCTAAATATTGCCCAAAATAAACCATTGCATAAGCCACTAACACAAACCCGACCATAAACAATGCTGCTCGAAACAAAAAAAATAATGTCTTATTCATTTTAATCCTTTTAATATTAGTTAGTCCTTTATTAAATTATTTTGTTTTTTATTTTATTCTTCTTTTTTTGCCTGCAGTGCATACATTTTTTTTATTTCTGTTTCTGTTGTGGCTTCTTCTGGTGTTTTGTCTGTTCTGAAAGAAATCATTCTCGGAAACCTTAAAGCAAGCCCTTTTCCTTTTTCTTTTGCAGCTAAATGAATTGGGCTTTTGGTTATTTCATCTGCTCTGATTTCAATTACATATTTTGGCTGAACCCAGTAATCTGGTTCTAATTCTGATTCAACTCTTGCAGGCTTTTTTTTGGAAGAAATTTTTTTCAGTTTTTTTTCTAATTCACTTAAATTTTTTTCAGTCAATCCCGTGCCAATTTTTGCAATGCTTTTGAATACATCATTTTCTTCTGAATAAACCGCAGTCAGTAAAGCCCCTAAACCGAATTCAGTTCTTTTCCCTTTTCCTGTATAATAACCTATTATTACTCCATCAATTGAATCATTTAATTCTCCTTTATAGCTTCTTTTTAATTTAATCCAGGCAAACTTTCTTGCTCCTGCAATATATTTTGCATTTAAGTCTTTTGCAATTATTCCTTCTAATCCTTTTGCAATGCTTTCATCAAAAAACTCATTTAATTTTTCTGCTGAATCTGTTTCAATGCTTTTGGTTAATTCAATTGTTTTTCCTTTCCCGATTAATTCTTTTAATTTTTTTCTTCTTTCAGTAAATGGTTCTTCCATTAAATTCCTGCCATTAAGCATCATTGCATCAAACACAAATAATTTTAATGGAAATTCTTTTGTTTTTTCTCCTATTCCATATTTTCTTTTTCTTTGGATTGTTACCTGAAAAGGCAAAAATTCTCCAGTGAGTTCATTTACTGCAATTGCTTCGCCTTCGATTATTGCTGTTTCTGCTTTAATTTGTTCTTTTATTGCTTTGACTATTTCCGGAAACATTTGAGTCATGTTTTCTGATTGTCTTGAATAAATCCATACTTTGTCTTTATTTTTATGCGCCTGTAACCTAAATCCATCATATTTTGATTCTACAGCACAATTTCCTAATTTTTTTATTATTTCTTCTCCTGAATTAAGTCTTTCAGCTAAAGTAGGGCGAATTGGAATGCCTGCTTTAATCTCAATTTCATTTAATCCATTTAATCCTTTTTCTTTTAATTTTTCTGCTATTGAACCCAAATCAGAATAAATATTGTATTTTTCTTCAATTTTTTCTCTTAATTTTACTTTAATTTTCCTATTAAATTCTGTTTCCCAGTTTTTTTCTTTTATTTTTTTTTCTTTCATTTCTGATTCAGTTTCTTTAACCCAGTTTTTTTTTCTTTTTCCTTCTTCTAATAAATTTGCTGCTAATGAATCCATTATTGTTGGATCGCCTATTCCTAATCTTAAATTTTCTAATGGAATTCTTGCAATAAACCTGCTTTCTTTTCCTGAAGCCGAATTAAATAATTCAGCCATTAACTTCAGTTTTAATTCTTTTGAACCTGTTCCTTCTGTTCCGGAAATCTTAATTAAATTATCAAAAACTTTTTTTACAGTTAATTCAGTTGAAAACAAAGCTGATTGTTTTTTTTGCGAGCCAAATTCTTCTGCAACTAATCCTAAATCGCCTTTTTCTCTGAATTTGTTTTCTATTTCTTTTTTAGTAAAACCGGTTGATTTTGCAATGGCTTCAATAACCATTTTTTCTCCTAATCCTGAGTCAGTTTTTTCATAATTTGCCCCTAGTCTTCCTTGGCATAAAAAAACAATTTTTTTAATATTTTCTTTATCAGATTTTTCCAGTAATTCAGCTAAAATAATAGTCATTTCCAGTCTAGACGGTGTTTTTTCAATTAAGTCAAAATAATCAGACAATTCCTTGAAATTCATATAAAAACTATGTTTTTTACTTATTTAAATAAATTGTTTTAGCCAAAAACCCAAAACTCTTGATTTAAAAACTTTCTTTTAACTAATTTTTAATGCACTATTGCAGTATGGCTTTATGCCGTACTCGCGTGTAAACTTAGCGTGAAAGTTTTGGGGCTGTGGTGTAGCCTGGTTAGCATTGCGGCTTTGGGCCTGCCTTTTTAGAAAAGAGGAAAATTGTCAAAAGGTTTTTGATAACGCAAAAACAATGGCATTGTTTTTTTTAAAAGGTTGAAAATAAGCCGTTGACCCGAGTTCAAATCTTGGCGGCCCCATAAACGTTTCGCCGTTTAAGCACGAGGTCCAGCATAAAGCTGGACTAGCACGGCTTTATGCCGTGCCTCGTTACTCGCGAGCGAAATCGCGATTTTATTTCACTTCAACTGTTTCAAACAACCAGTCTTGGCCTTCTTTGTTTTCTATTATAACAGAATATTTTTTTTCTTCCATTCCTGTTACATTAACTGTTGTTTTGTAATCGCACATGCAGATTATTCTGTCTTCTGCAGGGGAAGTAGTTGGCCCAAAAGTGAATTTATCTGAATCAATTTCTTCTGTTTCTAATACTGTTACAAATCCTTCTGTGGTGATAAATGCTTCATTGGATATTTCTGATGCTTCACAAAACATTCTTCCATAAAATTCTACTTTAATTGATTTTGTTCCTGTGCTAATTTGTGGTTCATCAGTTATGTTTTTTGTTTCTTCTTCATTTGCAATAAAAGCATTGTTTTTTATTTCCCCTAAACAGCCGGTTGTTGTTGTTTCAATATTTAATGGAATTTCTTCTGGGGAAGGGGTTGCATTAAAGAATTCCGGATCAACACTTTGGTCTTCTTCAATATTATAATCAGGAATGTTTTTGTAAAAATCTTCTTCGTTTTCTTCATTTAATTTTGGTTCTTCTAATGGAAACTGCGAAAGTAGTACAACAACAATTATCACTGCAATCACAACAGCAATTATTGCATAGTCTTTTTTTGTTAATTCCATGCAATAAATAACGCATCCTTTTATTTTAAACTTTACTTAATGCCAACTAACTGTTTTAGTTAAATATAAATACCTTGATTACCTTTTTTTTATATGATTTTGGATTTAATTGAATCAACTGATAAAATCAGGATTGCGTTTCAGAAGAATAATTTGTTTAAGTTAAGGCAGTTAAGCAATGATCTGATTGAGGAATCTGCTTTGTCTTCTGATAAATTAAAGGCACAGCTTTCTTTGATTGCTTATTCTTTGCAGAAACTTATTTCTAAGCCGCATATTGTTGAAGCACAAAAATGGAGTAAAATAAAAAACAGTGTTGATTCTTCTTTAAAGAAAGCTTTAATTTTATTAAAGAAAAAAGACCTTAATGGTTTTGAAAAAGAGCTGGATAATATTTCTGTTAAAGTGCTTGAAGTGGATTCTTCTTTAGGGTATTATGTTGCTAATGTTTATGAAAAAGCAAAATTAAAGCAGGCTTCAAGGGCTTATGCTTTTGGTTTGAGTTTAAGACAGTCAGCCAGTTTAACTGAAACAAATGAAAAAGATTTATTGAATTATATTGGAGCCACAAAAATTCATGACAGAGAAAAAGATGTTAAAGGGATTGCTGAAAGAAAAAAGTTATTAGAAGGGATTTTTGTTGAATGAACTTGTTTTTGATTCAAGTTCAATTATTTCTGTTTCACAGAATTGTTTAATGAATATTCTTGGAAACCTGTCAAAAAAAACAAAAAATGAATTCAGAATATCTAAAGCAGTTGAATTTGAATCTGTTTCAAAACCTTTGGATATTAATAGATTTGAATTAAATGCTTTAAGGATTAAAAGAGCTGTTGATTTGGGTTGGCTTAAAGTAGAGGAGCAGGAAGTGGATTTAACTGAAATTGATGAGCTTGCAAATAATATTTTTTTTATTGGAAATAAACCAATTAAAGTAATCCATGCAGGTGAAGCGGAAACTATTGCTTTGTATAAAAAAATTAATGCTTCTGTTATGGTGATAGATGAAAGAACTACCAGAATGTTAATTGAAGAACCAGACAATCTTGTAAAAAAGTTAAGGGCAAATTACAGGAAAAATATTAAGGTGAATAAAAATTCTTTAAATAATTTTCTTTCTTTTGTTGGAAGAATTAAGATTGTGAGGTCAGCGGAGTTGCTGGCTGAAGCTTTTGAGTTAGGTTGTTTTGAAGGCGAATTAGAAAATTCTGTTAAGGCTCTTGAAGCAGCATTATATGGATTAAAATTTAATGGTTGTGCGGTTTCACTGGATGAAATAAAAGAATATGTCAGTGTTTTGTAATGAAAATAATTAAAGCAGAACAAAAAGATTTTGAAGAAATAAATTGTTTGGCTGAAGAAGAATTCCCTTATACAAAAAAAAATCTTGATAAAATTGAGTTAAGAATTAAAAAAGGAAACTTTATTTTTGTTGCAAAAGACCAAAAAACTTTTCTTGGTTTTATTGAGTTTAAATTAGCCGGTCCTTTAGCATTTCTTTTTGGGTTGGCAGTTAAAAAAGAATTCAGAGGCGACGGAATCGGAAAAAAACTTTTTGATTTCTTTATTAAGTTCTCTCAAAAAAACAATATAACTAAAATTTCTCTTATTGTAAAAAAAGACAATCTTCAGGCAAAAAAATTGTATAAATCAAATGGTTTTGTAATAGTCAAAGAATTAGAAAAAAAAATTGAAAATTCATTAATAGAGGAAATGGAATTAGATTTAAGCAATTCTCCTTCGTGGGTGAGTTAAGGATAAAGAATTTTTATTATTGCATCAATTTCTTTTTTTTGATGGCCTTCTAAATCAAGTGCTTCAATTATTTCTTCTTTAGTGTATTTTTTTACTGCGACATCAAGTGATGAAGCAAGTTTTTTTACTGTTTCAATTTCTCTTTTTGAAAGTCCATTGTAAATGTTTTTGTCAACTTCACGAAACCCGATTTTTTTTTCAAGACCTTTTTTCAGGAACTTTGTTACATTGCCTAATTGTTGTGCAACAGTAAGTTCTTCTGTGTCAAGTTCTTCTTCTTTTTCTTCTTTTCCTATTGCTCCGATGTTTATTGGAATAATTTTTTCCAGTTCATTTAGTCTTTTTTCTGCTTCTACTGAAGATTCTTTTTTTTCACTGGTAACGCTTTTTTCTGGTTCTTCTTCTTCTTCAAATTCAATTGCTTCAAATCTTGAATTCCTTTTAATCAAGTTATCTTTTGTTTTTTCTTCTTGTTCTTTTTCTTTCTCTTTTTTGTTTGCTTCAGCGTTTCCTTCTTTTTTCTTTTCTTTCAGTATTCCTAATTCTTTTTTTAGTTCGCGTTCTTCTGTTTTTGTTTCTAATTTTTTTTCCTCTTCTTTTTTTTCTTTTTTTATTTCTGGTTTTTTCAAAATGAAGTCTTTTAACAGCTCGTCTTCTTCAAAGTTTCTTATTTTTTTTGGGGTGTGGCTTTTAAATATTTTTTCAGCAGATTTTTTTTCTTTTATTAGTTTTTCTGAGGGTCCTTTTTCAAATAATTCTTCTTTTTTTGTGATTTTTTTTATATCATTCATTTTTTTGTAGTGTGAAGCAGATTCTTTTAGTTTTTCAAGAATTTGTGTTTTTTCTGGTTTTTCTTCAGTTGATTGTTTTGGATGCAATTCTTGTTCCTGAATTTTTAAGTTTAATGCACTGATTTTGTTTTCGTTTTTTTGTTTTTCTGTTTTGTCCCAGTGCCCTTCCCTGAAATAACTTTTTTTATTTTCTGTTTCATCTTTTAATTCTTTTTTTGTTTCTTTTTTTTGTTTGTTCACCCATAAGTGTTCTGGCTCTTCTTCTTTTATAATCAGTTCATCTATGTCTTCTTTTTCTAAATCTCTTCCTTTTATTCCTGAAACTTCTTCTCTTAATGACTCCATTTTTAATTTTGTTTCTTTTGCTTCTTCCTGTTTTTGCGTTTTTATTTTTTCTTTTGCTTCTTTTTTTGTCTCTTCTTTTTCTTTTATTCCTTTTAATCTTTCTAATTCTTTTTTTAACCCTGTTTCTTCTTTTATTCCTTTAATTCCATTTAGGTTTTTCTTTTTTTCCAGTTCTTTTTTCCTTTCTTTGGCGGTTTTGTTGCTTTTAACCAATGAACTTATTTCTTCTATTGACGGCATTTAAATTCCTTTATAATATTTTTTTTGTATTTACACTTATTTAAACGGATTTATTATATTTAAACATATTTTTTCAGTTCAGTTTTATTTACAAAGTCTTTTAAAGGAGTTTAAGTTTATTCAATACATAATTCATTGGAGGATTTATAATGAAAAGAATTTTGATTTTACTATTTGTGTTTGCATTGCTTGTTTCTTTTTCAGGATGCACTGACAACACAAATAATGCTTTAACAAACACTGAAGTAACTGCAAATAATAATAATAATAATAACAACCAGAAAGAATCTGTTGGTGAAACAATCCAGCAGATTCTTGGCAAAGCAAAAAACGTTGATAACATTGAATACACTATGGCAATGTCAATGAACGGAACGCTTCTGCCTATGACAACTAAAGTTTATCAGAAAGCCAGCAAATACAAGAGCGAAACCACTTTTATGGGAGCTACCCAATCAACAATTTTTGATGGAGAAAACCTGTATATGTATGTTGCTGAAGAAGACATTTATTATCTGTATGATGATGTTTCTTCTGATTCTGCAGGCGGAGCGGATTTCTCTGGCGTAGCTGATCAGGCACTGGCTGACCCAGAACTGAAAGAACTTGGAAAAGAAAAAGTAAATGGATTAAATACAAGAAAAATTGAATTCACTTATGATGACCAAAAGGTTGTTGTTTGGGTTTCAGAGGACTATGGCATTCTGGTTAAAATGGAAGTCGAAGTTGAAGGGCAGGGAACCACTTCAATTGAATTAACTGATATTAAAGTCAATTCAGTTGATGATGCTGTTTTTGTTGTTCCGCAGGACAAAGTTCAGCCAATGGAAAACATGTATTCTTTGCCAGAGTAATAAATTATAAAGAGCTTCAAAGCTCTTTTTTTCTTTTTTTTTCTAATTACAAAAGTTTTTAAACTACTTTAGATCTATTTAATTGATTGTTAGGTGATTGAATGAAAAAAATTTTAGTTTTATTAATGATAATTTCTTTATTTGTTTTTTTTGGTTGTATTGAAGGAATGCAAAATATTGTGACCGGTTTAGCTGCAAACAGCGGAGGAAAAGGAAAACCAGTTCCCCCTCCAAGTGAAACTATTCAGCAAATTCTTTTGAAAGCAAATACTACAACTAATCTGGAATATAATTTAACAATAAAATTAAATGGAAATTCTTTGCCTGCAAATATTAAAGTTTATCAGAAAAATGAAAAATACAGGATTAATTCCGGAACAACTTCTTTTGAAAAAGCAGTTATTTTTGATGGAACAAATTTATATAATTATGATTATGCATCAGATGAATATTCCTTGTCTGGTATCCCTGCTGATTTAGTCGGGGTAGCTGATTTTATTTTTGTTGCCCAACAGGCATTAAATGATTCTGGGTTAAGGCAACTGAAAACACAAAGAATCAATGGTTTTAATACAAGAATAATTGAGTTTTCTTTGCAGGGACAAAAAGCCAAAGCATGGATTTCAGAGGATTATGGCATCCCAATTAAATTAGAAAAATCTTTAAAGAAAGACACTTTATCAGTTGAATTAAGCAATCTTCAGTTTAATTCAGTTAATGATGCTGTTTTTGCTGTTCCTGCGTAACTTCTAATACGATTTTGCAATATATACTATTTCCTGTGCTTTTTTTCCGCAGGCAATGCATTTTCCTTTTGCTTTTTCTTTTTCTGAAAATTTTGTTCCTCTGACTGATGCATTTAATTCTTTTTCTATTTTTTCTGCGCATTCAGCTGAATCCATTGAAACCGAACAGAAGCCAGTTTTAACTATTTTTCCTTTTTCCAGTTCTTTTCTTGCTTTTTCAATTGAATCAGCTTCACTTATTCCCTGCATAAATTCTTTTTCTGCTTTTTCTTTTAATGCATTTGACTGTTTTTCTCCTTCTTTTAAAATAAATTCAGCTAACTTCCCAATACTTTCTTTTGTTTTTTTTCCTGTGTCTCTCCTGAATACAGTTGCTTTTTTTTCGTTTATTTCTTTTTCCCCTAATTCAATCCTGAACGGAACTCCTTTCATTTCCCAGAAATAAAATTTTTCGCCCATTGTTTTTTCCTGCAAATCAGTTTCTGTTCTGATTTTTTTTGCTCTTAATTCTTTTTCTATTTTTTCTGCTTCTTTCAGTACTTTTTCCCTGTTTTTTTCATTGAATATAGGAATAATTATTGCTTGTAAAGGAGCTATGTTGAAAGGAAAAATTAATCCTTTGTTGTCTCCATGAATTGAAATAACCGCGGCAAAAATCCTGCTTATTGCCGGCCCATAACATGTTGTCCAGCAGTAATTTTCTTTTCCGTTTTTATCTAAGTATTTTACATTAAATGCTTTGGTGAATTCTTGTGAAATAATATGTGTTGAAGGCAGTTGAAGGACTTTGCCGTCAGGCATTAAAGTATCTGATGCAAAAGTTGATTCTGCTCCGGGAAACTTGTCCCATTCAGGTCTTTTAAAGAAAATAAACGGAACACAGAATTTTTCCAGCAGAACTTTTTTTGTTGTGTCCATGTCTTCTTTTGCCTGCTTTAATGCATTTTCTTTTGAGTCAAATGCATTATGTGTTTCAATCCAGTGAAATTCTCTGCTTCGAATAAATGGTTTTGTTGCTTTTGTTTCATGCCTGAATACCTGTGCGCGCTGGTATGTTTTAAACGGCAGGTCTTTGTATGACCTTATCCAGATTGAAAACATCTGGTAAAAAGCTGTTTCTGATGTTGGCCTTAAAGCAAGTTTTTCTTCCAGTTTTTCTCCTGCGCCTGTTTCTGTTACCCAAAATACTTCTGGGGCAAATCCCTTAACATGATTTTTTTCCATTAAAAAATTTTTTTCAGGAATGACTACAGGATACCAGTAAGGCTTGTGCCCTTTTAATTGCAGTTCTTCTTCCATTAACTGATACATTTTTTCCATTACCAAAACAGACCATGGCTGAAAAACAATAAATCCTTTAATGTTATATCTCATGTCGCCTAATTCTGCTTTTTTTATTATCTCTGAATACCATTCAGAAAAATTTTCTTTTTTGTTTTTGTCAAAAGTGATTTTTTCTTTTTTAACCATAACAAAAATTAACTGTTAAACTATTTAAAATAACTCTTTTTTGTTTTTTAAATTAAAGGATAGTTTTTAATAGAAAAACAAACAAATAATAATACATAATGCTTTATTTATTTTATTGAGGGGAAAAAATTGATTAAAGGGGAAACTCATATTATTGTTTTGGTTGCGGCAATTTTTTTTGTTGCGGCTTTAATCACTACTCATTTTCTGATGCCTTTTGAGACTCCGTTAGGAAAAGCAGCAGGCGATTCCCCGCTTTTCCTTATTCCGGTTCATGATGGATATATTAATCATAATCTAAGCAATGATACTTACCAAGTTAATGATTCTTCAGTCACTCTTTTGGTTGGCAATTTTACTCAAAATGATGGAACTTCTTTTGAATCAAGAATATTTTTTAGATTTGATTTATCGAGCCAAACAGATGTAAGCAATGCAGTTCTTCATGTTAAAAGAATTACAGGAGTAGATAATCCTTTCCCTGATTGCCCAAAAGTATATAAAATTCCTGATTATGCTAATGATTTAGTTTTTAATGAAAATGATTTTACTCCATCCAGTCAAACTCTTATTGGGGAAGTTCCATGTGATTCTGATATTAGTATGCCTATTCCGAGTTCTTTTCTTGAACTTGGTCAAAATAATGCTTTTATGATTACAAGAAGCTATAACCCTGATTATTCTAATGTAAATATGTATTCTTCAAAAGAAACTTCAGACACCAAACCTTCTTTAGAACTTTTTTTTAATCCAGATACTTCTCCTGCTGTCCCGACCGGCTTGACTGCTGTTACCGGAAGCAGTGCAGGCCATGTGGCTTTATCTTGGACTGCATCGCCTGATCCTAATGTAATTAATTATGTTATTAACTGGTGGACTGGCGCTTCAGGGGAAACAATAATTAATACAGGAAATACAACCAGTTATGATTTTACTACAACTGTTTCTCCTTATGTTCATCTTTCTGTTCATAATTTCAGAATTAAAGCATGCAGTGGAACAGGGCAGGATTATATTTGTGGTGATTATTCTAATGCCGTTACTGCTTATCCTAAAATAGGCCAGATTGATGCATTTGGTCCTCCTGATAATCCTTCAGGCCCTTATAATGTTGCTAAAGACACCCAGTTTACTCTTGACGGAGGAATGCAGTATGTTCCTGCTTCCAGAACTATTTCTTGGGCCATGCCTAATTGTACCCCAAGTTCTTCTTCAAGCTTGGATCCTGTTGTTAGTTGTTCTGCTTCAACTACTGCGACCTTAACAGTAACTGCAGTTAATGGAACAGGAACTGACAGCGTTGTAGTAAATGTTTCTGATAACACGCCTCCTGTTCCGGCAATCACTGCTATTGCAGGAGCTAATCCAGGGCAGGTTAACCTGAGCTGGAATGAAACTGCTGCAGGAGACAATTATTTTATTAAATGGTTAATTGGTTCTGCTTTGCAGGCAGACATTGATGTAGGCAGTCAGGAACAATACACTCATTTGACTTCAAGGCCTGCTTCTGAACCAGGAATACTTCATTATTATTCGGTTAAGGCATGCAGGAATTCAGTATGCAGTGATTATTCTTCACAGGTTTCTGCTTATCCTAAAGTAGGAGCTGATGCAGGAGGCCCTTATAATGCAGTTACTGACACACAATTTACTCTTAATGGAATACAGCAGTATGCAGTTGACCCTGTATATATTTCTTGGAGTATGCCTTACTGCACTCCAAGCTCTTCAAACACTCTTAATCTGGTAGTAAGTTGTCCTTCTTCAACTACTGCACTTTTAGTTGTTAATGCTGCAAACGGAGTTGCCGATAATATTACAACAATTACTGTTTCTGATGAGGCAGATATTGTTTCTCCTGTTGTTTCAATTTCTAATCCTTCAAGCGGGCAAACAGTAATTGGAACTGTGAATTTTTCTGCAAATGCATCTGATGCAAGCGGAATAAAAAACGTAAAATTTTTTGTTGATGGTTCTCTGAAGTCAACTGACACTATTTCTCCTTATGAATATTCATGGGTTACTACAGCTGTTTCTAACGGAAGCCATTCTTTGAAAGTTGTTGCTGAAGATACTGCAGGCAATACTGCTGAATTAACAATTACTGTTAGTGTGAATAATGTTTCTGGTCCTTCTTGTGGTAATGGAGTAATTGATTCAGGAGAAGATTGTGAAGTTGATTCAGATTGTTTTTCTTTTTATGACAGGACTCAATGTGATTATTCCGGCAAAAGATATGGCACAAGAACTGTAACTTGCGGTAGTTCTTGTTCTTGTGTTGTTGGCAACTGGACTTATTCTTCTTCCAGTTATTGTGTTTCTTGTAATTCTTGTGGTGATGGTGCGCAGAATTGTGGTGAAACAGAAGCTTCTTGTCCTGAAGATTTCGGCGGAATCACTGATAGTATTCCTCCTGCTAAACCAGCTGGTTTGGAGGCAACAGAAATAACCAAAAACAGTATTACTGTTGAGTGGAATCCTAATACTGAATCTGATTTAAAGAGGTATATTATTTATTATGAAAAAAGTCCTGATGGGGTTGTTAAAGAAGAGACTGCGTTAAAGACTGATTCAAGAATTATTATTTCTGGTTTGGAAAGCAATTCAAGATATTTTATTTCTATTGTTGCTGTGGATTTAAGTGGTAATAAAAGTGATTTGTCTGAAGAAATTAGTGTTTTAACTAAAGATGATGTTTCTGTTGTTGTTCCTGTTCCAACTGGATTAAATGCAGTTGTAGAAAATAAATCAATTGTTTTGAAATGGAGTGTTGTTGTTCCTGAGCCTGATTATTATGTTGTTCAGAGAAAAGTTGAGGATGGTTATTTTGAGCAGATTGGCACCCCAGAAAATAATTCTTTTAAAGATTCTGATGTTGAAGAAAACACAAAATATTTTTACAGGGTTGCTGCGTTTTTGGATGGAAAATCAAGTAATGTTTCTGAAGAAGTTGAAGTAGAATTCAAATTAGAAACGCCTGAAGATAATTCAATTACTGAATGGGGAATTGGCAGTGCAATAATTGTTATTTCTTTGGCTTTAGGTTATATCTTTTTTAATTTTGATATTTAAATTAAACAAATTATTATATATTCAATAATACATAATATTGTTTGGGGAATTTATTGAATAATATAAAAGGGCAGACTGAAATTATTGTTGTTGTAGTAACAGTTTTGGTTGCTGCTTTATTGGCTGCCCAGTTTTTTGGTTTAGACAGCCCTACAGGAAAAGCCCCTCCTTGTTGTGAAGATGATGAACCTGACTGTGAAGGATGCACTGCAAGCACTCCGACAATTTCAGTTCAGTGGAATGAACCAAATGTTGTTGTTACTTTTTTAGGTCAGGCAGGCCATCTAAAGAAAAGAGTCAAGGGAACAACTGACTGGACCCTTTTAGGTAATGGTGCATCCCCCTATTATGATTCTGATGTAGTGGAAGGAACAACTTATGAATATTATACTTTTAATTTAGCAGATTATTATAGTGCTGTGTGCAGTTCAGAGACTTGCCGTTGGCGTTGCAGTGTAACAACCACCTGCACTAAAGCTTCTTCAATTGTTGAAATTCTTGTTCCTGTTTCTGCCCAGTCGCCAAATCCTGTAACCAGTTTAAATGCTGTTCCTGGTTCAAGCCCAGGAAAAATTAATTTGAGCTGGAGCGCTCCTGAATCAGGTCCTGCTCCTGATCATTATGAAATTACAGTGACTGCATCATCACAGAATCTGGGAACTTTTACTGCAAATAATACTTCTTATTCTTATTCAACTACCCTTAGTCCATCTGCAGGAGGAGTATTACATTATTTCAGTGTTAAATCCTGCAATTCTGTTGGATGCAGTTCTGCTGTTAATATTTCTTCTTATCCAAAAATAGGAGTAACAATTTCCGGTCCTTCTTCAGGTCAAACTCAGGAGCCGCTTCAGTTTAATGCAACAGGGCAATATGCTGGTTCTCCTTCTTTTGCTTGGGTAATGCTTACTCCAAATTCTGCTAATTGTTCTTTTAATAATCCAAATATTGCTAATCCTGTTGTAACTTGTTCTACTGCAGGAAGCGCAACAATTAAAGTTACACTTACTGCTAATGGCAATGATCCGGTAATTGCCTTATCAAATTTTTTAATCACTCAATCTGATTCAACTCCCCCTGTTGTAGCAGTAACTTTTCCTTCTTCTGGTGCTTTAATTAAAGGAACAATTACTGTAACTGCTAATGCAAGTGATGCAGAGAGTGGAATTGATTTTGTAGAATTTTTTATTGATAGTTTAAGCTTTCCTTTATGCACTGATTATAATGCGCCTTATTCCTGCAGCTGGAACACTTCTGGTTTAAATGGAAGCCATTCAGTTAAGGCAAAAGCAACAAACAATGCAGGTAATTCAACTGAACATTTTGTTACTGTAATTATTGATAACACTAATCCTGTTGTTTCAATTTCTTCTCCTGTTAATGGAGCAACAGTTTCTGGTACAAAAACAATTTCTGCAAGTGCATCTGATTCAAGTCCAGGGATAATAGCTAACTTGAAATTGTATATTGATGGTTCTTATAAAACAATTTATTATACTAGTTCATTTAATTATCCTTGGAATACTGCAACTGAAACAAATGGTTCTCATTCAATCAGTGTTGTTGCAGAAGACAATGCAGGTAACACTAATGCAAAAACAATTACTGTTAATGTAAGCAATGCGGTTCCTCAGCTTGGTGCTGAAGCAGGTGGTCCTTATTCAGGAACAAACCAGACTGTAATTCAATTAACTGGTCAAGCAATTAATGCTGAAGGAACTGCTTCTTTTCTTTGGGAAGAATTATCTGATTCAGCTGGCTGTAATATTAGTTTCCCTGCATCCCAAAACCCTACAGTAAGCTGTAGTGGTTCATCAGGTTCAGCAACATTAAAATTAACTGTTACTGCAAGCAATGGAACTGCAACAGACACTGCTTTAGTTTCAATTACTCCTGTTTATAATTTAAGTGTTAATATTAATGGGCCTTATACTGCTATTGCAGGACAACAAATTAATTTAAGTGCTTTAGTAGAAGATTCAGTTGGAACAGTTAATTATTCTTGGAGCATTCTGGGGTGCACTCCTTCTTCTTCAATTCAATCAAATCCAACTGTAGTGTGTAATTCAAGTTCTAATGTTCAATTAACTGTCACAGCAGATAATGGAACTGCAAATGATACTTCTACAATAACAATTACTGCTCAACCAGATGAAACAGATCCAGTGGTAAGTATTACTTCTCATTCAAACAATCAGGAAGTTGATGCA